>BNJU01005476.1_pt1 | contig 319938 bp, 379 predicted proteins | sample 8539281 | NCBI WGS metagenome assembly BNJU01 (sample SAMD00202456, study PRJDB9452) | human saliva metagenome | isolation source: human saliva | place: Japan
AATAATCAACAATTATTGGTTCCATGACATCACGTTTTCTGGTAACTACGTCAATTATAAACTACCCGTTCAATGGGCCTACATTGCTTTGGTTGTGCCGATAGGCTTTACTCGCAACATTTGGGTTGATTGGTATTTGGGAGTCGCAGCTCATCCAGCTTGAACCAAGAAAACGGTGGAGAAAATCGACCGCACTTTCCTCCCCTAAGAAAAGTGCGGTCAAATTTGAAACTTAAATCGACCCGCTCTTGGTTTTTGCTTTATTGCTTGTTGACCCTTTGATCTATTATTTTTCTTGAGACGTTTTTCCACTTTTGTAAGGTGAGCAGAACAAATCGCACAACACAATCCTTGGCAAACGCAGAAGAAAAAATAAAACCAAGGGTGATTATCAGCAGTGGGATAAATTACTTAAAGGATCGAATAATGCCAAACTGGGTTAAGTTGGGTGATGCTTATATATAAAATATTGACTTTGACAGTGCCCTTGTTTGTTATGGTATTAACGAAAAAATTGATGGTCGTAAAGCCGACTACGCGAGACTAATGGCGATGGCATTGTATCTCCAGGCATCCAACAGATTACATACCGTACAGCAATTATTGAATGAAGCGTTGACACCAAGATCTGAAAGTCTCACGTTATCTTTCGACTGGCGCCCAAGCTTTAAAACACAGGATTATTCACACCCCACTTGACTATGGCAGCAAATCTTAGATTCAGGTAACTCCGCGGTGAATCGTCGCTACGATTCAGAAAATGAAAATGGTCGATTTCATGCAAAGGGAGAGTTGCAGTGAACACCATGCCATTGAAACACTCATTATCGGTGCAGGCGGCAGGCTTATTTTTGTGCATCGCAATTGGCAAAGTGCGGTGGCAAAGTCAAATTTACAGATAACGGCAAAAAGTCAGGCGGAAAATTTTAATGTCGGCGGTGGTTTTCTGTTCACCAATATGAACTTTCTTCAAGTCGTTATCTCAGCTGAAATCCGCATTTTGTAAATCTGCCTTAAACGTTTTGCAATGGGATTTTATCGGTTTTAAGTAGCTGGTATAGCATATCATGAAAAAGAGCTTGGTCAACTGTTTGATAACAGCGCAGAATATCGTTAATATATTGCTGGCAGATATAAAATGCGGCGTGAGATTGCTACGGCAAACTTGTTCTGCTGTATGGAAAAACGGGAAAACTGGATTTTTTCTGTCGTGGCGGAAATAATTGAGGCGTTGTATTGTGCTCATTGTCGTTGCTACCGGCGGTTTGTATCTATGCCAGGCGAACAACACTTTTCCGGTTATCAAATTGCCGAGCAATGATTCGGCATTCGTCGTGCACCTCGGGCCGGTTGGTGGTGCCTTTGTGGCGTGAGTGCGATAAGTTTTATGCCGCGTTATCTGGCATTTCATGGATGTGGCGACCAATCACCCACAAAACCTTTACCCACCAAATGGCACGCATCGATGGTTATCCGGACGGCGATTTGCAAATTTCCAACTATTGGCGGCGGGCAAAAGCATTCATCTTGATTTATTGCCTTCCTAACGATATTCGTCATCATTTAAAGGAATTTCGTCAATCTTCACTAGTGCAGTTAAAAACCGTATTAAACCGTTTATTACCTAAAATTGGTAGGTGCCAAGCGAAAAGGCTATACAGATGAAGCCATTGCCCAATTAAACAAGATGCGGTTAGAAAAGTTGGTGAATTTAATCCACTGGCAGTTTGTGCCCGAATGGCTGGAAGGTATCGCACCACTGAAAGTATTATGGGCAGCGTGGATACCCGCGATTTCGTCAAAACCATGAAGCTTAATAAAGTACAAAGCACGCGCATCCGGTGTTGGACGTTGCCGGCTTCGAGCAGCGGCTACAACTTCAATGGGCATGGAGTTCTGCTTGCTTGTGCGCGAAGTTGCGGCAATTAACAAAATGAGTTTTTGTCCTCTAAAGTGCGATTAAAACAATGTTTTTGAATTTCACAACATTATCATCAGCGTTTCAGAACAGGTTTGGATGTTTTATTCATAGATAAATTTTCCTCATTTTCTCATCAAAAATAATCTTGGGTGCATTGAACTTCTTCCTAAATTCATTATTATAGCTTTCGTTCTTCGGTGGATTTATGTTAAGTTCAACTTCAATCTAATTTAAAGTCTTCTGGATGAAGCATCTTATCACTAACTGCGGTGTTTTCTTGCAGCGCAATGAAGCATACCAACACCTCTTTGCCTAATTACAATTTTGATTCTCATCTAGCATAAAATTCACCCAAACTTACGACTTAGTGCGCGAAAGGTTCACAGGTCAGAAAACAAATTTGTGGGTGCCGTTACCGTTTAACAGGTATCAACAAGTCAATCCATTCAATTTCAGAGGCAATTGTTTGAATGCCTATGTGACGAAAACAACAATACCGTTGCGAAAACCTTGTTACTACATGGGACAAAGACGCAAAACGTGATTTAAGTGACCATGAGTGATTGAAACCAAGATCAAAACCGATGGTAAAGGCGCTTTGGATAACTTCATGCCATGAAAAGACATTGATATTGCGTCGGTATACGCAAATTAAATTACACGGCGAAAGTATTTGATAAAAATAAAGGGCTATTTTAACACCCTTTTCCCAGTTCTGTTTCTGCAATCATGAGTCAATTCTGTAAATTACAACCTCTTTTCTCCGCCGAAATCGTTAATAGATTTCTGAGTTGACTCAAAATGCCGGTCATTAATACAAATCCGCGTCGAAACGTTAGGCATAGTCTTCTTTCAAAATATCGTCATTTTTCTCTCGAATCTGATCAGCAAATTTAAGCGTTTCAGGCTGCAATCTTCGTTTAATACAAATGACGGAACCCTTCCCATTCCAGTGCCAGTTTGGTGACGAACTTCAGATGGACTAAAGAGATCTCTTACTATCAACGCTTATTGTTTGACAATGCAGCGACCCGTTTGATATCGCGTAATTCAGCTACACAATGGCACAGGCTTCATTCAAAATATTTTCTTGGGCGATCCAGTTTTATGATAAGTACCGGCTCATTGGCGAAAGTCAGTGGCACTGCAGGCAGCAGACCCAGTTACGTAACAGCACCAGCACCTCTTCGCACGATTTGCGAGCGGCGTCCATAAATCCGTATTTTTCTGTATCAATCCGTCGCGGTTTGCGATGTTACCACTGAATACGCGAGCAATAAGGTTGCAGTATCGTCTTTTGAGTTGTTTTTCTACGCAACACGATTTTCACCTGTTCGAGTTTTCCACACACGGGCGTCTGGTCGTTTACCGCGGTGAATTTCTCTTCTTTTGCATAACAATAAATCTACTTTCCAGCAAAATATAAAGTTCGCGCTGAGCGGTTCAGACAACAAATTTGCTTTGTTCGATTGGTAGCGGTGGTGTTATTGATTGTTTTCCAAAGAGGCGGTGGAAGGCTCAAACCAATCAAGGGATTTAGTCGGACGATCAAATCATGGCGTTTTTGAACGCCAAACAGAATCCTTATGCTTATTCAGGTAGATGTGCTATTTGTAACGCTTGCCGGGGCCAGTATGCAGCATAGGTGAAATTATCCTTTTATCAATTGACGCAATATGGCCCCAAGCTATTGTGTTTGGGTTTATTAAACAAACTTATCCTGCCGATACGTTATCGTGTGCGATCCGAATCAAGAAAGCGTGAGTTGTTGCCAAGGTGTACGCACCTCGGATAACCATGCGCCGTCGCACAGGCGGTCGTATTATTGTATGCGTCAAACCGCAAATGCTGCCGACGTTTGCCGCCTTTAAGTGCGGTGGATTTTTCCGATAAATTACTGATTTCGATTGCAGCAGGTATTTCGTGGCAAGATTGAATTGCGCTTTTTACCGATACGCTCACGCTGTTGTGCGTGTGATGCCAAATACGCCGGCCTTAGTGGGCGAGGGCGCGGCAAGTTATTTGGCAAAATACCTCGAAAACGACCGCACTTTTGCGCAGGTTGTGTCCGCCCGTGGGGCGAGCTCTTACTGGGTGGCGTCGGAAGAACAGATGCAGCCGTCACAGCCGCGTCTGGCAGTGATCCGCTCGCCTGCTCAGTTGCGACCATGCAGCAAACGGGTAGGTACGGGTTATCCGCTGAAAACGCGCGAGTGGTAACCAGGCAATGTTGAAGCTCGGCCAAAATGGTGGTGGAAAATCTCAAATGGGTTATCGACATTTTAGCAAAATGTAACGTCCAAAAGGCAGCACTACCGCAGCGGCGCTGAATGTGTTAATCAACATCAATTTAATGGCATCGATACAACAAAGCCATGCAAACTTGTGTCGCACGTTCTAAAGAAATGAAACCTTATTCTAATGCTTGTTCGTCCTTTTACTTGGCTCGCCTTGAGCTTTCGGCTACTACTGCGCCTATGGTGTATTCGTGCCATTTTCCGGTTGGTTGAAATCACAACAGTGTGGCGAAGAACTGATCGGCGCCAGGTGTTGGCAAAGTGCCTGTCTTTCGCTTTGTCGGCAGTTTGTTTTTTCGGTTTTAATTAAACGCGCTTCTGGTTGATCAATTCTTTATATTGGCGCTTGCGGAGCGTTGATTATGGCCGGGTTAAAGTGTTGTTGCGGAGAATTTTTGGTTACTGTTTTTCTGCTATTGGCTTGTTGCCATGGTCAATGCGGCAGGTAATGCCGATTACAGTTCATGGCTACTGCTTGGCAGCAAGTTAGTTGGATTGCAGTAAGGCTCATTTCTTTGGCTCTCCCTTGCCTTTGTGGTTGGCGTAACCTTGTTGTAATGTGATTGGCTTTTCAGTGAGCAAAATATTGTCTGGATTTTGACCGCGCTTTTATTGGCGTATTCGGTGATTACTGTGCGTGACACACATTCCCAGGATAAACTCTCTCCGGAACAGGCAACCACAGATGTAGGTTGTTAGGTTATTAAAAAACAACACGACATTACGGGTTTGTTGGCTTCCTCTTTAATTCAGAACTCACATGCACTTATTATGTTTATAATTGTGTTATATTAGGTCTAAGTTTCCGTTTATAAACCAACTTGCTATGGGGCTTAGGTGTGATTGCCGAGAATTTGCTGTTTTCTTTTCTCGCCGTTTACTGCTGCATTGGAAGGTCAGCACTCTTTTCATTTGGCAGCCTTGTAGCGTGTATTATGCGTTGGATGGGGCTTGCCGCCTAAGTGATTGGCTCATCGGGCTTTGCAATTGCTTCACAGCAACATACGCGGTGGCGCATTACGGCATGAACGTTACATCACCACGCAACCATGATCGCACATTCTAAATTACAAGCGTTGTATAACGGTATTTCGAAGCAACGCCATGGTGGCGTTTGACTGCATTAGTGCGTTTATCCATATTTCCTCAATGACCTTTATCTTAATGGCCATCATTGCGGCATTGGCACGTTCGTGGTGACGCCGCATGAAGTGGAAGCACTTTTACTGCATCAGGGCTAAACGCAGATGATCTTACCTTGCTCGATTTATTTCCTAAATGAATTATGGATGGTAAAAGGCGCTTCCTCACCCAATGCGTGCAATCTTATCAACGCGGATCTCACCGCGCGCATGATTGACAAGTGAGGCATAGTTGTCGTTGCTCGGCGGATTCGGTCGATCTTCAAACCTTTCTCGGTGAGCGGGTGAGAACGAATATAAAGCCTGGCACAGCGCGATTGAGTGCTGATGAGAAAGCGCCAATATTTATCAAGAAAATACCGCACTGGTGATCAGTGCGGTGCTGGAAGTTCGCCTAAATTGCAACCGTTTTACGAAGTATTTAACCGAACAGCAAGTCACGGATTTGTTGGTGTGCAGCGTTTGGATAAGCCGATTGAGCTTTACGCGATAAAGCGATGTTGACGCCGCTGCACGCCACGGGGTTGCAGGTCACGATTGAATTTCACTTACGCCACCGATAGCACCAATTAAATCAAGGCAGTCGCGGTCGTCGGCAAAGGCAATAAGCACGTTCACTGTTGCCGATGGGAGAGTGAGTGCCGCCGTTGATGAAACACCGTGCGCTGTTTGCCCGCCCGATTTTATTGGATGGACGAAGTTCCGATGTGCTGTTCCAGCCGTCGCGGTATCGATACACACGCCAAACATTTTGGCATCGGATTAAACATTATGCGGTGCTGGCGGAAATTGATAGCATTGCATGTTACAGCCGCCAGCGTCGCTTTGCGTCGCGCTTTGCGACGCATTTCGGTAAATCACCGGTGCCGGATTGCGTGTGGTGCAAATGTTGTTGGAGCCACGGTGAGTTTATCAGCGACACAACGATACGCCATGTATGTAGCGAAACGCTTGAAACTTGTTTGCACGAGCGCTATCATCCGCGAGGTTAATTTTGGACAGATAAATCGAGTGTGTGTATCAATTATGCGCTTTTATCGTTGCATTTCGTCGACGGAAAGCCTTGTCTCGTTACAGATTCATCGTCTTATTTTCTATTAATAACGTGTCTGGGTGTGTGAGCATTCGCCGAGTGCATCAATTTGAGGTAACATGCGTACTGTCATTAAATATTGAAACGACTCTGTTTAGAGCGTCGTGTAACCATCACCGTTCCGGCTGAAACCGTTGTTCAAGCTATCCGCGAAGAATTAAAACGCGTTACTAAAACGCGCGTGTTGACGGTTTCGTAAAGGCAAAGTCCCTCCACACATTATTGAAAAACGTTTTCGGCGCCTCTGTTCGTCAAGACATTTTTAGGCGATTTATTACACCATTTCTTCCAAGCGGTTATCGAGAAACAAAGTTAACCTAGCAGGTCGTCCAAGTTTTACTGTGGAACAATTTGAAGAAGGTAAAGATTAAATTCAGCGCAACTTTTGAAGTGTACTGAAGTTGGAGTTAAAGGCTTAGAAAATATCAAAAGTGGAAAAACCGGTTGTTGAAATCTCTGAAGCAGATGTTGACAAGATGGTTGAAGTATTGCGTAAACAATAAGCAACTTGGACTGAAAGTCAAGACGACAGCGAAAGCAGAAGATCGCGTAACTATTGACTTCGTGGGTTCTGTTGACGGCGAAGAATTTGAAGGCGCAAAGCATCCGATTTCGTTTTATTCACGGGTCAAGGTCGTATGATCCAGGTTTTGAAGAGGGCATCGTTGGCACACAGCGGGCGACAAATTCACTATTGATGGACTTTTCCGAAGAATATCACGCTGAAAACTGTAAAGCGGCGAAATTTGACATTACGTTGAAGAAAGTTGAAGTGATGGTATTACCGAGGATTAACCGATGAGTTTGTTACAAAATTTGGTCCAAATATTTAAATCCGTTGCAGATTTACGCAATGAAATTGCAAAAGCATGCAACGTGAATTGAAAAACGCGTTAACCACTCGTGTGAAAAACTCATGATTTCGGCGGTTTAGTAGAGCAAACCAAATTGATGTGCCAAGTTCTGCAGTTGAACAAGAAATTGATCGCATTGCGTCAACAAGCAGCACAACGTTTTGGCGGCACGCACAACAAGCACAATTACCACGCGAATTATTTGAAGAACAAGCTAAACGTCGCGTGTTAGCTGGTCTATTGTTAGCGCAAGTTATCTCTTCTAACGAATTAAAAAGCAGATGAAGAACGCGCTAAAGCGATGATCGAAGAAATCGCGTCTGCTTACGACAACCGGCGGAAGTGGTTGAACACTGGCAAAAACAACGAATTAATGAATAACATTCGTAACGTAGTATTAGAAGACAAGCGGTTGATGCCGTTAGCGAAAGCACAGTGACCGAAAAGCGGCGACTTTCGATGAGATCATGAACTACGCTTAATGATTCTCCGCGAAGTGCGGTTAATCTTTTAGTGTTTTTGAGTTAAATACCTCGATGAAAATCGGGTATGCGTTTGTAAATATCACCGAGAGTTTTGTTAGCAGCAGGCATCTTCAGATACCCTTTTTCTATTAGAACATTACTTACTTGGTGATTGCATGAAACGGAAGAAATCACTGTCCGGTTTTAAAAATCAACCGTTATCCGAATTGAAGCTGCTTCACAGGCTTAGACTACGAATGAAGCTATAAATTCGGTTCTTTACCAAAGGCATCATGCAAATCTTTCGCTGCAGTGGCATCGCCCTCACCGCGTAATTCTTGCGCCGTTTTCTTTCTGCATTGGCAATGATCAATGACTTACGATCTACATCAGCTTGATGAAAAGGCTGCTTTTTCTTTACCCTCAGAACGGTGTTCGCGACAACTGCATCACGTTCTGCACGCATACGTTGGTAAACATGAAGAAGACACTTCATCCGCGTTAATTTGCTTGATACGTACGTCTAGTATCACCCAATTCAGCAGCGTCTGTGATCCACTATTGAGCGCATTTTTAGCCCCCGCCATGAGTTCACCACGTGTACCTGAAACGATGTCTTTAATGGTGCGGGAACTATTTCAGAACGCAAACGGTCGTTAACTTTCACGGCGTAATAAATTGACTGCTTTAGGGCGTAGCCGCCACCGGTGGTGGTAAAGAAACGACCGAAATCGTTAATACGCCATTTCACGGTGAGAAATCCAGCAAAAGGTCTTTTTCTCACGGTGACAAAAACGATTCTGCTTGTCCGTCTAAGGTTTGAATACGGCATCTAACGCTTTCAAATTATCACTAAATGGAATTTTGAAATGTAACCTCGTGTATAAATGGCCACTTTATTATCGGCATCGCGTTGTACTTTTGCCAAAGCGTACACATAATGCCACGCGTACCTGTACTGGCAACCACAATACTGGAATAAAGCACCGCGATAAGCACAAAAATGACAGGTAATAAAATTTACGCATTAGTTAATTCTCCCTCAGCGACCATTGTCGGTACGCGATTCCATTGGTCTAAGTGGTGTTGTTTGCTCGTGTGTGCGTGAAACAGGGCAGGTTACCGCACTTTTTGTGTGTTTCATTGATTCACTCACATTGGTACTACTGTTCGGGCTCAGTGGACTTTTTACCTTAACAGTTGTTCTAAAGGTACTACGGTTAGTTATTTCCATTGCGGAATCCAACACTGACTTTTGGTGTATTTGCCGCGACTTTTTCCATGGACTGAATATATAAGCGTTCACGGAAGACGGTTGGTGCTTTAAACTCAGGTAAGAGCGGTTGGAAACGTTCCGCACCTTTAGCATCTAACACTACGCGATCTTTTATAGGCTGTCGCTTCTTCTAAAATGCTGCATTGTGCACACACGAGCAATCGGCTCTTTCTCACGTGCATAGGCTTCGCTTCACGAATATAACGTGTGTTCGTCTTCTTGCGCTTTACGCATCATCAAAGGCTTCTTTTCACTCTTCCGGCGGACGCGCAGATTGGCGTTCACATCAATCACTTCAAACCCATACTCGGGATGGTTCAATAATTTGATTTTCACGCTTTTCCGGTGTTTTCACGAACAACGGAACGACCTGTCGTCAAAATATCGTTCATCGACAGTGGCATGATAACATAGCGTAACGCATCCGTGTGGTAGCCCGATTCAAGCTGTCATTGGCATTGATTGCACTGAACAGTATCAGGGTTTTGGATGCGATACCGCACGGTGACTTTCCACTTTTCACCATGTTTTTCATCTTGGGTGAGCATGAACCTTTGCGTGCTCCATTCACATGCGTTCTACGTTGACCGAATCACTCGATCAATCAAAAGTCGGCTTTCCAGTTCGCCAGGTTGTTGAAATAGAATGAAATTGTCTAAACGTAGCACAACGCCACGTCGTGCCTTCTTTGATGGTATAGAAACCACTGGCGCCCCATAATCACTCCAGCTGCAATCGCAATCGGTAATAATTTCCCTGCGAAGGCAGGTTAGACCACCGAATGATTGTTTTTAGTCCCCTTTCCGCCCATCAATAAGTTATTGAAAATCTTCTAAATCAAGTGGTGGTGATTGTTCGTTCTGTGAGTTGGGAAGAACGATCCCAGTTAGACTGACCTTCATTTTTACCGAATCCTGATTACCCGAGGATTGTCCATGCTTGGTTTGCCCCATGATCTTGATCTGAACCATTTAAAGACATTGCTTTCTCCATTTGTCAAAAATTATTTGCAAAGTCTAAACAAAATCGTGTTAAGTCTAACGATTAATGGGAAAGTCTATCGATTTTAGGTTAATTATTCACGTTGTGTGAATTTTATGCTCAAAGCCTTTGAGGTTGAAGATGCTCGCCGTTCCACGCCCAAAAATAGGGCGATTTATAGGTGTTTGGTTAACAAAATAGAGCGAGATAAAAAGGAAGTTCATTGGTAAAACACAGCTGTCCACGGGGCAATGGGCCGAGAAAAATGTGTAAGGTTTCGCCGATGTGTGACTTCTGATAATTTTGCGATGCCCGCGCCTTGGGATTTCAGCACGGCTTCACGTAAACACCGAAATACGATAAAAAGCGGATAGGGATTCAGTTTTGTTGTTGAAACCAGTCGATTTCTTCCGCGCTTGCAAAGTGCGTTCCAACAGGGCTAAATAAGGGCGTGCTTTGCTAGGCGATTCAATATCGATTCCTACCGCACTTTTTCGCTGGCGGACTGATATGTAAAATCACTGCACCCAATCACCGGAATGGCTGATATGAAATCGAAACTGTATGCGGAAAAGTGCGGACGGTCAGTTTCTGTACGTGATATTGAGCCAAAAGTGCGGTCGGTTTTTCCGCTGTTTTGAGTAGTGCCATAGTAGGAAATGCGCTAAACGGCGACATTGCCAACGTTGTTTTACACGCGGTTATCGTGGTTTAATGTCAGCAGTTTGCCGGAACAAGTTCGCTGGAATGTCGTGAAAAGGGAAGTGAGTATGAACGTTTCCCCAGGCAATGAGTGTTGTCATGGTGAATGAGAAAAGTGCGGTCAAAATTCATCGAATTTTAGCTCCGCACTCGTATTATTCAGTCAATAAGCTCTTAACTGCGCAAAATCGTTTTCCATTTCATCGGATAACAACGGCAGTTTGTTGTGTTTATCCAACGCTTCCGGTAGCAGCGTTAAATCCAGAAACCACGTTCGATGATTCTTTTGAATTTTGCCCGGATGCGCAGTGCACAGGAACAAGCCGGTTTTCCCGCTCGTTGTAAATCCTGTTTTAGCACTTCACCAGCCACCGCACTGCGTGGTTCGCGCAACAACCCAGTTGGTTCATGGTGCGTAACGTGTCTTCTGTTTGTGCATCGGAAACTGGCAGCCGAATGTAACTCGTTCAATCGCCCAACCGTTATGTTTGAACAATTCTTCCACGCAGAGGCCAGTTGTTTGGGCGAGAAACGATCCATGGCGTTGGAAAGAGTGGCGACGGTTGCGTTTGGTGACCAGTTCGCTGCGTAAATAACGCGGCACTGTGTCGTTGGCGTTGGTGCGCGATAAAACGTTTAATTGGTAGCCGAGGGTTTTGGCGATTAATCCGGCTGTAGAGGTTGCCGTTACGCGCTTGCATGAAACCACCAAGTTTTTCACGTTGTTCTTTTGCAGATTGTGCTGCCGCTTCAAGTAGCACACCTGCGCCAATAAACGGCTGATATTGATGGAGTTTGCCGAGTTTAAGCCGATGGCTTGGCGTAGTTCTGCATCATCAAAGGCTTGTTTGACTAAAGCTTGGCAGGCATCGAAATCGGCATTGATTGCGATGGTGCGAATATTGCCGCCGAGGGTACAGAATAATCTTGTAACGGGCTGATTTTACCTTTCGGGTATAAAATCACCACATCGATATTTTCTAAACCATAGAATGCATGGGCGACCGCTGCGCCGGTGTCAGCGGATGTCGCGGTTAAAATCGTGATTTTGCCGTCACCGCGTACGGTGGCTAACGCTGCGCCATGAAGCGTCCGCCGAAGTCTTTAAACGGCAAAAGGGTCGGGCCATGGAACAATTCTAAGGCATAATATTGTCTTCCACGTTGGCAACCGGTGCAGGGAAGGTGAAGGCGTTGCGTACCATTTGTTCAGCTGTGCTTGAGGGATTTCCTCATGAGTTAAGGCACCAGGATTTTTGGCTGCGTTCAACCAGTGGCAATGCCAACAGCTCATCAATATTGCTTAAGTGCGGTATGTTTTCAGGGAAAAATAAGCCTTGATCTTTGCCTAACCCTTGGCGTACCGCTTGGGCAAAATTGACTTGTTCTTCGGGGTGTTTGATGTTGTATAAATTCATGTGAAACCTGTTCTTTTCGTTTTGGCACCTTTAAGACAAAAGTGCGTGATTTTTCCGGTGTTTTAATCAAGCTCTCTTGCGCCGGCATTATCGACTTTGCAAATGTACACAAAGCCTTCGTTGTTTTGTAAATACGATTTTTCAAAGGTACGTGAGCAAGTTTGCCGGCAATATGCAAGTCTGGTGCGATGGAAAAGATCGTCGGGCCGGACCTGAAATTCCGGTAGCTAATGCCCTAAATCACGCGTCGCTTGTTTCACTTCGGGCAAGAGTGAGCAACAAGGCTTCGCGATAAGGTTCGGCAATGACATCTTTCATCATCATGAGCGGCTAAATTTTTCCTGTTGTGTGTGGCAAGCATGCACGAAAACCACCCAGATGACGAGCCATGTGCGATAACATCTTGACGTGATAACTTTTCGGTAGTGTGCTCGGGCTTCAGCGGTGGACACCTCAACCTCGGATACGCCAAGACCCAATACCAATGATCAAAAACGGCAAGGTCTGGCAAATGTTGCCGAGTGATTTCACCATAAACCGCTGCGCCACCCAAGTAGCAAGGCGCCACATTATCGTAATGAATGGAGCCGGAAATACGTCCTTCCAACTCGCCCATCATTTCTAACAATTCCATTTTGAAAAACGGTTCGTCATGGAATTTATTCAGCGCGACCAAGGCGGCAACAATAGAGCAGGCGCTGGATCCTAAGCCGGAACCGATAGGCATATTTTTCTCTAAGGTTAAGCGTAGTGGTTTGACTTTTTGTGTTGCGTATGTGAGCGTTCGCTGAATAACACATAGGCTTGATAAACGATATTTTTGCGGCTCTTTCGGCAATTTACGTACAAAAAATAACCCGCACTTTCCAACTCAAAAGCCGGCGGCGATAGGTTCGATTTGTACCACATCGCCTAATAATGAATACCGTTAATCGGGGAAATTGCCGCACCTAAGGTATCAAACCGACGCTGATATTGGCACTGGAGGCCGGCGCATAGACTCTTAGCATAACATTCTCCGTTTGGTGCTTTAAGGTTCTTAAAATATCGGCAAAAATGCCGGCAGCGAGTGACAGCATTGCCAGCACCGTAACCACGTAATAATAGCGGCAATCGGCTGGTAATAACGAGTGTAAAATGCCGCGCATTCTCACCGTCTACTTTGATATGGGTCATCTTTGCCTACGGCAACGATAGACACTTTGCATTGCCGTTTTTCAATTTGTCCAACATAACGTAAAACTTTTTCTTCCGCCTCGGCTTTTTCGACACGTGCAGCAAATTCGGTATCCAATTGCGGCAACATCGCCATAAATTTCTTTCAGTAGATTTGCCCTCGGCAAAACCTTTTGGAAGAACGCTCGACTTCGACATCTCGACAATTCCAGTTCTAAGCCGCTTTCACGAGCAAGAATTAACAATTTGAGGGCAACGTCTGGACCGGATAGTCATCGCGCGGATCCGGTTCGGTGAAGCCTTCGCGGGCAGTGCGGTCGCTTGAGAAAGGCTTACGTCTTCTTCCAATTTACCGAAAAATAAAAAGAAAGGGAACCGGATAAAAATCCCGTCAAAACGCGTTCCACTTCATCGCCGGCGGCTAATAAGTTTTGTAAGTTCTCAATGACCGGTAAGCCTGCACCTACGTTGGTTTCGTATAAGAATTTACGTTGGTTTTTATGGGCCAGTTCGCGCAGTTATGGTAGTAAGTTAAGTCACGGTATTGGCTATTTGGAGTTATACATGGAAACCTTTCTGCGGGCGCGTTCACTTACAGGCTCGCTATGGTTTCAGCCGATGTACAATCTACAAAGACCCGGGTTCACAACGTGATGTAATTTTGATGAAAAGAAAGGAGTACATCAAAATCGGAAGGTTGTGTGGCATTTTCCAAATCTTTTTGCCAATGGTCATAAGTTAAGCCGTTTTTCATTCAGTGAACATTTATTGAGTTGGCTAATGCACGAACACAGTTTCAATGTCCTCTTTTGCTAAATACTCTTTTTGCTGTTTGATTTGCTCGATTAATTCACCACCGACACCGCCAACGCCCGACGAGAAAACTTCCACGATGTTATCAACAAGGCTTGATGTGTTGCTTTTACCGCTTCAATCAGCTTATTTTGAGCAACCACAGCGGAAATAGAACGCTCGGAAGATCCGTCAGCAATGGCATTAATATGCAGTATTGGCTTGGGCTAAGGCAGAGAAGAAACGTGCAGCAATGCTTGCTGACTTGGGCGCATTCCATCACCACTACTGAAATGATGGAAAGGTGCTTTAATCGTTTCGATAGGATCTAATTGGTGGCTTTTAATTCTGCTCAAATTCCGTTTCTAATGCTTTGAGTGCAACCTCCCAAAGATTTTACCGGCAACACAGAAACTAATGCTGTATTCGGAAGAAGATTGAGTGATTAAAATCACCGATACATTGGCGTTAGACATGGCAGAGAACCACGCTGATGCCATACCAACCATGCCTTGCATTCCGGACCGAAACGTTGAACATGGCGAACGTTATCTAAGTTCGTGATGCTTTGACCTGCAAGCCTTCAGATTTAATATCACCGGCGATAACAGAACCGGGTGCGCTTGGATTGCCGGTATTTTTAATTAAACATGGAATATTCGGACGTACCAACGGACCGATAGTGCGTGATGAATCACTTCGCACCAAAGTAGGGAAAGCTCCATGGCTTCAGCGGTAAGACAGGCTTGGCAGCAAACGCGCATCCAATACTAAAGACGGGTCACAAGTATAAACGCCGTCAACATCGGTCCAAAATTTCACAGACGCTAGCGCTTTCAAACAAGCCGCCAAACAGGCGGCGGAATAGTCGGAACCATTACGGCTAACAAGACCAACTCACCTTTATCATTGCCGGCGAGTAAAGCCTCGCCATTAACACTACACAATCTTTTTCAATGGCTTTAGCATTGAGCGCGTTTGGTGGACGCTCCAATATCCACAGAAGATTCTGCAAATAACTGCCTTGAGCCAATAATTGTTTCACGGGTCAACAACGTACGCTATATCCATTGGCTTCAAAACCAGGCTTTCATCATTGGTAATAGAGTTTTTCACCACGGCAATCAATGGTCGCCTTTACCGCATCTTCGCTTTTACCGGCTTCACGAATTTGTTCTAATAAAGAGGCAATTTGTTGGATTCTGATCAATCAGTTGTTTGGTGCCAGCAAGGTCAAACTTATTGTTTTTGGCATGTAAGCCGTTAATGATGCGTATAGAAAATATCAATGCTTCGTTGAAATGGGAATCGGTAGGTTGATTTAAGCTGGCTTTTTCGGAAAAGGCAACAAGATGATTGGTGATTTTGGCCGGTGCCGATAGCTGCCTGCCGCCTGCTCCTCTAAATGGGCTTTCTCAATAAAGCTCGGCAGCCTGCAAAAACCGTTCCGGATGGCGAGTGATGTGCCGCCAAATTTTAATACGCGCATGATATTCTCCTAGAGTATGATATATATAAAATGTTTGCATACCCGCTTTATAGAGGAAGCGGGTTTATGAATCTTATTCTTAACGCACTAGCCCGCCCCATTAATCATCGTAATGGTAATCATGGTGGTTGACATAATAATAGTGCGGTTAAGTTGACGCACAATTTATTTTACATGGTGAAAAATTGGATATAGAAATACGAAATTTCGCATATCCTTGTCAAAACGAAAATCGGAGAATTTTTGCAGTATTTTCTAACTTTTTAGTTGGTGAAAATAAATCACCATTTTTATTACAAGGACGCCTTATGATTGCGCAAAATCTTGCTCATATTCGGAAACAAATTAAACAATGCGAATGTCGTTCTGAGACTCAAAGTCGTGATCAAATTACTTGCCGTTTCTAAAACGAAAACCGATTGAAGATATTTTAACCGCGTACAAAGCGGGTCAAATGGGTACTGGCGAAAGCTATGTGCAAGAGGGCGTTGAAAAATTCAATTTTTGCCAACAACATCAAATTGAATTGGAATGGCATTTTATCGGGCCGTTACAATCGAGACAAAACCCGCTTAGTGGCGGAATATTTTAGACTGGATGCAAACCTCGAACGCGCCAAAATCGCTGACCGCTTAAATGAACAACGCCCACCGCACAAGGCACCATTAAATGTATTAATTCAAGCAAATATCAGCAACGAAGCGGTAAATCCGGTGTACAACGGATGATATTTTTGCCTTTAGCAAAAACACGTGAAAATCTACCGCACTTACGTCTGCGTGGGTTAATGGCGATTCCTGAACCTACTGATGATGTGGCGCAACAGAACAAACGTTTCGTCAAATGCGTACCTTGTTTGAAGGATTACGGAGGCTTTACCTCATGCCCAAAGGTGATACTTTATCCATGGGCATGACCGACGATGTCAAGCTGCGATTAAAATGCCGGTTCTACGATGGTGCGCGTCGGCACGGCGATTTTTGGCAAGCGAGTGTAATTTGTACAAAAAGTGCGGTCGTTTTTGACCGCGTTTTTATTTCTAGAAAGCAAAACGCCACATTCAATTGAACGTGCGTTTTGTGAACTGGTTAATTATCTTCCTAAGACGTTTTTGGTAACGCTTGATAAATAATCTGTACTTGTTTTCCGGAAAAGTGCGGCTTTTCTTTTCGATCAAACGCCACCGCACTTTGTTTGCCGACTGTAGAAAGTTGCATTTGGTAATCCCCTTTTTCTAGTTCAGAAGTTGTGTGCCGATGCGCAGCCATTCTTCTTGAGATACCGGTTTATAAGCTAATTCCGATCCTCATGCACTTGTTCTTCGCCATTTTCAAATCTAAGGTTGAAATGCAGAAGCAAACGGTGCCATGCTTTTTCAAAACGGATGCATTCAAAACCAAAGCGTGACCATTAGAATCTCGTTGCAATGGCGGATTGAATCGGGTGAGGATTAGTACCCTCTTAGTTCTTGCGTTGTTTTTGATATGCTGTTAAGCTCTCCAACGAATTGATTTAATCGATCAGATGCATAACGTTGTTTATCCGCAGGGTTTGGCGTGAAACCGTGCATCGCGTTTCATTTGCAGCACTGAAACCGTTAATGCATTGGCTTGGCGGGCATTCACTTCAATTTGATAGCGTATTTGGGTGTTTTTTGAAGTCATCCACGTCCGGTCTCTGTCCAATCAGTCACTAATTTCTTACCTTCTAAGATGATATAATCTCTTGTTCTTCCAGTAAACGTTCAATTTGTTTTTAGGTTATACACCTGTTTTTATTGGATTCATAAACGATCAATGCGTTCACCGTCAAATTGGGTGATGAACCATTGATAATGGCTAATGGAATTGATGGAGGACGAATATCCACGTTTTTCTGTTTTCGCAATTTTGACTGAGGTAATTGATATTCTGCGCTTTGTCGGTAACTTGAGCGCCGCCACTGGCGAGTGGAGCGAAGCAATTCAGGGTTTGATTTTTGATGTTATCTCCCCGCTTGTTGTTTACTTTTCATTGCTGGCAGAACAGGCGCCAATAGGGCAAACCATTGCCGCAGTCAGTAACCATCATACATATCCTTTGGCGTGTAATCAAGGTGAAAGTCTGTTTTCACAGAAGAGAAAGAAAAGTTCGGGATCTGTGTGTGATCCCGATATCAATTTAAAAGTAGTCCGGCAAGTTTTAGGGCTTCTATACACAGACAGTTGCTTTTTCACTGAGTACGGTGAGGCAAACGAAGAGCAGGCTCTTGAATAAGTCCGAGCTTTATGCAGGCCCATTTCACTGGGATAGGTTGGATTCAATAAAGAGATTTTTATGTAGCGGCATTAAACGTTGGTTAATTTTTCAGCTTCTTCGAAATTTACCTTCACGAGCTAAATGGGCACGTCTTTCGCACATCTCACAGGCGCAATGTTATTTGTGACTGAAAATCACGCTCGGCACCTAGTTTCATAGCTTCTAAACTGGTCACTCATCATAATGACGATGAAATCATTCCAGCAAGTTGTTTGATGTACGCGGGAAACATCACCGGTGGCTCTTTAATCCTATAATATTTTTGATTTTGGCTAAAACGACCAACGGGTTTCCGGTTTACGTCACTTCCGGTACGTCCTGGGTACGTTATACAGGTTGCGAATATCGGTACATTCAGCAATAGCTTTGAAGTGTTGATACATGCACTTCTTGCGTAGGTTTGTTGTAATAAGGACAACGGATAAACAACCGAAAATGCCGCTATTATTTAATAATTTTGTCATGGTAATGGCTTCGCTGGGTAGCATTGGCGCCGGTACCGGCAATAACCGGAGTTTCGCCGGCGGCAAACTCAACAGTCTTTAAGATGGCTTTTACATTTTCGTCAATGCTAGGGTGGCGGATTCACCGGTTGTCCCAACGAGAAACAATTGCATCGTGCCGGCATTAGTGAAATTCAACCAGCTTTTTCAAATTTTCAAAAATCCACTTCGCCATGCTATCCATTGGTGTCACTAATGCAACGATGCTTCCTGAAATAAGGGTGATTTGACATAAAAGCCTCCATGTTGTTGATTCGGTTTAAATAAGATTACATTGCCGGAAAAAGAGTTGTGTTTGCTTGCTAATGGTCAGTTTAAGATCGCTAAAATACCCTGAATTTGCAAGAAATTTTTATTTTAAGAGGATTTTTAAATGAATACATTAAAAGTCGGCGAAAACGCACCGCACTTTTCTTTACTGAATCAAAATGGCGAATTAGTTTTCTTTGGAACAGTTTAAAGGTAAAAAGTGTTTGGTTTATGCAAAGCGTTAACCCGGCACGACATACACAGCCTGTGGTTTACGGGATAGTAAACGTCAAGGTGGAAAACTTAGACGTGGTGATTTGGAGATGGCCCAGATAGCTAATGTAGCGCAGTTTATCGAAAAGCGCTAAATTTCACTGTTATCCGATGAAGATCATCAAGTCGCCGAGCAATTTGGCGTGTGGGGAAAAAGAAATTTATGGGACGCACTTTTTGATGGTATTCCCGAATCAGTTTTCTTATTGATGAAAAACAGGTAAAATTGCGCAGGTGTTTGATAAATTTAAAACAACAGAACATCATCAGGTTGTGTTGGATTATTTGAAAAAGTGATTTTTATAACATTGATAAAACGACCGCATGAAAGTGATCTATATCTAGTGCGGTCCATGACCTGTTTTACTCAAAGAAATCAGGTGGCGCTTTTTCTGATAAGCAATGCCATCGCATAGCTGTAACACATCTTTTAAAGAGTTGCTGTTCTTTTGCCGGCATAATGTTGTTGCAAAGACAGAAGAATGAGATCATTTCATCCATTTTTGAATCAACATCAATTAAAATGCAGGAAAATCATCACGCACGCTTTTGCGTTGTTGCAACGTACTGATAGTGCATATAGAGATATTTTTCCTGTGCCATTTGCCGAAAAAGCCTGTAAGGTTTCATCTTGATCATGATTTAAATCATGTAATACGGCGGTGGAATACAGAGTAGTCATGGATTCTTGCTGCATCGTCAAAATCTGCTGGATCACCGTGGCTAAATCTGCCTCTGTGGCTAACAGTCTATCAAATTCCTGCCGCATATTATGTTCTTCGAAAATACATTTCACTAAATCTTGCTTGGTAGGGAAATATTTATAAAACGTCACCCGACTCACCCCCTGCCGCCCGACAAATTTCTGCGACAGACGTTAATCTCCAACCTTGTTGATAAAACAGTTCAGTGGCAACCTGTTTCAAAAATATCTTTTTCATGGTTCGCTCCTAGAGGCAATAACATAGCCGAAAAGCCTTTAATTGTCAAATGTCAGAGTTTGAGAAAGAATTCTTATTACTTTCGTATTGTGATTGTGCTGAGGTTTACATTATTAATCATTTAATGCAAAAGTGTAGACTTTAACTAAAATGAAGCCTAGGAGAACCATCGAACAAGTTGTCTCCCGACTCAGCCTCATTAGCCTTTGCCTGATGAGTGCCTATTCTTTTCTACTCATGCCGAAGAGAGTCACCCATGACCACGGTACTGGACGAAATCACTGTCACCGGTGAAAAATTCGAACGTAGTCAATCTCTCACCGGTTCAAGCACCTCCGTGGTAACCGCCGAACAACTCAAACGAAAAGCCAATTTACTGTCTGCGACCCAATTATTAAAACGCGATGTGAATATTTTAGACACCGGCTTGGGCAGTGACTTACCCACTGTGCGTGGCGTTGACGGATCCGGCCCGCGGCGGTAGATTGCGGTGGCATTTTTGCCGGTTCTGCTCAAGACTAAATATGCAAATTGACGGCAGAACGTCCAGCTATAACGAACTGGCATTCGGTACCAAAATCCTCTGGGATATGGAAAACAGGTAAAGAAATCTATCGTGGGGCGCAAAGCTGCCCAAGGGCGTAACGCCATTGCCGGTGCGGTGGTCATGACCAGCAATGACCCAACGCAAGAATGGGAAGGCGCTGCGAAATTGCATATGGGGAATCATCGATTGGCGCAAACAGCAGCCCTGATTTCAGGCCCTGTGTGAAAAGACGAATTAGCGTTTCGTTTAAGCGTGAATCATCAACAACGAGAAACCTGCTGAGTTTACGCATGCATGATCGGTGGTAACCCACGATTTGGTTTCAGCTACCAATACCCGCGCATAAAGTACTGTGGACCCCGTCTGCCTTGCCGGATCTCATGGCCGTTTAACGTTCAATCATTTAAACGCGCAGAGCGCCACAAAAAGTGAAACGGAATTACAACCTAATTCAGCACGTTACACGCCGGAACGCTCGGTATTCCAAACACGCTCTGCCAGCATCCATTTGGGACATTGGCTATCAACTCTCAGAGTCGTTGGAAATGGGAAAATAAGTTGGTTTATACCACTTTATTCACGATAGAAAAACGACCTCACCATTTAACACCGCATTGCCGCCAAATCGTCGAGGTGTTCCGGCTCGCGTTGATGGCAATGAATTTCAAGTTGAACCCATTGTAAAATACGAAAGCGAAAATACCGTGGTTTTTATTCGGTTTATTCTATTTCAATAGCGAAACAAGATGAAAGTGTTACGATGCTCAATGGACGCATTGCTCGCACGCCGATGTACGACAAATTTTATGATAGAAAACGAAAACCAAGGCGGCCTTTGGTGAAATTACCTTTACACCTGATATTCCGTTTGAATTGACGCTTTCTGCTCGCTATGAACGGAGACATCATCAGCGTAAAGGCAAAAAGTGCGATATTTTCATCATCGGGATAAAAATATTATGTCTTCTGCCAAAAGCAGACATTGCATGGAAAAATTAACGATGATCAGCGCTTCAGGGCTTTAAAGTAGGCAAGGTTACAATCCGGGCGGTGCCGGTGTGACTCGGTGTCCCATGCACCAGCTATGAATATGACGCAGAATATGTCTGGAATCTAGAACTTTATCATCGTTGGACATCCGCAGATAAACGCCTACGCATTAACAGCAACCTATTCTATAACGACTACAAAGACAGGTACAGTTACGCATTCACTCTTGGTCCAAAATTCCATCGCTGATCCGCAATGCCGATAAAGTCGTCACCTATGGTGCGGAAAACTCAATACCGAATGGCAAGCCACGGAAACTGGCGTTAAATGCTGGCATCGCATGATTGAAAAACCGACATCAAACGTTGTCCGAACAGCAGCGGCATTGAAGGAATAAACTCGCTCGTGCGCAAGTTTTGCAGCGGAAAACTGGGCGCGATTATCGTCTGCTTGACCACTTGAAATCGGGCATCAGTAGCTACAACAGCAGTTATTATTCCACTGCCGACAACTTAGCCAATGGTAAAGTGAGGGCATTATGACCAACTGATGTTTGTTGGCGTGCGACTTTAAGCACGCCAGAATCACGCTTTATGCCGACAACGTGCTTAGACTCACGCAAAGATATTTCACTCGTACCGCGCTCTGGCGACATTACCGTCAGCCGGAACGTCAAAAGTTGGACTTTCTACCGAGTTAAGATTTTAAAGCAATGAGTCAGCACCAACAATTTGCCAACCTGTTGCCGCGCAATTACGCGCCTCAATGTGGTTGGCAACCTTCACCTAGAGCTTAAAAATCGGGTTGGCTTTTGATGATCCACATTGTTCACCGTCAGCCAATCTCTTACGTTTCCTTATTGGCAGATTTTTACGCGCTGCTTGCCACGTCCATTTTGTATTACACCTGCAAAATTAAAAGCGCACGACAAATCTCATTATACGGCCTTTGAATTGGAAAAATGCTCGCCAACAGCTTGCGAAAAATCAGTCAATTATCGTTGAGCAAAGTCAATGAAATCGGTTCCAGACGGTTTAGCCAAAGTGCTGTGCGATGACGTAAACAGATTGCACACCTTTGTTGCCGATACGCGCCTCTTAAAGCGGAGGCTTATTCCACCGATTTTCGTGTTGGCGGCATTGTTTTTGGTTAAATTGGCAAATGGCATTGGCTGTGGTGATTTTCCTATGTCGTGTTGTTTGCGATTCTGCAACATTTTAATGCAAAAAGTCGGTTGAGATTATCGTCGATTACGGTGCTGCCGTGAGCAGAATCAATCAGCGCTATTATTGAATATATTCAAGGCATGAGCACGATTCGTACCTTTGATGCGGGACAAAAGTTCGTGCTGGCCGTTTTAGCACCGTCATTGAAAATTTTAATCAGGTTATCTTCGCTTTTTAGCAAAGTGGGCGACCAACACGCCTTGCCCGTTCGCTCTTTTACACAATGCCGAGTCATGTCGTTTCGTGATCGTGTTGGGCGTATGTTTACACTCGCTTGCGCTTTCTTTCCACCTTTTGGCTTTTTGCCTTTTTAGTATGCCGTCGGTTAATTGAAACCATGCATCCATGCATGGACTGTTTCATTTGTTAGAACGTTCCCGCGCCGCCATTGAACGCATTAACGAAATCAAAACGTTGGAAATGCCACCGCACTTTTTACGCTACAAACGCCAAAGGGTATGCTGTTCAATTTGAACAGGTCAATTTCAGCTATGATGCCGACAAAGCAACACTGAAAAATATCGACTTCAGCGTACCGCAAAATAGTTTTACTGCCATTATTGGCCCTTCAGGCTCGGCAAAACCACCTTACTCAATTTGCTGTTGCGCTTTTGGGATGTCGATAGCGGAAAAATCACCTTGAGGTGGTGCGGATATTCGTCATATGGAACAGGATCAACTTATGAAATATTGTTCGGTCGTATTTCAGGATAATTTCTTCTTGCTCTATTGCCCGAAAGCATCGACTACGGCATAGAAATGTGACGGAAAGCGATTATCAATGCCGCCAAACAAGCCCGTATTCATGACTTTTGTTATGACCTTGCGGAGCAATATCAAACGAAGAGTGGGTGAACGCGGACAATTGTTGTCAGGCGGACAAAACAACGTATCAGTATAGCCGCGCCTTTTTACAAAATCGTCCCGATTTTATTGCTAGACGAACCCACGGCTTTTCCGATGCGAAAAACGAGGCAGATTTAATGCAGGCATTTCATGCGCTGATGCAAAATAAAACAGTGATCATGGTGGCGCATCGCCTGTCTAGCAGTACCCAAGCCGATCAAATTATTTATTTAGAGAACGGCAAAATCATCGCTCAAAGGCAACCACCAAAGCCTTAGTTTGCAAACCAATGTCGCCCTATCAAACCCTTTGGGCGGAATATCAACAGGCAAAAATCTTGGACGATACATTAGAGAATGTTATGCAATCTTACTTTAATCCTGAAACTCAACGCGTAAAAAGCCTGTGCAAACTTATCACCCTTATTTGCCGACGCCCAACAGCAACAAAGCGCATTCTCACGCTTTAGTCTCGCTTTTGCAGCACTGTCTGCAACCTTATTCGGCGTGGCTATCGGCTTTGCTGTATCCGCTGCTGGCATTAGAACAAACTGAAGCAGGGGCAAAGTGCGGTCATTTTTGGAGTGTTTTATGTGGCGTGACTTTTAATCGTCAGCCTCCTTTTTCGCATTTGGGCGGAATATTATGACACAAAAGGCGATTCATTTTTGGCGACATATCGAATTGAGACGTCAACTGGGCGAAAAACTCCGCCGCGTATCTCTTGCCGTCCTCAGTGGATTTCGTGCAGGGCGAACTCAGTGCCGTTGCCATCAAAGTATTAATGAAGCTGAAATTACGCTTTCAGTTTAATTAGTATTCTAATTTACGGCATCGTAACACCGGTGTCTGCCGCCCTTTGTCTTTGTTTCTTTGATTACCGCTTTGGGCTGCTGATCTTCATTATTTTTCCGCTTATCGTGCCACTTTATTTATGGCGGAGAAAAGCTTTCCGTCGTGGATTTAGTATTTTGGCAGAAGCTAATCAGCGACTTAAAGGCGAAACCATTGAGTTTGTGCAAGGTTTGGAAATTCTGAAATCAACAGGGCAGACTGAAAACAAACAACATATTTTCAACCGTGTGATTGAAGATGTGGCAGAACATTCAACGCATCGGCACAGGCGAACGTCCGAATTTGATTATTACCTCAAGCATTCAATTCAGTCTTATTGCGGTATTAATTGTTGGCACATTTTGGGTGATTTCCGGTAGCGCTCATTGGGTATTGTTAGCCACGGTACTGATTTTAATTGCGCGAATTTCAGATGTATTGAACTTCTTTGTGCAAATGTCTTCGCTCTTAGAAATTTTTGTGATTAGCTGTGAAAAATTTGAAAAACTGATGGCATTGCCTGAATTGGCGGAAAATCATGGCGCAGATTACCCACAGATTATCGCATTCGCTATGAGCATGTCCGCTTTGGTTATAATGCTGAAAAAACCATCCTAAATGACATTAATCTGGACATAAAACCCTAACAGCCTCAATGCTTTTGTGGGCACCAGCGGTTGCGGTAAAACAACATTACTCCGCTTGTTGTTGCGTTATGCTGATCCGCAATCAGGGCAAATTACGATCGGCGGTGTCGATATTCGGGATATTAGCCAAGAAACAGCTCCATGAGCTTAATTTCTGTGGTGTTTCAAGACGTGTATGTATTTCAAGACAGCGTATTAAATAACATCCGAATGGCAAAACCCGAATGCCACCGATGAAGAGGTGATTCACGCCTGTAAACTTGCCCAATGCCACGATTTTATTCAGGCATTACCACAAGGGATATCAAACGCAAGTTAATGAAATTGGGAGTAATTTTTCCGGTGGTGAAAAAGCAACGACTTGCGATCGCCGCGCGATTTTTAAAAGACGCACCGATTCTCATTTTAGATGAACCGACAGCATCGTTGGATACCCGCAATGAGCTGGCAGTGCAAAAAGCGCTGGATCAGCTGGTTAAAGACAAAACCGTGTTGATTATTGCTCACCGACTTTCCACCATTGTGGGCGCGCATTGCATTTATGTGTTAGAAAACGGCAGCATTGCCGAACAAGGCACGCATCAAACACTCTTAGAACAAAAAGGACGTTATGCAGCGTTTTGGCAATGCCAACAAGGCAACATCACTCACTAAACAGGATTGGGCAATCCTTGCCACGACTGCCGGCTTTAAATTCTGCGTAGTGGCGTTTTATATGATTGGCCTCATCACCATGTTAAAAGAGTTGGGATTCGATCTTAAACAGCTTAGTTGGTTCTATTTGCTTGGTGGAATGGAAATGGCGAAATTCATCGTTTCGCCGTTAATTGAACGCTATCGTCTCAAGCGTATCGGGCAATTTCGCGGCTGGCTATGCCTTTCCTCGCTAATCATTTTTATTGCCCTATTTATGTTGCATTTCATCCAACCGCAACGGGATTTTACACTGCTTATGGTGGCGTGTGTGCTATTGAACCTAAGCAGTTTATTTTTCGGTTGTGCGGCGTTGGGGTTAACATGTTCAATCTTGCCTTTTGAGCAACGTGGCTTTGGCGGTGTCATTCAGGTGATCGCAGGACGCGTGGGTAAAATGCTTGGCGGCGGTTTGGTGTTACTGATTTATCATCATTATGGCTGGCAAAGTGCGGTGGATTTAATCAGTGTTTTTGCACTACTATTGATTCTACAAATCAGCCTATATTCCGAACCTACAGTTGCCGCTGAACCGCAAAATCCGCCATTGCGTTTTTTATTCACACGCTTTTTCCACTTTTGGCAACAACCGCACATTTCATTTCGTTGGTTGATTTTATTGTTATTTTTGTTTTATTCCCAGCGAGCATGGTGGTCAGTAGTTTTCATTCCTCGTCTAAATGCCTTGGGCTGGAGCAGCCAACACATTGGGCTATTACTTTTCCAGTATTCGAACCCCTTTGTGCTATCGCCTTTGCTCGCTCAGTGGTCTATTACTCAAAAATATTCTCGATTTTTCCGTCACCCAATGGGTATTATTTAGCCAAATTTTTTTGCCTTCTGCTTATTTATTTTATTTGAATATGTCGGCACAGATTTTTCCTTATCTTATCGCCGTATCAATCTTATTATTAAGTATGACTTACGCATTACTTGTGCCGTGCTTGCTCGCCATGATTATGGACAAATCACGCAAACTTACGCCACGCTCGACAGCGCATTGCAATTCTCCGTTGCCCTCTTCGGCGCTTACCTAGCGAGCTTTGTCTCTCCGTCTCGCGCATGCCGCTGGCTATCTCACAGTTTACCTCGCCGCCACCTTCATTGCTGTTGGAATATGGCGATTTTGGGGATGCCGAAAGAAGAACTATCATAAATTTACAAAGCTCCATGACAAAAAGCTCAGTTACTTTGTTCTATTTTATTGATGTGCTAACAATGGTTCTCTTCATTATCGTGCTATAAGGTTCGATGTCAGGATAGTTTTCATGTCTTTGGCTGAAAGTTCACTTTAAGCTCTGTTGCCCTCGCCGCCATGGTTTGAGCTTTCACCATCTCTTTTTCTGAGCGATTTTTACGGGCAGTAACGGTATTAAATTTTTTCTAATAAGCGATTAAAATCGTCAATGTTCTTATTTAAAATCCTGTTGTAATTCGGGAGCTATCCTTTCCGATGCGCGCAGATAAAAAGTAAAATAAAGGCAAGTAAGCCAAAATGACATGACAGAGCATAATTTGGTTGGAGAATTGTTATGTCAATGCTGTGATAGCGAGTGCCTTTAACACCTTAAAATCATTCCAGCCAGTTCAATAATATTGATGAATTAGAGCAGGTATACATGGCTATATTCGTTGTTATAACGAGGTATGCCTTAAACTCAGATTAAAAATTTGAGCTCTGTGCAGGACAGAGCTCAATGCTTAATATCAGTCCAAGTTTTGGGACAGGTTAAAGTGCGGTCGTTTTTGGGTGTTTACCAACTTCATAGTTGAGTTTTACCCCAAATTGGTTCTGTTTCTCTTTTGTTTTACCTCGGCTGTGCCAGCATACATTGAGACTTTTCCAGGTTTTACTAACCAAAGCTGAGGTTTGCCTCATGGTAAGTATAATGACCAAATGTTTGCTCAAATTCTTGCTCTCATTAATACGTTGGCTATAAGATTTATTTCCTGTAGAAACGTAGTAAGTTGAGATCTCGGTGAATTTCCCAGCCGTTGACGTTAAAGTGATAGCCTACTTTTTACGCGCCTGTGGTAGAGTCGGCAACTTGATTGCCGGTCCTAATAACGCCATTTAACTCGCCTTCGCTTGAACTGATTTGATGATAACGAACGCCGAGCATTGGTGTAATTTTGCAGACTATTTATTATCACGTCATGCCGGCATATTTAGACCGACATTTGATATTGCGATCAAATTTATGCTCTCCATCAATTTTACTGCGCGACCAACCATAGCTTGTATCAATAGCCAACTAAATCGATCGATTTGCTGTTTTTACGCCTGGAGGGTTGCTAAGGAGAGGTGTTTTTACATTTAATGATGAAAACTCATTATTGGTTTGTGCGTGGTGACCATCGCCCTAATGCAACACCATTCGTCATTTTCAGGTGTTTCCGCACCTAATGCAACCTGATTACTTTTACTGGCAGAGTTTTTGTAATCATCTGAATGATATTTATGATTCTATTGACAAGAAAAGCCACATACCAGAACGTTGAGTCAAAGATTGTTCGATCTAAGCGTGAAGCTAACTGAAGATTAAGTGCGGTCAACATCGCTGTATCAGATAGGACAGCATTGGTAGCTTCGCACTGATAATCTCTTTTGTTTTGTATGTTACGGTTTTGTTGTTGTATTACGTGGACGAGCTTCTCGGCTAAACCTTCGTCTTCTCCCTTTCGCGATACGTTCTGCTTCAAGACAAACTTTGTTCTTCTTCTCTTTGCTAATGCGTCTTCGAGACGCGCCAACTCACGTTGACGAGCTTTCTTCCACGACGGCTTCCTCTTTTCTTTCGCGATACGTTCTGCTCGAGACGAGCTTGTTCTTCCTCTCTTTTGGCAATCGCTCCGCTTCGAGACGTGCTTCCTCTTTCTCTTCTTTAGCAATACGATTCGCCTCTAAGCGACCAATTCATGTTGGCAGGCTTCTTCAGCTAAACGAGCCGCTTTCTTTTCTCTCTCGCGATGCGTTCTGCTTCAAGACGTACTTGTTCCTCTTTCTCTTTAGCAATACGTTCGCCTCTAAGCGTGCCATTCACGTTGACGAGCTTCTTCAGCTAGCAAACTTCCTCTTTTTCTTCGCTGATGCGCTCTGCTTCAAAGGCGCGCTTGTTCTTCTCTCTTTAGCATGCGTTCCGCTTTCGAGACGCGTAACTCACGTTGACGGGCTTCTTCCACTAAACGCCTCTTCTTTTTCTTTTCGCGATGCGTTTCTGGCTTCGAGACGAGCACTCTGCCTTTCTCTCTGCAGTCGCTCAGCTAGGCGTGCCAGCTCACGTTGACAGGCTTCTTCCGCCAAACGAAGCGTCTTCTCTCTTTCGCGATGCGCTCTGCTTCGAGACGAGCTTGTTCCTCTTTCTCTTTGGCAATACGCCCGCTTCTAAGCGTGCTAATTCACGTTGGCGGGGCTTCGTGCACAAACGAGCTGCTTCTTTTCTTTCGCGATACGTTCCTGCTTCTCTCAATTTGCACCGTTTTCTAACTTGGCATTATAGAGTCCGAAAATACTCATCTTGTTCAATCAAACTATAAACGTAGGCACCGAGATCCACATGATTTCAGCTAATGATACTTTTAATGCCGGATCTCGATTGCTTTAGAGGCATCCAATAAACAAGTTTTTCATATTTAGCTTCTACCACTGTCTTTCATCTAGCACCAGAAAATTACCGCTTGCCTGATGGGTTACAGTGACTTTATCGCCGCGTTGATTGGTAAGCGCGGAAGCATAATGAAAATGTCTTCTCGTTTAACGCATTAATTGTTAAGTGATTATAGACTGTGGGGTTTTTCGGCTATTTAAGAAAATATGGCTTTTTCGAGATTTAAGCGGGCAGTTTGGCTATCACCTGTCAGTGTCCAATTCGCATTTTCTGTCAATCTTACCAAGCTATTTCCTGTACCGTTAATCGTCCCGAATAAATGTGCTTTACCTCAAAGATCAGTTGGGCATGGGTCAGTGAGTTGGGTATTGCCACGGATTTCAGTTGCCGTAAAGCTATTTAACGCTGGCTGAAAATATCATTGCTGCAAAGTGACTTCCTGTGTAATCAGAGCGAATACAAACAGGATCGACCGCTTTTATAGCCTCATGGCCTGAATTATTTTGTTGCATTGAAAGTTATATTAACTTGTGCAACGTTACGGCTACTATAGGACAGAATTATTGTTTTCACATTAATGTTGTTGGCATTAAAAGTGCGGTTAATCCATTCATCATCAAGACGACATCTTTCCTTTGTTACCATTTAAATAATCATGAGGAACAGGTCTGCCCGGAGAATAACGCAATACCCTGATTTAATGTACGTCACCGTTAAGCCGACTACCGCTGCATAAACAGGAAAGTTGATTGGTTGTTTACGGCATTGATATTAACGTTTAATTTTCCGTTATGGAGAGCGGCATTTGTTTCGCCCTAAATAACCATCGAAAGCATTAATCGTCACATCTTTTTCAGTTGTATTTCCTTTGGGTAACAATATTAATTGCTTCTTCACGATCCGTTGCTACGATTTCCCAATCCTCCTGTACCGCCTTTGATCCGGTTTGCAAGGGAATGACGCTTCATATTGTCGTGTTTAGGAGACAAAGTAACGATTACAGCCGTTTTGCCAATGATATAAGTGATATCCTGCGGGGCGGTTTGAATTTGAACCACGGATCGTAACTTGTTCGGAGAAATAAGTTTTGACCTGTTAGCGTAAGCGTTGATGCTTGATTTGCATTATGATTGACAATCATTGCGCCTTCATCAACGTTACGAATGCGCTAAACGTTAAGTTGTTCGTTAAAAGATTCAAAGCGACCTGCCACGGAACCAAAATAGACAATGATCCGGATTGACTTGTTCAGCATCATTTAAAATAACTGTTGGGCGACCACCACAATACCGACTTCTTTAAATGCCTGTTTATTGCCATTTTCGTCTGCTTTTGGTTTAAAATAACGGTGCCATCACCAACGCTGATTTTACCGTCATTTTCCGGTTCCATTAACGTGCAATGTACCGCTGCCAATTTTTAGATAAAAATGTCGTTATTACGAATTTGCCAAATTAACTTGTTTTCCCTCAGCAATGGATATTCCTGCACCAGTCCATGTGGTGTTTGCATTGTCCGTCTGACGGTATAATTTCCGTTAAAATAAAGCCCTCCAGCGCCTTGATTGATGTCGCCTTTTGAGTTTTTAACTAAACCATTATTTTCGTTTTAAATAAGCGTTTTTACCATAGTTGTTGTTCTTCTGCTGTTTTTAAAAAGCATCAATTAAATCAACGACTAAGGTTTTATTGTTATTTTCGTACCACGAATCGTACTGGTTTTATCTGCTGCTTCCCAAATGAACTCTTCATTGTTATCTGCAGAAATTTGACCCGCAATATCTTTCAGCATATCGCTGTTGATTAAAAATCATTGCGATAAATAATGTATTCCTGCCAAGTGGTGTTTTTATACCCACCCCAATAGGTATAAGTGCCTAAAAAGACCCATTTATTTTGTTGCTTATCAAAAGGTAAAATCGGTGAGCCGCTGTCTCTCGAACAGCATAGTTGGTAGCGGCTTATCGTAAATTGCCGTATAGATCGAGGAATCCCTGTTTTTAGGCTGTAAGTCATAGGATTGTCCACCGATGGCGTAGTTATAGCACCTCTGTAATCTTTTTCACGGTCTTTATCTGCGCTGCCACGGAATTGTGTTCCTGCCCGACCTGAGCATATGAAAGGAAACGGGCTGTATCCATATAAGTATTCGGATTCTGTTCCTGCCGTTGTTGTTGGCATTGGAACAACTTCAGTGACAAAACGGTAAGCGAGGAGAATGGTAGTCTTCATGACGACGATCGTATTTCCACCAAATATCTGGAGGGCCATCGTTATTTCTGTCCACTCAATCTGTCAGTGTCATCAGGAATGTCGCTATGACCGGTTTTTATACCAAAGCGAACATTTTGTAACCGCTGTCATGTTTTACGTACGACGACATACCGTGGATCAACGAGGGCTGCTACACGCATTTTGTACATCAACAGGGCTAAAATCATCATCGGTGAAATTAGCAAAATAGTACCCTAATGCATTGCCGTTTTTATCCCGGATTTCCACATTTGTTGCGCCGACATGAATTTCACCTTTGTTTTCGGCAAAATCACGGAAGATTTGGTAATCCACATCGCTGCGTACTATGGCAGCAAAAGCGGATGGGTGTACATGCCAGAGCAATAGAGGGATGCTGTAAGCGTGCGGACAAAAGTGGTTTTAATAATCATAAAGACCTTAGATATCAATTTAATAATGCTTTTACGTTTTTATATGAGAAAATTTGGGGTTGAGATAAAGTGCGGTGCGTGCAAAACTTTTGAAAACGCACCGCACTAGATTTTAAACGAATTAATGTGCTCGTGCTGGTTGTTGTTCTATTGGCGTTTACGATCCGTTTCCGTTAATAATTTTTACGAATACGGATAGATTGTGAGGTGATTTCCACCAATTCGTCATCATCAATAAATTCAATGGCTTGTTCAAGGCTCAATTTAATTGGTGAGTACACGCACGGCGTCATCCTTACCGAAGCGCGCATATTGCGAGTTTTTCCCTTAGGCAGTTCACAGTTAAGTCGTTAGAACGGCTGCGATACGATGATTTGACCTTCGTACACTTCGGCGCCGTGATCGATCATCAGTTTGCCGCGCTCTTGCAAGCCCCATAACGCGTGTGCTGACTTTACCTGTCGCATTGGAAATCAATACACGCCCATTTTTACGCTGACCGATTTTCGCCCGGTTTCATCATCGTAATGACTGAAACTGAGAGTAGAGCAATCCGGTACCGGAAGTCATGGTCATGAATTCATTACGGAAACCGATTAAAGCCACGGCTGATCACATATTCTAAACGTGTACGTCCTTACCATCCGGCACCATGTCTTTTACCACCTGCGATACCAAGAGCTCCATTACCGCGCGCTTTGGTGTTGCTCTTCAATGTCGATAGTGACTTGTTCAAACGGTTCTTGTTTGTGTCCATCCACTTCTTTTTAAAAGATGACTTTTTGAGGAGACAGCTAATTCGTAAGCCTCGCGACGCATATTTTCGATTAACACGGATAAAATGCACCACCACGACCGGAAACACGGAAATTCATCCGTTTGGGGTTTCTTCTACGCGAATGCTACGTTATGCACAAGCTCTTTTGTTTAAGCGCTCTAAAATCTGACGACGTCACGTATTTCCTTTCTTTACCGCAGAAAGCGGAGGTGTTAACGCAGAAGAACATGGTGACGGTTGGTTCATCAACGGTTAATGCCGGCAAGGTTTCTACGTTGTTGATGTCGCAAATGGTATCGAAATGTTGAGCTCACCAAGGCCGGTAATCGCCACGATGTCGCCTGCGCTGGCAATGTCTTCTGCATAGCGTTGTAATCCGCGTGACCTAACACTTGTCCGATTTTACCGTTGCGGGCTTTCTTCCCGAAACTGCTCGATGATAGTCACGCTTTGGTTTGGTTTACCGTACCACGTTTAATGACCAACACCGATAACACCAACATAGCTGCTGTAGTCTAATTGGGAGATTTGCATTTGGAACGGGCGTTGAGTTCCACTTTTCGGTGGTTCAACGTGTTTGACGATGGCTTCAAAAAGGGGTCGTGTCAGCAGCTAAACTGTCGTGCTTCCAAACCGCAACGCCGTTAAGGCGGAGGCGTAAATAAATTGGGAAATCGATTCGTTCATCGTGGCGCCGATTGTCAAGAAAAATCGAATACCTGATCTACCACCCAGTCAGGGCGTGTCGCCCGGGCGGTCAACTTTGTTGATGACCACGATCGGTTTTAAGCCGTGGGCAAAGGCTTGCGTCACGAAACGGGTTTTGTGGCATCGGGCCGTCAGCGCATCTACCACTAATAATACGCAGTCCACATGGATAAGACGCGTTCTACTTCGCCACCGAAGTCCGCGTGTCCCGGTGTCCACAATGTTTCATCACGGTAGCCGTTCCAATTAATGGCGGTATTTTGCCAAAATGGTAATGCCGCGTTCTCTTTCGATATCGTTAGAGTCCATCACGCGCTCATCCGCATCGCCGCGGGTGGCATCGAAGGTACCGATTGTTGCTAATAATTTATCGACTAATGGTTTTGCCATGGTCAACGTGGGCAATGATTGCGATATTACGCAATTTGTTAATGCTCTATTTGATCTGTCATTGAGAATTCTAAGCTAAGCTCAATAATAAAAAGAGATACTTTTCTGACCCGCACTTTTAGTGCCAAAATGCAGGCGCAGATTATACAACTTTTTATGAGGGTCTGCTATGAATAAATGGAGAAAATTTGAACAATAAAAAGTTGGTTTTTATATATAAAAAGGCTTTTGATGAAGAAAAATTTCAAGTGAATGAATCAAAATACTTTATGAAATTAGCCAGAATATGCTATTTTTATACGCATTCTTTTTCCCCCATTTTATCTTAATTAACTCCACGTCTTAGAGGATTTACTAGTATGTCTAACGCGATGACAATGTGTTAAACTCATTGAAGAAAATGACATCAAATTTGTGTTACTTTGTTTTATCGATATTCAAGGCAAAGAACATGGTGTTTTTTACCCGTAGAGTTTGGTTGACGAGGATGTTTGAAGACGGCAAAATGTTTGACGGTTCCTCCGTAGAGGGTTGGAAAGCGATTAATAAGGCTGATATGTTATTAATGCCGATTGCCGAAACTGCCGTTGTCGATCCTTTCGCGCAGATTTCAACGTTGTCTCTCCGTTGTAGTATTGCGGAACCGACAACGATGCAAAAGCATGATCGTGACCCGCGTTCAATCGCACTTCGCGCAGAAAATTATATGCGCTCCACCGGCGTGGCGGATCAAGCGTTCTTCGGGCCAGAACCGGAATTTTTCCTCTTGATGATGTGCGTTTTGATGTGTCAATGAACGGCAATTCTTATCAAAGTGGATGATGTTGAAGCCCGCATGGAACACCAGCAAGCGTTATGAAAAACGGCAACATAGTGCCTATCGTCCGCTGAGTGCGGCTACTGCGCGGTGGCACCGATTGATACGGCACATGATATTCGCTCCGAGATGTGTTTATTAATGGAAGAAATGGGCTTGGTGATTGAGGCGCACCACCACGAAGTGGCTACCGCAGGACAAAATGAAATTGCCACGAAGTTCAACACCTAACCTTGAAAGCGGATGAAACCCAAATTTATAAATACATCGCATAACGTGGCAAAAGAATATGGCAAAAACCGCCTGTTTCATGCCAAAACCGATTACCGGTGATAATGGTTCGAGGATGCACTGTAATATCGTCCTTGAGCAAAGACGGCATAGCTCACCAGGGGATAAATATGCGCTGTTTCAGAGACCGCACTTTTTATTACATCGGTGGTATCATCAAACATGCGAAAGCGTTAATAGCCTTCATCACCAACCCAAGTCACCAACTCATAAACGTTTGGTACCGGGCTTTGAAAGCGCCGGTGTTGTTGGCGTATTCCGCAAGCAACCGTTCGGCGTCGATTCAGTGCTCCTGCCGCTGACCAGCCCGAAAGCCATTCGTGCTGGAAGCACGTTTCGGATCCGTTGGCTAACCCTTAGCTTTAGCCTTTGCGGCGTTATTAATGGCGGGCTTGGATGGTGTAGATGAATAAAATTCATCCGGGCGATGCGATGGAGCAAAAACCTTTACGATTTACCACGGAAGGGATTGAAAGATATTCCTCTGTCGCCGGTTCTTTAGGAAAAGCGTTAAATGCCTTAGAAAACGATTTTGAATTCTTAACACAAGGCAAGTGTTTACTAAAGAATTTGTACAGGGCATTTATTAGCGTAAAACGCAAAGAAGTGACACGTTTAAACATGACACCACATCCGTGGAATTTTGAAATGTATTACTAATGGCGAGAAAAGAAAAGGCGGTTTGATACCGCCTTTATTTTTAGCGAGAGTGCGGTCAAAAACAAATGAATTCTCGACCGCACTTAGATGGTTTCTAAAAGTTCCATGCCCAAGCGTTATGCATTTTTGTATTCAACACTTCCACAAAGACGGAAAAGCCCATGGCGAGTAAAACTATAAAGCTTTTCGGTACATGGAAACCGAAGCTGATAATTAACGTAATACCGATTAGAATCAGAAAGGCGAGTGCTAAAATTTTTGAACGTCGGGTGGCTTTCTACAAAATCACCAATTGGTTTACGGCAAACATCATCATGCCGACAGCAACAATAATCGCCTGACCATAATTTCAATTTGATTCACCATGCCCACTGCGGTAATGACGAGATCCAGTGAGAACACGATATCAAGCAAGGCAATTTGAATTAACACTCGATAAAAACTCACTTTTTGCTGATTTCATGGTGTTCTTCTTCTGTATGAGGTGTCATGGCTTCACGAATTTCATTGGTACTTTTAACGATTAGAACGAAAACCGCCGAAAAACAGAATTAAATCTCGGCCGGAAACACCTTTACCAAAGAGCTCAAACAGGCTCTGTTAGATGCATCATCCAAGAGGTCAATAGAAGTAAAATTCGAGTGCCCAGGCGAAAGGCTTATGCCGATAATACGTCCCGGTTGTCGTTGTTTGGGAGGCAACTTAGCAACGAGATGCTGATTGAAAATGATGTTGTCGATACCTAAACACAATTTCCAGTGCAGTGAGGGTAAATGAGGCGACTAACGCCTCAGGGCTAATAGCCATTCAAACATAATGTTTCCTTAAAAGGTACAAATAGGGTGCGCGATCATATAGCTTTTGACGATGAAAATGAAAAAGAGGTTAGTGTTCTGCTGCATCAAATTGTTGCAGAATTTCGTGGGTAAATGCTTTACGCAAGTAAAACCGAGAGGAAGCGTATCGATAATTTCCCATTTTTACCAATACCTTTGGTTAACGACTTACTGTTAGCTCCTTTCGGGGCGGGTTGCAAAGACTTCACCTAAACACGCATTAATTTTATCCAGTTGACCTCAGCACAATGTAATCCATGAGTTCTTCCCAGTCTCGTTGTAGTTGGCGTTCTTGCTGTTCGCTAGGTTGCCAGAGAATCGGCGTACCGATGTGTCGTTCTGCCAAGAATAGAACGGCTTCCTTCATGGGAATCCAAAGCACGCGGGACAACTTATGGCGCACATGGAATTTTGCCAATTCACACCACATTTTTGGATGAGAGGGCAAGACTCACGAACGTGGTTTCCAAAAGGATAGCCTTGAGCATTAATAGGATCGTTTTAACTCAATACCTAAATCGGCGGAAGTCCTGTTCGCTTTGCTGCCTGCCGTTGCACCCAGTGCTGTTTCGCAGCATACCCACCCAGCCTTATCAGCGTTTTAAATCCGAGGCACAGGAATGCCGAGTTGTGTCGCTAACTCGCCAAAACTGAGTCCGGCAATGGCTTGCGCGCGGGAAAGAAGTTCTTCAGTCGTTTTGGGATCATTGGTGATATTTCTGAAAAACGAGGCTTAACGGTTTCTTTGCCTTTATCAGTAAGGGATATTTTCCAGCTGAAGCAGAAAACGTTTACGACTGCCGCCACCGAATCCGGTCAGCGTTCGTCTTTTGCCCAAAAATACGATGGCAAGGAATAATAATACTAATCAGGGTTGCTCCGACTGCGCCACCCACCGCACGCACCGCATTGTTCTCAATGCGTTTGGCTAACTCGCCATAACTAGTGGTTTCTCCACGGGCCGACTTTGGCGTGAGCCTCGCCAAATGCGTTGCTGAAATGCGTGTGCCTTGTGGTGCTAGTGGAATGTCATCAAAACGTTCCCGGTTCTCCGTTGAAATACCGCTCAAGAGCGGAACACACCTGCGTAAACAGGGGTAAATCGTTGTTTTCCCTGCCATTTGGGATTGGGCGCAAATTGTTCCAGCTCAAAAATCCAAATGGGTTAAATACGTGCCATCGGATAGCATCAGCAATTTGCCCTACAGGCGATGGGTAATAACGGTAAAAAGTGCGGTCATATTTTTCTCTATTTTACAAAAATAAAAAGCGTACCGAAGTACGCTTTATATTATGCGGAATTTTTATGCCGATTAGAAACAGTAATTGAGGTTTAAACCGTAAAGGTTGGCAGATGCTTTTGTGGTGTAATCTGCTTCAACAACGAGCAAAGCCTTTTAATATTTTAGTGTTTCAACAAAGTGTTTTTCTTGCCACGTAAATGAGAAAACCAACATCAACAGATAAATCCAGTGTGAATTTATAGGTTGCACCTAAGCTATACCACATACGATCCGTGTCAGGAATTGACGCAGATAAATGTTGTTTACTTGCAGCTTGATCGTGTGCTAAAACCGGCACGCAAAAGTGAGCGCATCACTCGAAGTTATAGGTTGCACCAACAGCAAGCGAGAATTGTTTTTATTCTTTTTCTTTCTTCGCAAAAGCTTTTCATAGCCGAGCCATCTTGGTATGCACCACGTAATTCTTTTTGAAACGGTTCCATTCCGTATATTTATAGCTATATGAACCGCCCAGTGATCGGTTGGTTGATGGAAACCGGAGAATTCCCAGTAGGCTGGTACTCTCAAAGGTTAAGCTACCTCAGCGACATAAGGCGTTAATGCACCTTGATGTTGCTGTAAGCTAGGGTGCATTGCGATCGGTAAAGTCAATATCGATTTGAATGATAAGCGTAAACCAAGCGGTTATCTTGGTTAAATTCATACATTAAACCGGCATTCCAACCAAATCCCTAGCATTATCTTTTTAAATGTACGAGGGAGTCCTGTTTATCTAAGCTTTTAAGTTATTGATGGTTTTTCTGGCTAAAGCATCAGCGACTGCCATGTGAACAGTTGGATAGCGGATTGCCCCACTTAATCGGCTTTTTACATTGCTTTCGCCTGACGACTGCGAGCATATTTTTAACGCCGGTAATGGCAATCCCGCGCACACCTCAACTTCAGCTGTGCACAACACCATTAATTCCTAGACCGGCAGTTAAATTACTGCGATTTTGTATGAGCCGCTTAGGTTTGTTAATTGTTGTTAAATCGGTTATCCCACCGAAAATGCCGGCATCGTAGTCACGAGAGTATTCACTTTTTAAACCAAAAGTTAACATTCATTCCCGCGCCTAAAAGCAAAATTCTGTCATTGAGCGGAGAAACAAAAATACATGTTAGGGATAAAGGCACCGAACAACGCTATTTGCATTTGCGTTTCTGGTCGCAAAGCTTTAATCCGCTTGCGGTGGTAGCCGTTACCGGACCATGCATGGAATGCGTGAGTCTACAAACACCGCCTGCAGAAAAATTCTTTTTGTTTGAAGAGGGCTCATGCAATGCCGGGTTGCGGCGACCGCAGAGGCGCATCGGCTGCTGCTTCACCTGCGACAAGCGCAGCCTAAACCAGAGGTAGAAACCCGCTAATGGAATGCGGCAGCGGATGCACTCGGTTGCAGCACCAAGAAGAAGAGAGTAAGTAGTTTTTGTCAAATTTGCTCGTTGTCATTTTGTTACCTTTTTCTGCGCCTGCCTGAAGGTGACGTCTGATCAAAGTTTATTGATTGTTATTATAAAAGTTGGTCATTCTAAGAAAGGCAGGGAGGCGGCAACGTTCTTTTCGGTTTTTATGAGTGTTCAGACCAGTCAGACAGAAAAGTGCGGTCAATTTTTATGTTGTATAATAATGTTAAAATAATTGAAAGTTTCTAACTGATTTTACAGGGAGAGAATATGAGTTCGTTGAAAATGCCAGCAGAAGAAGCCAAAAGTGTGTTGTTGTGTTGATGTTGGGTCCGTCATTTCGATGGTTCTGATTGCACCATTGATTTTGAACAGGTTTTATGCAACAGAAGCGCAGGCGTAAAGAAGGCATTAGCCTATTTAACTGAAAAAGCGAGAGCGGCAGAAAGCGAACCAGTGCAATACACAGTGAAATAAGTGCGGTGGAAAATGGTTTTAAATTGAAAGCAGCATTTGAATTTAGCTGCCGAGCAGAATCGATGATTTTCCAGCTTTCTACTCGATAATTTATCGTGGAAAAAGATAGGCTGAGTCTGAAGACTTAGCCTTTCTTTTAGGTTTTCAAATACACTTCTTCAGTTTCTTCTGAAAAAGCGTTCACTTCTCGCGCCTAGCCACGCAGTTTTTCCTCAATACGTTCCGATAACCACGATCAATGTGATAGATACGATCGACGATAGTTTCACCTGTGGCAACACAGCCTGCAAGGACAAGGCTACACGGAGGCGTAAATCGGTTGCGCATGACTTCAGCGCCAGACAAGTGAGCAACACCGTGACAAATCGCCGTATTGCCTTCAATTTCTGCTTTCCTCCCATACGAATCAATTCAGGATGCATGAAACGATTTTTCAAAAATAGTTTTGGTGATGATACTGTGCTGTTTGCCACCATATTTAATAAGGTGAACTGTGCTCGTCTATCCGTTGGAAAACCCGGATAAGGTGCGAGTGCGAATATTGACCGCTTTTTGGACGATTACCAAGCTATATCTAGGGTGATTGTGTCTTCATGGCGACATCAACTTGGGCACCGGCTTCACGTAATTCTATCGATTACAGCATCTAAAGGTGTTGGCCGGTGTGCACAAACAATACGTCCACCAGAAATTGCTGCAGCGACTAAGAATGTTCCGGTTTCAATACGATCCGGCGCAACACTGTGCTCACAACCGGTTAAGCGATCTCACACCTTCGATAGTACGGCGTCTCGAACCTGCACCGCTGATTTTTGCAACCCATTTTATTTAGAATTCTGCCGTATCTGCAATTTCCGGTTCACGGAGCAGTTTTCATCAACGGTTGTCCCTTTAGCTAAGTGTTGCGGCAATCATGATGGAAAAGGCTGCACCCACGCCGACTTTTTCCATCACGATACGAGTCCCGATTAAACGGCTATCGACATAGGCTTTACATAGCCATCTTTCAAAGCAATCTTTGGCACCAAGGCGTTCTAAACCGCTGATGTAAATCGTCGGACGAGCCTCAATGGAGCAGCCACCGGTAAAGAAACTTGGCCTTGATTGAAACGTGTGCAACTAATGGTGCTAACGCCCAAATTGAGGCGCGCATGGTTTTTACCAATTCGTATGGTGCAATGAAATGATTGATTTTGAGGCATCTAAACGTACGACACCTTGTGCGTTACGCTCAACCTCAACACCTAATTGGCGTAAGATTTTTAGTGTTGTTTCAATGTCTTTAAGATCCGGAACGTTGGTTAACGTAACAGGCTCGGTAGCCAGAATTGCTGCGAAAAAGAATTGGTAATGCAGCATTCTTTAGCACCAGAAATATCAACGGTACCTTTTCAAACATGATTGTCCATAAACACGACTAGTTTTTGCATGAGAATATCCTGTGGAAATTAAGCCGGTGATTAAGTAGCGTTCGCGTTTCCATTTTTCAACGGTATAAGTGCGGATAGAAAGCCGTGGATTTTCATTGCTGATATGTGGCTTTAGAAGCGGGCGTAAATCATTTGTTGTTGTTTGACTTTGGAGAGCCCCTTCAAACTGATCACTGACAGCGATGACACCATAATGTGCGTTTCACCTTGTACATACACTTCATCAAGATTAAGCGCTTCTTTAAAAATTCTTTCCCGATTTCTTGAGTTTTCCATTAAATATTTCCATCTTGTGGGATAAATTGAGTAAGCCAATCGGATGAGGCCGAAAAGATCTGTCAATGTCAGTAATTCCGAAGGTGGGCACTGTAAAACTTGTACGCGACCTTTTAAGCAATTGGTTTGGTTGTGTGTAAAAGTCACTATCAAAAGCAAAACCGAGCAGAATCTATGCGAGTAACCTGGCTAAGTCCCAATAGATATTTTGTTCTGCCGATGCTTTTCCCAATAAAAGAAGCACGTTGCTGCCATAGTGGCAACAACGTATATACGAGATAACTCTCCTGATAATTGGAGCGTTATTCTCATCATTATTTACTTGTGATGCCCAACGTAAACTTTTGGTGTCTGTTGCACGCTTTATTTGCTCAGTGTAAATTGGCGTATCAGCAGCTTTTTGTAGTTGCGCGCTGAGGGCATCCAATCCTGTTTGCGAATGATCGACTCCATTCTTGTTGCTTAGTAGTTTTACCATGCTCGCACCGCCTGCGGTCATGTCGCCACCTGCCATTGTCCTGTTTTGCTGTTTTTATACCAACAGAAAATCCACATTTAACGGTGGTTGATTACTCGGCTGTGCCACTTTTGACATTCACAATCGCAGGTTACCGGATTCTTCTTTCATTTTGCCGATTTTGGATACTTTGATCGCTAGTACATGGTTAATACTTTGGGCATAAACCCGTTCAATGTATTTTGTCAATACCAGCGAAACAATCGATCTCGTTGTTCTTGCGTAACGAAAGTTTGATAGTTTTGGCCCAAAAATTTTTAGAACCGGCATATTTCCACATGAACGTGAGGCATTAAATCTTGACGCACGATGGTTTTTAAAATAATTCGGATCTTTGTTTAATTTTGTGTTGATTGCTTTTGATATCATTAAACAACTTATTGGATACTTTCTGCGTTAAATCGCTAGGGTCGTGTCTTCCGCGATGGCTTGCTGTACAGCAAAAGTGCTGAAAATAACCAATGTTTTTGCTAACCGAGTATTTTACATTTTTCAACATTGAGAGTTTCTCCTATCACGTTGTATTCGTCGCTTCCGAGGTTTCGGTGAGCTTCTTTTTCTCTTTATCGCCATATAAGAATTGACCAATCAAATCTTCTATACATGGCAGACTTCGTATCGACGATTTTTATCGCCGTCTTTCAATATTGCAATTTCGCCATCATCAAAGCCAATGCCGAGGGCAATATGTGCTCACCCAATAGCGGCTGTTTTAATGGATAACGAGGCTGGTTTCTCGGATCTTATTGTGTTCTTGGTTAATAGCAATGATCGCTTTGGGCAAATAGCTTTGCGCGATCCAATTCAATTCTCGGAGACACGCCCCACAACAACACCACCTACTTTAAGCGGAGCGCGGACTTTAAGACCACCGATATTATCAAAGTCGCATATATACGATACGATCTGGTTTCGCTGAAGCCTTGCACATTAGCCACTTTTAAACCTATCAGTGAACCGATACCGAGCAGTAAAATAAACCCACCCAAAATTCATATTTAATAGTTTGTCGCATAAGATTTCCTTACAAACAGAGATTAATTTGCGCCGAACATAATGGCAGTCAGCACAAAGTCTCAAAACAGGGACGACTAATGAAGCATGCACTACCGTTCTGGTGGTGCTGGCTGATGCCTTCGGAGGTTGGAATACAATCGTAGCCGTTAAATAACGCGATCCAAACGACCGCAATGGCGAGAAAATACACTTTGATCGTGCCGTTTAAAATATCATATGGCTCCGTTACCGAGCTTTTGCATTACGGACCAGAAAGCTCGCATCACGCCTTTCCAATCGACACCGACTAAAAGAACCACCCCAAATACCGATGGCAATGAAAGATGATACGAAAGAATTGGCATAATACTCGCCCAAAAACGTGGGCAATGACACGACGTACTGGATCAACTGCCATCATTTTGCAAAGCTGATAACTTGTTCCGTGGCTTTTCATTAAAACCAATTGGCGGTTAATGCGGAACCTGCTCGTCCGGCGAATGAGTGCGGTCACAACCGGGCCTACCCTTGAAAAGCGAGGGACAAGCGACCAATTGCCCTAAACTGGTTTTCCAGGAGAAATCCACCTAGTCACCATACCCTTGTAAACCGAAGCACCATCGATAAATAAAACCGGAGCATGATGATTATCAAAGACTGTACGCCGCTTACATGCAATTGTTTAATAAACGAAAATGCTTGCAGAACTTAGTGGTTTGCCAATTAATGCGCCGAACAGTACCGGCACGTCCAAGTGCTCGTCCAAAATTAATGGCGTGACGGCCAAAGCGATGAAATCAAATTTTCACATTTTGAACAGCTCCTCAAGGTATTGGGTGCCGGATAATGAAAATGCACCGGGCCATCAGCATGTCCTTGCAGAATTGGGTAACTTGCGGGTCTTGGCTTGCCAGTACTGGGCAGATATTTCCTTCGGGCAATCACATATATCCGCAATGATGTAGGGCATAATCCGCAATGCTCAAAAAGCTCCTGCACATCATGAGAAACCACGATAGACGGGATTTGGGCGCTCGTTCAAGCGTTTGATTAAACTAATAATGACGCCCATGCTACATTGGGTCCTGTCCGCAAACGGTTCATCAAACATGATTAAATCCGGATTCACGCAATCGCGCGGGCAAGTGCGGGTTCGGCGAGCCATTCCGAAAGCTCGGACGGCATTAAATCGCAGCACCGCGTAATCCCTACCGCTTCTAATTTCATTAATACTACTTCTGACGACTAATGGCGGCAGATTCTGTCGTGTTCACGAATGGCAAAGGCCACATTATCGAAGGTGTAAAATATCGTGTGAAACTACGCACCGGATTGGAATAGCATGCCCATGCGTTTACGCACTTTTGATAAAGTTCGCTGTTAGACAGTTTTGCAAATATCTTGCCCGTCAAACAGATTTCCCTTCATCAGGATGAGTTGTCCACCAATCAGTTTTAATAACGTGGTTTTACCAATGCCGGAAGGGCCCATAATGGCTGTGATGTACCGCGTGGTACCGCAAGTTGAGATCGCGATAAATCACATCGTTCGCCACGTTTAAACGTCAGGTGTTTAACTGATTAAAGCGTCGTTCATAAAACCTTAATTATGAGAAGGCTTGAGCGCCTGAGTATAAAAATGAGTTTGATAGTCTGATGAAATCCACGTGAATGTCAACAGAATTACGTAGCATTCTATGCCCTCGCCTGGACTCCGTTTTAGTAAAATAAAGTTCCCATTAAACGTGCTGAAATCTGACCGCACCCTTTTAGATTTTCAATAAAGCTGTGCTATTATTGCGCCCTATTATTAATTGTTATGGCTTAAAAATAGAGTTATGAATATTCGTTGGAATATTGTGTTGGCGGTAATCGCATTCGGATTATTAGCTTGGTTTTATAGCTTGAATCAAGAAGATGACGGGCTGAATGCGCTTTATCAGACGGCAGACGCGCCGGAATAGTCGGGCAGAAAATGAATAGCAGTGGTGCACCGACCGGCAAAAACAGTATTTGGCCACATCCGACAAAGTGGAGCATTACACCTCGGATGGGCATACGAATTTCTTTATAAACCTGACGGTGCGTTTATTGGCGCTCGAAATTCCAGGTTCTGGTACGGATAACGCTGACACGGAAAGTTGGGAGTTAAGTGCGAATAAAAGCCACTTTAACGAAAGACAACATGTTGTATTTAGAAGGTAATGTCGTGGCATCAAAAGCCTTTTCTGCACAACTCGTTTACAACGGGCTGAAACCGAAAGTGCGGTAGTAAATTTAACACGCAAGACATTACTCCGATAACATGGTGAAATTAAACGGCAGGATTTTAGTTCGGACAGGTTTAAAATTGACAGGCAACTTACAACAACAAGTGGCCACTTTAAAAGAACAGGTAAAACACATTATGAAATTAATAAGCAGTAAAAATTGTGCTTGCTTCTACATTGGTTTTTATGTCTTTTTCCGCCTTCGGCGCTAGAAAAGAAGATACCAATCAACCGATTAACATCGTGTCCGATAATCAATCTCGGATATGAATAATCGTGTCGTTACTTTCACGGATAACGTGGTGATTACACAGGGTTCCATTATCGTCAAAGCGAGCAAAGTGGCGATTACCCGTCCGGAAGAGAATTCAAACAAAAGATACAGTGGAAGCGTTTGGCAATCCGGTGACCTTTCATCAAGTCATGGATGATGGCAAGCCGGTTGATGGTAAAGCAAACTAAAGTAGTTTATGACCTCGGCGTACCGAATTTTTAACGTTGACTGCGATGCAGAATTAAACAACTGGATAGCAAAATTAACGAGTAGTGATTACCTATGATGTAGCCAAAGCGGCAACCGAAGGCGAATGCAGATTCCGGCACGCAGCAAACCGTGTGATTCCCCACCCAATTAAATCGTGCGAATGGTAAACAGGATAAAAATGGCGATTCTGTATGCATGAAAATTTAGCGAAAAGCTATAAAAACCGCCAAGTGGTTTCTGATGTCAGTTTAACGGTGCATTCAGGCGAAATTGTTGGCTTTATTAGGCCCGAATGGTGCCGGTAAAAACCACAACCTTCTATATGGTGGTGATTAGTGAATCATGATCAAGGCAAGATTCGCATTGATGATGAGGATATCAGTCTACTGCCAATGCATAACCGCGCACAAAAAGGTGCTGGTTACTTGCCAAGAAGCCTCTATTGCGCCGTTTAAGTGTGTATGAGAATTTGATGACGGTTGGAAATACGTAAAGACTTTGACCGCACTTCAACGCAAGAAAAAGCAGATGAGCTGATTGAAGAATTTTAATATCGGACATATTCGCGATAGCTTGTACCTTATCCGTGGTGGGCAACGCCGCAGAAATCGCACGTGCTTTTAGCCGCCAATCCCGAAATTCATTTGTTGGATGAACCTTGTCGGCGTCGATCCACTTCCGGAGATTGATATTAAGAAGTACTAAAGATTTAGCGATCGTCGTGGCGTGTTACCGACCCGCAACGCCGTGAAAACCTTAGATGTGCGAGAAGCGGGCTTACATTGTGTTCAGGCAAGATGATTGCAAACTGTGTACAAATTCAACTGAAATTATGAATAACAAATTGTTAAAGACGTTTATTTAGGCGCCGATTTCAGCTGTAACCTCTGGGAAATTTACATGAGTTATTAACGCCGGAAACCATTCGTCAAGGAATGATTTCTTCCAGCAAAAACGAGTTTTTGAGTCCATTGCGCGTATCGTGGAAGAACAATTACACATGAAAATGGCGAGCAATGCTGTTTGATTGTTTGTTTACCCGTGAGAAATAGGGCAATTCCGGTGGTGGTGGTTGCCATGCCAAAAGGAGACTGCTCTAATGGTGGCAAGTCGATAGGTGTATTTATTCAATAGAAAAGCCCTATTGATTATGATGCCGCAGATAAACGTGAAGTCGAGTTTAATTTTTCGCAGTATTGGTCCCGGAAAATATATGTAGGTGATTACGTTCAGTATTTGCCAACGTTGGCTGAGAAATTTAGCGGATAAATCTTTGTGTAAACAACTGTGGCGGCAAAAGTGCGGACGAAATTTGGGCGTTTTTCACGACCTGAGATCAGTGAGTCGGAAGAAATAGAGGTCTGATGAGGAAGATTCTCCTTCATTAGCACCGGAATCCGGTTCCTGAAGAATAAAGAAAAATGGTTTAACAGAGATATGGATACATATGGTCGTTCCGGTGGCGAAAACACGTGCATTAAGAGCCTTAGAAGATAGGGGGTACCATTGCTCGATACCTGCCATTAGATTTGGTACCACAATAATCATCTTTCTGTTAATCAACATGCTGTTGCGATTAGTTTGGATATTCGTAATTTGCCAACGTCATCCGGCAGTATTGGAAAAGACGATTGCGCATATTCAACAAGAACATAACGTTAAAATCATCTTTTGATTCCGATAAAGCGACGTTAGTTGTCGCATATAGCGATCTGCCGTTTACACCCCTTATCTACGCAAGATCTCTGGAAGCCGCCATCGACGAAGAAAGTAAAACATCTTGATCCCTGATTCAACAGGCAAATATCATCATTGATACAGGCTCATTGTCCACATGAATTGCGCGAGCGTTTACGCGAATGCGCGGGCATTCCGATACATGAATTGAAAATTGTAGTGGAGTCCTTTGATTTTCATACGTCGATCTGGATGCGGATTATGTTTTTGATGTCGTTTACCTAATCCCCATTGGAATCATGCACCACGATCAATGACAGGGTTTGGATCAGCCGGTGGTAGAATTTCTGAAAACACATGAGTGCATCAGTTATCTATTGCCCGTTCTTATATGTGAAACTTGGCTGCCGATGTTGAGCAGAATACCGCAGTTATTTGGACCATTACGATTGGTTGTACTGGTGGTAAACATCGTCCGTCTATGTTGCCGAACAATTGGGCAGTATTTGCAAGATAAAGGCACGTCAGTATTTTGCACCGCTCTGGAAAAGCTATAAAAACAATAAGTTATCTCGATGGCTGACGGCTGATGATTTCACCATCAGTCAAACGTGTTCTTATTTGCTCCCCAATCTTGACCTCATTAATCGATTTTAATCGTACTACTTGGCGTTTTGCGTAGTCGGGTAGCCACGCGCCAACACTTTCAATGGACTTAAACTGTCTAATTTTCCTGCATAAATGGGCTGGCTGTTTTGTTGAAGTCCCAGCTTCAAATTTATTTCAGGATTATCGCACTTTGAGTTGCGCTACTCGCTGTTCGTGCTGTTGTATCCGTAGTGGCAGCGGATTTTTATATAATCGTTAGAAAGTGCGGTCAGATTTTATCATTGTTTTGCCAACGATAGTCGCTTTTGTTGTAAACGATGGCGTAATTGTGTGATTAATTGTTGTTGAATGCGGAGCTGCATGATTGCGGATGACGATGCTGTAAACGCAGGAGGTGTTGAAATGTGTTGCTTCTTTCTCGGCAAAGATTCGATCTAAGCAATTTCAATCTGTTGCTGACGATATTGTAATTGTTGTATCGAGTTTCTGCTTGGTTGCGACGACGAGCTCTGCTGCGGCGGAAGCGTCGGGGCACGTAAGTCGGCAACGAAATCGAGCGATAGTCACATCAGTTTCTGCCCTACTGCACTGATGATGGGAATGGCGGAATGGAAAATGACGCGCGCCACTTTTCTTCGTTGAAACACCATAAATCCTACAGAGTAGCCACCGCGTCCAACAATCAGCGCATCGACTTCTTGCCGTTGATTAGCAGTTGAATCATCTCGCGTAATTTCAGTTTCGCATCTTTACCCTGTACCGCTGTTGGATGCAGTGATGACTTTCAGACTTGAATCACGACGCTTGCAAAATCATGTGAGATATCTTGCGGTGCCGCCGGTGAGGTATTACCGCCTACACGCTTTACTAAAGTGCGGTAGGTTTTTGTGATTGAGCGAATAATCCTTCTGCCGCGAGCTTTACTTTTTCACTCGCTTCAAACTGCTGCATAAGCAAAGCCATCGCCGGCGAGATGCATACTTTCGATAATCAGTTGATAATCACCGCGTGGCTCCTTACAACCGACGGAAGCTATCGCACCAACACGTGCATGCCATTGGTTGGACGAAACCACGCGCAGATTTTTCATGCGGAACATGGCGCAACGCACTTGGGCATTTTCGTCTTAAACTTAAAATACCAATGACCGGAAAACCGGCTGGGTAAAATTAGAAATTTCGGTAAGTCAAACCTGCCCAGTTGATTTTCTAACATCAAGCGTACAGATTGGTTTAGCTGACCGACGGAATAAATATTATCGCTCATTCTCTTTTATTGTTTTTAGTGCTCGTGCAATAATGCCCAGCCGTCATCCAGCCAGTTACAAATGCTGTCAAAAAGAGCGCACTAGAAAAAGCTCTCCGTCTTTTTCAATCAATTGAGTTAAGAAAGCGTAATCAACGCTTTTCGCCATCGGCTAATTTTTCAATATTTCAGCCTCAGCCTGATTTAACTCATCAAGCAATTCGCCATTCGCGTAAATACGCAACGGGTTTTCTGTATAAACCATTTGCAGTTGTTATCTTGTTGTAGTTTTCCGCTCTAACTCAAAGATTTCAGCGACATCATCAAGATCAGGTGAATTCACCAACATCTAGTAATTCATAACGTCTTTGACTTACCGTGGTTGCCAACGCATGTTGGAACAGTTGATCAAATTGTTTGGATTGAGACAGTTGTTGCAAGAATTGGCGTTTTAATTCTTGCATTGTTGCTGTGTCGAGGTTTACTCGTATTTTTGGACTTCAGGGTGTTAAACGGAATGGGATATTCAGCTCACTCACGTCTAGATTTGGATGACAAAGGTTACGTTCTAAGTTGTCAATTAATTCACTCGTGTTTGGGTAACGTAAACCGAAAGAAACTGTTAAACAATCATCTTGTGCTACACCGTAATGGGAGAGTCTGGAAGGCACATAAAGTACATCTCGGCGCCATTACTTCATCTAAAATTAATTCACCCATATCATCAAAAATACGAATAGGTTGATTAGGTTTCAAATTCAGTTGTTGGTTCGCACCATTTACCCACTGCTAGCGGCGATGCCCGTAAAGCCCGCACGAGGAACATCGTATTCATCGTAATGTTTTTCCCTACGGATCCGCCTTGCGGCGCAAATGACACCATAATGTCATCGCGTTGCCATTGTAGAATAAAACTGAATTTATTCCACAAACTGCCAGTTGTGGTGACCATTGTTCCAAGTTTTGGACTAAAACGGACCATTTCTCCGGCATGTTTTTAAAGTCTTCATCGGATAACGGACTGATGAACAGTTCCCAATTATCTTCAGCTATGTTGCTTGATTAAACGAGCGACGACTTCTTCTGTTTGGGCAAGTTCTAAAATGTCATCAGGTTCTAATTGACCTACAATTTCTGGCAATCCGCCACGAATTAAGATGGTTTTTGCAGTAATCACGTAAGAAAAATTTCTGGGGTAATATCTTGGGGTAAGAGAAATTTGCTCTATACATTCCTCTTTGTGTTGTACTATTTTTCTTGGCCTGTTCTTCCTGCACGTTTGCGCCGAATTTCTGGATCAGCTAAAAGCGGACGATAAATTTCAATGCATCTCCCTCTTTTTAATTGATCGTTTAATTTCACAGGGGCGGCTAAAAATACCAATTTTATTAGGCGTAAATCAATGTCATTGAATTGTTGCAAAAGTACTGGATTGCACAATCGCTGTTTGTACCATCGTGCCCTCATCAACGCTAAATGTTTTAGATAGCGATGATCAGGGAAGGGCATAGGGTAATTTGAATATTAATTTATTAGCCATAAATTTATTTTGCTCTTGGTTTTAAAGATATCAATCATTATAGATAAAATGGGTGAAAATTTGACCGAAAGAAAATGTTACTGACGGAGTTGAAAATTCGATCATGTGGAAATTAATTTTTCATTCTATGTTACTGAGCTTTTTGCTTTTATGGCAAACTCAAATGATGGTCAATTCACTGCATTTTATTGATTGATTTTCCTCCATTGTATTACAGGTCGTAAACTTTTTGTCGAATGTCCACGGTGTCTATTTCAATTCACTGCAAATTTCACCGTACTTTAATCTGACATGATGTTCGTTGATGTTATTGAAGCAGTAATTTGAGAAGATATCAATTGTCTATAACGCAATAAATTTCTGTGTCATGAATGCCTAGAAATTAACAAGAATTATTAGGAAAAATTGGTATATAAAAAGACACTATATTATAGGCGGAGTATTGATAAAACATGAGGGAATTGAAATGAATTGGGTTTGGTTTTATGATAGGCTCACGTTTTGCAGGATTAACCGCGATTTTAGGAAAGTTAGGTGTTGAAGGATTAAACAGTAATTTAGCCACATTTATTCGTACCGTAGTAATTTTTATTTGTTGTAATAATTATTATTTCAATACGAGAAATGAATGGCAATTACCTCAGCATATTGCCGCTAAACCGGTAATTTTTCTTGTAGTTGTCCGGGGTTGCTACCGGGCTTTTCTTGGCTTCTATATTATCGAGCTTTACAACTATCGCGCTGCTTGGCTTGCGCTATTATTGATAAATTAGTGTGGTAATTGCGATTATATTAGGGTAACTCTTTTAGGTGAACCGCTTAGTATGAAATTGCTTGTTGGCGCAGGGGTTAATTCTTTCCGGCGTGTTGGTGCTAGCATTGTAAAAACGCCCTGAAAAACGACCGCACTTTAGTATCATTCATAAAAATAGCTCCCATTGGGAGCTATTTTTATGTTGAGGATCAAAGAATTAGCCTTTGTAGTTGTAAATATGAGCAACTAAGTCTAATACTTTAGGTGAATAACCGGTTTCGTTATCGTACCAAGAGCAAGTTTCACGAAAGTGTCGGTTAATGCGATACCTGAGCGGCGTCAAACACAGAAGTGAATGAGCAACTGTTGAAGTCGGTAGAAACTACTGCATCTTCAGTGTAGCCCAAAAACGCCTTTCATTTCGTTTTCAGAGCACGTTTTTAATTCTGCACAGATTTCAGCGTAAGTTGCCGGTTTTTTCAAGGGTTAACGGTTAAGTCAACAACAGATACGTTTGGTGTAGGAACACGGAATGCCATACCGGTTAATTTTACCGTTTAATGCCGGGATTACTTTACCTACTGCTTTAGCTGCACCGGTAGAAGATGGGATGATGTTTTGTGCCGCACCACGACCACCGCGCCAGTCTTTAGCAGATGGACCGTCAACGGTTTTTGTGTTGCTGTAGTTGCGTGAACAGTGGTCATTAAACCGTCTTTTGATACCGAATTTATCGTTGATAACTTTGGCTAATGGCGCTAAACAGTTCGTTGTACAAGACGCGTTAGAAACGATGTCTTGACCTTTTGTACGCATCAAAGTTTATACGGCATACGAACATTGGGGTGCTGTCTTTAGATGGACCGGTTAACACAACTTTTTGCACCTGCAGTGATATGTTTACGAAAGTTTCATCCGTTAAGAATAAACCGGTTGCTTCAACTGCAACATCAACACCGATTGCGCCCCCAGTTAAGGTTTGCCGGATCACGTTCAGCTGTTACACGGATAGTTTTGCCGTTTACCACTAAGTTGCCGTCTTTTCACTTCAACAGTGCCATCGAAACGACCATGTGTTGAATCGTATTTTCAACATGTGTAGCCATGTATTCAACGTCGATTAAGTCGTTGATGACCTACAACTTCGATGTCATCACGATGTTGTGCTGCGCGGAATACAATACGGCCGATACGACCGAAACCATTGATACCAATTTTAATTGCCATAAAGATTTCACCTTATATTTTTAGGAGTTAAACGAAAAAGGTTAAACTCGGTGAAATGAAAATATCCGTCACCAATTTTGTGTGAGATTATAGCACGCTTTCCCAATCTTGAGAAAGTATCTATTCTCAGATAAATAGAAAAACACGATCAAAAATTCTGTAAAAATGACCGCACTTTTTGCTGATTTTTATTGGGTTAGAGGCATAATAAACAAAATTATTGACGAGAGAATCATTATGTTACAAGGCAATTTATATATTATCTCTGCGTCGAGTGGTGCCGGAAAATCATCGTTAATCGCGGCGCTATTGAAACAAAACAATCTGCATCAAAATGATGGTGTCGGTTTCATACTACTCAGACAACCTCGTCCGGGTGAAAAAGAGGGCGTGCACTATTATTTTGTTTCTCATGACGAGTTTGAAAATTTGATTGAACAAAATGCGTTCTGAATATGCCAAAAGTTTTTGGTGGCAATTATTACGGCATTCTTTATTTGCGATTGAAGAAAATTTAGTCAAAGGGATTGATGTGTTTCTCGACATTGACTGGCAAGGCGCACAACAAATCCGTGAAAAAGTGCCCTAATGTAAAAAAGTATTTTTATTTTTGCCTCCGTCTTTAGATGAACTAGAAAATCGTTTAATTGAGCGCGGACAAGACAATGCGGAAGTGATAGCTGACAGAATGGCAAAAGCCATCAGTGAAATTTCCCATTACAATGAATACGATTACGTCATCGTGAACGATACTTTGAGCAGGCGCTGGCTGACTTACAGGCAATCTTGCGCGCAGAGCGATTAACCCTGACGCATCAGCAGCAAGAAAAATCGAGGCTTGATCGAACAATTGCTGGATAAATAAGGCATGTTTTAGTATCATGTCCGCCCTTTAGATTCATATTAGATTTAGCAAACTGGAGTCATTTATGGCTCGTGTAACCGTGCAAGATGCAGTAGAAAAATTGGTAACCGTTTTGATTTAATTTTTAACAGCTGCCCGTCGTGCAAGACAATTACAGCTACGCGTGAACCGTTGGTGCGAAGATAATGACAAAACCAACTGTCATCGCGTTACGTGAAATTGGAAAAAGGCTTGATTAATAACGATATTTTTAGATGCTCAAGAACGCCAAGAACATTTGGCGATGGAAAGAGCGGAAGTGAACGCCGTTCTTTATTATCCGAATAAAGTGCGGTCAAAAATTAACCACGTTTTTAATTAGGCGGGTGTGTTTTTGTATTTATTCGAAGGTTTACATCATATTATTCAGGGTATTTGCCACCCTGAGCAAATTGAATTGGTTAAACGTGCATTTGTGATTGCTCGCGATGCACACGAAGGACAAGCATCGCTCTCAGCGGTGAGCCCTATATCACCCATCCCTGTCGCCGTGGCGTCTATCATTGCTGAAATGCGATTGAGATCGCGAAGCCGTCGCGGCGGCTTTGTTACATGATGTTATTGAAGATACGCCTTATACCGAAGAACAGTTGAAAGATGAATTCGGCGCCAGTGTGGCCGAAATTGTTGAAGGGTATCAAAGCTCGACAAACTCAAATTCAGAACGCGTCAAGAAGCGGAGTGGCAAACTTCCGCAAAATGATCCGGCAATGACCAGGATATTCGCGTCGTTCTTATCAAACCCTGCCGATCGTACCCACAATATGCGCAATACTTGGCGCATTGCGTCCTGATAAACGTCGTCGTATCGCCAAAGAAACGTTAGAAATTTACGCCCCTCTAGCGCATCGTTTGGGTATCGAACACATCAAAAATGAACTGGAAGATCTTGGCTTTTGAAGCCATGCATCCGCAACGTTATGCCGTTCCACAAAAGGTTGTGCAAATCGCACGCGGCAATCGTAAAGATATGATTGAGCGTATTTCGCAGAAATTAAAGGTCGATTAGACGATGTGGGCATTCAAGCGCGCGTGTTTGGACGCAGAAAACATCTCTATGCCATTTACCAAAAATGCGCTTAAAAAGATCAGCAGTTTCATTCCATTATGGATATTTATGCATTCCGCACCGTCGTGGATAATTTGGATACCTGTTATCGCGTGTTGGGAGCGAAATGCACAGTCTTTATAAACCGCGTCCGGGTCGGGTAAAGATTATATTGCTGTGCCCAAAAAGCCAATGGCTACCAGTCTTTGCATACGTCGATGATCGGCCCGCATGGCGTGCGGTGAAGTGCAAATTCGTACCGAAGAAATGGATCAAATGTGCCGAAATGGGCGACAGCACATTTGGGCCTATAAACAAGGTGGACGTAACGATAGCACAACCGCACAAATTAAAAGCGCAACGCTGGCTACAAAGTTTAATCGAGCTACAACAAAGTGCGGGTAACTCCTTTGAATTCATTGAAAGTGTAAAATCCGAATTCTTCCCGAAAAGAAATTTATGTTTACCCCCGAAAAGGGCGTATTGTTGAATTGCCGAAAGGCTGCAACACGGTCGATTTTTGCTTACGCGGTGCATACGGATATAGGAAAAACTGTGTTGCTGCAAATGTGGATCGCTAAGCCGTATCCGTTATCCCAAGCGCTGAATCCGGGCAAACCATTGATATTGTCACTCACCGAATGCTAAGCCGAATGCCGCATGGCTGAATTTTGTGGTTACCGCCAAAGCCCGTTCAAGTATTCGTCATGCATTGAAAACTTACGTCATGATGAAGCTGTTGAATCCGGTAAACGTCAACTCGTACATGCGCTTGAGTCCAATCAAATTAGATGATCTCAACCCTGAATATGTACGAAATGTATTGATCGATCTTAAATTAGCCGACTGGATGATTTATTTATGGAAATCGGTTTAGGTAGCAAAGAGCAGCGTGATCGCGCACACGCTTGTTGGGAATCTATCGAAATTGATACGGATGGTAATCCGGACAACAATAGCAGTCCATTAGAAATCAATGCGAATGGTGGTTTATTAACCACGTTTGCACAGTGTTGCCATCCTGTGCCGGGCGATCCAATCATTGCTACGCCAGCCCGGGTCAAAGGCTTGGTTATTCATCATGAAGCTGTTCGAATTTGAAAGATCGTAAAGATAACCCAAAAACATTATATGTCGGTTGATTGGGAAAAAGTAGCGCTCAACTTGAATTTGAAGCGGAACTGCGCATTGAAAATGCTCAACCAACAAGGCACATTACCCCATCTGATGTCCGCCATTTCGTCTCATGGACAGCAATATCCAAAGCATTTGGACGGAAGAACAGGAAGGACGTTTGTATCAAATCGTCGTGCTGTGACGGTCAAAGATAAAAACATCTCGAACAAATTATTCGTAAAATTAAAGCTATTCCTGAATTAATCAGCATTGAACGCAACATTAATCAATAAATGAATACCCAATTATTAGGACGCGATTCCGCTTACAGCCATTTCCGGTGTTGGTGCCGCGATAGCTGAAAAAGTTAGAGCAAATGGGTATTTTTAATTTACAGGATTTGCTATTTACCTTCCCCTTCGTTACGAAGATCGCACACGAATCACACCCATTGCTGATTTACAGGCTGATCAGTACGCCGACGATTGAAGGCGTAGTCCAAAGCTGCAGAGGTACAATTTGGGCGCCGCCCCATGCTGATGGTTTACCTTTCTGATGGCACATCCAAATTAGCATTACGTTTTTAACTTTAATGCCGGCATGAAAAATAGCCTTGCGCCCGGCGCTCGGGTGAAAGCTTTTTGGCGAAGTACGCCGTGGGCGTTTTATGGCAGAGATTCATCATCCTGAATATCAAATTATTCATGATATAGCTGCTCATTTTGGCGGAAACGCTAACGCCCATTTATCCAGCGACAGAAGGTTAAAACAAACGTCTTTGCGTAAACTTATCGCTCAGAGCTCTACAGGTATTGGAAAAAACACCATTAGCGGAATTATTGCCAACGGAGTTTAATCCGCATCCTTTTGATTTGAAATCGGCGATTCAATTTCTTGCATAATCCGCCGCCGGATGTTTCGTTGGTCACCGTTTAGGAAGGCAAACACACCCTGCACAACAGCGCCTGATTTTTGAAGAATAGTTAGCATGCAATCTTGCGATGCAAAAAGTGCGGTCAGGAATTCAAGCAAATTTAGCCGAGTCTTTAATACCTCGCTCCAATTTAAAACAACGTTTTTAGCGCAGTTGCCTTTCCAACCAACGAAGGCTCAGCTGCGGGTAACGGAAGATATAGAACAGACATTGCTCAGATTTATCCGATGATGCGCTTGGTGCAGGGCGATGTGGGATCAGTAAAAGCATTGGTCGCAGCACTGGCGGCGTTGACGGCAATCGATAATGGCAAACAAGTGAGGCGTTAATGGCACCAACGGAGATTTTGGCGGAACAGCATGCCACAAATTTTCGCCGTTGGTTTGAGCCGCTTGGTATTCAAGTCGGTTGGTTGGCAGGAAAAAGTCAAAGGAGCAACGTGTTGCCGAGTTGGAAAATAAAAAAACGGTACGGTTCAAATGGTGGTGGGACGCACGCCCTATTCCAAGATGAGGTTGCATTTCATAATCTGAGTTTAGTGATTGTGGATGAGCAACACCGCTTTTGAGTGTACACCAACGTTTAATGTTGCGTGAAAAAGGCAATCATGCAGGTGTTTATCCTCACCAACTTATTATGACCGCCACGCCGATTCCACGCACTGGCTATGACTGTATATGCCGATTTTGGACACCCTCAATTATTGACGAACTGCCGCCGGGGCGACACCGATTACGACCAGTTGCCATTTCTGAAGAGCGTCGTGCGGAAATTATCGAGGCGAGTCAATGTGGCCTGCTCGCAGGAAAAGCGGCAGAGCTTATTGGGTTTGAAAATCTGATTGATGAATCGGCAGTGCTGGAAGCTCAGGCCGCGGAGGCAGAGCAGAAAGATCTGCAAACTCACCGCACTTGCATATTGGCGTAGTCCATGCGCGGATGAAACCAGTGAAAAACAAGCTGTCATGGAGCAATTCAAGCTGCCGAGCTAGATTTGTTAGTTGCCACCACGGTGATTGAAGTAGGCGTGGATGTGCCCAAATGCCAGTTTAATGATCATTGAAAAATGCTGAGCGTTTAGGACTCCCAGCTTCATCAGCTTCGCGGTCGTGCTAGGGCGAGGAAGTCAGCAGCCTCTTTTGTGTCTTGATGTATAAACCGCCACTGGCAAAAATTTCGCGAAACGCCTGCAAGTCATGCGTGATACACAAGATGGTTTTGTGATTTCGGAAAAAGATTTAGAAATTCGTGGCCCCGGGCGAAGTGCTTGGTACGAAACAAACCGGCATAACCGAATTCAAGTAGCAAAACCTCATGCAGCGATCGTAAAATGCTCCCAACTGTCCAATTTTATGCTAGCAATTGGTACTCAAATATCTCGCAAACAGCAGAATTGTCTCATTCGCCGATGAGCTTAATAATCGAGAGATTTATAGCAATGCCTGATTCGATTTTTGCGCGTTTAAGCTGGCAATATGAAAACTCGCCAGAGATTAAAACATATTCCTCTTTCCATTCAGCAGTGGCTATTTGAAAAAGGATCGCTGACGGCGATTGAAGCAATATTGCCATCAATTTGAGTGAAAGTGCAGTCGGAAAATGGATAGAAAAACATTTGAAAATGAGACCGCACTTTGCCCGAGGGACTTTTGACTGGTGTCGTGAAGTGGTATTGCATGGTAATGGAAAACCTTGGGTAGAAGCGCGCACGTTAATTTCTAAAGCGTTATTCACCGCATTATCAATCACTGTCCACATTAGGCGATAAACCGATTGGTGAATGGCTGTTTTTCACTATCAGCGCAAAGGGTTGGGACTCAATGGGCTAAAGATTCGGAAAATGGTTTATATGCACGCCGTTCGCTATTCTTGGGCACGAGAAATGCGTTGCCTCATTAGCGAGCTTTTCCTCGAGAACAGCTCTGATAAGCGAATAAAAATTACGCAAATTTTTACATAAAATGACTCATGAATATTCAATCCAAACCGACCATTCTTTTTGATTCAGGCGTTGGGGGCTTGAGCGATATCAGGAAGTTAAACAGCTTTTTACCTGATTATCATTATTTATATTGTTTTTGATAATGCGTATTTTCCTTATTCTAGAAAAGCCAGAAGAGGGTATTGTTGAGCGTACGTTAAAGATTTGTCCAACGTATCGAGAAGCTGTCCTTTAGATCTTATTGTTGTCGCCCTGTAATACGGCAAGTACGGTGGTTTTGCCGGTATTGCGTAAACATTTTTCTATCCCTATTGTTGGTACTGGTATCGGCGATTAAACCTGCAGCAGAACAAACGAAAACTAAACATATTGGTTTGCTTGCTACTATGGAACGAGTAAAACGTCAGTATTTATCTGATTTAATTGATAAATATGCTTCTTTTTGTCAGGTTGAGAAAATTGGTAGTACAAAATTGAGTGGAATTGGCTGAACACAAGTTGCATGGTTATCCTATTGATTTAAATGAGATAAAAAGCAGAATTGAGCGAATGGGAAAATATACCTGATTTAGACGCTGTCGTGCTAGGTTGTACGCATTTCCCGTTGCTCAAATCTGAAATTCAGCAATGTTTACCGCAAGTTAAGTATTTTATTGATTCCGGCGCAGCAATTGCGAAACGGGTGAAATCTACCAAAGACGTAAAAGTGCAGGTCAAAATCAAATGAATTCTCAAGTATTTTTTGTACTAAGCCGCTTATGAAAAAAGAAGACAGCCTATTAGAGCTTATTCATTCATTAGGCTTTTGAAAAGTTAAGTTTACTGGATATTGATAGCGAAATTTTGTGCGATTCTGACAAAAATAATCAATTAAAAAAATATTTTTGCAAAAATCGCAAAAAGGGGTTGCTAAAGGCCATGATAAAATGCCTATAATACGTTTCCCACAACGACGCGCCGTTGTAAAGCATAAAACTGCGCGTCGTTTTTGTTCTTTAACAATCAATCAGACAAACTGTGTGGGCACTTGAAGATTCGTTTTTATTATTAAGAATTTTTAAAATTGAGACTGAATAGTGCTACGAAAATTCGTTTATTTATATAGATGATTAATTAAGTCAGCAGTATTGAGCGATTAAACTTTTTGAACTGAAGAGTTTGATCATGGCTCAGATTGAACGCTGGCGGCAGGCTTAACACATGCAAGTCGAACGGTAACAGGAGAGGCTTGCTTTCTTGCTGACGAGTGGCGGACGGGTGAGTAATGCTTGGGAATCTGGCTTATGGAGGGGGATAACGACGGGAAACTGTCGCTAATACCGCGTAGAGTCGAGAGACGAAAGTGCGGGACCGCAAGGCCGCATGCCATAGGATGAGCCCAAGTGGGATTAGGTAGTTGGTGGGGTAATGGCCTACCAAGCCGACGATCTCTAGCTGGTCTGAGAGGATGACCAGCCACACCGGGACTGAGACACGGCCCGGACTCCTACGGGAGGCAGCAGTGGGGAATATTGCGCAATGGGGGCAACCCTGACGCAGCCATGCCGCGTGAATGAAGAAGGCCTTCGGGTTGTAAAGTTCTTTCGGTGACGAGGAAGGCGTGATGTTTAATAGGCATCACGATTGACGTTAATCACAGAAGAAGCACCGGCTAACTCCGTGCCAGCAGCCGCGGTAATACGGAGGGTGCGAGCGTTAATCGGAATAACTGGGCGTAAAGGGCACGCAGGCGGCTATTTAAGTGAGGTGTGAAATCCCCGGGCTTAACCTGGGAATTGCATTTCAGACTGGGTAGCTAGAGTACTTTAGGGAGGGGTAGAATTCCACGTGTAGCGGTGAAATGCGTAGAGATGTGGAGGAATACCGAAGGCGAAGGCAGCCCCTTGGGAATGTACTGACGCTCATGTGCGAAAGCGTGGGGAGCAAACAGGATTAGATACCCTGGTAGTCCACGCTGTAAACGCTGTCGATTTGGGGATTGGGCCTTGAGCTTGGTGCCCGAAGCTAACGTGATAAATCGACCGCCTGGGGAGTACGGCCGCAAGGTTAAAACTCAAATGAATTGACGGGGGCCCGCACAAGCGGTGGAGCATGTGGTTTAATTCGATGCAACGCGAAGAACCTTACCTACTCTTGACATCCATGGAATCTTGTAGAGATATGAGAGTGCCTTCGGGAACCATGAGACAGGTGCTGCATGGCTGTCGTCAGCTCGTGTTGTGAAATGTTGGGTTAAGTCCCGCAACGAGCGCAACCCTTATCCTTTGTTGCCAGCGATTCGGTCGGGAACTCAAAGGAGACTGCCGGTGATAAACCGGAGGAAGGTGGGGATGACGTCAAGTCATCATGGCCCTTACGAGTAGGGCTCACACGTGCTACAATGGCGTATACAGAGGGCGACGAAGCCGCGAGGTGGAGTGAATCTCACAAAGTACGTCTAAGTCCGGATTGAGGTCTGCAACTCGACTCCGCGAAGTCGGAATCGCTAGTAATCGCGAATCAGAATGTCGCGGTGAATACGTTCCCGGGCCTTGTCACACCGCCCGTCACACCATGGGAGTGGGTTGTACCAGAAGTAGATAGCTTAACCTTCGGGAGGGCGTTTACCACGGTATGATTCATGACTGGGGTGAAGTCGTAACAAAGGTAACCGTAGGGGAACCTGCGGTTGGATCACCTCCTTACCAAAGATAGAATCGACTTTAAGTGTTCACACAGTTTGTTTGATGGTTGTAGACAAGGAAAGAACAAAAATACTAAAGAGAAGAGCATCTTTATATGCTGTCCCCATCGTCTCAGAGGCCTCAGGACATCGCCCTTTCACGGCGGTAACCGGGGTTCGAATCCCCGTGGGGACGCCATTTTAAAGATGATTTTTCATCTTTACTGTTCTTAAAAATCTGGAAACAAGCTGAAAACGAGACTTTCAAGAAAGTCTGAGTGAGAGTGATTGATAAAAGGCGATTACTCTTAATTAACTGTTATTAATCGTAGTTGAAGTGTTTGAGGCTTATTGTTTAATGTTATTTAAATAATAAGGTAAGAATACTTGAGGTTGTATGGTTAAGTGACAAAGCGTACAAGGTGGATGCCTTGGCAATCAGAGGCGAAGAAGGACGTGCTAATCTGCGAAAAGCTTGGATGAGTCGATAAGAGGCGTTTAATCCAAGATGTCCGAATGGGGAAACCCAGTGGGTGAAGAACCCACTATCATTATCTGAATCCATAGGATAATGAGGCGAACCGGGAGAACTGAAACATCTAAGTACCCCGAGGAAAAGAAATCAACCGAGATTTTGTGAGTAGCGGCGAGCGAAAGCGAAGGAGCCTGTTAGTGATAGCGGAAGTATTAGAGGAATTGGCTGGGAAGCCAAATCGTAGAGGGTGATAATCCCGTACTCGAAAATACTTTTGTGGTACTGAGCTAACGACAAGTAGGGCGGGACACGTGATATCCTGTTTGAAGATGGGGGGACCATCCTCCAAGGCTAAATACTCCTGATTGACCGATAGTGAACCAGTACTGTGAAGGAAAGGCGAAAAGAACCCCGGTGAGGGGAGTGAAATAGAACCTGAAACCTTGTACGTACAAGCAGTGGGAGCCCGCAAGGGTGACTGCGTACCTTTTGTATAATGGGTCAGCGACTTATATTTTGTAGCGAGGTTAACCGAATAGGGGAGCCGAAGGGAAACCGAGTCTTAACTGGGCGAATAGTTGCAAGGTATAGACCCGAAAACCCGGTGATCTAGCCATGGGCAGGTTGAAGGTTGGGTAACACTAACTGGAGGACCGAGACCGACTAATGTTGAAAAATTAGCGGATGACTTGTGGCTGGGGTGAAAGGCCAATCAAACCGGGAGATAGCTGGTTCTCCCCGAAATCTATTTAGGTAGAGCCTTGAGCGGACACCTTCAGGGGGTAGAGCACTGTTTTCGGCTAGGGGGCCATCCCGAGCTTACCAACCCGATGCAAACTACGAATACCGAAGAGTGATACTCAGGAGACACACGGCGGGTGCTAACGTCCGTCGTGGAGAGGGAAACACCCAGACCGCCAGCTAAGGTCCCAAAGTCTATATTAAGTGGGAAACGAAGTGGGAAGGCTTAGACAGCTAGGATGTTGGCTTAGAAGCAGCCATCATTTAAAGAAAGCGTAATAGCTCACTAGTCGAGTCGGCCTGCGCGGAAGATGTAACGGGGCTCAAATATAGCACCGAAGCTGCGGCATCAGACGTAAGTCTGTTGGGTGAGGGAGCGTTGTGTAAGCGGATGAAGGTTCATCGAGAGGTGGGCTTGACGTATCACAAGTGCGAATGCTGACATAAGTAACGATAAAACGGGTGAAAAACCCGTTCGCCGGAAGACCAAGGGTTCCTGTCCAACGTTAATCGGGGCAGGGTGAGTCGGCCCCTAAGGCGAGGCTGAAAAGCGTAGTCGATGGGAAACGGGTTAATATTCCCGTACTTGGATAAACTGCGATGTGGGGACGGAGCAGGTTAGGTTAGCGTGCTGTTGGATATGCACGTTTAAGTTTGTAGGTGGGAAGTTTAGGCAAATCCGGACTTCCCTTAACACTGAGAGATGATGACGAGGCTCTACGGAGCTGAAGTAACTGATACCACACTTCCAGGAAAAGCCACTAAGCTTCAGGTTTATCTAAACCGTACTGAAAACCGACACAGGTGGTCAGGTAGAGAATACTCAGGCGCTTGAGAGAACTCGGGTGAAGGAACTAGGCAAAAATAGCACCGTAACTTCGGGAGAAGGTGCGCCGGCGTAGATTGTAGTCCCTCGCGGGCGAAGGTTGAACCGGTCGAAGATACCAGCTGGCTGCAACTGTTTATTAAAAACACAGCACTCTGCAAACACGAAAGTGGACGTATAGGGTGTGATGCCTGCCCGGTGCTGGAAGGTTAATTGATGGTGTAATCGAAAGAGAAGCTCCTGATCGAAGCCCCAGTAAACGGCGGCCGTAACTATAACGGTCCTAAGGTAGCGAAATTCCTTGTCGGGTAAGTTCCGACCTGCACGAATGGCATAATGATGGCCAGGCTGTCTCCACCCGAGACTCAGTGAAATTGAAATCGCCGTGAAGATGCGGTGTACCCGCAGCTGAGACGGAAAGACCCCGTGAACCTTTACTATAGCTTGACACTGAACATTGAATTTTTGATGTGTAGGATAGGGTGGGAGACTTTTGAAGTAGTCACGCCAGTGATTATGGAGTCGTCCTTGAAATACCACCCTTTAACGTTTGATGTTCTAACGAAGATTGCGAAACGCGGTCTCGGACAGTGTCTGGTGGGTAGTTTGACTGGGGCGGTCTCCTCCCAAAAGAGTAACGGAGGAGCACGAAGGTTTGCTAATCACGGTCGGACATCGTGAGGTTAGTGCAATGGTATAAGCAAGCTTAACTGCGAGACAGACAAGTCGAGCAGGTACGAAAGTAGGTCATAGTGATCCGGTGGTTCTGCATGGAAGGGCCATCGCTCAACGGATAAAAAGGTACTCCGGGATAACAGGCTGATACCGCCCAAGAGTTCATATCGACGGCGGTGTTTGGCACCTCGATGTCGGCTCATCACATCCTGGGGCTGAAGTAGGTCCCAAGGGTATGGCTGTTCGCCATTTAAAGTGGTACGCGAGCTGGGTTTAGAACGTCGTGAGACAGTTCGGTCCCTATCTGCCGTGGGCGTTGGAGAATTGATTGGGGCTGCTCCTAGTACGAGAGGACCGGAGTGGACGCATCACTGGTGTTCCAGTTGTCTCGCCAGAGGCATTGCTGGGTAGCTACATGCGGAAGAGATAAGTGCTGAAAGCATCTAAGCACGAAACTTGCCAAGAGATGAGTTCTCCCTGTCTTTAAGACAGTAAGGGTTGTTTAAGACTAAGACGTAGATAGGTGCGGTGTGTAAGTGTAGTGATACATTGAGCTAACGCATACTAATTGCCCGAGAGGCTTAGCCATACAACGCTCAAGTGTTTTTGGGGAGACCTGGAGCATGGAGCGAAGTAGAGTAGCAGTTAAGAGAAAGACGCAAAGAGAGAGTTGAGAGAAGGCTTGTTTTTAGATTAAGAAGACGTGAATAAGATAAGAGAGAAATCATAAAGAATATTGGCGGCGATAGTGCGGTGGGCCCACCTGACTCCATACCGAACTCAGAAGTGAAACGCCGTAATGCCGATGGTAGTGTGGGGCATCCCCATGTGAGAGTAGGTCACCGCCAAGCCTGATAGGAACCCCTGATGTGAGAGCATCGGGGGTTTTTGCTTTGGGGGCATAGGAAAGGGAAAAATAGAAAGCAAAGCGGAATATTTTCTAAATTAGAACCTAATTTACGTTGAGAGATCTTGTGCTCATACAATCTAGCAATTTTACTTTAGAGGAGAAGCAGATGTACTTTGATAAAAATTAAGCTGAACTTACTGAAGCGGCTTGAGATGTATTCTACAAATTTTAGCTGACGAGAATAATATCAAATTAATCAAAAAAGCATTATTGATTTCAGAGAGTTTTAAACAAGGTGGTAGTGCTGTCTTGTGGTAACGGAGGTTTCATTGTGATGCGATGCATTTTGCGGAAGAATTAACGGGCGTTATCGTGAAAATCGCCCCGGGTTGCCCCAGCAATTACTATTTCCGATGTTAGCTATTTAGCTGCGTGAGTAATGATTTTGGCTATGATTATGTGTTTTTCGCGTTATGTGGAAGCGGTAGGACAAAAAGGTGATGTTTTATTTGGTTTGTCTACTCAGGAAATTCCAAAAATGTGCTTAATGCTATTGAAGCAGCAAAAGCGAAAAGGAATGAAAGTCATTGCCATGACCGGTAAAGATGGCGGTAAAATGGCAGGAATTGCAGATGTAGAAATTCGAGTGCCTCATTTTGGTTATGCAGATCGCATTCAGGAAATTCACATAAAGTTATTCATATTTTGATGATGTTAATTGAATTTGAAATGGCAAAAGCAAATTAATAAAGTGCGGTCGCTTTTTCATCTGTTTCAAATCCCAAATGGGATTTTTATATTTCAATGTTGCATAATTATTCATAAATAATAATATATTTTCAATTTTATGATAATTGATACAGAGACGCAGTGAAACAATGACAATTAGTCGTTAAAAATCCAGAATTTTTATGGCGCCAATCAATGCTCTTATTTAATATTAACTTATCCGCTGATGATGGTGATGTGGTGGTATTACTAGGCCTAGTGGTGCAGGCAAAGTACGTTGATTCGAACATTAAATTTACTAGAAGTACCACAATCGGGTAAATTGAGTATTGCCAATAATCAGTTTGATTTGTCTTCAAGGAATGATCTGAAAACAACTTCGTCAGTTACGTCGTGATGTAGGCATGGTATTTTCTATGCAATATAATTTATGGCCGCATATGACCGTATTGCAGAATCTTATTGAAACACCGATGAAAATTCTTGGTGTAGTAGGTCGAGAGGCTAAACAACAAGCATTGGAGTGTTGCAACGTTTACGTTTAGAGGAGTTTGCTGAGAGATTTCCGTTGCACTTGTCCGGCGGTCAACAGCAGCGAGTGGCGATTGCACGAGCTTTAATGATGAAAAACCGCAAGTATTGTTATTTGACGAACCAACCGCTGCATTAGATCCAGAAATTACAGCTCAGATCGTTTCTATTAGTGAAGAATTGCAAACAAACCGGAATTACGCAAGTTATTGTTACTCACGAAGTGAATGTAGCGAAAAAGTAGCAACTAAAGTGGTTTTATATGGAACAGGGCGTATCATCGAATGGGCGATAAGACTTGTTTTGAGAAACCCCTCAGACGAGACAGTTTAAACAATATTTATCACACAATATCTAATCTTGAAGGAGAATATTATGAAAAATTATTATTAAGTGCAATTTTATTAGGCTCTGCAGTAGCGGCCCACGCGCAGGATTTGACTTTTGCTATGGAACCAAGTTACCCACCGTTTGAGTCTACTAATGAAAAAGGTGAAATTATCAGTTTTGATGTAGATATTGCCAATGCTATCTGTAAAAGAAATTCAAGCTACCTGCCATTTTAAAGGCGAGGCATTTGATTCTTTGATTACTAATTTAAGATCAAAAACGTTTTTGATGCGGTTATTTCTGCAATGGACGATACAGGAGGCTCGTGGTAAAACAAGTATTGTTCTCTTCGATCCATACTACGACAGCACAGCCAGCTATGTTGCATTAAAAGGCAGCTACTTTTAGAAAATGCGAAAAATGTTGGTGTACAAAATGGGACGACCTATCAGCAATATACAGTAGCGGAAACAAAACAATACAGCGTGAAATCCTATGCCAGCTTACAAGATGCGGTACTGGATCTCAAAAATGGACGTATTGATATTATCTTCGGTGATACAGCAGTGCTTGCGGATACAGATCTCCAAAGAAGATAACGTTCAGTTTGTCGGCGATGAAAGTGAATAACAAAAATATTTCGGTAATGGTTTTGGTATTGCATTGAATAAATCTAACAAAGAATTAGCAGAAAGCTTCAATAAAGGTTTAGCGGCAATTAAAAGCCAATGGCGAATATCAAAAATCTACGATAAATGGATGACCAAATAATCCTATGTTTTTCTGATTATTTTTCTTTAATGTTGACTGCGGTCCTGATGACTTTTAGGGCTTGCGGTTTGTTCGTTAGTGTTAGGGCTTTTTAGGGCGTACTATTTGCCGTGTTAGAAGCTAATCGTTTTGTCGGTAAACCCACCGCGCTGTTTGTTGCTTTATTACGAGGCTTACCGGAAAATTCTGGTCGTATTGCTGGTTTATTTGGTTCTAGCAGAATTGGCTGGAATTGCTCACCGGTGAATATGTTGAATTCAGTGCATTCGGTTGTAGTGTATTCGCATTGTCCTTAATTTTTGCAGCCTATGCTTCACAAACACTCCGTGGCGCTATTCAGGCGATTGCTAAAGGTCAGTGGGAGTCTGGAACAGCATTGGGATTGAGTCAAAGGGCTACACTTTCCTTCGTATTATCATGCCACAAGTATGGCGTCATGCATTGCGGATTGAGTAATCAATGGTTGGTGTTATTGAAAGACACGGCGTTAATTTCTTTAATTGGTGGTAGATGATCTCGATGCGTCAGCACAGCTGATTAATACGAATACACACCAACCTTTCACTTGGTATGGTATTGCCGCGTTGATTTATCTTTTTAGTGACATTAGTGAGCCAAGTCGGCATTCGTAAAATTAGAACTGCGTTTTACTCGTTTTGAAAGGGAAGTGTAATTATGTTTCAAGAATATTTAAGCGTGATTGCACAAGGTATTCCTACGGTTTGCTATTAACCGTTGTGTCATTGTTGATTGCCTTTAGTCTGGCTTTGTTGTTTACCATACTACTTTCTATCGGTAATAAAGTGGGTGAAAAGTGCGGTCAATTTATATCTTACTTTATTTACCAGCACGCCTTTATTGGTGCAGTTTTTCCTGATTTATGCAGGGCGCTGGGCAGTTTTCAATGGATTGTGGACAGCCCGTTGTGGCTGCTGTTTTTCTAATGCTTGGTTTTTGTGCTGCGTTAGCATTGGCGTTAAATAGTGCAGCCTATTCTACCCAATTATTCCATGGCGCAGTGAAAAAGCAATTCCTAAAGGCCAATGGGAAAGTTGTGAAGCGCTTAGGCTAAGCCGTTTGCAAACCTCGAAAATTTTACTTCCATATGCATTAAAAACGCGCTTTTACCTTCATACTCTAATGAGATCATTTTAGTGTTTAAAGGAACGGCGCTAGCTTCCCACGATCACTATCATGGACATCATGAGCTATGCTCGCCAGCTTTTACGGCACAGAATATGATGCGCTCACGATTATGGTGTGCCGGTGGTATTTATCTCATGATTACCGGTATTGCGACACTGTTATTACGTAAACTGGAAAACAAAGTGCTTGCTTTTGAACGGTTGGATATGCGTAGTTAGAAGTAAGTGCGGTTATTTTTCGATATGTTTTTAAATCCCAAATTTCTTTGGGATATATATAAGAGTAAACCGTTGGCTACCATTAAAATCAATGGTGAATATCAGAAAATTTATGATAAGTAAGTAGCAAAATAATCATTAATAAAAGTGAAAAATGGGCATATGTATTGCCCATTTTTATGCATGGTTTGTTATCCAGCTTGCTGAGTAAGACCACCGTAAAAATTGCGCCCCAAATTAAGTGTAGCTTGACACTTTTTGCGATTAATTTCTTCATTCTGTAAACGGCGTTCCTCTAGTTTTTCTTGTAAGCTTCAAGATTCTCCGGTTTAAAGGAAAACCGCAGTTTGGGCAGGCTTCTGCACTTTCGTTGATTTTTACGGCATTCCGGGCAACGATGTAACATGACTTCTCCGGTGAGATCAAATTTTAAGAAAAAGCACAATGTAGTGATTTTTGTTTAAAACGCAAGAAATTTATACCGCACTTTTTAGTTCAATTTAAAAACGTGATTGATACTCACATTTTTGCAAAGATATTCTGAATCGATAGATTGCCGTTTATTTACTTCATTGTAACAGAAGCCTAAAATAGCGCGGCTTTACTCATATAGGGAGTAATAGTTAACATATAACCCTGAACACGTTATGTGTTCTTTTCCATAGGATTTTTCATATGTTGTGGTTCTTCTTCTGTGTTCTGGTGTTGATTTTTAGGTTATGCGATTTATGGCAAAATTATTGAAAAATCTTTGTCAGTAACCCTAAAACATCAAACACCAGCTTATCAAAGTCAATGATGGCGTCGACTATATGCCGATGTCTAAAACCAAAATTTTGGCTAATCCAATGTTATTAAAACATTGCAGGTACAGGTCCGATTTTTGGTCCGATTCTTGGTGCGTTATATGGGCCTGTCGCTATGTTGTGGATCGTTGTTGGTTGTATTTTTGCCGGTGCGGTGCATGACTATTTTCTGCGGTATGTTAAGTATTCGTCATGGTGGTGCAACCATGCCTTACTTAGCCCGGTAAATTCTTAGGTCGTCCAGTAAAAGTTTTTTATCAACGTTTTAGCGCTTGTTCTTCTTTTATTAGTTGGCGTTAGTCTTCGTTGCGTAAGCCCGGCGCAATTAATGGGTACGCATCAGCATGGACATCATGGGCGCATCTCAGGTGCATTGCAATTAGGTGATGCCGAAGCGGTTCATAAGGCTGTTGAAGCTGGTGGTTTAACCGTATGGAATGGATAAAGCAACTGTAGTTTCCGTATGGACTGCGATTATTTTTGCTTACTATATTCTTGCAACCTTGTTACCAATTGACAAAAATTATCGGACGTATTTTATCCACTCTTTTGGTGCGTTATTACTCTTTATGTCTGTAGGTATGGTGTATGGTTTAGTATCCGCACATTTCAGTGCGGTAGATCCTATCGAATTCTTCCGTACGATTGATGCAGATGGTCAAGGTTTAACCTTAGATAAAATTCACACAAAACTTCCAAGTGAAGGGAGATGTACCAATTTCTGGCCATTATTGTTCTTAACCATTTCTTGTGGTGCATTATCCGGTTTCACGCAACTACAAACCCCATTAATGGCGCGTTGTGCTGAGAAATGAAAAAGAAGGTCGTTTCATTTTCTACGGTGCGATGATTGCTGAAGGTATTATTGCATTAGTATGGTGCATGGTTGGCTCTTGCATTCTATGAGAACCCGCAAGCGTTACAAGATGCGATTGCTGCAGGTTCACCATCTAAAAGTGGTATATGACAGCTCATTACACTTCTTAGGTTTCGTTGGTGGTATCTTTTGCAGTATTAGGGTGTCGTTGTACTTCCAATTACATCTGGGGATACGGCATTCCGTGCAGCACGCTTACAATTAGCGGAAATTTTCAAAATCGATCAACGTTCACTGCCTAAACGTTTATTAGTGCAGTGCCATTGTTCGTATTAGTTATTTTTGTTTCAACCATCGACTTCAGCGTATTATGGCGTTGCATCACTTGGGCAAACCAAATGACGGCAATGGTAATGTCTATGGACAGCGGCAGCTGTATTTATACAGCTATCACTAAATTCCACTGGGTGGCATCTATCCCGCATGGTTTATTACTACTGTCTATGCAACCTATTTGTACAACAAAATCGGTTTCAGTTTAGGCTATCAATTGTCAGTTTACCTAGGCTGCGACAACGGTTGTTTGTGTCGTGTCGTTCTTCGCTTTTAGTTAAACGTTCTAATGAAGCAGACCCAGAATCTTTAGTAGATAGCCTTGCTAAATAGCAAAATATTGACCGCACTTTTTAGCGGTAAGACTAAAATAAAATACCCTGTTGATGAAGATTAACAGGGGTATTTTTATCCGATGATTCCTTCATATCTAAATGCACATTCAACTTTAAAAATAGATAAAACTTTCCTGATGCATCTCATTAAAATTGCTTGCAACTTATACACACACAAATAATAAAATTAATCAAAAAGTGGTAAAAGTGTGTGTGGAAAATTTTGGGGTTGAACTCCCGAATTGAAATAAACAGAACAACTAAGGTGAGATGTTTCGTGGTGCGGCAACGATTAATTTGATGTGAAGGAAGAATTTTATTCCTACCCGTTATCATGTGCTGAGCTTTTGGAACAGAACCAGGGCGAAATGGTTTGTACCGTAGATATTCGTCAACCTTGTTTGTGCTTTATCCGTTAAAAGAATGGGAAATTATTGAGCAAAAACTGCTCGGACTTTCTAATTTTGATCCATTACAACGTGCCTTACAACGAGTGATGCTGGGTTATGCCACTGAGTGTGAGATTGGACAGTGCTGGACGAATTTTTAGTTAGCGGTCCTTTACGCCAGCACGCTAAAATTAGAAAAATCCATCATGCTTGTTGGACAATTAGTTTGAAATTTGGAGCGAGGCCGAGTGGCAGCTCAAATTGAAAAGACATGGCATTAGGGTGCAACAGATAGCTTTGCACTGTCAGAAGAATTAAAACGCTGTCATTATAAAGTAAAACTCACCGAACAGCGGCACTAGCAAAAGATAAGCGGGCAATTATGCCGCTCTATCTATCTTTAAATTATATTTTATATATCACGGTAATAATTTATGAGTCATTTTAAATGCGTTTTCATCAACTGAACATGCGACGGTTTTTATTACATGAAACCGCTGATGGTTTAACTTTAAAAGAAAACGGCATTGCATTGACATTACGTTTTAGTCGCGCATCTGATTAATCCTTTCTAAGTTATCGGCTAACGGTAGATTAATTGCCATTGACCGAGACCTAAAGCCGTCGTTGAGGCTCAAAAATTTACAAGATTCACGATTTCATATCGAACAGCGCATTTTCAGATATTTTACCTATTTGTAGAGAAGTTAAATTTAGTGGCAAGATTGACGGCATTTTTAGCTGATCTTGGTGTGTCATCCGCAATTGGATGATGCTGAGCGCGGTTTTAGTTTATGAAAGATGGTCCATTAGATATGCGAATAGATGATAGTAAAGGCATGTCCGCAGCGGAATGGTTTACAACGTGTTTGACAAGATGGCGTGGGTTTTAAAAACGTTTGGTGAAGAGCGTTTTGCAAAAGAAAAATTGCCTCGGCCATCGTGAATTACAATAAAAAGTGCGGTGCAAAATGGCGGTGAATGTTTAACACGTACATTACAACTCGCTGAATTAATTGCACAGACTGTGCCATTTAAAGATAAACATAAACATCCTGCTACATGAAGCCACGGGCGATCCGTATTTTTATTAATTCAGAGTTAGATGAGCTGGAAAAGGTCTTGCAGTCAGCGTTAACTGTATTAGCGGGCGGACGTTTATCGATTATCAGTTTCCATTCATTTGGAAGATCGCATGGTGAAACATTTTATGCGTAAAACAAAGCCAAGGCGAGGATATTCGAAAGGTTTACCATTGCGTGAAGACCAAATTCAAACGTAATCAAACCTTGAAAAGTGATTTGGCAGCGATTATGCCAAGTGATGAGAAATTGCCCAAAACCCAAGAGCACGTAGTACGTCTTAAAATTGCGGAGATTAGGCTAATGTTAGAAAATAACGATGGATTCCTTTGCGAAACATTTATTCTTGAAGATGTCACAGTCAAATAAATTGGTGTTGATTTTATTACTGGCGATTACGCTAGTGCATTAGGCACGGTTTGACTTACCTCATCAAACACGTGGATTAGTGGCAGAGAAAGGTGATTTGTTTTACAACATCAATGCGCGAGAATGAATATCTTAATTTAAGATGAAGAAACCCTCAGCGATAATACACTGCATGAAGCTATTGCTGAGCAAATTCGGCATGCAACGAGCAAACTAGAACAAAAGTTTATTCTTGAATAAACGCAAATCACAAATGGTTCAAATTTAATAAATCAATTAAGCCGATATAAGCGAAAAAGAATAACCCTAAACCGTCGCCATGAAAAATACTCTTCGGTAAAACCGAATAAGCCTAAAATGGTTTATGAGAGAAGTTTCTTAAAAGGGCGTTGTTTGTGGGCGTTAACCAGTGTTTTCTTGGGCTAATGGCATTTGGTTGCTCAAGCAGCTTATATACAAATTATCAATGCGGACTCTTTGATGGGAGGCGGATAAACGATCTCTCTACGCACACAAAAATTCAATTTGTTCGCGGTTCTATTTTGAATCGTAATGGGCAACTTTTTATCGGTAGAGTGTCCGATGTATTCTGTGGTGTGGATCCAAAAATTTTATGATGAAAATTCAGTTAGAGACGAAAGACGTTGGCATTGGCGGAAGCGTTAGAGTTTCTTATAGCAATTTGGTTAAGCGAGTTGAAAAAGATCCGAAAGATCCCAGTCTATTTATCTCATCAAATTTACCAACGCTTGCACAGTATGTTAAAAAGAGCTAAAAATTACCAGCATTATCCTCAAAATGGAAGCGCGTCGCTTTTATCCTCGCGTGGAAGAAACAGCACATTTGATGGTTATACCAATATTGATGGCGCAGGTATGAAGGCATTGGAGCTTTGATTCCATGTTAGTGGGCAAATCCGGTTCCATGACATATCGTAAAGACCGGTTCGGTAACATTGTCGAAAAATATTTCTGATGTGAAGAAATATGATGCACAAGACGTGACATTGAGCATTGATGAAAAATTGCAATCCATGGTTTTACCGTGAAATTAAGAAAGCAGTTGCTGAGAATAAAGCCTTGGAATCTGGCACGGCTGTGTTGGTGGACGTGCGCACCGGTGATATTGTAATGGCCAATGCTCCTTCTATAACCCAAATAATCAGTGGGAGTAAAAATCCGAGTTAATGCGTAATCGCGCGATTACAATACTTGAGGCAGGTTCTACTGTACGGTTTCGTGGTTTTTGACCGCACTTCAACGTGGGGCAGTACGTCATGTGAGTGTAATACTGTGCAATCATCTTGAACGGCCACTGCAAGCAAAAGACGTCGCACCACGCGATCAGCGTTAAGTTTAGATGGCATTTTGAAAACCCAGTGACTGCGGTAGTGAGCCGCAGCGTTACGCATGCCGTGTCGAGTGCTAATGAAACCTATCAAAATGCCGGTTTGAGGCAAACCTTCGACTGATTTAGGTTTGATTGGCGAACAATCCGGTGTTTGAATGCCAATCGCGCTCGCTGGTCTGATATTGAGCGTGCTAACGTAGCCTCATGGTTATAGAGCTTTTGAATGCGCAACGCCATTTACAAATTGCTCGTGCTTATGTCACTTTAGGTAGTTTTGGTGCTTATCGCTCCTTGCTTTTCTATTACTAGTGGATCCACTTCGGTCGCGGGTCAACGTGTGTTCTCTGAAAAATTACACGTGAAGCTGTCAGCATGATGGGAAAAAGTCGCGATTAAATATGGCCGTACGATGGTCGAAAGGTTATCGTGTCGATTAAAACCGGTGCGGCGAAGGGGTGGTGGAAAATGGCCGCTATAGCAGGTAAATACGTGGCTTATACGCCCGCAGGTGTCGCACGACTGCGACCCACGTTATGCGCTGGCGTGCTGATTAATGAGATCGCGGCAGCAGAGCGGTACTATGGTGGTGCAATTTCCGCACCGGGTATTTTCGCATCATGCAGGCTATGCGTTTGCGCCGCCAACAATGTACCGCCGGATGGCGTTAAGAAACGGATAAAACAACAAAACGCACCGTTACGTTTGAGTAGCAAAAAGTCAAGTGAAGTCAGCAAATTGGACATAGTGCGGTGCGTGACAAAGCGTCACTCATTCACTGAGGTTACTTTTCAGTGTGTCGATTAACTCATCTTCGTGGATTCACCTTGCAGAAAATGTAGAATCTGCACCTGTTCGACATTAGACACAGTCGGAAGTGGTTTACCGGCTGTCTTTTGTTGCAATTAAAAAGGACATCAAAACTACGACATGGTCGTCAATATATTCCACAAGCGTTGCAAAATGGCGCAAAGTGCGGTCATTTTGAGGCTGGATTCTGAGACGCAACATCTTCAGGTGCGCTATGAACAACAGTTTCCGCTCATTGCGTTTCACCGTTTAAGCGCATTTATCCCATCTTGCGGATGTGTTTTTATGGGCAGCCTTCCAAGCGTTTAACGTTGGTTGGGGTTACCGCACCATGGAAAAAAGCGACAACCGCACAATTATTATGCACAGTGGACAAAGGTTTTAGGGCATACCAGCGCCGTGATGGGTAGCAGTGTAATGGTTTATTCCGGCGATCGTCAAAAAGCGATAAATACCACAGGTTCTGCGGTGGAAATCCAAGCATCACTGGCGGAGTTTGTCGCACAGGCGCAGATTTCTGCGGCGATTGAGTGTCATCACGGTTTGAGTACAACATCGTGTAGAGGCCGTACATTTCAGTGCTGCGGTGTTCACTAATTTAAGTCGTGATCATCTGGATTACGTCACACGATGGAAAAATTACGCCGCAGCACGTTTATTCAGCGGATTGGATAGCCATCATCATCATTGATGCGGGATGATCCTGCTGGAGCCGCATGGTTGGCTGAGATGCCGGAAGCAGTTGCAGGGTGCCAGGCATGAGTTTTTGCTCACGACAAGCCAAATGGTTGAAAGCGGTAAACGTCTCCTTTAACCACAAAGGCGCTAGCATTCAGTTTGAATCTTCTTGGGGCAATGGCGAGGTTACAAAAGGCGCTTATTGGTGCATTTAACGTCAGTAATTTATTGTTAATCCTTGCGTGCAACCTTGTTGCGCTTGGTTGTGACTTAGCCGAACTCATTGGTAGTGCACATAAAATTAACCGGCGTATGTGGTCGGATGGAAATGCCGTTCACATAAACAAATACGTGATCATGGATTACGCTCATACACCGGACGTTGGAAAAAGCGTTACAGGCAGCACGGTTACAATCGCCATGGTAAGCTTTGGTTATTTTCGGCTGGGTGATCGGTCGATAATTGGTAAACGTCCATATGGCGAAAAATTGCCGAACAGTTGGCGGATAAGGTCATTTACCACGGGATGATAATCCCCGTACAGAAGATCATACGCAAATTATGGCGGATATGAGGTTTATTCGTCGCAAGCCGTACAGGTGATACACCAACGTGAAGAGGCCATTGCCACTGCGATTCAAAGTGCGGTGAAATGACGTTATTTTAATTGCCGGCAAAAGGCATGAAGACTATCAAATTATTGGTAAAACAAGCATCATCCCGATCAGGAAGTTGCTTAAATCATTATTTATCTCAGTAACAAAAATGTGAGTTACATTATCTCTCAAATCTTACTCCATTTTAGAGGCTCAGCTTATCAGTGATGCGCAACGTGACTGTCGAAAATGAGTACAGACAGCCGTAAAAGCCATCCAACAATGGGTTGTTTTTTCTGCGTTGAAAGGGCGAAAATTTTTGGATGCACATGACTACGTTATGAAAAGCGGCTGAACAAGGTTGTGTTGCCGCCGTGGTTGAACATCCAACAGAGGGCAATATTGCCCAATTAATTGTGAAAAGACAGCCACGTCTTGCCTTAGGGCAGCTTGCCAAATGGTTGCGTGAAAATCAATCCGGAAGTAGGTGGCGATGACAGGGTCGCCAGGCAAAAGCTCGGTAAAAGAAATGACAGCCTCTATCTGCAACAATGTGCGGTGGATGACGACGTTTTGTTACCCAAAGGCAGATCTTTAATAACGACATCGGTGTTCCGCTAACGTTATTACAGTTGACGAAAAACATAAATTTGCAGTGATTGAACCGGCGCCAATCATATTGGTGAAATTGCCTATACCAGCGCCTTGGCGCAGCCTGATGTAGCGTTAGTCAATAAGTCATGGCAGCACATTTAGAAGGTTTTGGTTCTCTTGACGGTGTTGCAGCAGCGAAAGGCGAGTTTTCCGCGGGTTAACTCATCTGGCGTTGCCATCTAACAAGCGCATAACTATCAACATGGCAAAGAGATTGGGCAACATGAAGTTCAATATTTTCCTACTGACAATCCACAAGCTGATTTTTATGCAGAACATATTCAGTTCTCCGAACAAAGGGGCGTCTTTTTGTATTACACACACGCCACAGGCAATGCTGCAGGATCGATTCCCCTATTTGAGGCGAACACAACGTCATCTAGTACCTTAGCTGCCACAGCGTTGGCATGAATGATGGGCGCAACAGTTAGCGCAGGTAAAAGGGTTGGAAACGCCATCCCTTGGTGAAAGGGCGTTTTATTCCCAATTCACCCTGCGACAATCTTTATACTAGACGACACTTATAACGCCAGTATGGGCTCCATGAAATCCGCGATTTCGTGTTGCAAAAATATCCAGCTTTTTCGCGTCTTTGTTGTTGGTGATATAGGGTGGAATTAGGCGATAATACACCTTTGTCATCACGAAGTGGGTGAGTTTGCTACGGCCTAAATTGGATTTGGTGATTTCTTTTGGACGTTCCAGCTCCGTGATAAGTGGTCAATTTTTGGACGCCATTTACTGATAAAACAGAACTTTGTCGCTTATTTAGCGCCAATTTATTAAACAACAATTAACACAACAAAAGTCGTTGTTTGGTGAAGGGGTCACGCAGTATGAAAAATGGAAGACGTGATCGATTTATTAAAGGGATAATTTTTATGTTAGTTTGGATTGCTGAGGTTTCTCACCAAATACAATTCTGATTTCCATGTGATTTCCTATATTACCGTGCGTGACTATTTAGCGTTGCTCACAGCACTTTTTATTGTCCTTGATTGGACCGAAAGTCATTCGTCGCTTACAATTGCTGAAATTTAGTCAAGTCATGCATGTGGCCCTGAAAGTACTTCCGCCAAAAAGGTACACCGACATTGGTGGTGTCACTGATTCTTTTGCCATCGGTGTTGAGTACATTATTATGGGCAGATTTAACTCAATCCATATGTCTGGTTTAGACTTGTTCGTTTTATTTGGCTGCGGCGCTGTCGGCTTTCAGTGGACGATTACCGCAAAATGCCACGTAAAAGCACGGATGGCTTAATTGCCCGTTGGAAATATTTTTGGCTTTCTGTTATTGCCTTAGTGGCGATTTTTCCAGTATATATGCGATCGGTAAAGAACCGATGCCACCCTTGGTTGTGCCATTCTGAAAGAATTTAGTACCGCAATTGGGCATTTTATATTGTATGGCTTACTTTGATTATTAGTCGGTTCCAGTAATGCCGTGAATTTAACGGATGGGTTGATGGTCTAGCGATTGTACAGAGACCGTGATGGTGGCCGGCCATTTGCGTATTGGTGGCGTGGGCGCACAGGTAACATCAATTTTGCGGAATACTTACACATTCCATACCTGAAATTCAGCGCGGAACTGACCGTATCTTACCGCCATTGTTAGCCTGGGTCTTGGCTTTCTTGTGGTTTAACACTTCACCCGGCACAAGTATTTGCATAGGCGATGCGCTCATTGGCGTTGGGCGGGCTTTAGGTGTGATTGCTGCGTATTAGTGCGCCAAGAATTTTCATTACTGATCATGGGCAGGCGTGTTTGTCATGGAAACGCTGTCCGTGATTTTCAAGTGGGTTCTTACAAATTTACGTAACAAACAACGCATTTTCTGGTGGCACTGATTCATCATCATCATTTCGAGAGGCTGGCCGGAGTCACGTGTTATTGTACGTTTCTGGATCATTTCCTTAATGTTGGTATTAATTGGTTTGACCTTAAAACTACGTTAATCACCCTAAAGAGCGGTCATTTTTGAGAAGATTTTCCTGCAATATCAAGATAAAAAGTCACTGTTATCGGACTGGGTAAAACACAGGGGTTGTCCTGTGTTGATTTTCTGCGCGCGCTAAACATGCAGATGTTCGTGTCATTGTATACGCAATGCATCGAGCGGGCTGAGAACAACAGATAAAGCCATTCCTCACGCCGGCAGTTTAAAACCAGCAATGGCTCTTGAAAGCGATTTGATCGTGATTAGCCCGGGTCTTGCGGTAAAACGCGAAAATTCAGACCACTTCCGGGCCGGTGTCAAGTCGTCAGCGATATTGAGCTGTTCTGTCGAGAAGCGGATAGCCGATTGTAGCCATTACCGGTTCTAATGGGAAAAGTACTGGACCACATTGGTTGCAGAAATGGCAAAAAGCCGCCGGATTAAGCGTTGGCATGGGCGGAAATATTGGCATTCCTGCGCTTTCTCTTAAATCAATCGCATGATGATTTTACATTTTGGACTTTCCAGCTCCAGTTGAAACCACCTATTCCTTTAAAACCGTGGCGGCAGCGGTGTTGAGACGTCACCGAGATCATATGAATCGTTACGTGGATTTTACAGGATTATCGCCAGTGCAATTAAAATCTCACGACAATTGCCAAAGCAGCCGTGGTTAACGGAAGACCTGCTTACCCTGCCAACTTACTCAACACCCGGAAAACGAGTGAGGGTTTTGCGGAACATCGATGCGGATTATTGGCTGAAAATGAAAAATCAGAAAACCTATTTAATGGCGCGTGGTGAGGTGAGTCTTTGTGATGCATGAAATTACCGGTCGCCATAATTACCTGAATACGTTGGCGATTGCCTTGGCGCAAGCTGCAGGCAGTAATTGTTGGGATCAGATCGCACTTCGCGAGTTCGGTGGCTTTGGAACATCGTTTCCAGCTAGCGCATATGCGCACGGCGTGCATTGGATTAATGATTCAAAAGCAACCAATGTCGGCAGTACAGTTTGCTGCATTAACCGGTTTACAGGTCCTGGAAACTCTATTTATTACTCAGTGGTGATGGCAAAGGCGCAGATCAATTGGCGACGTGGGTAATCAACATATATATATTTATTGCTTTTGGGCAGGATGGTAAACAGTTAGCTCACTTTTCACCCTAGTCATTATTCGACACCATGGAACAGGCCATTGGCATAATTCGTCCGCAGTTACAGCGGGGGATGTGGTGTTATTATCACCGGCCTGTGCCAGCTTGATGAATTCCATGTTTTTGAAGCTCGTGGTGATGAGTTCACGCGTTTGGCTCGTTTAAGTTAAAGACGGATTTTATTCCATGGAATTTTGGGCTAAACTGAAAACAACATGGCAACAAACGACGACGATTACGCGGCGAGGTCTATTATATGATCGTGCGTTATTGGCAGATTTGTATCTCAGTACTGTTGCTTATTGGTTTACTGGCGGTGTCTTCGCTTCACATTCAGTTGGAACACTACTACATGGTATCCGTTTTATTTTGCCAAGCGGGATGTGATTTATATTTTTCTTTTCCTGCATAACCTGTTATTTCCTTTGCAAATTTCCATGGATAAATGGGAAAAATGGCGTATTAGATTGTTTGGCATTGCGTTGGTTTTACTTTTCCTATGTGATGATTCCAGGGGATTGGGCGAGAGGTGAATGGTGCCCGTGTTGATCAATCGGTTTTATTCACTTTTCCAGCCTGCAGAAATTTGCCAATTAGCCTTAACTTGTTTCCTCGCTAGTTATTTTACCCGTCGTTATGATGAGGTGCGTAGTCGTAAGTTAGTGCGGTTCAGCCATAGTGATGGGATTGTTAAGTTGTTTTATTGATGCACATGGATTTGGGTAGTACCGTCATTTTGTTGTCATTACCTTCAGTTTTGCTATTTATTATCAGTGCTAATTTGGACTGATCCTTCTCTTCTTATTTGGTTTGCTGCATTGATGTTTTGTGTGGCTGGTACTTTCTTCTGCTTATCGTCTTAAACGTATCACCATGCTTTATGGACCCCTTCAAAGATCCTTACAGTACCGGTTCCAATTATCCAACTCTTTTAATGGCATTCGGCCGGGTGGATTTTTCGGCGAAGGTTAGGCGATTTCTGTGCTGGAACCAGAATGATTTACGGAAGCGCACATGACTTTGGATGGCTATTGTGGGCGAAGATTCAGAGCTCGGCATTTGGTGATTATTATTTTGCTTGGTTTGTTGGTTTTCCGCGCTATGAAATTGGACGAGAATCTCTAATATTAGAGCAACGTTTTAAAAAGCTTTTGGCTTTCGGTATCAGCTTTTGGATTTTCTTCCGGTTTGTAAAACCTTTGGTATAGTATCTCGGCATGTTGCAACAAGGCAGTAACCTTCCCACTGATCAGTTACGGGTGGCTCCAGTATTATCATTATGTACGGTCACTGTCGGCATATTATTGCGATTGACACGAAAACCGCCTCATGCGCGGTGGTCAAGACGAGATTGCGGGATGACTAAGAACCAAAGTGCGGTCATTTTTGAGTGGTTTTTAGGAAAAGATATGGTAAAAATTATTAGTGACGCAGGTGGAACAGGCGGACATGTTTTTCCTGCCATTGCCGATGCTACAAATTACAACAGCGTTGGGAAATTCGCTACTGCACCTAAAGATCGTATAGGCAACTCATGTACCCAAAACCTGCGCATTCCATTGAATTTATCAAATTTCAGGTTTGCGTGGCAAGGGCATCAAGAGTTTATTATTGGCGCTCTTTTGCTATTTTCGCGCGGTGTGTCACGCGTAAGATGATTCAACAATACCAACCCAATGCGGTATTAGGCATGGGCAGCTATGTTTCAGGGCCCGGGCAGGTATTGCGGCAAGGCACTGTCAGCGTGCGGTGGTGATTGCATGGAACAAAAGTGCCATTATACTGCAGTGTTAACCAATGGTGGTTGTACAAAAGGTGCTGCTCGAGTCGTCGCAAAGCCTTCCCATGCGTTCCCTCGTACCTAGAAGAGTGCAGTGAAAATCCGTGCAGTCGTGATTTATTCCCGACAGAGCCCCAGAAACTACGTTTTGCCACGCGTGATAAAACCTTGCGTGTATTTTGGTGAGTCGGCGGTAGCCAGAGACGCGCGCGTATTTAAATCAAAGCGGTGCAAGAAGTCATAGAAGGCACTCAATTGCCCAAAGGTTTGGAGAGTTTATGTGCGTCACCAAAGTGAGGCAAGGGCAATTTAAGCGGCATTGAGGAAATCTATCAGGCAGGTCAAAATGGCGTGGCGACTGGTTTATCGATGATATGGCAGGAAAGCTTGTGGGCGGACGGCTGTGATTTGTCGCTCAGGGCGCGATTGACGGTGTGCGCGTGTGGCGGTAGGTGTGCCAGCTATTTTGTGCCTTTCCAACATAAGACCGTCAACCAGTTTTGAATGCAAATATTTGGCGGATGCGAGGCTGCATGATCATTTGAGCAGCGGAATTTACCGAGCGTCTCTTAGATACATTAACTCCGTTGCTGTGAATCGTGAAACATTTAATAGCCATGGCGTTAAAGGCCAAAAGTAAGAGGGCAACACCGTTGGCGGCTAAACGGTCGTGACGTGATTGAAGACGTGTAGCAATTAAATTATAAAGACGCGGTCGTCTCAACTGTTTTGAACGACTGGAGTAAAAAGGACCGTAATTCATGGATCACCATCATCAACAGATTGAGAGACATCATTCCGGATGCGCCGGAGTGAAGCAAATTCATGTTTTTATCGGCATCGGTGGCGCGGGGATGTGGTGGTATCCCGAAATTTTGTTAGATAGAGGGATATCATATTTCCCGGTTCTGATAATATTGCGGGAAAGTGCGGTGACTCAGCGTTTACGTGTCTGCCGGCGCCAAAGTTTTATTGGGCATAAAGCGAAGAAATATTACAGTGCCAGCGTGGTGGTGATTTCTTCTGCGATTCGTGATGATAACCCTGAAGTGGTGGCGGCAAAAGAAGCCACCGCATTCCGGGTCATCCAACGTGCGCAAATGTTGGCGGGATGTGCATGTTTTCGTCCTTGGCATTGCGGTTGCAGTACGCACGGTAGCGACGACCACCGCGATGGTTTCTATGATTTATGCGGAAGCAGGTCTGGATCCGACTTTTGTTAATGGCGGCTTTGGTGAAATCGGCTTGTGACGAATGCACATTTAGGGCGCAGTCGCTATGTTGATTGCCGAAGCCGATGAAAGTGATGCTCTCTTGCATTTGCAACGATGAGTTTCTATCGTGATCAAATATTGAGCCGGATCATACGGATACCTATATCACGGTGATTTTGATGAGTGAAGCAGAGCCTATGTGACGTTTCTTGCATACACGTGCCATTTTATGCGGCTAGTAGCCGTGTTATGTGCCGATGATGCCGATTTAATGAGCTTGGTGCCCACAAGTTGGGCGTCAGGGTGATTACTTACGGTTTCAGTGAGAAATCGAGTTATCGCATTGAAGATTATCAACAAAACCGGTTTCCGGGCGACACTACACGTGATTTGTCCGAGTGGTGAACGGTTATTCGAGGTGCTCTTGCTGAATGTGCGGGACGCCATAAATGCTTAAATGCAGCGGGCTGCATTGGCGGTAGCGGAAAGAAGAAGGTGTATTACGAAGCGATTTTAGCTGGGTGGCCGACTTCAAGGTGCGGAGCGTCGTTTCGATCAGTTAGGCCAATTTATTCGTCCGAACGGTAAAGTGATGCTGGTGGATGATTGCGGACACCCATCCGACGGAAGTTGTCACCATTCAAGCGGCGCGCGTCAAGGTTGGGAAAATAAACGGATTGTGATGATTTTCCAACCGCACCGTTATTCCCGGCACGCAAGATTTGTTGATGATGACTTTTGTGCAAGTCTTATCTCAGGTCGATGCACTTGATTGCATTGTGGATGTGTATCCGGCCGGGCGAGGCACCGATTGTGGGCGCTGATGGTAAAGCGTTGCTGCCGTTCTCTATTCGCAATCTTGGTAAAAGTGGACCTCGGGTTTTTGTGCGTCTGGATACAGCGCAATTAGGTGAGGTGCTGTGATCATCTCGATTCAAGATGGTGATTGAATTTTGGCGCAAGAGCGCCGGTAGCGTAGTAGTAGCTTTCACGTCGTCAGTTAGTCGAACGTTGGACAAAAGGAGAATAAGTGGATAGCAAGATGAGTAAAACATTAAAACAAGATCGCCGTATTATTGGGCGCGAAACTCTCAGCCGAACGTGAGGTGTCTTTAAATTCGGAACTGCGTATAAACGCGTTGCGCGTAAACGCGGCGGCGATGCTCACGCAATTGATCCGAAAAGAGATTTCCGGTGGCGACTTTAAAAGCACAAGGGTTTGATCGACGTGTTTAATATTTTACATGGTCGCGAGTGGTGAAGACGGCTCTGATGCAAGGATTGCTGAGACAAATCGGCATTCGCCTTATCCGGCTGTGGCGTGTATGACCTCTGCGCTTACTATGGACCAAAATGCAAAGTGCAAAATGTTGTGGAAAGCTTTTGGGTTGCCGGTCGCTGCAGATGGAAATCGTTACCGTGGAAAATAGAGGCAAACTTTAAACCCTGAGTCAGTAGTCAAAAAACTCGGCTTACCGTTGATGGTGAAACCTTCTTTAGAAGGGTCTAGTGTAGGGTTAACCAAAGTGAAAGCGATTGCAGAGTTGGAAAGTGCGGTGGATTTTGCCCTTAAATTTGATCGCACCGTATTGATTGAAGAATGGCTTTGCCGCGATGAATTCACTGTGCCGGTACTGGATAATCGAAGGTTACCTTCCATTAAAATCGTGCCGGAAGGTGAGTTCTATGATTATGATGCAAAATACATTTCTGATAATACACAGTACTTTTGTCCGGCTGGGTTAAGTGATAAACGTGAGCAGGAGCTTCGCCATTTAGTAAAACAGGCCTATGATGTGGTCGGGCGCCGAGGTTGGAGCCGTATTGATGTGATTGCTGCGGATGCGGAAGGAAACTTCCGTTTAGTGGAAGTCAACTCTGAACCGGCGTGACTAGCCATAGTTTAATTCCCCAAAATCAGCGGCGGCGGTCGGCTACTCTTTTGAGCAGTTGGTTGAAGGAGAATTTTAGAGTTGAGCGCGGAATGAATTTACTAAAACGCAAAACCACACAAAATATAAGATATGTAGTGAGCCGAAACCCAAAGTTTTTGTACGCAGAATTAAATTATTACTTTGTGCTGTGTACGTGTGGCTATTGTTCTATTCTTATTCAAATTGGCAAAAATTTCCTAGAAAAATTAGATGAGTAAGCCTATCAGTGCTTTTGCGTTGGTTGGCTCCACCCAATTTCACGACAGATGCTGATGTGCGTGATGCTTTATTAAATGGGCGAGACGGTGTAAAGGCTGGTCAAGATATTGATGCACTATTCGTGAACAAATTGAAACAATACTGGCCTTAGGTCAAAAGGGGCGGTTTGTTCGCAAATGTGGCCCGAACAGATTGAGCATTTGGGTAACGGAATATAAAACCGATTGCTATTTGGAATGAAAGCTTGACTTTTTGTCCGAAGATGGTGCGGTTTTTCAATTACCAGTGGGTAAATTAGAAACCTCATTTACCCTCGTTTAGTTATGGTCCTGATTTCCAAAGTGAAAAGTGTTGGACGCTTGGGTAGAATTTGCATGCCGATTTAAAACAGAAAGGTTTAACGCCATGGTAGCGCGTATTGATGCGCGGTGCTTGGCAAGTCGTGCTGGATAATGCTGTGGTGTGCTACAGAAACTGGGCGTGGTGAATGGAAAACAAAACTGGATCGTTTTGTCACTTTATCAAATTGAAGTGCCTGACAAATAAGTAAAAATATCCCATGTTGATTTGCGTTGTAGCGCCTCCGGGTGCTACGAGTGGGTATGGTTGGGTTTAAATTAATTATTGGGCGTGAAGTTAGAATATAGTCTAAAATTGTGGAATCAAAGACCATTGTTGGTTTAGAAGTGGGCACTTCTAAGTTGTTGCAGTCGCTGGTGAGAGTGTTGCCCGACGGTGTGGTAAATGTACTTGGCGTCGGCAGTTGTCCTTCAAAGGGATTGTAAACGCGAAGCATTACTGATTTAAATGCGGTCGTCACCTCTATCGGCGTGCACCGAAGCGGCGGAGTCAGTTGCGACTGTCGCGTCATGAGCGTGACGTTAAAGTGCTACCTGGGAAAACATATTCGAGGTCTTAATGAGAATGGTTTCGTGCCTCGCCTATTGCAGAAGGTTACAGTGAGCGCAAGATGAAATTGATTCTGCAATTCTTACGCAGCAAGTTCGATGCAAAAATGCCCGGAAGGCTTGTCTTTGCTTCATATTATTCCGCAAGCACTTTGCTGCTGATTAAACAAATGAATATTAAAATCCACCCATTATGGGATTACAAGGTGTTCGTTCAGCTTCAAAGCTCAATTTTGATTGCTTGTCATCAGGATTGGTTAACATAGCACTGAAAAAGCTTGGTAGAACAGCTGTAAATTAAAAGTCGATAAAATTGTATTCTCCGGTTTGGCTTCAAAGTTATTTCTATGTATTAACGAGGATGAAAAGACTTAGGAGTTTGTTTAGTTGATTTTGAGTGCGGGTACGATGGATATCATAGTATATCAATGGTAGCTTTGCGCTTTTAGTAAGGTGATTCCTGTACGCTGGAAATCGAGTTACCGATGATATGCTCTTTATGCTTTGTGCTGCTTCTAGAATGGGAAGCAGAAAGTATCGTGTTAACCACGGTAGTGCATTAATGCTCAAAATACTGGGCGCAGATAAGAAAATTGAAGTTTCTGGCATTGGTGGGCGTGGCCTCGCGTATTAACAAAAGAACGACTGTCATTTGTAACATCAGCGCGTTTAGCAAAGAATTACTTGGTTTAAAGTTAAAAACGAATGGTTTACGTTTAAAAAGCAGATTTAGAATCCATAAAATATGAAATGTGGAGCTATCGCGGGTATTGTGATTACTGGTGGCGGTGCTCAAATAGAAGATTTAAAAGAGAATGTGCAGAAGAGGTTTTTGGCTCTAATCATCAAGTAAGAATAGGCAGTCCGTTAAACATTACGGTTTAACGGATTATGTGAAATAAACCCTCAATATTCAACCGTTATTGGTTTACTTCAGTATGAACATAGCAATGAAGATGATGGATTGATTCATGAGGAAAACTCAGAAGTAATTTCCCAAATTCCTGCGGTAATGTGTTGATCTTTAATAAAGCGCGGTCAGAATTTTTGATAATTTTGATTTTTCATCTACAATATGAAAAATTTGGGCTTTAATTTGATGCTGATAATATGTCGGCATTCACGAGAATAGATAATTATGTTTGAGCCAGTAGAGTACGATCTTGGTGAAATGAGTGGCGCTGATTAAAGTTGTCAATTGTTGGTGGTGGCGGTGGTAATGCTATTGACCACATGGTCGCCAGTGTTTTTAGAAAAGAAGTTGGCGGTACTTCTAATTGATGAATCCATCTAGTAATATGGATGAACATGGCAAGATTGAATTTTTATTCAGTAAATACTGATGCTCAAGCTCTTCGTAAAAAGCCAGCTCCAGCAAACAGTTCAAATTGGGCAGAAACCACGAAAGGTCTAGGGGCTGGTGCAAACCCCTAATGTTGGACGTAAAGCGGCTGAAGATGACCCGGATGCTATTCGTAAGATGCTAGAAGGTGCTGACATGGTATTTATCGCTGCGGGTATGGGGGTACAGGGTACTGGTGCTGCTCCAATTGTTGCTCAAAGTGCAAAGAATTAGGTATTCTTACTGTTGCAGTTGTAACAAAACCGTTTTTCCTTTGAAGGTAAAAACGAATGATGTTCGCTGAAATGGGAATTAAAAGAATTATCAAAACATGTAGACCTCTGATTATCATTCCGAATGAGCAGTTAGCCACAGGTTATGCTCAAAAATGCAACGCTCATGCAAGCATTTTTCTGCTGCAAATGATGTTCTACGTAATTCCGTTACTGGCATCTCAGATATGATTACTTCGCGGGGTTTGATTAACGTGGACTTGCTGACGTGCGAACTGTCATGTCTGAGATGGGACAGGCTTATGATCGGTTTTTGGCTCTGCCAAAGGGTGCCCTGAAGGTCGTGCAGAAGATGCAGCTAAGATCGCTGTGAAAAGTGATTTATTAGAACGCGTTGATTTGTCCGGCGCAAAAAGGGTGTGTTAGTCAATATTACTGCTGGAATGGTTTAGGATTATCCGGGTTTTTACGCGGTTGGTGATACTGTCAAGCATTTGCATCTGAAGAGGCGACGGTTGTTATTGGTACGACACTTGGTTGGTGAAATTGCAACTATTGTAGCAACTGGTATTGGGTGAGCCTGACGCACCTGAAATTCAAATTTCCACCTCGTCCACAAGTTGCACAAAAATTCACAACAGGACTTCAACCGGTAAATACTTCTTTTGGTGGTTTAGGAACTCGTCCACGTAAAGTTATAGTCAAAATTGCACAGATGAAAATCATCAACAGAATGTTCAAAATCATCGTAGAGATGATTTAGATACTAATTACTGAACGCTTGAAAGATACGAATTTATTTAACGTTCAAGGATTTATGCGTAATAACGACAAATAACGACAATTATTTTGTTGTATAACAATACGTTAAGAGACAGATTATGATTAAGCAAAGAACCTTAAAACAAAGCATAAAAAGTAACAGGTGTAGGATTTACAGCGGTAACAAAGTGACATTGATTCTACGTCCTGCAATGCCAAATACCGGTGTTTATTGCCGTACTGATTTAAATCCACGGTTACATTTCCTGCAAAATGCAAATTCAGTGCGTGATACTATGTGCGTACTTGCTTAGTGAATGAACAAGGTGTGCGCATATCAACAGTTGAACACTAAACGCAGCATTAGCGGTTTGGGTATTGATAATGTGATTATTGAAGTTGATGACCTGAAATTCCAATTATGGATGGTAGTCAAGTCCATTTATTTATTTATTGCTTGATGCCGGCATTGAAGAACAGAGATGCACCGATTCATTCGTATTAAGCAAAAGTGCGTGTAGAAGACGAGTGATAAATGGGCTGAGTTCTCCCCTTATAACGGTTTTCCGTTTAGTTTCACTATTGATTTCAACCATCCGGCAATTAGTAAAAATGTACGTAACTATGGTGGTTGCATGGACTTTTTGTTCCAACAAATTAGTCGCGCTAGAACGCCTGGTTTCATGAAAGATATTGAATATCTCACAGTCTGAAGGTTTAGCTTTGGGCGGTAGCTTGGATAATGCCATTTGTGGCGATGATTACCGCATTTTGAATGAAGACGGTTTACGTTTTAAAGATGAATTGGTTCATCACAAAATGTTAGATGCCATCAGTGATTTATATATGTGTGGTTATAACATTATTGGTGATTTTAAAAGCCTATAAATCAGGTCATGGTTTGAATAATAAATTATTAAAGAGCGGTATAGATAATCAAGAAGCTTGGGAATTTGTCACCCTTTTGAAGACAAAAACAACAAGTTCCGGAAGGTTATGTTGCTCCTGCTCAAGTTTTGATTTAAAAATATTTTCTTAAAAAGCGTATATTTCAATGAAATATAGCTTTTTATCCCTTTAAAAGGCATTTTTATTAGTGTGTGCTTATAAAAGTGCGGTCAAGTAAAATGTTTTTATTTGTCTTTTGATTTAATGAATACCAATAATCCATAACTAACAGAAAACCAAATGAGTGTACTTTTCTATTTTCTATTAAGCTATCCAATGTGACTTTTGCAGCAGTGATATTATTGTTTGATGCCGTTACTTACCAAGACATTTTGAGGAAGGATTTAAAACTCATTTTTGTTCCGGAAAGTCAGTTGTTTAGTTTATCTCTTGATAATGCTGTAGTGGTTGAAACAACAATAGATAAGATTTACCTTTCAAACCCCTCATGCAACGCAAGTACAATATATTTTCCTCCCCTAAGTCGCTTGATAATCGTTGGTTTCTGGTCAGGAAGATGATTCGGGATAAAACAGGCTATACCAACATTTCTTTTGGAAATTCGTCAAGATCAGATGGAAAATTGATTAAACGTATCAATGTAAAGAAACGATTTCTTCCATGTTGATGGAGTTTCCGCAGATGGTAGGGAAGTGCCTGAAAATATTGAGAGCCTAATGCATCAATAACAGGCTTAAAGTGCGGTTAAAAATAGCAATGTTTCCTATGCCCATTTCAGAATAAATAAGTCGTTTATGAATGAATACGGGCTTTATTGACATCACTAAATGTGAATAAGAAAGATGTCCTAAGTATTTTAAATAAAAAGGAAAGCTTATGTCATTGGATTTAAGTGAAATTCGACAACAAATTACCCAAATTGATCGCAGTTTATTAAAGCTCCTTTCTGAGCGTCATCGTTTGAGCGTTTGATGTTGTTCATGTAAGAACTTGCAGAAACCGTTGCGTGATGCAGAGCGTGAGGGAGCAGTACAAGAGTTGGTGCAATTTGCCGAAAATGAAAATTACCAATTAGAACCGCATACATCACCTCAATTTTCCATTATTGAAAGATTCGGTGCTGACGCAACAAGGGTGTATTTGCAGAAAAAGAAAGCTGAATGCGCAACGTGAACAGAATATTCATATCGCTCTTTTAGGTAAGCGAGGGTCTTATTCTCACTTGGCGGCGCGTGGTTATGCTACTCGATATCAAGAAGAATTAGTGGAAATAAGTTGTGCTAGTTTTGATGAGGTTTTTGCTAAAGTACAACATGGTGAAGCTGGTTATGGGTTCTTCATTAGCAAAATACGACATCCGGTGCCATAAAGCGAAGTTTATGACCTATTGCAGCACACCGAGTTTGTTTTGTGGGTGAGTTGGCTTACCCTATTCAACATTGTGTCTTGGTAAATGGGCAAGATGGTTTAAGTCAAAATCGATACGTTATATGGTCATCCCCAAGTGATTCAGCAATGCAGCCACTTTATTCACGGCTTAGAACGTGTGCATATTGAATATTGCGAAAAGTAGCTCGCACGCCATGCAATAGTTGCAGGCTTGAATAAACCGAATATTGCCGCTTTGGGCAATGAGGATGGTGGTGGTATATGGTTTGAACGTGCTGAAGCGTAATGTTGCCAATCAGGAAAATAATATTACACGCTTTATTGTCATTGCCAAAAAGCCGCACAGTGTTTCACCGCAAATCCATACAAAAAACCCTATTGTTAATGAGTACGGGGCGGCAGGCGGGCGCTTTGGTCGATGCGTTGTTGGTATTTAAAAACACCATATCAACATGGCAAAAGTGGAGTCGTCGATTTATAAGGAAGCCTTGGGAGGGAGATCGTTTTATTTGAAATTAGCCAATATTCATCATCCTGATACGCAATTTGGCGTTGGAAGAATTAAAACAATTTAGCCACTATCTCAAAATTCTTGGTTGTTATCCTAGCGAAATAGTAAAGCCAGCAGCCTTGCCGAAAATAAATATCTAAAAGAAATGCGGTGGAAAAACAGATAAATTTTCCTGCGCACTTTTCTCTTCCTGCTCTTGAAATTTCATCTTCCGCACTTATATCCATAACGTTTTCAATTTATTCAACATAAGTAGGAAGAATATGAGTACAAATCAAGAAACCCGTGGCTTCAATCGGAAGTCAAACAACTTCTCCACTAATGATTCATTCTTTATATTCCAATAAAGAAATTTTTCTTGCGTGAGCTGATTTCAAATGCCTCCGATGCAGCGGATAAATTGCGTTTCAAAGCCCTGTCTAATCCGGCTTTATATGAAGGTGACGGCGAATTACGCGTGCGCGTCAGTTTAGATGCGGATAAAGGCACACTCACCATCAGCGATAATGGGATTGGGATGACCCGTGAACAAGTGATCGATCATTTGGGCACGATTGCCGAAATCTGGAACAAAGAATTTTTGACCGCACTTGGGCAAGATCAAGCGAAGACAGTCAGCTTATCGGTCAATTCGGTGTGGGTTTCTATTCGGCGTTTATCGTTGCCGATAAAGTGGACTGTGAAAACCTGCGGCAGGTGAGGCAACGGATAAAGGCGTGCTTTGGGGAATCTGCTGGGAAGGCGAGTATTCCGTGGCGGATGTTAAGAGAAAAATCCCGTGGCACTGATGTGATTTTACAGTTTACGCGAGGACGAAAAGAATTTTTAAATGAATGGCGTTTGCGTGAAATTATTGTAAATATTCCGATCATATCGGTTTGCCGGTGGAAATGCTCACCAAAAAGAATATGACGATGAAGGTAAAGAAACGGTGAAAAATAGGGGAAAAATCAATAAGTCTGATGCCCTTTTGGACACGTTCTAAAAACGACATTTCCGATGAGGAATACAAAGTTTTATAAGCATTTAAGCCATGATTTTGCGGATCCGTTATTGTGGGCGCACAACAAAGTGGAAGGTAACCAAGAGTACACCAGTTTGCTTTATGTGTGCCGTCTAAAAGCGCCTTTGGGATTTATTTAACCGTGAGCATAAACACGGCTTGAAACTCTATGTCCAACGCGTATTTATCATGGATGATGCGGAACAATTCATGCCGAATTATCTGCGTTTTATGCGTGGTTTAATCGACAGCAATGACTTGCCGTTAAATGTGTCCCGTGAAATTTTGCAGGACAACAAAAACCACGGCGGCGTTGCGTAAGGCCTTAACCAAACGTTCGTGCAAACATGTAGAGAAATTGAGCGAAAGAGGATGCCGACAAATATCAGCAGTTCTGGAAAGATTTGGCTTAGTGTGTAAAAGAAGGTCCGTGCAGAAGATTTTTGGCAATAAAGAAGCCATTGCAGAAATTATTGCGTTTTGCCTCTACCCATAACGACAGCAGTGAACAAACCGTGTCATTAGAAGACTACGTTGCCCGCATGAAAGAAGGGCAAAAAGCCATCTATTGCAGCATCACAGCAGATGGCTATGTGGCGGCGAAAAACAGCCCGCACTTTGAATTATTCAATAAAAAGACATTGAAGTCTTATTGCTTTCCGATCGTATTGATGAATGGATGTTAAGTTACTTAACCGAGTTTGACGCAAAAGCGCCCCAAACTATCACGAAAGCGGATTTTGGATTTAGGCGATTTGGCGGATAAAGAAGAAAACGAAGTGCAAAAAGAACAAGATAAAGCCTTTGATAGCGTTTTATTGAGCGCGTAAAAACATTGCTGGGCGAACGCGTGAAAGAGGTTCGTTTAACTCACCGTTTAACGGATACACCGGCAGTAGTTTCCACCGGTACGACCAAAATGACCACGCAAATGGCAAAACTTTTTGCTGCCGCAGGTCAACCTGTACCGGAAGTGAAATACGTTTGAATTAAATCGGAACATCACTTGGTGAAAAAGTGGCTGACACTGCCGATGAAGCGGAATTTGCCGATTGGGTGGAATTGTTAGCAGAGCAAGCTATGCTTTGCAGAGCGCGGTTCGTTAGAAAATCCGGCGACGTTTATTAAGCGCATCAATAAGTTATTGAGCTAATCTATTTGTGATTGATTAATGTAATGGTTAAAATCCCTCAGTCTGAATAAGATTGAGGATTTTTTATTTTTAGAGGTGAGAATATGATTATTGTTTTGCTGGCATTAAAAACTGCGGATACGGTGAAAAGCATTGAAGTGGCTAACTGAACATAATATTCAACATAAATTACATGATTATCGTGTGGATGGATTAGATACTCAATTCTTACAACAAGCAGAAGCCCAATTTAGTTGGGAAAATTTAGTCAATAAACGTAGTATGACTTGGCGTAATCTTGATGAAAATGTGAAAAATACACTCTCGAAATCTACCGCACTTTCCGTATTAGCTGAAAATCCAACGTTAATCAAACGCCCGATTATTTTGCAAGATGGTGAAAGGCATGATTGGCTTCAACGAAAAAGAATATATTGCAGCATTTAAGTAGTATTAGAAAGTGAGAATTTATTTTTACTTGTTTATCTACTTATTAGAACTACTAATTTTTGATTAAAAAGGAAATATAAAATGAATAATGAACAAAAAGTGAACAGCAAAAAGCTATACGACGTTTTTATTGGGGTTTTTGTTTATTGCATTAGTATGCGCAGTCGTCGTTGATTTATTTCTTGCTTCAATGGATGGCAGCTCATCAGATGACGTGGTATGGGTATTTTTGATACTTTTTATCCTATTTATACCTAGTGCGATTACAACGTTTGTTTTTACATCACTCAGGAAAAAGCAGTCTACTATTCGCGGTATTTGGTACTGGCACTTTTTGATGCCCTTTTTAATTCCGATCCTGGCCACATTATTCGATTTGATTTACTTTAAAAACAGTTGGCATGATGCTATTGATACGCTTGTAGAGTATTATCTAACGCACGGTATTTTGGCTTGTATATTAGGGTAGCTCAACTGGTGTTAGCACAAGCGTGTTTTATAAAATATGGGACGCACAGTAACCGCTTAACCTTATTCTTTATTAAAGCTGGGGTTTTTCTGCTTATTGGAGTTATTAATTTTTATTTGAAAAAGGAAATATAAAAATGAATAATGAACAAAAAGTGAACAACAAAAAGCTATACGACGTTTTTATTGGGAGTTTTTATTGCATTAGTATGCGCAGTCGTCGTTGATTTATTTCTTGCTTCAATGGATGGCAGCTCATCAGATGACGTGGTATGGGTATTTTTATACTTTTTATCGTATTTATACCTAGTGCGATTCACAACGTTTGTTTTACATCACTCAGGAAAAAGTAAGTAGCTACTATTCGCGGTATTTGGTACTGGCACTTTTTGATGCGCCCTTTTTAATTCGATCCTGGCCACATTATTCGATTTGATTTATTCTGAAAAGCAGTTGGCATGATGCTATTGGTACGCTTATGAGTATTATCTACGCACGGTATTTTTGGCTTGCTATATTGGGGAGTAGTTCAACTGGTGTGCATTAATAGCTTCTGCCATAAATGCATAATGCACAATAATTTTTAACCCTTGCCTTTTATTAAAGGCTGGAGGCTGCCCTTATCTGCTTATTAGAGCTATTCATATTTGAAAAATATAAAGATGAATAATGCTATTACAAAAGGCTATACCGCGTTTTTATTGCATTATTATGTGCAATCATTATTTCTGAATTTGTTGAGCATTTTCTTTCTTTTCTTATTTCATGTACCTAGGGTGATGGCAAACATATCTGTTATACTGAGACAGCAAGTCGCTATTATGGGCGGTATTTATTGGTGGCATTTTATGCCTTTTAATCCTAATATCGTCGGATTATCTTTGCATTTTGTTGATTTAAAACTGGGATAGCACTATTGATACAATTATAGAGCACTTAGCTATTAGGCCTTCCTTGTACTATTTTGGGGATAGTTCAATTGGTGCACGGTAGTATGTTTACCAGAAATGCATAGTAAATAGTCATCTTTTAACCCTGCCTTTTTGTTCTTAATAAGAATAATATTTATTACAGTATTGTTATAATCTCAAATCATTGATGTGATAAATGTTTCATAACTGTTGGTATTTGTTTGAAAGATTTTATGTGTGGTTGAATTGTGGTTTTTAGTGACTCAGAGTGCCAAAACAAGGGATTGATTATAACAAATCTTATTTTGCCCTTCTTCCTCTTCCGTTCCTTTTTTGATCCCAATGCGTTTGCGGAGGAGCCTAAATCTACCACCTCACTTGCTCCAATTGTAGTGACCGGAGTGTCTCAAAAGAGTGCAATACGGTAAAACTTAACCTAAAACGACGCTTCAACCGTTACCGGCCGGTGATGGGGGCGTGATTTATTGCAATCCGTCGCGAATATGAGTGTGATTCGTAAAGGCGGGAGTTCTGGTGATCCCTGACTTTCGTGGATTGGGTGGCTCCGTTTGCGTATTCAGGCAGATGACCAATTTATTCATGGTGGTTGCTGTAACGTCAGATGGATCCCCAACAGCATATATTTTCCCATCGGCTTATGATGAAGTGGTGGTGACTAAAGGGCCACAAACGGTGACACAGGAATCGGGTTAGTTGCGCACGGTGCGTTTTTGTGCGGAAAAGAGCCTGGTTGATACACAAAACACGTTGACGAGCCTAACGCTGGCGGAAATCAACGTCATGATGCTTATTTTTGATGCGATGGCCGTGATAAATACGGTTGTTACGTACCAGTGTGTCACATAATGAAGCCGGCAATTACAAAAGATGGTGACGGTAATCGCATTCATTCTTCCTCTGAACGTCGTAACCAAATGCTACAACAGCGCCTTACCCGACAGAAAATACATTGCTGGACAGGAACCTATGAGCGTAGCCGAGGTGAAAGTGCGCTATGCGGATCGTATGATGGACGGCAGTAAATTTGACCGCGATGCATGGAATGTGCGTTTTGTCAACGTAATATTGCGCCATGGTTTACTGAGCTTGAGTTGGTGCATACGGTCAAAAAGCAAGATCGATCATGTGATGGATACTTATAGCTTGCGCTATTTGCGCATGATGGGAAGCTCAAGTCAGCAATGAATCCAAAACGTAGAAACAGACACCGGACACCTAAAAGCGACCTTTGATTGGCCGGATATTAATTTGCAGACCGGAATTGATTATATATGCGCGACAAACACCTTGCTCGCATGGAAATGCACAGTGAAGGCTATACGCATAAACCTTATCAGCCGCAACAAAAACTTCACCCAATGGGCGGATTTGCAGAGAGGCATGGACGGTTAGATGTATATGAAGTTCACTTATGCAGGTTATCTGTTATGCAGTGAGTGAAGCGCGGAATACGATACCTTGATGGCAAAATCATCCGAATACGCACCTATGATTTACGCGGTTTCTTCCGTTGAAGAAGAAATCACTGGCATTAAAATATTATGCCGGTTTAGTGCGTTGCCGAGCGTGCGCCCGGATTGTTGGGAGCGTCGTAATAAGCCAAGTGTTGAATAAAGAACAGAATCGTCAAGTATTTGATGCGGACCGATTTGGAAAAATGATGCTTTGATCTTTCCTCTCGTCGTTTTGGCAGTGATGTGCATACTTTATTATGTTAGAAAGCATAAATAACAATGCGACAGCCCGCAATGTAAAAGCGACCCGTTTAGGCGGTGAGGATTGCTGAGGTAAATAGAAATTGCCGAACATTGGGAAATCGGCAGTGTAGCTTGCACCTACGGTGAAAACCGTACCGATGATCGCCCGCTGGCTCAGAAACGCCTCCGTTGGGAATGGAAAACTCATTAACCCGGGATAACGCACGCTGAGGCGTAGGTCGAGCTATGGCGAGTGGTTTCTGCCCAAAAACGCTCTGCCGAGGCAAGGAAGACAACGTGTTGGGCATGCGACATTGGCCCTTATCAGCGATTTGGCACATTGTCGCTTAAACGCAGGATGGAAAGACTAACCAAATATGTGACTTTACCGGGCGGTATTGGTAATCTCTGTATTAAATCCTCTGCGGAATTCGTCAGCAAAGGTGCCGATCCTTCTGCAGGGGTACAAACCACGCGCGGGTACTGAACCGGGCCGTCAATATTGGATGCGGCCACAAGTGCAATTTTGATGTTGCATAACAAAATGGACAGTCAGCTATCCATTTTGTTCAATAAGATTTGAATAAAAAGAAATTTTGTTGCAAATTACACACCGCACTTTTAATACTTTATTCAGCCAATTTCCTCAATGCTATGAAACACGCATATTATTTCAAGTATCTCAATCAAGCATCCGCCGACCCCTCGATCAGCCTGAATGACGGAGCGTCATTGTCAGCAACTCACGTGCCAGAACGCTTTAGTACCATTAGGTTTCCACATTGAGTGGATGCCTTTTAACGACACCTTAAATTTGTGGGCAAGAAGCATGGTTCTGGTGGAGGCAGTGATTGCCTTTGCCGGGCATACGGTGTGGTGCCAGCAGGGGATGAAATAATGGACTTATCCACCGTTTTCTGCCGGAAATTGTGGATGGCGTATGCTTATGGACGTGGTGCGGCTGATGACGAAAGGCTCATTAGCTGCGATGATCGTGGCGGTGGAAGAGTATGCGAAAGCCAATGCAAACCATGAAGGAACAATCGCTTTATTAATTACTTCCAGATGAAGAAGCTACAGCGAAAACGGCGGCACGGGTGCGTGTGGTAGAAAGCTAATGGCGCGCGGTGAGAAACCACGTATTGTTGCATGGTGGAGCCGTCCAGTTCGAAAATTTTGGGCGATGTGGTCAAAAATGGTCGTCGCGGTTCGATTACAGGCAACCTCATATTCAAGGTTCCAAGGCCATGTGGCATATCCGCAGGTACGGCGGAAAATCCGATTCATAAAGCCGCGCCATTCCTACAAGAGCGACAACCTATCAGTGGGATAACGGCAGTGAATTTTTCCCGCCGACCAGTTTGCAATCGCTAATATTCATGCCGGTACGGGCAGCACTACCGTGATTCCGGGCGAGCTTTACGTGCAATTTAATTTGCGTTATTGCACAGAAGTCACCGATGAAATCATCAACACAGTCGCTAACGTTGGAAAAACATGGATTTGAAATACCGCATGGAATGGAATCTTTCCGGCAAACCGTTTTTAACCAAACCGGGTAAATTATTAGATGCGTTAACTGCAGCTATCGAACGAACCACAGGCATTACTCCACAAGCGGAAACCGGTGGTGGACTCTGATGGGCGCTTTATTGCGTTGATGGGCGCAGAAGTGGTGGAATTTCGGGGCTGCTTAACGCGATCATTCATAAAAAGTGAATGAATGTGAGGGTGGATGATCCTCGCTGGCGGTCCGAGTTTATACATCAAATGCTAGTCAATTTATTGCAAATAAGATGAAATTAACCCCTGACATGTTGACCGGCAAATCGCGGGAACATTTGGTCTGCACTTGGCGACACTCGCATTCGACTCATCATTTTTGCAGGCGCAGGCAATGAAACAGCCTTTCATGGGCTGCAACAAAGTGCGGTCAAAATGGCTTTATTTACAACCCACAGCAGTTTTCGTGATTTTGCGCGCCAACAACTTATTTGGAACGGCAATTTAGCGGTGAACGTCAAAGCGCATGATGATGCAGGTATGTCAGATTTGACCCGCTTTGGACGATTGGCAAAAAGCAAGCTATTTTACGTCTGGTCAGCTGCGTAACGGGGCGAGTCGTCATCATTGGGGACTGGAATGACATTTTCGATCCTGATCTGCCTCAATCAACCTCACAGCTTGAGCCTTGGGAATATGAAAAGGTGGTTATTTCTCGAACTGAGGAATTTTCTCACTGAAAACCTACTGCACTTTTGATTTTAGTTTGCCTTTTTATGCAAATGCCGGCAGAGATCCGGGCGTGGGCCTCGCACATCAGCTACATACCATTGGCCGGAGAAAGCAAAACAACTTTTCTGCGGAGGTGTTGGCTACAGGCATGGGAAAAGAAGAAAGTGCTGGCAAGGCTACATTACCGGCGGTGCATTTGCCTCAAAATTTTGAACAGTATGGCCTGGAGCTGATTAAAGTGCGGTGTGTTTTAGCGAACTTTTCGGCAGTGAAAAATACGTAGGTACACACCGCACTTTGATTACATGTTGTTACATTTCTATCACATCTCTTTCTTCTCTTAGACTTCTTGTGAGAACTACTTCAAAATCCGTAAATTTTACAAAGAATTACATGCACTGAACGATAGTCCTCCGCTGCTAGCTGTACTTTAGGGAGATAAAGATGTATCAGTTTCAGCAGGTTTACCCAAAAGATATTGAAATTTTGAAGAATGAAACGAATTTAATCAAGGTTTTTAAGCTAAACTAAAGTTCAATTCAACATAAACTTTTGCCGGCGGTTGGGCAGTATCGGTGACCTGTGGTTGCTCATCAAAGGGCTGCATCTGCTATGGTTGCCTACACGAGCCCAGTGTGTTGTGATAACGTGTGTGTTGGTGGAGCAGGTGCGTATCGGTGCTTATGATCCAAACGTCAACTCAATCACCTTGGCTTTTAGAACTTATTGCCGGCGCTGGTGGAGGAAGGTGACCTGAATCTGTGGCATTGGCGAGAAAGTGAAGGAAATGAAAGCCGGCGCGAAAATTCTCATATGCAACATTGTTTGAGCGTATGGGATGCTCGAGGTGGCGTGCTTGAGCGTGTCTTCACGTTTCTTGTCGTCAAAGTGGATGCACCACGGTCGGCGGATTGGCTACGGTTTGGCAGAAGAGAGAACGAAGAGCCTCGTGTTCACGTCGAGTAGGGAAAGCAGCATATCAATGGCTTTCCAGCGAGGGTAAGTATTGATAACGCATTGCAGGCAATCGGATTACAATGGCTGTTAAATTACCGAAAATTGAAAGAGCAATGGCTGTAAGCTATTTTATTATCTGACGACGCCATAGGTAATTTAGACTAAGTTTCGTATTAAGCAGTAGGGTTTACTGTTAAATACCCATCAATACACTGACCCAACAAGACGATGTTCCGTATTGTTCAAATTACGGATCCGCATCTTTTTAAAGACACTAATGGTGAGTGTTGGGCATCAACACGCAAGCAAGTTTTTCCTCAAAGTTTTAAGTGAAATTCAACAACAGCAATACGACTATGATCTCGATGTTAGCAACCAGGCGATTTATTGCAAGGACAATAGTGATGAGGGCTGCTCTGCGTTTCTTGCCGTCAAGACGAAAGTGCAACTCAACAACAAAAATGGTCTTTGGATCGAATCATGATTTTCAGCCGAAAATGTTTGAAATTCTAAAGGAAGACGACTGTCAGCGCGAAAACTATATTTTGTTAGGGGATAAGGGCCATTTTGCTTTTGGACAGCCAAGGCGCAGGGCGTGCCACACGTGGACACTAGAAGCGGAAAGAGCTGGGATTGGTTAAAGCTAAAATTGCAGAAGTATCTGAACGCTATTCTTTGAGTCGTGTGCATCATCACCTTCTTTCCACAGGTTCTGCTGTGGTTTGGATCAACATAACTGCATAATGCTCTTACGAATTACGGCATTAGCGCTACTCAATGCGTCAAAGCCCTACTATACGGACACATTCTGCATCAAAGTGGATGAGTGAATGGCTGTGGTTATCAGCGATGCATGCGCTTCTACGTGTAATTCAATTTGGTAAAGCGGACAGCAACACTTTTGCACTGGATGTTGCTCAGCGGCTGGCGCGATACTACGCTGACGGGCATATTGAAACCCGTGTAAAACGTATTCGAAGCAGGCATCTACCGAATATGCCGGTGGGGTTATTGATCGTTGAAAAGTGGTCTATTTTTAAAGGGGATTTTTAATCTTTTATATTAGATCCACCGCACTTCAACGCACCGGTCGCATAAGTCATGGCTGCTATAATTCCCGCCAATCCAACCATTGAGACCTTATGACAACTTTTGCCACCACAGCCCTGGCGTGGTTTGAAAAGGCTTCTGAAATCCCAGCAATTATGTGATTTAATTTAAAGTGCACAAGGCAGTAAACTAATGAGCAATGTTGAAACTATCACTTGCCTTTGCTTTGGGCGCTTTGATTCTTGTGTTTTGGCTTTCATAGTACAAATAAAGTCTTGCTTGATTGGACTTTAGTCCACTGTAGGTGGGCGTGAACGCGATCGTTACCGATGAGGTCATGGTAGTAATGGTACGAACGAAAATTCATATACAATTTGGCGATGCGTGTGCAAAGACGGCATTGTGGGATTATTTTGAACGCATGGTCTGGCCCGTCCAAGCGTGATTAAAGAGAACAACCCGGATGTTTCGTATTCATGCGTGTTTGGATCGTGATGACGTGGTGCCGTCGGCTGAGTTTAAAGCGGCGATGCGCTGCGCATGCGCGGTTATGATGAAGACACCGGCAAAGCGCCGTTGCGTGAAACCTGGAGCTGCGATTGTGTTGCGTTCCGGTTGGCAAAAAGGTACGCCGTTGGTAGGACCTGATGCGGTTCGGGTACGTTATTGATTGAAGCGGCACAATGGAGCGCAAATCGCTACCGCAATTATATCGTCTGCATTGGGGCTTTAATTTTTGGCAGGGGCATAATCACGTAGCGTGGGAAAAGGTGAAAGAAGAGGCTTTAGCCTTGGCGGAAGCCGAAAAACAACGTGAAAATCCACCGCACTTTTATGGTTTCGATTTGGATCATCGCGTGTTGCAAAAGCCAAACAAAAACGCTAAAATGCGGGCGTGGCGCATCTGATGCAATGGCAACAGGGCGATGGCGGCGATAAAATCCAAGTCCGAACGTAGCAGCACGGTGATTTGTAAAATCCGCCGTACGGCGAACGTTTAGACACAACGCCGTGACGCTGATTGCCTTGTATTCTGTGTTTGGCCAACGCTTGAAACAACAATTTGCCGGCTGGAACGCATCTATTTTCAGTGGTGAGCCAAGTCTATTGGATTGCTTGCGCTTACGTTCTCATCGTCAGTTTAAAGCGAAAAACGGCCCGTTAGATTGTGTCTAGAAAAATTATCAAATGCCGAGCGCGCAGAGCAAAGTGCAGTAGAAAATGTCCCTAGAATTTGACCGCACTTTCGGTAACGTCTGAAGTCGCGGTGGATTTCGCTAATCGTCCCGCATATCAAGAAAAATTGAGAAATGGGCGAAGCAGCAGGGCTAGACGCTATCGCTTATATGATGCGGATTTGCCGGAATACAATTTGGCGGTGGATCGTTATGCCGATCACATTGTGGTGCAGGAATATGCTGCGCCGAAAATATTGATGAAAATAAAGCCGCCAACGGTTGTTGGATGCGGTACTATCTTGCAAGTGACCGGCATTGAAACCAATAGTTGATTCTGAAAGTGCGCCAAAACAAAAAGGCACCAATCAATATGAAAAATTGGCGAACAAAGGCGAGTATTTTATGAACGAATCACGGCGCGAGTTGTGGGTGAAACTTTAACGGATTATTTGGATACCGTTTGTGGATCACCGCTGACCCGTAAAATGCTCGGGCGAAATGTCGCAAAGGCAAAGGATTTCCTCAATTTGTTTGCTTTACACCGGTTCGGCAGGCGTGCATGCGGCGCCGCAGGGTCAAAATCTACCACTACCGTGATGTCGAATACCTATCTCAACTGGGCGGAACAGAATGGTTGTTGAACGACATTGAAGGTAAACAACACAAACCGATTCAAGCGGATTGCTTGCAGTGGTTAGAAAAATGCGATCGTCAGTTTGATTTTGATTTTTGTTGACCCGCCGACATTCTCAATTCCCAAAACGCATGGAAGACAGTTGGGACGTGCAACGGATCATATTAAGTTGATGACGAAATTTAAAACGCATTTCTGCGCCCGAACGGCACCATTGTGTTCTCTAACAACAAAACGCGGTTTTCAAAATGGATTTTGCTAAGTTGGCAATGAGGCGTCTTTAAGTGCGGTGAAATTTCTCACAAAACCCTTTGCTGCCGTTGGACCCTGAACGCAATAAGCAAATCATAATTTGTTGGCTGGTGACGTTGAAATAAGAAAACAAAATAGGGCGAAATTCCGCCTATTTTTGTATCTCTTTATAAGTGTGTTTTTGGGGTTTTTGTTTGGTTGTTTTGTGGTGGTGTTTGGGTGGGTGTGTTGTTTGGTGGTGTGGGTTGTTGTGTTTTTGGGGTTTGGTGGTGGTGTGTTGGTTGGGGGGACGATTGTGAATGAACCCGTTGTTAGCTCCTGAGCCATTTCTTAAATTTGTGTTGAATGGTGTGTTTTGGACGTGATGTAACGTGGATTAAGAAGACCTTGGTATACCCCGAACAATGCCGCGTGGGTATGTACTGCGGTAGTGTTTAAACCTAACGGATATAGTAGAGGGATCGGTGGGTTGATTGAGAACCAAACGACTCGCACCTTCTTTATATTCCAGAAGCACGGCAACGAAGCAGTAAGTACAGGCATAGCGATCCATCCCTTGGTGCTTTTGGTTTTCACTCCCAGTGTTCCCGACATGGCCTATGGCTGGCAAAACCAATGGCACAACTTCGCAGTGCGGAGGAGGGCACCTACGAAGCTGGGATAATTGGCGTTGTCGCACCGACGGAAGTATAGAGGTAGTGGAAGGTCTCCGGAATACCGCCAATTAAGAACAATGCCGCTCGGCAGATGGTTGCTGCACAGTCGCGTTGGGTGAAAACCACCCTAAACTTACGAAGATGAAGCATGACAGTGCCGCCACGAGCAGAACACTTCAGCAGCCTTTCTACCCAAAGGTGGAACTACCCACCAACGCCAGTATTCCATCTCAGATAAGTGTGTGTGTGTTCGCCGCAGAATAACGCCGGGCCATAGAATAAGCGATGTGGCGATAACGGAGGCGAAGGAAACAAGTGCAAGTAGTTTTGTAGCGTTCGTTTGAACGCACTCACGGTGCCGCGTAGCATTAAGACCAACCGGAATAAGATGACACTGCGAATTTCACTGCTTGCCAGAAACGACCTAAGTCGCTGAATTCATAACCTTGGTGACCGAACAAAGAAGTCCATTCTTCAGGGATGATGTGCGCGATGGCCAAATAGCTACCGCGAAGTTGAGCCTGCTACTAAGGGCAAACCAATGCGAGAAGAACATCTACGCCAAGTTTTGGTATTTCGGATCTACCGCCGTTGAGCAATCGGTGCAAGGAATAAACCACCAGCCAAGAATGCCGTGGCGATCCAGACTAACGCAACCGTTGAACAGATATTGCCATGTACGTACTAAAGAATATGGAAGAGCATTGAAAATATCTAAACCATAGTCCTGACCTTCAATGACACGTGTGGTGCGCCACAACGGCACCTAAGTTCACTCTTGCACAAGAAAAGCGCAAGTACGGTAAGTAGCGAAATATTTACCTAAGGCTTTTTGCGCCGTGCGTTAATTGCACTTAGTTAGCGGGTCAACTTCCGGGAAATCGGGTCTTTTCATCTTCACGACGCTTAAATGACAAATCCACACCACGAAACCGATACCGGCAATGAGGAGAAGACGATACTCGGCGATAGACCACATGACGTTTTCTGTCCCGTCGGCACGGGCATTGATTAACGGCTCATGCGTGGCCAGTTGTTGTGTGTAAGTGGCATGGGTATTCGGACGCTCTGCAGAGGCAGTCCATGCTGTCCAGAAAGAAGAATTTCGCTAAATCGTGACGAGCTTCTAAGCTCGGCAAAGTGTGTTATCTTCATGGCGAAGTGTTCACGCTGCTGTTGCTCGCGGGATCATCACCTACATAGAAACTATGTATTGCGCCGTTTTGCGATTGCCGCTAAACGGTTGGCCGGAAAGCACCACGGTGCCATTTTTCATCAACTTTACTGCCGCGGTATTCTTTGGTTAAACGGCTTTTAAAGATAGTTTGTTGGTCATCACTTTAAATCGTGGCGAAGTTTTCGCCGTATTCTGATTTGCAGCAAATGTCTCAGCCAGTTGGTTAATTCTGCGGAGGTGGCTGCCAGCGGCGGGCCAGTCCGGTGCTTGATATGCGCCATGGTCTCAAACGGAACTTCCAATTGCATACCACGGTGGTTTGCCAAGCGGTTTGACCGTGTAAAATATTGTCGCGTGGTGATAACCCGGTTCGCGTGTTCCGTCACGCATTGTTTTCTGAAATTGGCGGAGCTTCACGATGAATTTCAAACCCGTAGTAACCGATGTCAGAGAACGCTCTTGTTAACACGGCAACCACAGGAACCAGAACTTCTTATATTGTCCCATTTGATCACTCCTTGAGAAAATTAGAGGTAGATAACTTAGTATTTGTAGGTCAGACACGTTTCAGATTTTACGATTGAAAGTAAAATACCTGGACTAATTACCTCCAGCGGATTTAAAGAGGCAGTATATATTACCGAATGGTGAGTAAATATAAAGGAAAAATAATAGCTATAAATTAAGCAACACGTTGTTTAGATAGGAACAACCTAAAGAGAATATAGAAAGATGAGGGCGGAAATTCCGCCCTCTACGTAAATCACCGCACTGGCGTCGTGCTTCAAATTCAGCTACAGCAGCATCAAACTGTTCCATGCTCTCGGACGTACCGGTGCGAACACGGAAGAGGTAATGGTGATGAAAGAACAGACCGTTGTCACGGACGATTTCTATAGAGGTGAGATAAATCTTCCCAGCCCGTCGACTACGTTAATGGACTCAGACCACCACGGTGATAGCGCCGGACAGCATTCCCCATAATGCCGCTTTTGGAGCCACAGGTTGCGGTTGAACAAAGAAAGAATCACCACCGCGCCAGCGGCACCAAAAACCAGCCCATGCGCAAGAAACCAAGCCCATTACTTTGGCTGGATCTTGTGCGATAAAGCGATGGCAAACCACAAGAGATTAACAATGCCATTAAACGACCGACCCAGACCAATTCAAGGCTGGAAGCGCCTCTCACGGAAAAGCTGCTTCTATAGAAATCCTCCCGTAATTGCAGCGGAGCACATTAATAGCGCGAGCGGACGCGCCATCACCGCGGCTAAGTGCGGATGCGACGATGCCGACAATCCAAAAGGGTTAAACATGGCTTTACTTTAACTCAATGAAAAACTGCTTCTGGCATCAGTATAGTTCAATATTTTGCGTGGTGAAACTAGGCTAATCCCGGAAATAGCCCACTGCAACGGGCGCCGCCAAGGCAGAGGAGCATCCAAGAAATTCCGATTCGACGGGCTTTTTCGAGAGAGGCCACAGGGGTCTGCTGCCGTGAAAACGGGCAAGAATATGTGGCTGTCCGAAATAACCCAAGCCCTCGAGCCAATGCAGAGATAACACCGACGATACCGAGCATTATGCAAGCCAGTTGCTGTAAGGAATGCCGGTGGTGCATGATTTTCGCTTCCAAAAGACGTGTGGATTTCATCCCAGCGCTGATGTTGGAGCAACACCGCCGACCGATTGCCAAAATCAAGGCGAAAATCGTGATGAGGCTTGGATGGTGTCGCTCCCGTGAAACCGCTAAATAGCCACCGATAAAGGTATAGGTACTGGTCGCTAATGCTCAAGCAGTGCGGTGGAGTGTTCTAGCCCAATAAGCTTTGGAATAACTGTCGCTCCCGCTACCACGCCGGAAGCGCAGTAAATGGTGAAGAAGGAAGAGAATAATACCTGAAGAAATAATCTTTAATGCTTTTCTCGACGCGGAAAACGTTGGTGCATTCCGGTAAGGTCAGCGCATTGTTACTATTTCGCAGTGAAAATCCGCAAGCGTCCCGCGCAACGCGATGCAGTTCAGATGAAGCGCACCCAACAGCGGTTGAAAGCCGACGGCAATCCATGCCCTCGGAAAGGCCTGATGAAAGAAAAGAATCGCGCCGGGTAACCCCATTAACAGCCAACCGGACATGTCGGAAGCGCACGGCAGACATGGCGGTCACGAAAACTTTCCCATTTCGACCACCCAAAATGCAACTCATCAAAGCTGGTGGAAACGATGGCGTAAACCCAATGCCCAAAATAATTGCCAAATAGAGGCCAAAGGTGATGTAGATTTTGCCACACTCCTTTTATTCTTCTGAGAGGACATTAATGAGGAAATGCTCCACCCGCCGCAGTGGTGTGTGGTATACTGCGGGAAAATTCATCACTACAATGGCAATAAATCTCGTGTATCTTGCCAGTCAGCCAACACCTTTGAAAATAGCTTTTGCCGTTTTCCAGCCAACCATTGACGTGGCTTTATCCAGCGCGGTCAAACATGTGCCTTTTTGAAGCAATGACCCAACTCGTATTATCAACACGAATGTCGGTTTGGCTTTGGCAGCTACTGGATGCTGCGGTTCTACCAAAACGCTAAAACCTTTGGCAAGCAAATTTTCCATGCCGCTTTTCTGCAGGCCGCCAAGTCGCCGTTGAGAATGGCTACTTCACAAGCGGCAGATAAGCTAGGGAGCTGTGTTCACCAGCGATACTTTCTAATACCGGCTTTGGTTGTGTGCCCCAGCGGTGTATTTTCTTTACCGCCAAATCAGCTGTAATAGCGAGGTGTACGTTAAGCGTTGCAAAATAGATTCACCGCCGGCTTTTCGGCTCCCTGTGCCGGATAATCCAGTGTCCACCGAACGGTTGAACACCAACCACCGCACCTACACACATTACGGTTGATATGCAGAAGTTACCGCAGTTTAGCGGCGTCTGCACAATATCCATGGGCTGTTTGATTGCCGGGTATGGCAAACCACGGGTCAGCGCAGTAACCTTTTTCATTTACCGCTTTGAGGACATTGAGTAAGTTATCTTTTTATAACGTAACGATGTGTAGAATCGGACCGAAGACTTCGCGTTGCACTTTGATCGAGGTTATCCAACAGATAAAACGCTTGGCGCCACGAAAATGCCCTTGGGTTGGTGTGTCAATTTCGCATAAGCACGGGCAACTTTGCGCATGTTGCCTTTTGTGGTTTTTCAAGATTTTGTTTGGCTTTCTTCATCAATCACAGGACCGATATCGGTAGTAATAGACGTGGGTCGCCCAAACTCAATTCTTTAATGGCTTCGGTGATCATCGTGTAATAGTGATTCCGCCCATCTTCTTGTAATAATAAGATGCGTAATGCGGAACAACGCTGACCTGCTGAGTCAAAGGCGAACTGAGAGCACAGCAACGACTTGTTCCGGTAAGGCTGGAAAGAGTCAACAACGAGGACGTTTTGACCGCCGGTTTCCGCATCAACACCGGATCGTTATCTGCTAATGTCAGACGTTGCTCAATGAGTTTGGCCACTTCGGTTGAACCGGTAAATACGACGCCATCGAAAAGCTTGTTGACTAACAGCCCCTTAAACCCCTGCTCTCAACACCAGTTGTAGGGTTTGCTTTCGGGATGCCGGCTTGGTGGAAGAGTTTCACGGCGGCGTACGCAATTAATAGGGTTTGTTCAGCCGGTTTTGCAATCACTGCATTGCCAGCCGCTAAAGAGGCGGCAATTTGGCCGGTAAAGATGGCTAATGGGAAGTTCCATGGAGAAATACAAAGTACTTTTCCACGGGGCTCGGCAAGGTGATTTTGTGTTGCGAGCTGCTCTAATTGAACGGCGTAATAACGTAGAAATCCACGGCTTCACGATTCAGCAATGGCGTTTTGGCAAGGTTTTGCCCGCTTCAACCACGGCGAGTTTCATCAATAAGCCGAAATGTTCTTCATAAGTCGGCGCATTACGTAAAACGTTCGCTTTCCACCGCACTTTTGGCTTTCCATTGGTATTGTCGGCAGCGGCAAAACGCATTTTCCGCCTGATTCACAGCTAAAAGGCGACTTCTGCAACCATTTCATTGAGGTTGGCCGGATTGCGTGACTTGATGCGCCGGTCGCATTTTCAGCATTGTCAAAACGCAACCAAAAGAGGTGGCGTTTTCAATGGTTGCCGAATTCAGCGCTTGTTCTAATCTTGCTAATTCCAATTCATTACTCAGATCGAAACCGGCGGAGTTTTTACGGTTTTTAAATAAATTTAACGGTTTGAGAACCGACTTATTCGGCTCGCGCATGAGATTTGCATAAAGCTTCCATGGTGGTGCGTCATGTTGTTCGACTGGAATGTTTTCATCAACCAGCTGGTGAACGAAAGAGGAGTTTGCACCGTTTTCTAAGAGGCGGCGGACTAAATGAGGCTAACAAGGTAGCGTGTGTACCCACCGGAGCATAGACACGCACTTGTCGATTCAGATTGTCTTTCCCCACAATATTGTCATAAGAGATTCCCCATGCCGTGTAGGCATTGGAATTCAAAGTGTACCTTTGGCCTAATCTCGTGAATCGTGCACATGGTTTGCACGTTATGGGTGGCAAATTGCGGATAAATGACATCTTGCGCAGCAATAATTTTTTGCACAAGCAATATAAGAAATATCGGTGTGATTTTTACGTGTGTAAAGTGGGAAACCGTCCAAACCGTCTGCTTGCGCCCATTTGATTTCGCTGTCCCAATAAGCGCCTTTTAACAAGACGAATCATCAACAACACTTGTTTTTCTCGGGCTAAATTAATCAAATAATCCAACACAAATGGACAACGTTTGAAGTAGCCTGTACTACGAAAACCAATGCCTTTGTAGCCTTTGTAATTCCGGTTCATCTAATAATTTTTCCACAAGATCGAGGAAAGCTCTAAACGATTGGCCTCTCCGCATCAATATTGATACTGATGTTGTATCGCTAATAAGAAGAGTTGTTTTAAGCGAGGGTAAAGCTCATTGATAGGTACGATCATATTTTGGAGCGGCTATATTTTCGGATGAATCGCAGAAAGTTTAACGTGAAACACTGTTGCCGTTATAAATGGTTCTGTCGGCTGCGTCTTTGCCCACTTCTTCAATGGCGTGTAAATAGTCATTGAAATAGCGTTGTCATCGGCTATGTCATTGCAGCTTTCAGCAACATATCAAAAAGAGATAAAACCTTTTTCGTAACGTGGTTTGATGTTTTAGCGCCTCTTGCATGGTCACGCCGGTGACGAATTGTTTACCCAAAATTTGCATAGATTTGATAATTCGCTACGCATAATCGGGCGCAGACAAACGGGGAGAAACTACGGGTGAGCGCGTCGATAAACTGTTTTCATCCGAGGCTGCGCAATACCAAACAGTAGGCGCATAACTGGCTGCATTGATGAAGAATCAGGTGGAATTGCCAATGTGAGATTTCCAGTTCCCTTCCTGTAATTTTCATAAATCAAATCATCGCGAGTTTTGTGCATCAGGACTACGTAACAAGGCTTCTGCCAAACACACTAACGCCACTCCCTCTTCACTGCTTAGCATGAAAACTCTTGCATTAAGGCATCTGCGCCATATTGTTTTTGCTTTAAGTTGGCGTAATTTTTAGTAACTTAATAGCATTGTCTGTGACTGCGTTGTTCTCTTGTTCGGAGAAAAATCTAATGTTTTCACTAAAGAATCGACCGCACTTTTCTCATCTAAACGATAGTTTGATGATTGCTTAGCGAATAGGGCTATATTGTTTTGATAGTGTGAATGTGCATGAGAAAAACCTCCTTTTGTTATATAATTGTTAACAAAATATAGATGGCGTGTTTATTAGTAAATGACTTTTTGGCGTTCTGTGATTGAAGTCATAAAAATAAGGCTTTTGTTGTTCGTAATATGTACGAATTGTGCGTTTTATAGACTGAAAGAGATTAGAAATAAAAACTCCCGATGACGGGGAGTTTTTCATTTGAGATGAGAGATTATAGGTTGAACACGGCAAATAACACGATAATGCTATAAAGTGTTGCTAAGCCGTAGAAAATAAATCCGCCGGCCGGTACATGAACTTTTGATGTCGCATGCATACCGTGATGAACGCGGTGTGAAACCTCCCACATTGGGAAAAATGGTGAGAACGAGAATAACTAATTTTCCCCAATCAGTGGTGGGCAAAGGCAATGATATTCTGGGCTGACTAACGATACCGAAAGGCAATAGAAGCCGAGAATAAGAATTAACACAGGGAAAGCCAAAGCACTTACCATGCCACCCGGCACTGAACATTAACCAGACAGGTGGTTCGTTTGAACGTTTTGGATTTTTGATTAACCATGACTTCCCCCTAGATAAATACTAACACTAAAGCCAATACGGTGACGGCGACAAACGCGCCACGTAAAGCATTTTTAATGAGTTTTGCCGGCAAACCAGTGGTACCTGACATCACTTCGCCAGTCACATCAAATAATGTGACTGCATGGAGCAATAAAGCGACCAATGAAATGATGTTAAGAATAACAACAAGTGGATTTTTGTAAGAATGGAATGAAACTCATGACAAATCCATCTGTCTTGCCTAAACAAATCACACCGTAAAAGCAATCACTAAGCTGAACCAAACGGTTGGCACGGCAGTCGCTTCACGTAGCATGTAGAATTTGTAGAAATCCCAACTTTTCCACCAAGTCGTAGGGGTGATTTCACGAACGTATTTTTACGTTTACTTACTGTTGTGGTCATAATCTTTCCCCTTACGCCTTCGGTTTAAGCATGGAAATGAGGTAATCTTTGGCGCTTTCTAATTTGCCTTGGTTAATGGCGGTGCCGGGCCACGTGTTTTGGACACACTTCGGAACAGGCACCTACAGGTACAAGACCAAACGCCATTTTCGCCCGTTCATGATTTTTTCATCCGTTCTGCTTTGCCGTGGTCGCGGTTATCTAAAGTTATAACGATGACCTAAAGTTAATACTGCCCTGGACCGACAAATTCTGGGTTTAAACCGAATTGTGGGCAGGCGGCATAACATAAACCACAGTTGATACACATGGAGAATCGGCGATATTTTCTCCAAGTTGTGCCGGCGTTTGTTTTGGTACGGCTTTTGCGCTAATTCTTTTCGACGGATCGCGGCTTGCCGTCTAACTCAGGCGCTTTGGTTGCCGATCACATAAGGTTTGATGGCTTCAGGCTTTTCGATGAGTGAGCTTTAAGTCCACGATCAAGTCGCGTTCAATCAGGGAAGTTGGCTGAAGGCTTCAATACGCAGTAGTACCACTGTAGTCACGCAAGAAAGGTTTGCATGCCAATTTTGGAATGTTGTTTACCATCATGCCGCAAGAACCACAGAATCGCCATACGGCATGACCAGCGATAAGAAAAAGTTCCGGTTCAAGCTTTATCTTTAATGTAACCCTAACGCATCAAGTAAGGAGGTTTGGCTGTCATAAGGCGCATGATAGGTTTTTCAAGTGTGGCTCCTTTGTCAACTTCCGGGGTTATAACGTAGAACTTCAACGTTCATGATTGATTGTTCGGCCATTATTACTCCTCACCCGCATGAGCTTGTTCTTTTTGCCTGTGCGGCTGCTTCTGCTTTGCTTCTGCTTCTGCAATAAACACGTTTTGCCGGTTGTGATTTAGTGATTTTCACGGCTGTATTCAATGCGTGGCGACTGCGTTTTCGTTATAGAACGCCAGGTATGTTTCAAGTAGTTTACATCATCACGTTCGGTGTAATCCAAACGTTGGTGCGCCACGAGACTCTTTTACGTTCAATCGCAGAGTTTGCAATAGACTGCGCCACGTCCAAAATGTAACGCAATTCAACTGTATACATAAGTTTGGTATACGCTGGAACGGTCGTAAACATGAATACGTTTGTAACGTTCTTTGAGTTCTGCAATCTTTATCTACTGCTTTGTTGCATACTTTCTTGCGTACGATAGATACCGCAGCCTTCTTCGCATAGCTTGACCCATTTCGTCACGAATTTCCAGACCAAGACTCAGTGCCTTCTTGAGCGATAGAGTCGCTCAAGCGTTTTAACGACATCTTGCGCTTGTAGCATCAATCGCGTGATTGGTTAGCCCGGTTTGGCTTCGACGGCACGTTGCTGCCGCATATTCACCCGCAACGCGACCTAACACCACTAATTCAGCTAAGGAGTTGGAACCTAAGACGGTTCGCGCCATGTAAACCGGAAGAGAGCACATTCACCTACCGGCAAATAAGCCTTTAATTCGGGTTTCGCTGTTGAAGTCCACTTCGATACCGCCCATGGTGTAGTGTACGACCGGACGCACAGGAATTGGCGCTTGTCGCCGGATCGACACCTTCATGAGCTTTTGCGAGTTCGCAAATGAATGGTAAAAACGTTCGTGTAAAGTATTGTTCACCAAGGTGACGTAAAGTCCAAAGTGCACCACATCAACGCCTTTGGCTGTTTTCAGGTGTTGCCTTTTACGCCATTCTTGCCAGAACGCTTGGGATACTTTGTCGCGCAGGGCCTAATTCCATGTATTTGTTTTGTCGGTTTGCCGATTGGTGTTTCCGGTCCCAAACCGTAGTCTTGTAAATAGCGATAGCCGTCTTTATTGACTAAGATACCACCCTCACCACGACAACCTTCGGTCATTAAAGATACCGGTATTTCGGCAAGCCGGTTGGGTGATATTGCACGAATTCCATGTCGCGTAATGGCACGCCATGGCGATACGCCGATTGATAGGCGTCTCGGTAACATACGCCGTATTGATAGGAGCAACGGAATGCGCGACACCACCACCTGTGGCGATTACAACGGCGTTAGCATTAATTTGTACTAAAGCACCTTCCATCATGTTCATGGCAACTATACCGCGATGCATGGCCATCATCCACTAAAATATCAATACGAAGTGTTCATCGAAACGAATGCAATTTGCGGGTATTGAATGGAGGTTTGGAAGAGCGTGTGCAGTAAGTGGAAACCGGTTTTTATCGGCAGACGAACCAAGTCCGTTCGATTTTCATGCCCACCGAAACGGCGTACGTTTACGTCGCCATCGGCCTTACGACTCAAGGACACCCCAACGTTCAAGCTGGGTCATTTCTACCGGTGAGTGTTCCACGAAATATTCGACGACGTCTTGTTCACACAACCAGTCAGCCACCGGCGACGGTGTCCTGGAAGTGTTTGTCAGTAGAGTCTTCCTTTCAACTGAGCCGCATGCGCCCCTCTTCTCTTAGCCAACCGTGTGGCTACGCATTGGATAAACTTTTGAGACTAACAGCAATTTTAAGAGTTGGGATTAGCTTGAGCTGCGGCAATCTGCCGCGTAAACCACCGCCACCGGCGCCAACAATGGCGATATCGACGTCACAGTTTGCACGATATTCCTCCAAGTAAAGGGATGACCAATAATAAAAACACCAAATAGCTCTTTTGGCGCTGTTAGGGTGAAAGGATCATTTTGCCATTATTTTTATGTGATGAGAACCTTTTTCTCAACTTTTGTCGCGATTTTCGCGATCCACCTCAAAAAGTTAACATACAGACACCAGTTGTTTACATTTTTGTCTTTATTGTTAACAAGTCATTAACGTTGAGTTAACTAAAAGACAATAAAAGTGCAGGTGGAAAAAGAGGTTCGTTTATGCATTTTGATTCACTTGCTTTTAGAATAAGTCGCAAATCACGCTTTCATAATTATCTTTCAGACAAAGGCATACTGATGTTTGAACAAAACTCAATGGCAACCTAACCTTATCCATCAAAAACTTGCTAGCTCGCGCAAAATTAATTGCAGAAATTCGCCGATTTTTTACCGATCGCGGTTTGTTGGAGTGAAAACGCCGGTGTTGAGCGAATTTGGCGTGACGAATCTTCATCTTGCCACCTTCAGACACTGAATTTGTTTCTCGTCGTGAGCAATCTAAAACATCTGTGGCTTTCCACTAGTCCCGGAATATCATGAAGCGCTTTATTGGCCGCCGAGCAGTGGTCCGATATTTCAAATTGGCAAAGTGTTTCCGCAACGAAGAAGCGGGCAATCGCCACAATCCGGAGTTTACGATGTTGGAATGGTATCGACCACACTTTGATATGTACCGCTTAATCAATGAAGTGGACGATTTATTACAACAAATATTGGAATGTCCGCCGGCAGAAAGCATGAGTTATCAGTTGCTTTTCAACAGTATGTCGGATTTGGATCCGTTGTCGGCGGAATTATCCGAACTTGTGGAAAAAGCGAAAAATATCAGTTAGTTGATGCTGAAAAAGAGAATCGCGATACGTTGCTTGCAATTTCTTTTCAGTGCGGTGGTGGAACCACAAATAGGGAGCATGACAGCCCAGTCGTGCCTATCTATTTCCGGCAGAGTCGACGGCATGGCATTAGCTCGGAGGGATCTGCGCGTTGCGAGCGTTTTTGAGTTTTTATTACAGGGCTAGAAGCTTTGCTAATGGGTTCCATGAATTTGAGCGGATGTGCAGAACAATTACATCGCTTCGAGTTGGATAATCGTCAACGGGAGCCGGTCTGCCGGTGCGTGATATTGATAAAACGTTGTTGGGGGCGTTACTGGCGAATCCGGTTGTTCGGGCGCGTCGCTCTCGGTGTGGATCGCTTGCTCGCGTTGCTATGGGCGCGAGAGTGAGTATTGAGGTGATTTCCTGCGATAGACAATGCGTAAAGTGCGGTCATAAATGGCGATATTTTTAAATGCTAAAAAGTGCGGTCGAAAAATAAAAATGTATGACCGCACTTTGTTACTTTCCAAAAATAAACATTGGTGTTTGGCTAATCGGATCGCGGTGTGTTACCACCTCTAAATCAAATACCCTCTTTTAATAACCGCTCTGTCATCACTTCGTCAGGTGTCCCTTGGGCCATAAGGTTGCAAATCTTTGAGAACGATTAAATAATCGCCAATAACGACAAGCCCTGATTTGAATCATGGAGTACCGTATTGACGGTTTTTCCGTTTTGTTGCATTTGACGCATCATGCCCATGAGTTCCGCCTGTCGGTTGAGATCCAAATAAGTGGTTGGTTCATCCAGCAGAACTAAAGTTCTGCATCTTGCGCTAATGTCACGGCTAAGAAAACCCGTTGTTGTTGCCCGCCGGATAAATCCGATACCAATGTTCCGCCAGTTCCGCGGTGTGGGTTTGTTCCATAGCCCAAGCCACTAATTGCTTCATCTTTATCATAATTTGCCCCACAAATTCAAATAAGGCGAACGGCCGTAAGCAATTAATTCGCGTACTTTAATGCCTTCCGGCACCAAATGTTGTTGTGCTAAGAACGCCAATTGTTTGGCGTATTCTTTTCAGAGCTTTGCCAAATATCTTTTGCCTTTGTGAGTAATTGTGCCCTAGACGAGGCTTGAGCAAACGGGCTACTGCTTTCAGTGTTGTGGTTGCCACACCCGTTCGGGCCAATGAAAGGCAATAATTTGGTTGCTAGGAAAGCTGAGAGATAAATCCCGTACGATAGTTTTATCTTGATAGCCTAATTGTAACTTATTGATCTCAATGCTCATTACTTTCGTTCTCATCAATAAATAGAAGAAGTAAGGGGCGCCGATAATGGCGGTGAGAATCGGCTGGCAGTTCTGTCGGCGGATCGATAACCCGCGCTAAAATATCGGAAATTTGTAACAACAACGTGCTGAGTGCATGGCCGCCGCAATAATGTGCGGTGACGTCACCGACCAATTTGCGTGCTAAGTGCGGTGCAACTAAACCGAGAAATGCGATGGGGCCGCAAATGGCGACGGCTGTGGTGGAAAAGTGCAACAGCCAGCACTAATACCAAGATTTGCGTTTTATTTACGCTTACTCCCCGAGGTGGCCGCTTTGTCACCTAAACCTAAGGTGTCCAAATCTCCGGCAGAAAATAAACGGTAACGGCAATAACACCAACAACCAAGGCAAAACGACATCGACATAAGCCCAACTTCTGCACAAACTTCCGGTGAGCCAAAGCATAGCCGTGTTGATTTCTACCGGATTGGTTAGCATTAAATAATGGCTGGATTGCCGCCCATAGGGCGAAAAGCGCTACGCCGATAGTAGCCACTTTTGATCGGGCGGAAGTTAAAACCACTATATCATCCATAACAAAATGAAAGACAGGACACCGCCGATAAAGGCGAAAATCGGTAGCCAGTAAAGGCTAAATTCGGTAGGAAGATTAATACGGCGACGGCGACCAAACGGCGGCGTTATTGATTCTAAAATATCGGGAGAGGCCAACGGATTACGCACGACACTTTGCACAGTACACCGGAAATGGCCAATGCGCCGCCGATAATAATGGCCAGTAGCGCGCGTGGCAGACGGTATTCCATTATAAAAGTGAAATAGCTTTTTATCGTCAGGGTGAAAAGCGGCTAATTTCATCAAAGGATAGCGTGTAAGTGCCGTATCGAATGCTTAATACAAATAATAGCGCGACTGTTACAGAGTGCCGATAAAACAGCCGATTACGGAATCCTGAATGAGAACGGCGCATTAGTGCTTTTCCTCTGGCAAATAATACAAAGATTGGCGCACCGATTAAGGCTAAATGGCACCAGCAGACACTTCACTTGGAAAATCAACAGCACGAACGGCAGTATCACGCCGCCAACATTAAAATAGCGCCTAATAACATGGACATGGGTAATGATTTTCGTAGATCATAGCCCTATCCAATAACGCGCTAGTGTGGAATTAACAAACCAATAGGCGACCGGGCCGGCTACGCTAACGGCTGAACCCACACAATTAATGCTATGATATTGGCATACCAACGCAGACGGAACAGATTAATTCCCAAGGATTGAGCGGATTCGTCGCTCAAATTGGTAAATTCTAAACGGCTGGCAAAAGAAGAGGCAAAGAGAGCGCTCGATAGCAGAAACGGCCAAATAGCGTGCCATTCGTTTCCAGCGGGCGTGAGAAAATGCCGCCGGCAAAGCCAACTCATTACGCCAAGGCGTGATCTTCCCGACATAATTAAGGCTAATTTGGTGAGAGCAGTACACAACAACGACACGGCAATCCCTGCCAAAAATCACGCGGCTGCGATCGCCGTACTTTCGTCTTCCACGCGTTGCTGATCAACATACAACCAACCAACTGATTCCACCGCCGATGCGCCGCAAGGCAGATGCTATAGCCTGATAATAAGGCCGGGCTAATGGCACTCGCCGTCACCATGGCCAAACTTGCGCCGGAGTTAACGCTAATAGCGTTGGTGAGGCCAGTGGTTGCGGGTGATGGTTTGTAATAATGCCCCAGCTACCGCCAAATTGGCGCCTAATGCGATCGCCACTAACGCCCGAGAAACGTAAATCGACCACGGTGATCTTGGTCAATTCATCGCCATTGGGGAAAAAGGCGTTTAAGCGCATCTAATGGTGAAATTTCAATAGGGTAGATAAAACAGGCTTCCCATAACAAGAAAGCCAGTCCTAGTGAGGCAAGCCAGCGAAAACTATGCCAAACATTATTTTTGATTAACGAATTGTTCAACTTGCTTTTGCCATGATCTCGCTGGCCGTAATGCCGCGTCCGCGCCCACATATCGGCATTGACGCTACATACATGTTTGGCTTTTTACGGCAGAATGGCTTGCCATAATGGTTCTGCTTCCCATTTGCGGGCGATACTTTCTTGGCGATAGTGGGCGATAAACATATAGTCCGGTTTTTCCATCACTAATTGCTCAAGATTGATTTCAGCAAAGGCTTGAGTGGCGTTTGTTAATTTTGGCGAGTTAAAACCTAGAACACCAAGGAAACTGGCGACATAACCACTGTCATTTTGTAAATTGAATTTGTCTTCGCGAGAGGTGCCGAAAATCCCTTTTTGCCTTTCATTGATATTTTGCGCAATGCTTTCGATAATTTTGTTGTGTTTATCAATTTGCAATTTCATTTCACTGCCTTACCGACAACATCGCCGATTTTTGTGCCGTATCAAGATTTTCCTGATAGCTTTCATGGCGGGAGTCAAACTCATCATGGTCAGGGCGATAATTCTTCATAAAACGGCTGTATGACGAGAAGGATCAGCGATAATTAAATCGGGTTTTAATGCGGCAATGGCTTCAAGACTAGGTTGTGAACGGGTACCGACAGATTGCCAGGTTGTATCTTATCTTCACTTCCTGCAAAATGCGGGTTTTATCATTGTCATCGGCAACGCCGACCGGGCTAACACCAACGAGCAAGGGCATCAACGAAAGAATATTCTAACGCGACAATGCGACTTGGGGTTTTATCTATAGTGAATTCACCTTTAGCATCGGTGACGGTCACAGCGCTTGCCGTCACAGATGCCATGGAAAAGAAAAGTAAGGGTTGCGTTGACGAATCATTTTCGAGTCCTCTGTCATCATAAAAACATAGGTACAACGGGTTAGAATTATACACAGGGCTCGGTATTGAGAAAATAGTTCTTTTTAATGTCCGACCAGATCGATAATTATCGCTTCTGATTGCGACCCTAATCGCATCGCACGCCCCAAAAGCCATAACCTGATGTGACAAAAAGTGCCTTGATTGATTTTTCATAGCCGTAACAAGCGATAAATCAGTTTTACAACAAAATTTGCCGGGAAAAATTTGTCCATTATGGGCGTGTCCGAGCTGAATATCAATCGGCAAATTGGCGTGTTGTTCAATCTCTGTTGGGCGATGATCCATTAAAATCACCGGTAGTGCGGTGTTGACACCTTAGTAATTGCGCCGCCGTTGGTCTGTTTTTAACGAGGTCGTCATTGCGACCAATGAGGGTAAAACGTCCATCAACTCCGATACTTTCATCCATCACGGGAATGATCCTGCTTTGCGCATTTTCCGCTTCAATGCGTTGTTGATCACCAAAGAAGTCATGGTTTCCCGGGTGGCATACACGCCACGTGGGGCTTGCAGGTTGGCAAAGTGCGGTTGCATTTTTCTGCTAAATAGGCGTTGACGTTATCATCCATAATGTCACCTGGGAGCAAATAATATCTACCTTTTCCTGCCGCATGATGTCAGCCAACGTATCTAACTGTGTTGAGACCAAACAAAACGCCCTAAATGCAAATCGCTTGCATACCAATGCGTAAAGGTTGCATTGGTTTATCTAATTTCACCTGAAAATGGCGAATGGTAGGCACATAAGCGTTGTAACAGGCGGTGGCGATGAAACTGAGAAAAATCACAGGATAAAAGCCATTTTATTTGAGTACGCCATTGTTTAGAAGCAGATAAGGAAAAGCCACAATCAGACTGCCTAAATGTTGAAAAATAATAATAGGTGAAGCGAAAAGCGCTTACTCCGAAAACTTTCGACATAAAGACGCAACGGCGCAGATGCTCAGGATGTGCAGTGTTTTTGGCTGAGATTAAAAGCCAGCCGAGCGTACGACTAAAACCGAATAACATGGTGTAAAGGCCAGCACGGCAGCGGCCATGGTGATGTGAGTGTCGGGTTTCCATAATCTGTTAAAAAGTGCGGTTGTTTTATTGTGCGTTTATCTTTCAAAAGCCAGTGCTTTTTATCGAAGAAAGGAGGTGGGATCGGATAATAATAGCGGATAAAGGCACCGCGCAACGACACGGTAAATTGATCGTTCCCCAATCGGCAATCGCTAAAATGCCCACACTTTTTACTCAACTTTTTAATAACGGAAGAAAATTTGTATGTTCGGAAAAAGGCGGTTTGGGCAACTTGATGAAACAAGCCCAGCAAATGCAAGATCGTATGCATGCAAGAAGAAATTGCACATTAGAAGTGACCGGCGAGTCAGCGCAGGGCTGTAGTGAAAATCACGATTAACGGTGCGCATAACTGCCGTCGTATTGACATCGACCCTTCTTTAATGGAAGACGACAGAAATGCTGGAAGACTTTGATCGCCGCTGCATTTAATGATGCGTACGCCGATACTGAAGAGATTACAAAAAGAAAAATGGCGTCTGTCACCGCCGGCATGCCATTGCCACGGGTTTCAAAATGCCATTCTAAAAACGTCCGTAAAACTTACCGCACTGTGACTAAGTGCGGTTTATTTCCTCAGTCAATTCACCGAAACCTTATGCAAACTAGTCCCTTGTTAGAAAATTTGATCGAAAGTTTACGTATTACGGAGCGTTGGTCCTAAATCCGCACAACGTATGGCATGTATCATTTATTGCAACGTAACCGTAGTGGCGGTAGCGTTTAACACAAAGGGCTGACTGAAGCTATGCAAAAATTGGGCGCATTGCGAACATTGTGTACTTTCACGGAAGAAGATGTTTGCCATATTTGCAAAAACCCTCGTCATCAAAATTCGGGGTTGCTTTGTGTGGTGGAAATGCCGGCAGATATTCTTGCGATTGAGCAAACCCGGGCGAATTTTCGGGCGTTATTTTAGATGCTTATGGGCATTGTCGCCATTGGACGGCATTAGCCTGACGAGGAAATTGGCTGGATTTATGCAAAAACGTTTACAAACAGAATCCTTCAAGGAAGTGATTTTGGCGACAAAATCCCACTGTCGAAGGCGATGCCACGGCGAATTACATTGCAGAATTGTCGTTTGCAACAAAACGTCAAAAGTCAGCCGCATTGCCCACGGCATTCCGGTGGGCGGTGGTGGAAATGGTGGATGGCACCACGCTGACCCATTCTTTCTTTGAGGCCGCCGCGAAAATCGGCTAATCTTTTCTCCTCTGCGCTTTTCTTGTTTATGCGACTTTTATAGCAGAAAAACCGAGCCTTGGGCGCGCGATTGCGGATGTTTTGCCGAAACCGCATCAACGCGGTGATGGCTTTATCAAATGTGGCGATAATGACTGCGTGACGCTGTGTGTAGCATTTGTTAGAACAGAGCAGAACCACATGCTGCCTATGATGCGCTCAAACAATGGCGCTTAGAGGATTTGCCGATTGTGCCGCATAAAAGTGGCAGATTAATTCGAAAAAGAAACCTATAAACAGCTAAAGACCGTTGAAAGTTGGTGCAGCAAGCGGACATCCTCGTCAACGCAGGCGATCCGGATCGTGAAGAACCTTGGTTACTGGTGGACGAAGTGTTCAGTTATCTCAATTTACCACGGGACGCAATGCCATTCAGCGTTGTTTAATCAGCGACTTGAACAAGCGCGGTGAAAAAGCCATCAAAGTGCAACTGAATCGCGATTGTGCCCACTTTCCACCTCCGCGTTGGCACGTGCGCGCCGATTGGCTCGATGGCATTAACATGACACGGGCTTATACCATTCGAGGCAGACAGGGCTGGTTATAACGAGCGTGCTTTCCGTTGGGCGGGTGCAAACGCCCGTGCCAGCCTTATCGTACGCCGTGATTTGAAATTGGAACATGCAACCAAGGATTTCTTTGAGGTGTTGGCTTGGTTGCGCGGACCCAAAAGAGGAAAAACACCGAAGAAATCGACCGCACTTTTTCTGCGTTGTGGCGTGAGCAAAGCCTGTGAAGATTATCTGGACGAGGATGGGCGCGTATTATCTCATGCACTGGCAGAAAATGTGGTGAAGCGCATTACCGACCAACGGCGGAAGTGACGGATTATTCGGATAAACGGGAAAAAGAAACAGCACCGTTCGCTATTCGCTTGTCAGCGTTGCAAATTGATGCTGCCAAAGCGGTTCGGGATGTCCGCACAGGAAGTGCGGATACCTGTCAACGTTTGTATAAGAGCCGCGAATTGATCTCGCACGTTCTGATTTGTCGTTATTTGCCAAAAAGATATTTTACGGATCGCATGGCGGTGATGAATGCTATTTCGACCCATTTAGCGCAATTTCAACCTTGCGAAATTATTGATCCTGAACAAAAATCGTTGTTGGAATGATAAAAAGTCGAAGCGCACCATGCCATCATCGACGGCGAAAGAACCGCCCGGTGAGTTTGACTCGGCGGAACAAAATATTTATTTCTCGATTGCTCGACAATACCTCATACGGTTTCGCCCGGATGCAGAATACGATGTAATCACCTTGAATATTGCCGGAGGAACTTTTATCGCGCAGGCGCGTAATTTGCAAACTGGCCGGTTGGAAACAGCTTTGGGTAAGAAGACAGCGACGATGAACAGCAAGATACGCTGCCGGTCGTCAAAAAGGGCAAAGCTGCATTGCGAAAAGGGTGAAATTATCGGTAAAACGCAACCGCCAAAACCCTTTTAGCAGATGCGACCTTGCTTTCTGCAATACAGGCATTGCTCGTTTCGTGCAAGACAAAAGAATTGATTTCGCGTGAAACTGATGGGGTTAGGCACGAAGCGACGCGTGCAGGAATTATTGAATTATTGTTTAAGCGTGGTTTTCTCATAAAAGGCCGTAATATTCACAGCACCGAGGCGGGACGAATTTTAATTAACGCCTTACCAGATATGGCAACGCGAGCCTGACATGACGGCACATTGGGAGTCACAGCTGATGGCATTAGCCGTAAACAAGCATGTTATCAGCAATTCATGCAAAAACCTCACCCGAGCTTTTGCGCTCGAATTATTGCACTACATTAATTTTTCCGCTTTACGCGAGTTGAGTCGGCATAATCCGGTGTGAACAAGACCGTACCGAGGGCAAAAGAAAAGTTAATGAGGCCTAAAAAGTGCGGTCGTTTTTCAAAATGTTTTACTGATCGAATTTGCACCAAACAGCGTAAAAATGGCGTAAAACAATCCTGCGGAGCGCCGAGATATCCGCTAATATCTGCGCCGTTATTTTTCATTAGAATTTTGCAAATCAGAGAAGATAAAATGTACTCAGCGTTGTTAATCATTTATTTGGTCGTTTCCATTGCCCTTATCGCTTTTATCCTGTTACAACAAGGTAAAGGTGCGGATGCTGTGCATCTTTCGGTGGTGGCGCATCCGGTACCGTTTTAGTTCTGCTGGTGCAGGTAACTTCCTTTCTAGAACAACAGCTGTTTTTAGCGATTATTTTTTCTTTGTTATTAGTATCGTTATCGAAAACTATCAATTCGCACAAAAACAATGCAAAACAGGGCGTATTTGATGACTTATCCGAACTGCTGAACAAATTCAGCAACAACAGCAAAAAGCACCTGCTGTGTTAGACACAGATAGCGATATTCCTCAACAATAAAATTTATCAAATTAAGCTCTGGTGGTGGAATTGGTAGACACGCTATCTTGAGGGTAGTGACCGTAGGTCGATGCGAGTTCAAGTCTCGCTCAGAGCACCAAAAACAGAACCTAGCAGAAACAGGTGTTTCTTTTTCTCCTTTTCTAAAATTTCCTTTTCTGAAGTGATTTACCCATAATTGTGCTTGCAGTCACTGATTTTAATTGAGTCTGTATTCTGATTTCATCTTAAAATCCTAATAAAGGAATTTATTATGCAGAAGATATTTTTCATTTTTGTTGCACTTGGTCTGGTATAGTTTGCCGTTGCGAAATCAAATCATCATGAGGAGTTCCAGTTGATGAGCGGGAAGTATTGCAAAGAAAATGCGTTCTTGTGATGAAGCGAAATACCACTTTAATGTCTGTGGTGAGGGCGTCTTGATCAGGATAATGATGGGATTCCTTGTGAAAATGTTTGTCGCAGATAGTTCATCGATATAAAAAGCCCTGCTGATTAGCAAGGCTTTCTTTTTGCCGCTTAAGCTTGAGCGGTTGTTTTTCTTAATAAAACATAGCCAACAACAGCGGACACACCTGATCCCAATAAAATCCCTAATCGAGATAGCGTATCAAAGCTGTGATATGCCGCTTCACCGAAAGCAAGACCTGTTAGGAACATCGACATGGTAAAACCGATGCCGCAGAGTATTGCACAGTAAAAATTTGAGCGAAATTAACCCTTGTGGTAACTGGGCAAGACGTCACTTTGACCGATAGGTAACTAAATAGAAATACGCCTAATGGTTTTCCAACGATTAATCCGAGTGCGATACCAAGAGTAGAGGCGAATTAAGGCTGGATAAGCCCACGTTTTCTAAAGCGAACTCCCGCGTTAGAAAAAGCAAATAACGGTAGAATTAAATAAGAGCACCAAGGCGCCAGAATATGTTCAAATTGGTGAATGGGCTTTGAACCGTTACGACCTTCCATTGGAATGCAAAACCAATAATGACGCCAGCGAGAGTCGCGTGTACGCCGGATTTTAATACGGATGCCCATAAAATCAGCCGACGACCATATAAGCGCAAAGAGCGCTGACTTTAAAAGCGATTCATGGTGACTAAAATACTGATGGTTACCACAGCGATAATCAGTGCCGGGTACTGAGTTCACGTGAGTAGAAGATCGCAGTGACGATAATAGCACCATGGTCGTCAATAATGGCAAGTGCTAATAAAAAGTACTTTTGAGTGGTAAAGGGACGCGCTTACCTAAAAGAGCAACGATCCCAATGGCAAAGGCGAAATATCTCGTAAGCTATAGGGATTGCCCAGCCGGAATAGATTTTCGGTGTACACTTGGGCAACCATAAAATAGATTAATGCCGGTACCACCCATCCCACCAATTGCCGCAATAGCGGGAAAAATCGCTTGTTGATAGCTTGATAGTGAACCTTCCAACATTTCACGCTTGACTTCCATACCAACCAAAACGAAAAGACTGCCATAAAGCCGTCGTTGACCCACATTAATAAAGGTTTAGCAATGCTAAAAGCACCGAACTGAACGCTGACCGGTGTATCGAGGAAACCAAGTAATGTTGATTAAAGAGGTGTTGGCGAGCAGGATAGCGATTGAGGCAAAAAGTAATAATAGTATGCCGCCTGCTGCTTCTGATTGGAAAAATGTTTGAATACGCCTCAATCAAGTGAATACCTCCCAAAAATAGATAAATAATTTAAAAATAAAAATATAGATAAGGGATTAAGGAAGTTACCTTAATTTGATATTTTTCAAGAAAATGGCGAATTTATTAATCAAAAAGTATTTAATTAAGGTTTTTAGTAATTTATTTATTTTTTGATTTTTGAAATAAATCGGAACCAATTGAGCGTTTCTCGGGCATGATTTACCCAATTGTTCCATTTGACGTTGAATCCAAAGTTGTCGCGCTTGGTATAAGCACTCGGGGCATTGGCTGTATAAATGAGCGGATTGGGCAGCGTGGCGGCTAAAAAGCGCGGCTTCATTTTGCGATAAATTTTTGGCCGGTTTTTGAAGTAAAACGGCTGGCAGCCTCTACGCCATAAATGCCTTCGCCAAATTCCGCGATGTTTAAATACACTTCGAGAATACGCTTTTTGGACCATCAAGGTTTCTAACATTAAGGTTGCGGCACTTCGATTGCTTTGCGTAACCAACTTTTGTCCATGCCATAAATAGAATTTTTGCAGTTTGTTGAGAAATGGTGGAGGCACCACGGATTCGATTGCTTTTTTTGATTGTGCAGAAAAGCCCGTTTAATTGCGGTGAAACTCAAAGCCGTAGTGTTCGGGGGAAATTCTGATCTTCAGCCGCAATCACCGCCAGTTGCATTTGCCAAGAAATATCCTCTAAAGCTCACCCAATCGTAGCGTGTTTGATAAGTAAAATCACCGGACAAAAATATGAGATACTTTTTGTTCCAGCATATAACTTGAATAAGGAATGGAATAAAACGAAAGGCAAAGGTGACTACTAAAGTAGCAAGTAAAAACGATATAAAAAACGTACCGCACTTTGAGTGGGAAATTTCTGAAAGCCGTAATCTACGCAAGGATAGATTGCGCAGATTGGCTAGCTTGAATGGAAATTTAATGGTTTTCTTGCGCATTGAGTTGCGTTTTATCCAATCATACAGGATCCATGGTTTTTAACATGTTAGATCCCCGAGTGATGGTGGCCGCACTGGTGTTCAGATTTTGTTGAATTTCCCGTTGGCAGCTCTTTTTAGTAATTGGGCGATAATTTTGCAGGCGAAGCCCTAACGCATCGCGCTCATCAGTAAGCAATAAGGTTAATACATCCTGAGCCTTCGCCTTGTTCAAAGGCGGTTTGCAACTATATTGAGGAAGGCATTCCATTGTTCTAAATTGCGACTAATATACATATTAACAATCCTATACTATTAAACCAGTCCGGCTAGTATAGCCGATCAAATTCCTCTTTGCTAAAGGTTTGTGGCTCTTCTTTTTCTTGCAATATTTGATAGTAAAAATCGTAAGTCAGCACATTTTGAACATAACCACGGGTTTCATAGAACGGAATAGATGCCACAAATTCATCCATTTTCCAACTTGCCATTGGCGCGCGCCAACCATTTTTTCCACGCGATGAGCGCCCGCATTATAAGCTGAGGCGATCAGAATACGGTTATTCGGATAGTTTGGCGTTTAGCTCCGCTAAATGTGCCATGCCCTAGCAAAAATATTATTGAGCGGCTTAAATAAATCCGCCTCACCCGCATAAGGCAATTTGGCATTGTCTGCCGTTGCTTTGGCAGTAGTTGGTATCAGTGCATTAATCCGCGTGCATTGGCGGAAGATTGTGCTAGGGTTCCAGAGCGCTTTTCCTGACGAGAAATCGCCATGGCGAAACTTTTACTGACATTGGTATTTAGCGCGGCTTGCGGTTTGGTTTTGCTTAACGCCGGGCGGCTTTTTGAGGAGCAATATCATAATAATCGCTATAGGCAATTGGTAAGCGCAACTGAATGTAATCAAACGCTTTAGCAATGATGGAGCCATCCACACCTAAATCAAACCAGTTTTGTTGGTTGGCATATTGACTAAGCGCCATTTGTTTCTCTTTTGGCATCACCGGACAGATTTTCCAACAAGAAACGCCAACGCTGTTTAGTCGGGCCAAAATCTTTCGAGTTGACGTAGTTCGCACTCTCCAATGTCGGTTTTACTTTTTGAATTCATCAGCCCAATAAGGATCGGAGATACTCGAGGCAATAAGTAATTCAGGTTGACCGAAATCATAACCGTTGCCACGGGCTTTTCAGATCTAATTTGGCAGCTGCCAACATTGGACAAAAACCCCGTTCATCAGAAAGTGCGGTCAATATTTCTTTTTGTGCTATCGCGTTTCACTATCGTTTTGGCCAGCCAATAACGCCATTCTTGTTTTTGCTGACCTTCTATTGAAAGCGCGTTAAGCCATGGGGTTAAATCGGTCTTTTGCCAAATGGCCACATACGCAAACGGCGTTCGGTAAGGTTATCTGCTTTAATTTGAGAATTTCCGCATCCCGCCATTGTTGGAAAATTCGGGCTTTCATTGTCAAAAACGACCAAGAAAAGCAATTCCCACTCACGAATTTGCGCATCTGTTAATTGCCAATTTTTGCCCATTGTGATAGGGGGCAAAAGTTAGGCTCTTTCATTGTTTCCGATAGAGTGCGTAAATAACGCGGAAAGGTCTGCACCACTGCAAATTTTGTGACGATTTTTATTATTTTCTTCAATGAGTGGTGAGTCTCATCGGCCAATTCAGGGAGGGTTGCCGGATTTTTAATAGGGATTCAAAGCGTTTTAAATTCCCAAAACCATTTCGTCTTCTTTTCGCGCTATCAATTTTATTTAATTCCGATGATAGCAACGTTATCCCGTTCGCATCATTTTTGGGCAAAGAGTTCCTCGGCTTTTTGGTAGATTTTATCTTGTGTCCGTTTGCCATCAGAATACCATTTTTGCCCAAAGTTGCGCGTCATTAGGAGTTTACCGTTGGTTAACCAAAGTTGTTCATAGCGGGAAATAATGCTTGAGCTATTGAGTTTTGCTTTTTATTCGTTTCATTTTTATGCGTTCGCGCTGAAGTTCGGCATTTAATACGGCTATTTGCATCTCCAAGGAACTTGGCTTAACGCGTTGTGCATAATGAACTAATCCTTCCGTATCATCAGCATTTATTAATAGTGTGAAAATGCCTTGTTCCCATTGATTACGTAAAAATGCGTAGGATTTTGCGCGATAACTTGTTCGATTTCGTGTTTTAATGCTTTTTACTTCTTCAGGTAGCGTATCTTTACTCATGCTTTTAATGCGGGCATCAATGTGGTGGTTGTCGCATCCATTTTTCAATGGATAGTCTTTAAAGACTCAATGAGGTTAAGATATAACTCAGCATTATCAGAAACGTTGTTACTTTTTCACCGCACTTTTAAGCAGACTTCTCCAATTGAAGCGAACGTTGAACGCTGCTTAATCAAAAGCAATTCTGACTCGTGTTGTTGTTGTGTCCACTTTGCTTGTTCTTGCGCTAAATTGATTTCGTGGGCACGGCGCTGTCGTTTTGCTGCCAAGGCAGAGAAAGAAAGTGCAGTTAAAATTAACAGAGAAATTGAGGTTCGTTGTAAGTATCGCATGGCTATTTTCCATTAGTTCTAAATCAAAGGCGGGTACTTAGATCCGCCTTTGTTATCATTAGTTCAACATGTTTCCGTGATGACCGCTTGAAAATTAAAATACTTTTTAAACGGCTTAATAATGACATCGCCATACACACCGGCTTCTACATATGATCTTGAGCTGCCCAGTCTTTTGCTGCTTGCAAGCTATCAAACTTGCAATGACGGTCGAACCGGTGAAACCGGCCTCACCCGGATTTTTCATCATCAATAGCTGGGTTTGGGCCTGCGGTTAATAAACGATCTTCCGCTTTGGAGTTGTTTCAAACGAGCAAGGTGTTGCTCACGCACTGCCAAGCGTTGAGCCAACGTGTTCGGTTTGTCTTGAGCAAAAATGACGTAGTACATTTTTGAGTCCTCTTGTTAGTTTATGGCGTTTTCATGTGTGCCAAAGCGGCATCTAATTCGTGATTATTTTCGCGTGGAATGGCGCGAGGTTTGCCTTCTGGATCGACGGCGACAAACGTAAATTGCGCTTCTGTCACGCAATAGCGTTCACCGATAGGTTCGCTTGCAACTTTTTAACCCATACTTCCACTTTTGATTTTAATTGAGCTACGTCCAACGTGTAAACATTGTCCATAGCAACAAACGACATCTCCAACAGAAACCGGTTGAATGAAATTCATGCTGACGGCAACAGTCACAACGCGTCCGTGAGCGATTTCTTTTTGCTAAGATTGCGCCGCCAATGTCCATTTGAGACATAATCCAACCACCGAAAAATATCGCCGTTAGCGTTTGGTAGTTTAGAAGGCATCGCTAAGGTTCTGAGCAGAAGGGTGCCGTGAGATTGTTGTCCGGTTTTGCTATCAATTAATTGAGGTGACATTGATTATTCCTTGTTTTTCTTGTTGTGTTTGAGGTAAATAGCGATAAATATAAAATTCCGTGTACATGAGAGTGGCGGCAAGGTCATGCCGATGATGCCGAAGGATTTAAAAATCGACCCAAATATCATCGGATAAATATTGGCTGATATAAAATGTTGATTAACATCATAAAATAAAAAGCCGCTCCATCCTAGATTTGAGGTTTTTCCAAACACGTTCCGTAAGTGATTTCTTTTCCAAGGAGTTGTTTAATCAACAGTTTTTGAAAACCAAATTGAGCAATAAGCAAAAACCAATGCAAAGAGCGCATAAATAATTGTCACTTTCCATTAAAAACTCAAGATCGTTAAAATAGGCGGTTAATGTAGCTCAAAGAAAAATGACTGCGCCCTGCAACAACTTTTTGTTGTGTTTCAATTTTGCCGCATTTCACTTTTTAAAATAATGAATTGCACGATAGTCGCGATCACCAAGGTGATTGCCGCTTCACGAATACCAACTAATTTATAAACGGCAAAAAGAGAATTAAGGGAATAAATTCAAGTAATTGTTTTCATGTTATGCCTTTGCAATGAAATAACGTATAAAAACGGTAGAGTGACAATCACGCAAACACGTTGATTAATGCGCAATGATACCGGTAATGACAGCCATGATGGCATTGCTTGACAGATGATTAGAAAAACTTTCAGCCAAATGGGCATCGAGAACATAAATCAGCAAGCAGAAGATAAATAACACAGCCACTCGACCCCATCGCAGCACGCCACGTGATTTTGGCGGAAGCACTTATGCTGACATCTGTTAATAAACAATGCACCGGCGCCAAAGCAAAGACGAATATATGAGCCGATACCGATAATCATCGCAAATAACGAAATAATGGAAGGCTGTACTTTTTGTTGAATGGCGATCATCGCTTCTGTTAGTCCCACTAAGGATTGGGATAAAAATCAGAAAAGCTTAGTAACATAGCACCCCAAATACGTTTTTAGTGTCGAGGCAGAAACTCTGCAAAACAGTACTGAATTGTCGCAGGCTAATTTGATGAATGGTGACTAAACACCATGCACTGATAAAAATATAAATAAACTGTTTAAGAAAAAGAAATGTCACCAAATTGATGCCTTTGTTCTTCCGAGGATCGTGGAGGAAATTTGGTTGTTTGACAGAGAAACAACGATTTCATTTGGGCAACATCGACAGACTGTAGCAACACCATGATGATGTCGGCAAAAAGTAGAGGGCAGCACAAGACGATGATGTTTCGCTTTTCATTTTTGCATGAAATGAAAGCTATCTTTAATAATTTGGGTAAAGTTTATTACATTTCATTTACTTAATTAAGACGTGAAAAGAAAAAGAGCCTAATTATACTGACCTTTCCGGATAAAAAAACATAAAAACGGAAATTTGTATTAAAAACAATTTTGATTGTTTTCCTATAAAAATTGGGCGTTATTTTCGCCCAATTTTTGCTGTCTTCACTTATGCTGCAGCATCTAGCATTTCTTGTGCATTGGCTAATACGGCATCCGTAATTTTGCTTCCGCTCAACAATTTTTGCTAATGCCTTGACGCGTTGTTGAGGGAAAGTGCGGTCATTTTTGTTTCCGTTTTTTTGATCGATGGTCGATTTTTCAACGGAGAAATGATGTGTTCCATGGCAGGCGACTTGCGGCAAGTGGGTAACACAAAATGACTTGGCATTTTTCGCTGAGTTTTCTTAATAATTTGCCGACCACATTTGCTGTAGCACCACTGATACCGACATCAATTTCATCAAAAATTAATGTTGGGATGGCGGTTTGCCAGATGCCTGTACCTGAATGGCTAAGGCAATGCGAGAAAGTTCACCGCCGGAAGCAATTTTGGCGAGCGGTTGAGCGCTTTGACCCTAAGTTACTTTGTAGGGGTGAAAAATCGCATTATCTGCACCGTTTGCACTTATCTTTGTCATAGTCACTATGCAACTCAATAAAAATTCTGCGTGTTCCATCGCTAATTGTTTGATGGATTTGGTCACTTGCTGTGCTAGCTTTTGTGCGCCTAATTGACGGCTTTGATGAAGTGCGGTCGCTGTAGCAAAGCATTTTTTTCGTGAGCCGCTTGTTCTTGTTGAATGAGCATTTCTTCACTGCCGGAAAAATCTTCCAATTCATTCAATTCCGCTTTGAGACGTCGGTGTAATGCCACTAAATCTTGTGGTTTTACATTGTGCTTGCGCGCTAATTGCACGGTTTGTCCTAGGCGTTGTTCAATGTCAGCCAATAACGCCGGATCTTGCTCAATATTGCTACTTAACGATTGAATTTCATTGGTAGCTTCTTGCACTTGAATCAATGCTTCATTTAATAGATTTTGTACGTCGGTATAACGATTATCTAACTCGCAGAGTTCACTTAAATGTTGCACAGCGCGATAAAGTAGCGAATCTGCGCTGACCGTTTCATTTTCACTTAATAATTGCAAAACTGATTGGGAAAGCTGCGTTAATTCTTCGCTATTGGAAAGACGAAGATGATCCGCTTCTAATTCCTCGTATTCATTTTCTTTTTAAATTAAACTCATCCAGTTCACTGACTTGATACTGTAAAAGCTGTTTTCTCGCTTCGTTTTCCGCGCATTTTTTTGTTGGAAGGTTTTGACTTGATGTTGCAAATTACGCCATGTTTGATAATCAAGGCTCATTTGTTGTAAAAGTGCGGTATGTTGACAGAAATTATCAACCAACTGCAGTTGGTAGTCGTTTTTCAGTAAACGTTGTGACGCGTGTTGTCCATTAATTTGAATGAGATGTTGCCCGATCTCTTTTAATTGGGCTGCCGACACCGGAATGCCATTAATGAACGCTTTAGAGCGTCCGTCATGATTAATAATGCGGCGTAAAATGCAGTCTTCGGATTATCGGGATCTTGTAATTCGTTTTCTTGTAGAAATTGGAAAGCTGGGTTGTTACTGTTCAGATGAAAACGTCGCGCAAATATCAGCGCGTTCTTGACCTCTCTCGTAACATGGAGGCTTCTGTCCGTTGCCCGAGGCAGACACCTAGGCATCAATAGCAATCGATTTTTCCCGCGCCGGTTTCCCCGTGATGACGGACATTCCTTGTAATAATTCAATATTTAACTGACGAACGATAGCAAAATTATTAATGGTGAGTTGGGTCAACATAAGCAAATCCTCTCTACTGTATGTTTGTCAGTATATACTGTTTTAATATACAGTAAAGAGGGTTTGTTAATCTTTAAGAAAAGTTACGTAACCAACCTAATTTGGAACTTAATACTTTGTAATAATTGTAGCTAAGGTGCAGTAACGGAGAGGATAGTCACACTTTTTGAATGTGGATAATATCATCAGGTCCCGAATTGGAGCGCAACTTGACTATCGCAACCTAACTCTAATTGAGAGGTGTTGTATTCTGCAAAGCGAATAGAAATTTTGCTGTTGCCCATCCACTACGAGTGGGCGTGAAGACAAGGTGTGCGGAAACATCGGCACCAGTGCGATGGCGTTGAGTTGTGGGGTTAAAATCGGGCCACCGGCGGGAAAGAGAATAAGCGGTTGAGCCGGTTGGCGTTGAAATGATTAAACCATCGGAACGTTGTGAAAACGCAAACTGATCATTGATATGCACATGAAAATCAATCATATGCGCAATTTTTGCCGGGTGGATCACTGCCTCGTTGACAGCAATACTGCTGGCATATTTCGTTGTCACGTTCCACGCAGGCTTTTCAATAGGAAGCGTTCTTCTACAAAAACTCGCCGTTTTCCAAGCAGGCTTGTAATTGGGAATAGGCGTTTTTCGGGTCAATGTCCGTTAAAAACCTAAATTGCCACGGTTGATACCGATAAGCGGAATATGATATTCGGCTAAAATGCGGGCACGACCCAACATATTGCCATCGCCACCAATCACAATGGCAAGTTGGGCGGATTTACCGATTTCTTCCTAAGCTGGCTAAATGTTTTGGCGGAAGCTCAATTTTTACCGATGTCTTGCTCAACCAACACGTGATAACCGCGTTCAATTAACCAAAAAAACAGGTTTTTATGCATTTGTAGGTTGATGTCATTTCTCGGTTTACCGACTAATGCAATGGTTTGAAACGAGGTATGCAACGTTTGCGGTTTTGCCGAATTTAACGTGTCCATATTGTTTTTACACTAACTTGAATTCAATGAATTGGGCACTATATTACAACAGAAAGCCTTTTTACTCAAGTGGTAAATGCGGCATTTTTTTGTTATAATCGCCCAACTTTTTATTAATCGGAGAATGACAATGGCAGACGAACAAAAACAAGAACAAAACGAAGAATTAGAACAAGATCTTCAATCGCAAGAAGTGGATGTTGAAGAACAAAAACAAGTGGAAGATCCTTTGGAAGAAGCTATCGCACGCGTACAAGAATTAGAGGCACAATTAGCGGAAACCGCAAAAAAGAACAAGATTTATTGTTGCGTACTCGTGCTGAAATCGACAATATTCGTCGTCGTACAGAACAAGATGTTGAAAAAGCGCATAAATTTGCGTTAGAAAAAATTTGCCAAAGACATTTTAAACACCATTGATAACTTAGAACGCGCCTAGCCACGCCGGCAAATATTGAAGATGAAAGCATTAAAGCTTTGTTTGACGGCGTAGAGTTAACTAAAAGAGCTATTGGCAACGGTTGCCCGTTTTGGTGTTGAGCCTGTAGGCGTTGTCGGTGAGGTTTTCAACCGGATCTTCACCAAGCTATTTCTATGCAACCGATGGAAGGCTTTGAAACTAACCAAATCACCACCGTATTGCGCAAAAAGGCTACTTGCTTAACGGTCGCGTAATTCGCCCGGCAATGGTGATGGTAGCGGCGTAGTTAATTACAGATAAGAGCGGTCAGTTTTAAAACGTTTTGAAACCGACCGCACTTTAGAAGAAAGAAAGGAGAAGTTTGAAACTTCTCCTTTTGTTGGGGTTAGAAGGTAAGTTCTGCATTTAAGCGGAAGTTTCTACCGGTGCATAGAAACGCTTGATTCCGGCACCGGTATTTTTGATCGATTAAGTTAAGTGTTCCGATTGCGCGAATAGAACGTGCAGAATCCCAGGTGATGTATTTACGGTCAGTGATGTTATATACACCCGCCGTTAAGGTGAGATTTCTAATTGGTCTAGCGTAAACGATGGCATCTAAAAATAGTGTAGTGTCCACTTCGCCAAGCTAATGTACTGTCAGTAACTCGTTTTACCTTGAACAAGTCATTTGGGTCTTCACTTTGTGTTTTCCAATACATATTGTAGGTATCGCTGCGTTTTTCAGTGCAACATCCGTGATAACATAAATCGATCCATATTTATCACCTTCAGTAGAGTAGCCGAGATTATATACAGATGTGGTTGACTGAATGGCATTCATTGGGATATTGCCGTTAACTCTACCTTTTTGATGCGTCAACTTATAGCCTATTCTAAACTCTGTAAAATTGGTGTTAGATCGCCTAGTTCAATAGTGAATTTACTTCAACACCAGTTACTTTTGCACCATCGCGGTTTTTGGTTTTGATAGAACGGATAAGTTAATGCGCTGCCTTGCTCAATGGCTCTTTCTCCCATAAAGACTAAATCAATAAAGTGATCATAATCGGTTCTAAATGCACTGAGCGTGAAATAACTACGATCTTTATAAAATGTAAGCGCAACTCTTAGTTTTTAGCAATTTCTGCTTTTAACTTGGTGTTTGGGTAATTGAAAAGCTTGGATGCTTAAAGGTCATATACACTTCATCTGAGGTTGGCGCCCGAACCTGTTGGAATACTTGAATTGTACCCGCATCCAATCACGTGGATCTCAAGTTGAGTCCAATGTTATAAGAATGGTGTTTATAGGATGTCGTACGCAAGAGTTGCTCTAGATTTTTGAGCAAAATTTTTGTTCATACAGTCTGTGTTATAACCACAGTTTGCACCCGGGCCTGAGGAACCCGCACCGTCAGGGAAAGGAACAAAAATCCAGCAATAAGACCTTTCGGTACAGGAATATTTGGATTATAGCTTGGAAGATGTTTGATCTGGTCATGCGATAATTTAAATCAAGCCCTACCCAATCGGTAAAATTTAATATTATCACTAAATAGAACGCATGGTTTTTGTGGTGACCGGGATTAAAAGTAACTAGATAAGTTTCCGGTTTTAGCTCGGTAATTACCTGTACATGAACCGGAAGGCCATTTATCAGGGCGCAGGTTTGCGTTCAACCGGATAAGTTCCATCAATCGGTTCATTACAGAAGAAATTATCAGCCCACCATTGCACGTTTCCACCCCGGTAGCCGTCTTTATGTTAGCTTTTTGTTTCAGTTTTTGGAATATAACCCCTATATTTCAAACTATGACTAGTTTTTCCAAGATCAAATTCTTTATCAAAAATCAAAATTAATTTGGTTGGTATCCGTATTTAAATCCACGATCGTTATAGTCTTACGGCTATAGCTCTGCGGAACGTGGAATAAATAAGACAGTTCTTTCCTCTTGTAATCCTCCCCAAGTATTTGGAATAGATTTTAATGGGATATAACCATATTTTCCATTTGGTAATGTTTTTAGCTTTCGGTTGACGATCTTCAAAATGGTATTTACTTTCATACTTCTCATTGTTTTTAACAAATACCCTGTATTTTTTAGAGCAATCTAATTTTCTGCAATCAATCAATGTCGATTCCACAGATTGTTCTTTATAATCAAAACCGGAGAGTTTTTCACCCTTTGGCGTTTCGGTATTCGGCTTCTGCTCCAAACCGCTTTCATACCTTTTCCTGTGATTTCTCCGCCTGTCTTATCAACAACGCGATAAACGCCATTTGATTCTGCTAAATGTAATCCTTGTTTATTTTTCGACTTGAATACATTTTGAGGTATAACAATACTCATCTGTTCTGGCATTACTTCTGTAATTTTTGCGAGGAAGTAGGAAACCTGAAAATGATCCCAAAGTGGGGTTTTGGGTAAAAGTTTTCATAGAGTAAATTGGGTATTTTTGCGTTGGGATTTATCATTGGTTAACCAGTTCTCCATAACGTTCAGTATCTGTTCTGGGTACGCCTAAGCTACGTAAGACAGGTCAGCGCCTTTGAGTTTTAATTGGGAATCATCTAATGCCACACTGAAGCGATGTTCATCGTTTGGTTGAAAGCCAATTTTGATCAAATTGCTGTTACGGGTAATACGGTAGGGATCCGCTTTTTCACGAGTACGCCCAACCGCCGCAGATCGGCTTCCTCATTTGGATAAATATCGTACAATAGTTTTTCTGTTCATGACCTTTTCGTTCGGTATTAATGAAAAGCACGTCAAACCATTTATATTTTCCGGCGAGCGTGACGGGAAGTTAGGTTTTGATTATTCTGGTTTGATAACCGCGTTTAATACCAATGTGATAATTTTTATTCAGCAAAAATCACGCGCATCTTTTTGTTTCAAAGGCTACAGAACCACCCTAACGCCCCTGCTACCAGATTTCATGGAATCAGCACCTTTAGTAATGGTTGCCATTTAACGTTTTCTATTTCAACATCATTTCTGGTGTTATTAAAGTTACCATAACCTTTCAAAGAGTTCTTTAAATCCTTGAGAGCTTAATGTTTCCAGCTTTAGCGAAGCCATCAACCATAATCGCCCTATACGGTTTTCATCAACACCTCGCACGGCATAACACCTGATCCGGTTCTTCCTGTTTCAACAACAGTAATGCCTGTTTCGTAACGAACTAAATCTCGGCTATCCGCAGCTTGTCGTTTACTTAGTTTATGAGAAGTAATTTGTGTTTCACCACTCTCTCTTGTACATTGGGCTCGGAAGCATTGCCTGAAACGACAATTTCATTGAGCTGATCTTGAGTCGTACTGTTTTCAGCATAGGCAGTAGACATAGTGAGGTAGCGAGAATGGAATAGGTGAGATAGTTTGGTTTTAAAATTTATGCACAAAATTTGTAGTTCCAGGTAAATAAAAATATAATTTATACAAGTAAAAATAATTTTTTTATTATTATATAAAAGAAAGGGATGGACGTAAAATAGGTGTAGTGAGAAATTTTTGTGATTTATTTGATGTATATCACTAAATTTTTCTGTTTGAACCTTATGTAAAAATAGGTCGCTAAGAAAGAATTTAGCTCATAGGAAAAATGGATAAAATTTAGGATAAAAAGCGACTGCACTTTAGAAGAAAGAAAAAGGAGAAGTTTGAAACTTCTCCTGTCGGTTAGAATTCTAATTGCATAGAGAGTCGATAGTTTTCTACCCGGTGCATAGAAGCGGTTAATACCTAATCCGTATTTTCGATTGATCATATGACTTGTTCCAAACGGACGTATTGATCCTCGCTGAATCTCAAGTGATGTATTTACGATTTGTTAGGGTTATAGACACCTGCTCTTAATGTGAGATTTTTAATTGGTTTAATATAGCCCAGTAAATCGAGGGTTGTATAAGAATCACTCTCCATTTAAGCGTTGTTTCTTTCTTACCTTCTTTCTTTGTGATACTATTATAAGTATCTTCCGCATTTTTGGCAGATACGTGAGAAACATATAAATCTAATCCAATTTTTCATCAGGATGAGCATAACTAATTCCATAGATTGCTGTTTTTGGTTGAATTGGATTCATTGGAATATTGACATCCATTCTTCCTTTTTGCTGACTATATTTATAACTCATAGCTAAACCATTGAGGAATTTAGTGAGATAGCTTAATTCCAGATGAGATGAGATTTCAAAGCCGGTTACTTTCGCATTTGGGCGATTTATATTTTGATAAACGCTAAATGGCAATAATTTGAATGTCCTTTAAAGTTGTAATTTCCTTTATAGGATAAATCAATAAAGTTATGGTATCTGGTATCAAAAACAGACCCTGTGATATACCCCATGTCATTATGGAAAGTGTAAAGAGAGTTCTTTTTGTTTTTGCTGTTTCCGGTTGAAGATTTTTATTCGGTAAAATAGAAAAATCCGGATGTTTAAAAGGTGAAATAAATTTCATCACTTGTCGGTGCACGGAATGCCTTACTGTATTTTACTGTAGGCGTACCCAGTCTAACGGATCAATTATGAGCCAAAGGAATAAGAACTTGCGAGAATTTTTAGGTTGCGCAATTTCTTTAATATTGGCAATTGTATTGGCTTCTTTCTTAGCTAATTCCGCCATATCCGTATCGGCGCGATCAGGATCAAACTTAGGCTCTGTGATATAGAGGTTTTGTTACCATATCGTCAGGGATCTTCGGTGTGACACCGGAATGTATCAGGTTGGTATTTTTACGCGGTCATAACGATAGCCCATATTAAAGGCAAAATGATCATTCACACGGAAGTCATCAATAAAATACAATGCGCCGCTTTTTGGTTTTAACCGAATTAAGAGAAAATACATTTTGTTTGTTACAGAGTAGTGTGATCTCGTCCGGTTTAATTTTGTCGGACTTAAGAATGTATCGCAGTTTGCAGGATATTCTGCCCACCATTTCTAGGTTACTGGGCTGACCCCTGATGTATTTACCATGGATTTTTCCATCTCTGCCCACAATGCACCATCAGGATAGCTCGTGTTGAGTCTTACCTAATTCGATATGTTTTGGTCAGATCGAGATTAACTTGTTTGGTTTTGCTGACTAGATCGCGTTGTGACCACTAAATTGTCTTGATAGCCTTTTTATTTGGCATGAAAAACATCGGCCCGCTCAATTGGCTATTACTCACTGATGGCTGTTTTGGCATATGCCATCTTTTTCGAACACTTCAATAGGAATATCGACTCGGCGTTCCGTCTTTTTGAAAGCCGGTAATGTTTGGTTTATTACAATTAAATGCCTCCACAGCTAAAGATGTGATGAACGTTGGTTGAAACAAACTGTTCATCGCCGATTAAACCTTTATCGGCACCCAAGAGATCATAGCTTTTGCCATTTATATTTAACTTGCTTTCTGCTGGGGTAGTGCTTCCTTGGATAGTGTAGCTTTACAGGTTGATACATCTCCCACTTTTGGTGAGTCCCAAGAGCGAAATCATTATCACAAGACTTATTGCCCGGTTTTACATAATAATCTTCATAGCCACTCAGGAAGTTTATCCCAGTTAACTCGTTGCCATTTGTATTTTTGGTTTTTCCATTATATGGTTCTACTGGCAGATCAACTGTTGTATCTGAATCAGGTTGAGACATCGCCGGTTTATTGTAATAAGACGCTAATTTATCATCTTTACCGACAAGTTTGTTTTCATCGTTATATTTCATTCCTAGTGGGTTTACCGGCCAAGGCACATTTGTCATTCCCATCACAATAGTCATCAGTTCTCGCACGAGTGGTGATTTTTGTTGGGAGTAGGTGATTTTTAAGGTGTCCCAAAGCGGTGTTGAGGAAAAAGTTTTCATACGTAAAGGCAGCATTTACGTTCGACTTTATCGTCTGTATGACGTAACTCGACTTCATCATAACTTTGATACTGCGTATTCGCTTTCAACGTAAGAGAAGTCATGGCTCTAGAGGTTTGTTTATATAAATCGGCCATTACCGAGAAACGATGATTGTCCGTCGGTTGGAAAGCGAATTTCATTAATGTACTGTCTAGCGTACGACGATAAGGGTCTGCTTTTCTCTTTCTTTACCTTGAATATTGTCTTTCAAAATCTTTGTAGCCAAAGTTTTCGAGTTCATTCCCTTTACGCGATGTGAGCCACAACAATGGCATCAAACCATTTATAGCGTCCCTGCCAATGTTAATGTGTTTAGATTTTGATTATCCGCTGTGTTGTAACCGCGCTTGTAAGAGGCATAGTAATTTCTTTTCTCGATTAAACAATCGCGTGCGTCTTTGGTTTCAAAAATTTACTGAGCCGCCGAGTGCACCGCTACTCCGGATTTCAATGAATCCGCACCTTTACGAATCGTTGCTTGTTTAAGTGTTTCTATTTCTGCACTATTACGTGTGTTATTAAAATTGCCATAGCCTTCAAACAGTTCTTTGAAGCCCTGTGATGAAATTGTTTGTGCTTGGGCTAATCCATCAATTTGAATAGCAACACGGTTTTCTTCTACACCACGAACGGCAAAGCCACTGTTCCCCAAATCGACCAGCTTCAACAACGGTGATACTCAGTGTCATAACGCACAAGATCTCTTTACATCTTGTGCTTGTTCTTTTCTAATTTTTGCCGTTTTAACGGTTTCTGCAATTTTGGGTGGGTTTATCTGCGGTATTTCCGTTACCATTTGAATCGCCCGAAACCACGATTTCATTTAATTGCTCTGTCGGTTGATTGCTTGTTTCTGCCGAGTAACAGAAGACACACTTAATGCAGTGAGAATGGAAAGGGAAAGATAGTTTGGTTTAAATTTACGCATACAATTTCATGGCTCCAGGTAAATTAAAAATAGGACTTGAGTAAATAATAATAATTTGCGTTATCATATTCTGGTGTTTATTTTGCCAAAGTATTAAAAACAAATTGTTTTTAATGATATATATCATCATTTCATTTTTGTGATTGATGAAAAAGACCTATTTTTCAAATAGGTCTTGGAAGGTGGACTTAAAGATCTGCGACAGAGTCCCTTTTCAACAATTTTTCTTATCCAACTTCGGCTTGCGGACGGGTGATGAATTAAGTCTTCGCTCAGCGGCAACGGTTCGTTATAGATAAGCGAAGCCAAGTTTCGCCCAGTATTGGGGCTGACGTTAAACCGCGTGAGCCGAGGGCGCCGATGAGATATAAATTTGGAAATACGGCACGGCGGAATCAGGTTGTTTGCGACGGCGTAAAGTTAAACAGATTTTTATAATCCACGCATTGCTGTTCAAAATTCGGCACATTACCGACCATTGGATACGATCCGCACGGCGCACGCACGCCGATTCGCGCCAGATTGGCAGAGATATCCACCTCTTTCACCCAAGGCATACCCTCTAGGTTCTTTTGGATTTTTTTCCTGATTTTTCCCGTTGTTCCTGCTCGCTAAAGGTGCGGTCAGCGCAATCACGCACATGAGCTGGCGCCAATGCAATGGCTGGTTTTAGCCTGATCAGCAGGCGTGAGGTAGCCATCATAACAGAGCACGGATTTCAGTTTTCAGCAGATGTTCTGACGTGGAATCTGGCTGACTTGCTCACGCACGGCATAAAGCGGTAGCTGACTGCGTTTGAGGAAATTCATGCAGTTGATGACCCGTTGGCGAGGACGACGATTTGATGATGGAACCTGTCGTTTTCAGCATTTGTCACCAGCCAGCCATTTTCTTGTGCGGAAAGTGCGGTCACTTTTTGCGATGTTTTTATGATGAGCCCCATGCAGCTGCAAAATAAGCAAACAGATTCTGCACAAATTGTTGTGGCGCATACCATCCGCCCTGTGGAATAAATCCGCCACCACAAGGCAACGGAGACCGACTTTATCGCTTAATTCAGCTTGGTTTAGGCTTTGATAAATGCTTTCTGGCAGCTGAGTTGCGAAACTTTCTGTAATTTGACTGCACTTTTTCGTTATATCCGCACAGTGCCACACCACAAAATTCATGTTCAAATTCAATGAGGGTTTTTCGGCGTTGCGTAATTGTTGTAAGCCGTAAGCAAAAAGCCTGTATGTAAAAAGCGAATGTTGCGTTCATCATCGTCGCTCAGTTGAGGATAAAATGCGCCTTGTTTGTTGCCGGAGGCGTTCATCGCTGGCTGTGGATCTTCACAATAAAGGGTGACGTTCGCGCCACGTTGCATTAAAGGGCGAATGCGGTAAATAAGGAGGCGATGCCGCCGCTCGACAGCAACATCCGCCACACCTTCAAACTGGGCGGGTTGTGGTAGGTACCATGGGGGTGAAAAAGTGCGGTTGGGTTTTTCCAAGTGTTTTTCGCCCAGCCAAACACTCCGTTTTTTTGCCGTAACCTTTGCGCTTTTGCACGCTGAAACCGGCATTTTCCAAGCCTTTGCGAACGGCACTAGCGGCAGTGAAGGTGGCGAATGTGCCTGCGGTTTGGTGTAACGGTACATTTGCGTATAAAGCGCATCATTCCACATATCAGGATTTTTACTCGGGGCAAATCCATCTAAAAACCACGCATCGATTTTGTCACGCATATAATCGCCGAGCTGTGGCAAAGTTGTCGTGAATATCACCAAAACCACAGATCGAGCGTGGTTTTCCTCAAAATGAAAACGATAGCAACCTTCAATCGGGTCCAGCCAATGCTGCTGTAATTGTGCGTGAGAGAGGCAAATTGCGGATAATGTTGATGAGCAAGCGTTAGTGCTTCCCGGTTACGGATACTTTTTCAAAGGAAATAAAAATAGCCGTTGTAATGTTGCCTGTGGAAATTGTTGGCGGAACTCACGAAAAAGCGTGGTGACGGCGAAAAATTCAACCCGGTACCGAAAACCGGTTTCAGCAATGACGAAAGTGCCTTTTGTTGATGTTGCTGCCAGCGTTACACAGTTGATTGCCTTGTTGGAAAAACGTAGCGACTTTTCTTCCAAACCGTCTTGGTTAGAGAAAATAAACATCGTCAAATTGATTGGAAACAGGCGTATTTTTCTTGATTAAAATGAGATGTCCGCATGGCTCACTAACGCGCATTGGGCGTGATTTCCTTAAATCGTTTCATTTGAGTGTCGATATCATACGCCTGATTTGCCCTAACTGGTCGAACGTTATAATTAATGCTTGCAATATTTTTGATTTCATAGTAAATTGCGCTCAGCTAACAAATGTAAGTCGAAATGATTTTCCCAACTCATAGGGAATAACGAATGAAAAAGAGCAGTAATCACCGGATTTGGTATTATCTCCAGTATTGGTAACAACAAAGAAGAAGTCTTGGCTTCATTAAAAAGCCGGTAAATCCGGTATTGAAATCGTCCCTGAATTTATTGACATGAAAATGCGTAGCCATGTTGCCGGAACGATTAAATTAAATCCGAGCGAGTTAATCGATCGTAAAGTGTATCGTTTCATGGGCGATGCGGCAGCCTATGCTTATCTTTCCATGAAAGAGGCTATTGAAGATGCAGGGTTAACGGAAGAGCAAGTGTCTAACGAACGTACCGGTTTTGGTCATCTGGCGCGGGCACAGGTTCTGCTCACAACCAGTTAGTGGCTTTGTGATGCTGTGCGTGGTCCACGTGGCGTGAAAGCAGTTGGCCCTTATGCCGTCACCAAAACCATGGCGTCCAGCGTATCTGCGTGTTTGGCAACACCGTACAAAATTAAAGGTGTAAGCTACAGTATCAGTTCTGCTTGTGCCACTTCAGCACACTGTATTGGTAACGCATTAGAACTTATTCAATTAGGGTAAACAAGATATCGTTTTCGCCGGTGGCGCAGAAGAGTTGTCTTGGGAATGTGCGACCGAATTTGACGCGATGGGCGCAGTGTCCACTAAATACAATGAAACTCCCAACCAAAGCATCCCGTGCGTATGATGCAAACCGTGATGGTTTCGTGATTGCGGTGGCGGTGCAGTGGTGGTTGTAGAAGAATTGGAACGCGCATTGCACGCGGTGGCGGGAAATTTACGCAGAAATCGTGGGTTATGGTGCAACCTCTGACGGTTATGACATGGTGGCGCCAAGCGGTGAAGGTGCAGAACGTTGCATGAAACAAGCCATGGCAAACATGTGACACACCAATCGATTACATCAACGTGCACGGTACATCAACGCCAGTTGGTGATGTGAAAAGAATTGGGCGCGATTAAAAACGTGTTCGGCGATAAAAATCCGGCGATTTCTTCCACCAAATCCATGACAGGTCACTCTTTAGGGGCTGCCGGTGCGCACGAAGCCATTTATACCTTGTTAATGTTAGATAACGATTTCATCGCACCAAGCATTAACATCGAAACCTTAGATGAACAAGCTGTAGGTTGCAACATCGTAACAGAAACGAAAAACGCCGGTTTACAAACCGTGATGTCCAATAGCTTCGGTTTTGGCGGGTACTAACGCGACTTTAGTCTTTAAACGTTACAACGGTTAATCCTTCGTTAATTTCTCGAAAGTGCGGTCGAAATTCAATGTGTTTTCGACCGCACTTTTATCTCTCAAAACGGCTCAACATCCTTTGTGTACAGTTAAGGTACTAATATTTATTATTTCTCTCTTTCCATGGAATCCTATGAAGAATATTAAACAGTTCGGTAGTTTTGCTCGTCGCTATGTGGATTGGGTCGTCCGCCTGAGGGAAAATCCGTTTTTCTATTTTAGTGTGTTAATTTCTGGCCATCTTGGCGTTATAGTGTACAATGGTATTAGCCTCATTTTTGTTGGCACAATCTATTGGCAAGATCTTTTTACGTTCTATTGTATTCGGGATGATTTCTGCGCCTTTTGTGATTTATTTCTTTACCTATTGGTGGAAAAATTAGAACGTTCTCGCCAAGCATTGTCTCTGTTCGGTGGTGAAACTACAAAACGAAGTGCAAGAGCGACTTTGGCGGAAAAACGCTTATCGGCGGCATTGGATAAAGTGGAAAAAGATCGCCGAGATAAAACCACATTAATGACCACACTAGCCATGGATTACGTACGCCGTTAAACGGCATTATCGGGATAAGTCGTATTTTTATTGGAAGAGCAGCCGACAGCACGCCAGAGAGTTATTTACGAACCATCAACAGCAGTGCAATTTCCCTTTCCTGCTATCTTCAGCGATATTATCGATTTAGAAAAATTGATGCGCGTCGTATTGAGTTAGACCGTAAAGAAACGGATTTTGTATGCGTTGCTGAATGATATCAGTAATTTTGCGGTGCTCATTGCAGGAGAAAAACACTTAGAATTTTCGCTTAATTTGCCCGCCGACATTACCGAATTGGTTGATGTTGGATGGGGTGCGATTAACCAGATTTTTATGGAATTTGATTACGAATGCGGTGAAATTTACTCCGCAGGGAAGTGTGACCTTATCTATTGAGCAAACTGCAGAAGATGAATTTGCCATTCGTGTGACGGATACGGCATCGGTATTGCAGAAGCGGATTTAGAAAAAGTCTTTGAATTGTATTATCAAGTGGATTCTCATCACTACAAATCTTTGGGCAGTGGGATTGGCTTATCAATTTCCAAAACCATTGCACAGCTAATGGACGAGCGATTTGACGGTAAGTAGTGAATTAGGAAAGGTTCAACTTTCTTACTGACCTTTAAAGCAAAAGAGGCCCAACAACCGGTAGAAAGTGGTAATAAAGTGCCGTTAAGGTGCGCATTTTGTTGGTGGAGACATTGAAGTGAATATCGTTGTCGCAAAATCTATGCTGCAAAAACTCGGTTACCAAATTGATGTGGCTATGACTGGGGCAGAAGCGATTCAAAAATTTGAGGAGAATTATTACGACCTCGTCTTCTTGGATATTCAGTTACCGGATATGTCGGGTTTGATATTGCCCATCATCCTGCGTGAAAATTATGAAAATGGCATTTATGAGTTTTCTTCCGCCATTGATTGCGTTGACAGCGAATGGTGCAAAAGAAAGAAGCTTGTTGGAACAAAGGCATGGACGATGTCATTCATAAGCCGTTATCTCTCGATGAATTAAAATCAATGTTTGTTGGATTATTTTTGGCGAAGAGATTATGACATTTGATGTAATGGAAAAAGAAAACCGTGCAGGAATCTACAGATTTTGACACGAAAATGCTGGGTGAATTAATTGAAATGCTGGGTGTGAAGTTTGTGCAAGATAATCTCACTTTATTTGAACAGGCAATGAGTGGTTATGCGATTGAGTGCAACAGGCTTATCAAGCGTGATGAAGGCGCCGAAACAGCAAGCTGAGTTGCTTTCAACCGCGCATAAATAAAAGGCGCTTTAGCATCGGTGGGGTTAAAACGCTTTGCAACAAATTGCTGCGTTGGCAACAGAACGGTGACGCGGAAAATTGGCATGAGAATATTGCGCATTGGGTGGATATTTTTGGTGCAAGAATGGCAGTTAGATGTTAATAAATTACGTCACTGGCTCAGTGATATGTGAGTTAAAATACAAAATAACGACCGCACTTTGGTAAGTGCGGTCGTTTTCTATGGCGTTTTTCAATGTTTCGCGAATCGGAAGATTATTTTTCTTCGCGTATTTCAAGGGTCGATAGCTCACCGCGAGGATGGTGATGCTCACCGATGATGTATTGCCAGTAAGGGTTTACACCGATATAAGTCAAACCATAGTTAATTACGGTGAAGATGATTACCCGGTGATAACACCAATAACCGTACCCACCACCGGCGAAAGACACACCGCCTACCACGCAGGCTGCGATAGCATCAATTCATACATGAAACCGAGGTTATTGGTTGCAGAACCGATACGACCGGCTTCCAACATACCACCGAACGCGTAGAACATACGGCAATCATGTGCAGATGACAACAAAGGTTACGAGCAACGTTTACACCGGAAACTTTTGCGCTTCAGGGTTACCGCCGATAGCAAAGATATTTTTACCAAAGCGTGTTTTATTCCACATCACCCATACACGAAAGCACAAATAGCGGCATAAATGGTGATATGGGAGAGCTTAAATGAACCTAGACGGATGAGAACCTTGAGCACAGAAGTTTTCGCTGAAACGGCGATAGAGACGCCTACAGCATCGTAATAAAGGTTGAAACCGTAGACGATAATCATAGTACCCATGGTGGCGATGAAACGGCGTTACGTTTGAGTAAGCGATAACCAAGCCATTGACTAAACCGATGACTGCACCCAGCACAAACAGCAAGGATAACTACCGAGATTGGAATTTCACCGAGATCAGGGAAAACACGGTTCATGTTTTTCCATGGATTTGCAACATGGTCGCGGAGATTACCCGCAGGAGACCAACCTGACGACCGGCTGAAACAAGTCGGTACCTTGTGTGACCAATAAGCCACAACACCCAGAGGCGATGATTAAACGCACGGAGGATTGCGTCAGAATGTTACTGAAGTTAACCAAGTTAAGAAATGTCGGATCTTGTGCGATGATGATGCCAAGTAAAATCAACAACACAAAATAAATCGCATTTTGTTTTAGGAAATCGAATGATTTATCTAAGGCACTCATAATTTGTTCCTTTGTTGTTTATAAATATTTTTGCGGCAAGTTGCCAAAAATTTCTTCTTGAGAGGTTTTTGCCGTTTCAACGATACCAACAACTTTGCCATTACTCATCACGAGAATACGGTCGGTTACCCGCAGGAGTTCAGGCATTTCGGAAGAAATAGCAGTGATACCTTTTATCCTTTTTCGCCAGTTCCTGAATTAATTGGTAAATTTCAAATTTTGCACCGATATCGATCCGCGGGTCGGTTCGTCCGCATCAGAATCTCCGGTTGGGTTAATAACCAGCGACCGATGATGACTTTTTGTTGGTTACCGCCGGAAAGTGAGCCAATCGTTGTTTTGTGCGATGGCGTTTGACATTGATTGAATCAATAACCCATTGTGCTGTCACTGCTCATTTCTTATTGCTGAGCAGTTTCCAAGGGGTTAAATAGGGATTTCATGTTGGAAATCAGAGTTGAATTCAATGCTTAAGTTAGAGTAAATCCCCGTTGAACGACGTTCTTCGGTTACCAAAAGTCAAAACCGTGGTTAATTGCCTCAAGTGCGGTATGATTTTTACTGTTTTTCCATTGGGTTTAATGGTGCCGCTTTTCAGTTCGCGCACGCCGAAAATGGCTTCAACGATATCTGTACGTTTCGCGCCGACAGGACACCTGCAATCCCTAAAAATTTCCCCTTTACGCAAATTGAAAGATACATCTTGAATAGAAGGTTGGTTTAATGCCGTCAGATTTTCTGCTTCAGGGTGATTTCTTTTGGTACGTTAGTTTTTCCGGAAACGTTGGGTGAGTTCACGGCCTACCATCATGGAGACGATTTCTTCCATGGTGGAGGTTTCTTACGTACGGTATTGATCCATTGCCATCGCGTAGAATAGTGATTTCATCACAAATTTTGAAGATTTCGTCCATTTTGTGAGAAATATAAATAATACCGCAAACCGCGATCTTTTAATCTTTTAGAATGATTTTTAAACAGATGTTCCACTTCTTTTCAGAAAGTGAGGATGTCGGTTCATCCATAATCACAATTTTATGCGTTATAAGAAAACGCTTTCGCAATTTCGATCATCTGCATTTGTGGAAACGGAAAGTTTGGCTACTTTTTCTTTTGGATCAACATCAATGTCCAATTCATCAAAAATAGCTTTGGTATCACGGTACATTTTCGCGTGATCGACAAAAGGCCCGTTCTAAGTGGGTAACGACCTACTACAGGTTATCCATTACGCTGGTTTGACGCACAAGGTTAAGTTCTTGGTGCACCATGGAAATGCCGTTTTTCTAAAGGCTTCTTTTGAGGTTTTAAAATTCACGGGTTTGCCTAAAAACAAGATTTCACCCTTCGTCTTTAGAGTAAATGCCGAACAAGCATTTTAACAACGTGGATTTACCCACACCGTTTTCCCCATCAATGCGTGTACAGAATGCGAACGGACGCTTAAGTTTGCGTGATCTCAAAGGCTTTTTACGCCGGAAAGGACTTACTGACATTAGTCATGGTAAGCAGGACTTCACCATTTTAGCTTCCGCTTTGACTTTGAATTTGCTCTGTCATATCAACCTCATAAATAAAGGGAAGGGACATAAGTGTTGTCCTACGCTTTCCCATTAATAAAAACAAATTTATTTTAAAGAATTCAGATAAGTTATCTTTATCTACACCAACATAAGGAACACGTACAACACGATCTTTAAGTTCCCATTTGGTACCTTCAGTTGCCGGTTTGCCGTTTGCTAAGTTATTAGATAACTCAACAACCGCTTTACCTTTGGTTTACACCGTCATTTAACACGGTACCTGCAAGTTCACCTTTCTTGATCCAGTTGTAATGCTTCAGGTAGGGCGTCAACACCGAAGATTGGTAATTTTTACCGTGTGCTTTGGTTGCTTCTAATGCACCCTAATGCCATACCGTCATTGTTAGAAATGATCACTTCGATGTCATTTGCTAGAAGCTGGATAACCATGCATCGACTTTATCTTTCGCTAAGGCTGCATCCCACATGCGGTATCAATGAAGGTTGTTCAGTTTGGATACCTTGTGCATTTAATTGCTCAATAACATATTTGGTACGTGCTTCCAGCATCTGGGTGGCCAGTTCTGCTTTTAATAAACACAATTGGATTTACCGTCTTTGTTTAAGTCTAATGCCGGCATGGCTTTCCATTGTTTTGCAATTAAGTCGCCTTGGATAATGCCTGATTCTTTCGGATCTGTACCTACAAAGTAAGCGTTATCATAAAAGCGATTGCTTTTTGCACCGGGTCTTTATTGAAGAACACAACAGGAATATTGTCGGTTTTGCTTTACCGATGATGGTTGGTGCCGCAGATGGGTCAACTCAGTTGATCGCTAACGCTGACGCCTTTTTGAAAGTAATACATCAACGGTCGTTTGAATGAGACTGTGCGTTTTGAGGTCATTCATTAATAATTTCCGTCTTTTAGATTGATCTGCATCTTTTTGGATTTCTTTACGCATCAAAAGACATAAAGTTGTCGTCATATTTATAGATTGTCACACACCATACGGGTTTCTGCTTGTGCTGCACTGATGCAGCACCAGCTGCTGCTAAAGCAACTGCACTTAATACTGTTTTTCATAATGCATGTTTCTCCATTAATTGTTCATATAAAGAATAAAAGAGGGTTTATTTTGTGATAATTCATTTAAAAGCATTATTATCAAAATCTTACCTTTTACACTGCAATCGCTACTCAGGTAATTGGTGGTAAGGATACCTTGTTTTTAGGGAAAAGAATGTGATCATATTCACATTTGTGAAAACGATTACATCTCTCGCTCAAAAATAATGCAATTTTAACGTTTTCCTCCTTTGGGTAGGCATTTTCCGCGAAAAACGTCGGCTAGTGTCGGATTAAATTGCGGATTAATAGGTGAGAAAGGGTTTTATCAGCAAACTTAGAGCTGTTTTGCGGCATAATTTGCCATAAGATCAATAGGATAGCGAATTGTTGTGAGTTTAGGCGCAAATAACGGGCAGTTGGCATATCGTCAAAACCAATAATAGAGAACTGTTTCGGCACTTTGATATTGTTTTCATTGAGTACGGATAACGCACCTGCCGCCATAGAATCATTGTGAGCAACAACGGCTGTTAAATTATCGTTATAACTCAATAGGGTTAATCATGAGCTTCTTCACCACTTCTGAAATCCGTGTGCTATGTACGATGGCGTTTTTCGACAATGGGGATACCATGTTCTGTAAGCGCATTCAAATAACCTTGTTTGCGCTCAGCTTCATCGTTAATTCTATGGTTTGAGCCGATATAACCAATATGGCGTGCCCTGCGTTAATCAGCGTATTGGTAGCAATATAAGTGCCTTTTTGGTTATCAATCCGACACAGCGGGATTTCATAACCTTTAATACAACGGTTGATAATTACCATTCCGGCACACTTTCTAAATAATCCGCTAAAGTTTGATCATCAGCGCTTTGGAATGCACGACCAAACAATTACAACGTTTACGCAGTAGGGTATCAATAGCTTCTTTTTCTTTTTCTGCCTGATGGTATCCCATGCCGATCAAAATATTTTGCCATGCTCCTGGCGACGTGATCAACCGCTTTCACTAGAATTGCAGCGTCCGTTACATCGGTCACTACAACGCCTAATGTATCGGAACTTTGCGAAGCCAAAAGCCTGCGCATTGGCATTTGGACGGTAGCCTAATGTTCAATAGCGTTCAATACAGCGGCACAGGTGTGTTCTTTCACTAAGGGTGATTATTTAATACCCTGAATACTGTCGCGACAGAAACGCCAGCCTGTTTAGCAACATCTCGAATAGTAACCATGAGATATCCATCATTATGTGACTATTTCCAGCCAGGAATCATAATCGGAGACTTTTTGGAAACGCTTGCACTTTCAAAAGTGTCGTAGCCATGTCACAGTCCTCATCGCTTTATAAGCAAAGCAAATAGAAATTCATTTTGCTGATCTTGATAACAGTTTAATTTGTTAAATATGCTGTTTTATGCACATATTTTGTAATCGTCCTCAGTAAGTGGCTCTGACCGAACAGAGTACATTATGACAACTTGTTTTTGAACCTACCGATCATCCGCACCGCAGAATATAGCGCGTGACCGACCAATGGGTTTTGGTTTCTCCTCATCGCGCTAAACGTCCGCATGGCGAGACAGCAAAGAAAGTCAATGAAGACACAAAAGCCAAGTCACGATCGAATTGCTATCTTTGCCGCGTAGTAAACGCATTACGGTGAAACGCAATCCCGATTATCACAAACCTTAATGTGTTTAAAATGACTTCTCACTGTTGAAAGACTGCGCACCGCAAAATAACGACAATCCGTTATTCCAAAGTTCACACTCGTGGTGAAAGTCAGCGTGATTTGTTTTTCGCCGGATCACGGTAAAACGTTGCCGTGGCTGACCGCGCTTGGATCGAAGAAGTCGTAGAGTCTGGCGGGAACAGCTCCGTGAGCTCGGACAAAATACCAATGGGTACAGATCTTTGAAAAGCAAAGGCGGCAGCGATGGGCTGTTCTAACGCATCCACACGGACAAATCTGGGCAAACAGTTTCACCTGCCGAGATGAAGTGGCGAGAAGAAGATAAACACAACGTCAATATTGTGAAAAATATGGTTCTGTGCTGTTGGTGGATTATGTCCAAACTGAACTGGCCCGCAAAGAACGTATCGTTGTGGAGACAGAGCGTTGGGTTGCTGTGGTGCCGTATTGGGCGGTTTGGCCGTTTGAAACGCTGTTGTTGCAAAGAATGCACGTTGAAACGTTTGGCGGAAGTTAAGTGATGCTCAAGTAGCGAAAGATTTGGCAGGTGATATTGAAACTCACCACTAAATACGACAGCTTATTTGAAACTTCTTTCCCGTATTCCATGGGGTTCCACGCTGCACCGTTTAACGGCGAAGAAACGACCGTGGCAACTTCCTTGCTCATTTCTATCCACCACTCACGTTCCGCTACCGTGCGTAGGTTTATGGTGAGCTATAATGTCGCTGTGAAAAGCAACGTGGTTTAACCGCAGCAAGCAGCAGAAGAGACTGCGATGCGTTGAGTGAAATTCACTGTAAACTGAGCTCATGCGCCCAATTTCCCTCTTTAGCAAGAGGGGTTAGAAGGTTAACTTCGCTTCGCTCGCACTTCGTGCCGTTGCTAAAAGCAACGTTTCAAAGCGCAACGTTGCTGTGGCGAAGCTATACCAACCTCATACGAAATTTACATGCTCACCGTTAAATCTCCCCCTGCCCTCTCTATATACAAAAGAGGGAGTGGTTCAGAGATATGATAAAGAAGGAAAATAACATTGACAATCCGAAAATCCCACACATTTCAAGCGATATAATCAACAACCTGGATTGACCGTGTATGCGCCGGGTCGAGTCAATATTATCGGTGAACATACTGATTACAACGGCGGCTGTGCGATGCCATGCGCCATTAACTATGGCACGGCGATTGCCGGCTGCGAAACTGCAACGATCATGTTTGGAATGTGTATGCCGCCGATTTGGATCTGTCTGATGGTTTTCACTGAGATAGAGAAATCCCTCAAGTAAGAACAAAAAGCGCAAATTATGTGCATTATGTGGTGTGGTGAAAAGTTCATTTCCAAGAACTGTTGCCCAGATTCTGAACTTCAAAGCGGATTTGGTGATTTCTGCGCAATGCCTCATTCTTCGGTTTAAGTTCTTCAGCTGCTGTTGGAAGTCGCAGCAGGAAGAATTTTGTCAGCAGCTAGGCGATTTGCCTTCAAGCCATACAGACATTGTTGCGCTTATCGGGCCAAAAAGCAGAAAACAAATTTGTTGGTGTCAACTGTGGCAATATGGATCAGCTTCATTTCCTGCGCTTGGTCATCGAGATCGTTTATTGGTGAGTTGACTGCCGTGGTCTTGGTAACAAAACGCACGTGCCATGCCGCAGAGATGTGGCGGTGATTGTGTGAACTCTAATGTGCCGCGGTTTGGTTACTGGCGAATACAACACTCGTCAGTCATAATGTGAACGTGCGGGCGGGAATTTTTCGGCAGTGAGCGCTTGCGTGATGTGGTCCGTGGCACGGTTTAAAGAGAAGCGGGAATCGACCGCCGACCCGGTCGCTGGTGGCAAAACGCGCCCGCCATGTAGGTGACAGAAAATCAGCAGCGTATTAGATGCGGTAGACGCCTTGAAACATAATGACAACCCGTCTTGGCGAATTATGGGGCGGTCGCATGATTCTATGCGCGAGTGATTTTCAGAAAATCACCGTGCTGCAGTTGACTGTGGTGGAGTGCTGGCACGGTTGTACATGTCGCAAGTACAGGGTGCGTTGCACGTGACCGGAGGGAAACTGCGGCGGTTTGTAGTTGTCGCTCTTGCGCCACACGGTAAAGTAGAAGCCGTACACGCAAAATCGTGGCGAGACAATTATAAGAAAAACAAACAGAGCTTGAAAGAAGACTTTTTATGTTTGCACGGCTTCACGAGGGTGCGTGTGTGCCTAGAACAACACGCCCAAGGCACTGCGCCGGACGGTTTGCCGTTTCAGCTTTTCACGTTGCAAAATACGCAAGGAATGCGTGTGCAATTTACCGATTGGGGCGCAACTTGGACGTCTTGTCGCGTGCCGGTCAACGGAAATTGCGAAAGTGTTGCTGGGATTGCAAGTTGGAAGAGGTATCCACGTTCAGCAGAAGCTCTGTTGGGCGCGGTATGCGGACGCTTCATGCTAACCGTGTGCCAATGCCAATTTACGCTTAATGATAGTGTGCCTATAACCGCCAACCAGGAACGCATCAACTTCACGGTGGTGTAGACGGCGGTTTGATAAACGCCGTTGGGCATTGAGAAAGTCAGTTGAAAATTTCGTGTGTTTTCTTTGCATTCTACCGACAGTGATCAAGAGTTTCCACGTGATGTGGATGTGACGGTGACTTATACGTTAATGGAAGAAAATTCAGTCAAAATTGAGTATGTGCAGGAGAGCGATCAGGATACGGCATTGAATTTAACTAACCACGCTTATTTCAATTTAGAAAACGCTGGGCTGGGTACGGATGTTCGCCATCACCCGCTTGCGCCTGAATGCGGATTTCTATTTGCGGTGAATGGCGAAGGCATTCCAAATTCACCATTAAAAACACATTGTCAGCGCAGTTTTGATTTTTCGCGTTGCCGAGCCGATTCATCAGGATTTTCTGCAGGCGAACAGCTTGCCTGCAAAGGCTACGATCATTCTTTTGTCGTCAACAAAGCCTGGCACCTTGTGTTTTACTGGGTTCGCAAATGACGATTTGCATTTGGAAGTGTTGACGCCCACATACCCGCTGCGTTTACGACGTGCAATTTCCTCGGCGGCACACCTACCGCCGACGGCGAGCAATACGCGGATTACAGTGGCGTTGCGTTGGAAACCCAATGTTTGCCAGACACATAAATCACCCGAATGGCAAAATTACGGTTGGCATTGTGCTTGACGCGTGAAGCGGTATGCCAATGGACGGAGTATCGTTTAAAGGTACTGAGTAAACTAAAAAGTGCGGCTAACATTTGCCGCATTTTTCTTTCTGCAGTTTGTATCTCATAAGCCGTTGCTAGTGATTAACGATCCTATGCTGATGACTGCCTGTTTTGTGATATGCCACAAAATTTAAAGAGAAAAACAGATTCGCACTTCCGTTCTTCCTTTGCGCTTTCGTGACTAAATATGGTACTACTCCCCTGTCAGTCCGACGGCAACTAATTTTATGGACGAGAAGGGCACTCGACCAACCAATCTGAAGTTACTAAAAATCTCCAATCTACTTTTCAGACGTTTTCTTTCCAGGCGAACTAAAAATCGCGATGAGGTTAGTGAGAAGTGATCCGAGGATTCTGAGACAAAACGATCTCATCGAGCCAAAATACCCGTGAAATGATTGGCAGGGCGTGATGGAAATCAGCTGAGTGCGTGTCTGCGATATTATGATTCCGCGTTCTCAGTCGTTTTCGTGAAACTCGATCAGGATTTAGATTCTTGTTTGGACACCATCATTGAATCTGCCCTCCCGTTTCCAGTGTGCCGATGCGGATGATCGCGACAATATCGGCGATTTTGCATGCAGAGGAGTTTGCTGGAAATACCTGCACGTGCGAGATGCGGAAGAATTTAATCTGTTACATATGGTCGTCCGACCATGAGTTGTGCCGACGGAAAGCAAACGAGTGGACAGAATGCTAAAAGACTACCGTTCCGAGCGCTTCACATAGCGATTGTAGTGCGTTTGGTGCCGGTGTCAGGTTTGGTAACCATTAGAAGATGTGTTGGAGCAAATCGTCGGAGACATTGGAGACGAATTTGATAGAAGAGGATATGGCGGATATTCGCCAACTTTTCCCGCCATGCTCGCGGTGCGTGCCTTAACGGATATTGAAGATTTTAATCTTCAGTTTAACGCAATTTAATGACGAAGAGTGGACACTGTTGGTGGTTTGATTATGCAGGCATTCGGCTGTTGCAAAACGTGGTGAAGAAATTGCACTGGAAAATCTGCACTTTAGAGTGACCTACTGCTACGACGGTCGTCGCATTATTCAACTTCGCGTTACCGTGCGGGACGAATATTTTGCGCGGAAATGGAGAGATGTCGAGAACCTAGCGGGTGGTTTCTCACGTTTATGTAAGTAGCCAAATAGCCAGCCGTTCTTTACAAGAGCGCAATGGCGTACCAACATATTGAAAAGGATAGCGGGCATTTGCCTATAGCTTCACCTATTATGATGAAGATATCATCTCGCACTCTTGCGCTTATTTGCGGGTGCCATCGGTGTATTTGCTTTTGCGCCTTTTCATTACTGGGCCTTGTCCTATGCGTCTTTGTTCCGGTTTGATTTGGGTTGTCAAAACACCACATCCACCGCACTTTTATCTGCTTTTTATGCTTGAGAGCTGCTTTACTGGGGTGAACTGGCTACATGTCAGTGTTCATCAATTTGGAGGCTCCTTTAGCAGTATGAGTTATTTCTTGGTGGTGCTGTTAGCCGCATATTTGTCGTCTCGCATCTTATTTGCGTGTTTGGTGCGCCGCTTTACGAGGTGCAACGAGCAGTGATGTATCGTATTATGGACGTTAACTGAATGCGCGGTTGGGACTGCACGGCTTTCGCTGGTTTGCAATTCGGTTTATACGCAAATTGATAGCCTGTTTGCTGGGATGCGCCGATTTTTGGCGTTGCGGTTTTAACCTTCTGGCTATGTTCTTAAGTGGGGTCGCTTTTAACATCGTTTCACGCGTGTATGAATTCACCGATGGGAGATGTTGTTTTGGCAAATGGTCTTTATTTTGGTGGCTGGTAATGGTGCGGACGGCGAGTTTACACATCAAAGATTAGTATGTAAAAGAAAACCCTGAAAAAGGCGCTGAATGTTTCTTTGGTACCGCAGGCAATATCGAACAAAGTGAAATGGGATCCGAGTGTATCTGTGTCAAACCATGGAAAATTATGGGCGGCGATTAATTGGCGATAATTTGGGAAAAACGGATTTGATTATTTTGCCGGAAGCGCGTTTTCCAACCTATGAAAGAAACTGATGTTCAGCCATTTTTCCAAATGTTGCAATCTTTGGCGGACCAATACGGAAGTGATGGTCAGGCACGATTTATCAAGATGAGCACCCTTAACAGGTGTTAACTCCTATTGTGGTGTTGGAATCAGACGGCACCTTATCAGGTGCTGAGCAGCAAACCGTTATAACAAATCATTTAGGCCACCGTTTGGTGAATATGTTCCCGTTAGAGTAGTGTTTGCGCCCGCTCGGTTCTGTGTTTAATTTACCCATGTCAGCTTTCCAAAAGCGGCGCCTAGTGCAACAAACCTTGCTGGCAAAGATCTGAATTTCCACTGCAGCGATTTGTGTGTGAAATTATTCTCGGTACGCACAGTACAGAAAAATCTCACGGCAAACGGTGAGTTTTATTCTCCACGGTGTCTAATGATGGCGTTTGGTAATTCCATCATTGACTGGCAACATTTACAAATGGCACCAAATGCGTGCGTTGGAACTTGGTAAACCGGTGATTCGCTTTGCAGCGAATACAGGCGTGACGGCATTTATTGATGCAGGCAACGTTAGTGGCGCAAGCCCGCAATTTAGTGGAAACGGTATTTGACGCGCATCGTTATTGCGCCGACACAGAGGTAAAACCCTTACGGCGTCTTTGGCAGATATGCCGTTATATGTCGCCGAGTGCGGTCTTTTCTCCTGTTGCATTTTATTGGGTATGTTGTGGCGCCTGCTCTTGAGCAGGTAAGAAAAAGCGAGTTCGAAAAACAAAAACACCGGAGATTATCCGGTGTTTTTGTTTATGTCATAAAAGCAAGAAATTAGCAGCTGCACAGAATACGATGCGGCCTTTGCTTAGTCGTCATGGTTGTCATTTCTACGGTCACTTTGTGTCGCAGTTAAAAATACGAGTATGGTTTACGCATTTTGCCGGAAATGTGTGCAGTACCATCGTGGCGTTTTCGATTCAACGCGAAACATGGTGTTTGGCAGGAGTTCTCAGATGGTGCCTTGCATTTCAATGGAATCTTCTTTTTGCCATTTGATCCTCTAAAATAATTCGTCATTTTTCCGCCGCCTGCTTTTGGCGGAATCTCATCCCTAGTCGAGTGCGGATTATACCGTTTTTGTTGAGTGGCAAGAAAGTAACGCAGATGCCGTGAGGCGCTTTTGTGGATTCATGATGAAAACCAATAAAAGCGAGTATATTACAAGCCGTTATTCTCAATATTTAAAGGAGAAAGTATGTCTATACTGTTTTACTTTCAAACCAACCGGCTTCGGCGGTTTAGGGTGAGGCACTCATCAGTTTTTAATGAAGATAAAGCGACCCTATCATTTAACTGATTTTTCCGAATCGCGCTCCATGCAAAAAGCGGCACTGCAAGTTACAAAATCAGGAAGGCATTTCTGATGTTGCACTAGCGGAAGGGTGGCGGTTGGAGAAGGTGATGGGCGTTTATCAAGGTTTTACAATGCGACAGTTTTAAATTACAGTTTCCGGCGTATCTGCGGGCAACGCGCAGAAACTTGAATCACCGTAATTCAGTGTGGCGATTTCGATGCGTGAAATCATTAATCATGTACGCTGTCATTTTTAACGCCGGAAGAGCTTGCCAGCGCTGCGCTGCGAAAGTTTATCGGGCAAATGGTAGGGCAAGCCGCTAAACAAAAGGTGCGGTGCAGTCCATCGTTTCTCGAAGCATTGCTAGAACGTGGTTACCACGGTTTTGTGGCGGGTCGGGAAAAGGCTCGCAAAATCTGCCGGCCATGTTGCAGTTGGAGTTTCAGCCGACCGGCAATCCGGACGCGCCCGGTGTTGGCCTGTTTGAGTGGGTAAAGGTATTACGTTTGACGGTGGCGGTTACAGTGACAGCCGAGGCGATAGCGCGAGGCACCGTACGCACTGATATGGGGGCGCCGCGTTGTCAGTGACAGGGGCGTTGAAGCTTGGCGATTTTGCGTGGTAAATCAGCGGGTCGGTGTTCGCTGCTGCGCAGAAACGTGGTGAGTAGCCGCGCCTTCAGGTGTGGGCGAAGCTGTGCCAATATCATGTGGTGTCAGCGTAGAAATTCCCACGAAATACCGATGCCGAAGGCCGCTTGGTATGATGGCGGATGGTTTAATTGATGCAGATGCCCAGCAACCTCAATTTATCGTGGATTGCGCTGCGTTAACCCGGAATTGCGGCAAAAGGCGGTAGGCAGTGATTATCACAGTGTGCTGTCCGCGGACGAGTCGGTTCGTCTCTACGATTTTATTTCCGTGCTGCCGAGCAGGTCACGAGCCATTTTGGCGTTTGCCGTTTTGCCGAAGTTGCATCGTGGGCAAATTAAAACGGCGTTCGCCGACGTGCAGTAATACCGGCACCGGTTCCTGCAGCCGATGCAGGTGCTAGCACAGCAACCGCGTTTTATCTTATTTCGTGAAAAATTATCAGCAGCATTGGTTACGCATTGATTGTTCTGCCGCGTATCGCAAAGCCCAAGCGATTTATGGGCGACCGGCGCGACCGGTATCGGTGTGCAAACCACTTACGATTTGTGTAATAGCTAAAGCAAAAACAACAGTAAGAGGATGTGAAATGAAGCTACAACGAACCTTATCTCTTATTAAACCGGATGCCGTAAGCGTCATTTAATCAGCGCGATTTTGGCTCTGCTGAGCAACAAAGGCTTTCAAAGTGATTACCGCTGAGACTAGTACACGCCACCCAGAGCAAGCGGAAGGTGCGCAGAGCACCAGCGACCTTTTGCGCCTTTGGTGGAACCACGTGATTTCTACACCGGTATTCGTGGGGTGTCGGTAGAAAAAGAAAACGCGATGCTAGTCGCCGCACTTTAATCGGTACAACGAGTCACTGAAACGGCGGCAGAAGGCACGATTCGTCGTGATTTTGCATTAAAGTCAGCATGGGAAAACTCGTGCATGGTTCCATTAGCTTCCGGAAGAAGTGCGGCACGGGAGATTGACTCTTTCTTCGTTGATGATGAGATTTCGCGGTTATTAGTTGCGATTTAAACAAAAAGCCATTTGTCAAAACAAAGTATGGCTTTTTATTACGATAAGAAGAGTGCGGTGGGTTTTCCGGATGTTTCCAAACATCTTGGAAATCCACCATATATCAATATACTAAAGATAATGTTAAGTAACGCCGTTACTTCACTTCCCATGGAACATAATTTCGCTCGGAATCTACAGAACCTTGCCAGTAAAAGTTCGGTGCGCAGCTCCGCTAATTTCAAAGAAACCTTGCACCAATTTCGCTGTCTGGCGCAGCAGTGCAGTTGGTTTCGCCGCGATCAAATCTTGACGAAAGGCGGATGTGCCAGCAGTTGTTGTCCCAATGCTGATATTGTATTTGCTCCTGGCAGTTCGTGCACCACGCACCGAAAATCAGCTTCTGCCGTGACCGCGGTTGCTAAATAGTGCATGGACATGTTTTCCACGATACTAAGCCTGGGCACAGGCACGCTCAAACATGGAAATCCTTACTGCATCCAATAGAAGCGATGTCTTGTGGTGTTGTGACAACCACAGCACCTGTCACCGAATTTCGTTGGGACAGGGTAGGATTGAATGTCACCCGGTTGCGGGAGCGTATCGATCTAAGATAATCTGAGTGAGGCCATGGGGTTTCTTGCCAGCTAGTTGGCGACATGCGCTGCTTGCCATCCGGACCCGCGCCAAATGGTGCGGCGTTGTCTTCGTCCATTAAAAGAAACCGATGGAGTTAACGCTGATACCTGAGCCGTGCGCTATCGGGTGATGTGCCGGTTGTCCGGTGCAGTGTCGGGCGTTGATGTGGTGCGCAAGCATGTGCGGAATGGAAGAGGCCGTAAATATCCGCATCTAAAATCCTACGCGGGCGCCTTGTTGGTGGCAATGCAATGGCGAGGTTCACAAGAAGAACAGTGGGTTACCCACCGCCTTTACCGGAGCTCACCGCAATAATATTTTAACGCTACCTTTCACCGCAGGATGGTTGTTGGCGCGTTTAGGTAACAATGGTGATAGCTTCAGCTGCCATTTCGAGCATTTTCCACTTCCGCCAAAGTCTTTTTAATGGTGCGGATTAGCGCGTCTTTTAATTCGGCAAACGCGGTGTTCGGGCAAAAAGCATGGATAATTCACGCGTGAAAGTATCCGCCTTTCTTTCGACTCAATGTATTAAGAAAATGAGATCTTTTGCAGAGTAGCATGTTTGAAAGTTTTTGAATGCGCTGAACAATCTGTTCCTTTTGTTGTTCACGTTAAATTTTCAGAAAATAACGTCGCCATAGTGGCACCCTGCTTTTAGTGCAGTGGAAATTCGTTGGTTATGTTTAATCACGGCCGCCTTTATCTATTGGAGTAAAAATACCTAAATCATGATTAGCTGAGATACCCTCAATAAAGGTAACATAAGCGCCAATCCGTTTTTAAGTATAAAAAGGTCAGTGCTATGTCGAATTCAAGCGTAAAATTTGGTTGTATGCCTTGCCGTATGCAACGGTCCGATTCATTTAGGCCACATGTTGGAGCATGTCAAGCGGATGTTGGAGTGCGATTTTCAACGGATGCGCGGAGCGAAATCCATTTTGTGTGCGCCGATGACGCACATGGTACGCCGATTATGCTAAAAGCGGACAAATGGGCATTACGCCGGAGCTGCTCATTGACGATGTACGCCTACCGACATGTGGCGGATTTTGCCGGTTTGCAACATCGGCTTTTGATAACTACCATTCCACCCAGCAGCGAAGAAAATCGCGAGTTTTTCAGGGTATTTACTGCCGTTTAAAGAAAACGGTTTTTATTAAAAGTCGCACATATTTCCCAGCTCTACATGATCCGGAAAAGCTGTTTCTTACCTGATCGTTTGTGAAAGGCACTTGCCAGAAATGTAATCACCCGGGATCAATATGGCGACAGCTGCGAAGTGTGCGCGGCTACTTATAGCCACTGCGACGGAACTCGTTAACCCGCGGTGCTGTGGTGTCAGGCGCAACGCCGGTCGTGAAAATTCGAGCATTTCTTCTTTCGTTGCCAAGTTTTGAAGCCATGTTTGAGCTGGTTGGGTTCGGATCTTTGCAATCAGAAGTGGTGAGACCAAAATGCAAGATGGTTTTGAAAGCTGAGGTGTCAACAATGGGATATTTCCCGCGACGCGCCATATTTTGGTTTCCAAATTCCGAATGCAGAAAGGCAAATATTTCTACGTTTGGCTGGATGCGCCCTATCGGTTTATCATGGCGTCTTTCAAAAATCTGTGTAAACATGAAACCGATATGTGATTTCGACAGTTTCTGCAATTGCAGACCAGTGATGCTGAGAGCTTGCCATTTCATCGGCAAGGAGCATCGTATGTTCCACAAGCATGCTGCCCTGCTATGTTAGAGGTGCGGGTTTCCGTCAAACCGAGCACAGTATTTTTGTGCGGCGCTATGCTTGACGGTGAATGGCGAAAAGTGTCAAAATCCGCAGTTTCATTCGACAAGCGGCAACCTCTTTGAAACACTTGGATCCGGAGATGTTTGGTTATTACTACGCGGCGAAATGACAGTCGTCGTCATTGATGATTTGGATTTGGGCTTAGAGAGTTCGTTCAGCGGCGTGAATACGGATTTGGTGAGTCACGACTGAGTGAATTTGGCTTCCCTTAACTGGTTTTTGTCAAAAACGTTTGACGGCAACGGATTGGCGGCAGCGATGAGATGATCAGGCATTTATTTGGTGGTTGTGCACAATCTGAGCAGTCGCCACGTATTGCGAAAATCGCAATTCGGCAAAGCCATTCGATGACATCATAGCGATTATCGATAAAGCCAACAAATATATTGACGATAAAGCCTTGGGTAATTGCGAAGAAGAGGGCAAAAGACGCGGAGTTGCCGAAGCGGGTATGTGCATAGAGTTCGAATTGTTCCGCGCGTGCTTGTGAGACTGTCGAGAACCGGTGTTGCACCACTGGCAGAACGATGCGGGAGGCTTTTACAAGCGGAATTAACACTGGGCAGTTGGCGCAGCCAACTTTGTGGGTCATCAGTGCACCGTTTAAAGCCTTGTTCTCCCGTTTGGATGGTGAAAGCCGGTGGAAACGATGATTGGGGCGTCTAAAGCGGAAAACGCGCAAAGCGAACGCTACGCCTGTTGCGAAAAGTTGCAGATCAAAAATACAAATGAGATCTGTGGGATCTATCGAGCCGATTGCAGAGGCTATCACGATTGATGATTTTTGCTAAAGTTAAGATATGCGGTGGCGAAAAGTGATTGAAATGCGAAGCCGTGCCGGAATCAATAAATTATTGCGCTGAACTGGATTTGGGCGATCACAAAACGCCAGGATCAAAACGGTGGAGCGGCTTACGATAAGCCGGAAGAGCTGGAAGGTCCCGCTGCGATTATGGTAGCATAGGCCTTGCACCACGCAAAATGAAATTCGGTGTGTCTGAAGGCATATTGATTTTAAGTGCGGGCACCGGCGGCGCGGATTTATTCCCTGTTGCCTGCTGATGCGGGCGTGAAAGCGAATGCAGGTGAAGTAAGCATCATTCCACATTGTGAGGGACAGACTTTATGCCCTGTCCGAGCAGTCTGATGATACGAATAGGACAGGCATGAGCCTGCCCACGAGATAAAGTTTGCGTTCAAAGTGCGGTTGTTTTTCTGAGAGGAATTTCTGCTCGTACTCTTTCGTACCGCCAGCAAAATCCTTCTAAGATTGTTTCGTTTGATTTTGCGGATCATCGTCAAAGAGCAAGTCAGCTCACAAATCCAGCGGTGCAAATCGGTAAAACACGAGCAGTTTGGGATCGAGATCCGGATTGTTGTCATACAACGCTTCGGCAATGCGTTGGGCGTCCGTCCATTTTCATTAGTACTGCCGCCTCATTTGCGTGGTCATGTGTATAGGAATTTCAACGACTAAGTCTTCATCACCAGTCATCCGGTGGCAAGACCAGTCGCTTTCCATTTCAGCTAAGCCCAGGCTTTATCTGACTATATCTTCTTCTTGATCGCTTGGTTCATTTAAAGAATCGCGCTCATCCTTCGCACTACCATGGCATGTGGTGCAAGCGCAAAACCATCGCACGCGTGGTGAATTTCTACCGCCAGCGTTGTGGGCCACGCCAAAGCAAATTGTCGCCGCGGCGCGCATCAACTTCATGCCTTCGGGCGAAAATTAACTTCGTGGGTATCGCTTTGCGGCATCTAGCATCCTTGCTTTCACACAATATCTTCAACGGGTGCCTGCCAAAAGCCGTGCGAGATGGTTGTCCATACGCCCGTGCGGCAGAATTTCCTGCGTTGCGAAAGTCAACGCTGTACGGTTGCTTGCTTGATGGCAAAGGGAATCGATCCAGCTTCGCCCTAATTGTTTCCAGCGAAATAGTCGCATTTTGACCGCACTGGTTCGTGCGTCATCCTAGTAAATCCATGTCTTGCGCGCAGTGCCGGTACCACGCTTTCCAACTTACGCGTTCTGCTTCTACCCGCTGTTCCGCCAATAAGCGCGCCTGAATGTAACTTCTTTGGCGTTTTCCATGGAGGCTTTAACATGTGGCGATTTCATCGTCGGTTAAAGCCGCTAAGACGGTTTCCGCGAATGGAGGATTGCACGCGGTGGTTTTCCATAGCGATGACGCTTAATAAACCGCGCGTCCCACTTGATAGGTCGCGCAGATGTGCGCCGCGCCGGCGTCGGCGGAGTGCCGCGTAGCGTGAGGCGGGCAAGAGAGCGGCAATCGTTAACCAGAATTCCACGTTCGCCTTGTGCGAGTATGCACCGACATTGCGGTTTGTTGTCCGTCTCTGAACAGCGGAGTGAATTCTTGCGCACGCGCGACAGGAATGGTGGTGTTGCGCGGAATGATTTTCCACAAACCGCCCATGGTTTCGATGCCGAGGAAAGCGGAATAACGTCCAGCCAACAATAGCTCAGGAATCCGGTTTGCATTGCCGGCGAGAATGTATCGGCTTGAATCGCCGCGCCAGGGGCGACCACACTTTATCAGGATCGATGGGGGTCAGTGGTTGTTTTTGGAAAAATTCAACCTACTTGTTCGCGCGCAAGGCACTCGGGTAGATCCACCCACCAGCCACCGCTTCACCGCACATCTCTTCCGCTTCTACGCGGCGTCTTTAAAGCGCGGCGACAAGCAAACAAAGAACGTTGCAACCAACGGTTGAATCAGTTCGTTAAATTGTTCTCGGGTGATACTGCCATGACCAGTTACCGTGACAATTTGAACTTCCATTGAATTTGAAAGTTCTTGTTTGAGGGCGATTGGCTAATTCGAGTCAGTTCACGATGTGGCTGTCATTTTCGGTTTACCGGATTGTTCGATAATCCAATCGGCTAAGGACCAAATCAAAATCATCACCACCTAGCGCCGTGTCGCCGCCGGTTGTAACACTTCGAGGCACACCACAGGAGGCGCAAAATGGATATCAAAGGGTGCCGCCTTCTAAAAGTCGCACGGCAATCACGCCTTCTTGTCCGCTATCCAAAGCCGTGAAAATGCAGTAGCGGCTGCGGTCCAGTTCGTTTAATAAACGCAGAGACTAAGTCCAGCTAATTTTGCGGCGTCTTTTGTGTACTCTGGCGTTGTGCCATCATCAGTGAGGCAGGTACGGTGATCACTGCACCGTTACAAGGGTTTTCCGCCTAAGCGTTGCTCACCAAGTGCGGTCAATTTTTCGGATTTCTGCGGAAAGTTTCAATCGGAGCTACGTGCACCTTGACGTGTTGTTAATAAAGGTAAACCGTTTTCACTGGCGACAAATTGATAAGGCTTAGTTCGGATAACGTTGTTGAATATCCGCAGGGCTGCGACCGATTAAACGTTTGCGAAATCACTGTGTTTTGCCGGATCTTGCGTGCGTCAGTTCGGCAGCTTCATAACCGACTAATCACGTTGTCATCTGCCAAAAATGCACAGCAGAGGGCAGTAACGGACGATTTTGTTCGTCAATAAAACATCACTGTGGCGTTGCGTGCGGTGGCAGTCAGTTTGTGGTGCCGCCGGGGTCGATGCCCACGGCTTAGATTTGCATGTTGATGAGGTGCAGCACTTTGTCCGGCTCTGCAATTTGAAGTAACGCCATGTTGTTTCTCGATATACTTTACATTAGGTAAAGAGTCTCTTCAACTCGCTCAATTTCTCTGCTTGAAGTGATAAAAACGTAATTTGTCCTGTGATTGCCCGTGCGATGTCCCATTGTTTGCGCATCAAGTGCGGTGGATAATTCGTCTAAAATTGCGCGGCGGCAGGTGCGTTCCGATAGCTCTTTAGTGAGACGCCAGTCGGTTCGTCGCTGTCTTTGTTGTTTTCGATATTTTCCTGGGTTTCGCGCCATGTTCATTGCTGCATCAGAAGGCTGGCAATGTCTTCCTGCCTATCGTTTTCCACACCTCGCCGGTAGCGAATAGACCATAATGCTGTCGGCGCGGCTAATCGGATCTTTTAAGGTGCGTAAGGCATCGTTGATTTCCGCCGATTTTGAGATCGCCATAAGCGCTGTTCTTGCGCAGACGCGGCAGGAAAAATTATCCGGGTGCAAAGGATATGGGCAAATAACGCGTCGCTAATAAATCCGATCCAGTTGAGACACGGGTAAATCCAAATAAAGCAAATGGATTGTTCATACCTTTCTCGATTAAACGTTAAACTGCTCACCGCGATTCGTGCTTTGACGATCGTTGGTGGTGAACCCTTCGTTTGCAGCCTTCTTTGGCAAAAATCCAGCTGGGTGCCGTCCTAAATAAACTGAGACTTTTGGTGTCCACGATGAGCTTTCACGCCGTGTGATCCGACTTACGCGATCGTCACGTTTAACAGCGTCCACAAATTCAAGCACATAAGACAATCCAGAACAGCCGGAGGTTTTGTTGCCCAAACGAAGCCGATCCCTTTCCCACGTTTGCTAAAAATGTTTCTCCGCGATCTGCCGCGCTCAGGTTAATGTGACTGGCGCAATCATTTCCTCTGATTTGCTAGATAAACGTACAGTCGTGCTGATCAAATAGCTTGAATCCTACGAGACCAACGATAAAAGATAAATGAGTCAATAATACGCTGCTAGGTGCCGCACAGAGCCAAAGATTTTTGCATAAAGTGCGGCTTAAGAGCGCCGGAAAGAAATAGACACAGAAACCGGCAGCGAGACTCCATATAGATAAATTACCCATCATCGCCGCCCCGCCTTTGGGATCGCCGCTGGTTGATTGATAAATAAGCAGCGCAAACAGCGAGTAATTGCCAACGCCGAACCGGTGACTGCTGCTGCGCGTACCGCGTATAGAAAATCGTCGCGGCAAACAAACGGCCCCAATAATAAGCTAAATTTAACAGAAGTCGATTCGATCACACGTCGGTGTAATATAGGCGGGTATATATCACCCGGCGCAAAACGCGACGAGTATTGCCGCGATAGCCATTTTCTTTTCTGCTGGTCATGTGTTTCCTCGGTTAAAGTGCGGTTAATTTTAGAATTAATATCGCCAATTACAACAGCTTAAATAAAGTATATCCCGCCGGACGCAGTAGCGCTTAACCAGAGCAGGTAAATAATTCTGAAGCTCGTGCGAGGGTGAGGAGAGCAATCCCGCAAACACCTCCACGCGAAATAAAGCGTCACATATCGGCGTATCGCTTTTCGGATCGCCGCTCGTGCCTAAATCAACCAGCAGAAAAAGGCTCATGGTGAGCCAGCTGGGCGCCGATAATAAACGCGTGACGGGGCGGCGGCTATAAACTAGCTCGCTGATCGGCGAAAACGGGGTGATCCAATAAAAAGTGTACCGCCGCTAATAGAAATCCAGCTTTGCGGGCGACGTCATCTGAGTATGAACCGTATGTTCATAAAGCTAGCGGAAAGCCAGATGCCGATTTCTCAACACGGCAAGAACCCAATTTCTCTTTTCAGTCGTCATTTTTATGTTGTTGCATAAAAGTACAAAGTGCGGTGACTTTTTACCCACGTAAAACGCGCAAAAACTTGACCACGCACTTTTGCCGATCAGACCCGCTCTCAGCTTTGTAGTCCGGCGATGGCGGCTCTGATGGCGTCTTCTGCTAAAAATGGGCAGTGCACTTTTGCGGCGGTAATTCAAGTTCTTCCGCGATTGTGGCTGTTTTTAATGGCGCCCGCTTCTTTGAGGATTTGCCTTTTGCCCACTCGGTGATGCTGAGCTGGAAGGCGTGCTGAGCCGCAGCCGTAGGTTTTGAATTTGGCGTCTTCAATATGCCGTCATCATTTACGCGGATTTGTAATTGCATTACGTCGACCATACATGCCGGTGCGCGCACTGTGCGGTGCCGACCGCGCTGTCTTTTGTCCATAGAGACCCGTTACGCGGGTTTCAGCCAATGATCGATCACTTTTTCGCTATATGCCGTTTTATTCCTTCCCTGAAAATATTGTTTTTATTGGGCGGTTTGCTCCCGCCCGTTAGAGTGAAGTGGGCTGACCACTCCAGTGTGTGTTTAAGTCGATGCCTTCTTTGGGCGCTGTCCCAAAGCGGAGATAATGCGCGTAATTTTCACCGCACCTTTCATTAGAAAGCTGAGTGGGTGTAGTCGATTTCTTCTTCGGTGGTGAAACGGCCTAAGTGAAACAGAATCGAGCTGTGTGCCAATTCATCATTGCGGCCTAACGCACACGTAACACATAGACGGTTCAAGGCTCGCGGGCGCTACAAGCGGATCCTGAGGATGCGCAATGTCGCGTAATGTCTGCATCATTAAAGACTCACGTCTACATAATTGGAAACTGATGGTGAGGTTGTTGGCGACACGGTGTTCCATGGAGCCGTTAACGTGTCTACGAGTATCTTTTAAACCGTTGTATAAACGATCGCGAAGAGGGCTTTAATGCAGTGGAATTTCTGTTGCCATTTTCTTCTTTGCGATGCGATAAACTTCACCCTTTCCAACGATTTGGTGGACGGGTAATGTGCGGAACGCATACCGCGCTCGCATGACCACCACCGTGAATAATCGCTTCTAAGCGAAATACACGTGGTTTGCGGCGGGCGTACAATGCGCGATGCCTTTTGGTCCGTATAATTTGTGGCTGGACGCGGACTAATCGACCGGTAATTCAGCAAGGAATTGGTCACTCACTTTTGCCCACACTTTGGGTGGCGTCTACGTGGAAAATGGTTTGTGTTGCACGGCATAATTCGCCAGTCCTTGAATGTCTTCGAATCACACCGATTTCATTGTTCCACGTGCATAATAGGGCGACTGACGATGGTATCGGGCGAAGTGCCGGCTCTGAGATTTTCTACGTCCACTAAATACATCGGAGTCCGGTTCATCGTAACTTCAAAACCTTCGCGTTCTGGTTGACGGCAAGTATCCCAACACCGCTTTGTGCTCAGTTTTGCGAGTGATAATGTGCTTGCACTTTGGTTTGATAAAAATGTTACCGCGCAACTGATCGCGAGATTGTGTGATTCTGTTGCGCCGGAGGTGAAAACAGTCACGGGAATCGGCTCCGATAGGATCAACAATTTTGATTACGCAATATCAACCGCTTCTTTCGAGCGCCAGCCAATTTATTAGAGAACGAGATGCCGGAGTTGCCGAAAAGAAACGCCATCGATGGTTAAGTATTCCATCATTTTTTTCTGACGCGTTCGTCCACGGGGTTGGTTTTTGGTTTTTTTTTTGTTTTTTTTGTTTGTTTGTTGTGGTTTTGTTTTTTGGGTTTGTTTGTGTTTGTTGGGTGGTTTTTTGTTTGTTGGGTTGTTGTGTTTTTTGTTTGTTGTGGTTGTTGGTTGGTTGTTTGTTGTTTTGTTTTTTTTTGTGGTTTTTTTTTTGTGTGTGGTGTTTGGTGTGTTTTGGGGTGGTTTTGTTTTTGGGGTGTTTTTGTGTGTTTGTGTGTGTTGTGTGGTTGGTTGGGTTTGGTGGTTTGTTGGGTGTGTGTTTTTTGGGTTTTTTTTTTTGTTTTTTTTGGTTTGGGTGTTGTTTCAGTCAAATATTATTCTTTGATTTAGTTTTTTTTTTCGTGCCGAGAATGTGAAGTTCTGTTTTGCTTGGCGGCTATTTAAACGTGGGTTTTGTGTTGTTTGTGGGGTTGTTGTGGTGGTTGTTTTGTTTGGGTTGTGGTGGTTTGTGTTTTTTGTTTTTTTTGGTGTGTTGGTGTGGTTTTGTTGTTTTGTGGTTTTGGTAATCGGATTTGCGGAATCGTCACATGGTGGTGGCATTTGAGCAATTCTTCATTGGTTAAACCGACACGCTCACGTCCATACAGTCGCTTCTTTTCACTTATCGCATGATTAGTGGCTTTTCACATTCGCGTGGCTCAATGAGCGAGAGTTTTGCAAATGACGCAATCTTGCACTAGTGCCAATTACTAACGAGCAATCGGCAGCGGCTGGAAGAGTTTTTCTGCAACGGCGCACTTTTTCACACATCTTCTGCGCCCGGCCGCCGAGGGCAGCCAAGCGAGTCATCCACGCCTTGTTTGGCGCCACTAACGCTAAATCTGTTAATCCCATTGTTTTCATTGCTCGTGCGTGGAACCGATGTTGCCGCTGTCGTTTCAATTAAAACAATTCGAGTACCTTTTCAGCACTGATCGGTCATCTTGTTCCAATGGCAGGGCGTATTCTACCGCCAAATACCCGTATTTGAGTCCAACAATTCTAAAATTTTTCTGGCCGCTGTTTTCTTTCGTCTCGCCTATAATCGCGCACCCTAAATTGTTCTTTAAATCCGGTGGAGATTTATGAGATCCTATGTTAAATATCGCGATTCGTGCAGCACGAAAAGCGAGCAATGTATTGCAAAAACTACGAGACGTCGTATTTGGCTTATCGTCACCATGGAAAGAAAAGCAAAAATGACTGTGCTAGCCAGCGTAGATAAAGCGTCCGAAGAAGGCGATTATCGAAGTCGTGCGTCTTACCCCCGACCGCACCATCATGTCCTGCAGAAAGCGGTGCATTGAAGAGCAGTGATAACGAAGTGTTCAATGGTGGTTGATCCACTGGATGGCACCACAAACTTTGTAAAAGGTTTGCCTCATTCTCCGTTTCTGTGCTGTTCGTGTTAAAGGCCGCGCCAGAAGTGGCCGTGGTTTATCGATCCTATCCGTAACGAATTATTTACTGCGGTGCGTGGCGAGGCGCAGTAAACGAGCAGCGTTTACGTGTTGAAAGCAAATCGTACGGTTGTCCGGTGCTGTGCTTGCGGTTTCCCGATTCAAACAACCGAAAGTCATGCCAATGCGAGGTCAATATGATGCAAAGCTTGATTGAAGAGGCGGCTGATTTCCGCCGCACCGGTTCTGCTGCGTTGGGATCTTTGCTATGGCATCCGGTCGTTTGAGACGAGGTACTTTTGAATACGGCATCAAAGCTTGGGATGTGGCGGCGAGGCGATTTAATCGTTCGTGGGCAGGCGGTATCGTGACAGACCTACAATGCGCTGGTCATGGTTACTTAAAAGCCAGCCTATTGTTGCCGCAGCTGCGCGATGCTAGAAATGTTGAATAAAATTCAGCCGCGCCCAGCCGAAGATTTAAAATAAGACGAAAATCGACCGCGCACTTTTGTATTGAGTTTTCAATGTTGTCGAATTTCAGAAACACAAAACGCCCGTTGTACGGGCGTTTTTCTCTCTCATATGGAGGTTGGGCTTTTGATTTATTGGTACATAAGTAACACAGGCAGCAAAGCCAGGTACTAAAACGTGCGGCGTATAGCTGTAACACCGTTAAGTGAAGCTACTAAACCGAAGTTATGTGCCGCAGCCGCACCTGACGCATACTAATACAAATAATGCCGTCATTGTTTCCTTCTCGATATTCACCAATTGTTTGCCAGCAACCGCGCCGCAAGGGAGAAAACACAATCCATGCCGCCTTGGTTCCAGATATATTGATTATGTACGATAGGTTGCTGTTCAAATCCACCATGATTGTCCGAGCAAAAAGCTGTTGGTGATCACGCTGAACACAGCAAACGATAACACCGTTCAAAAGCATGTGTCGCGGAATACGAAGTTACAGATACGCCAATTGTGCAGAAACAGGTTTGCATTAATACACCAAACAATGCGCCGCCAGCAACATCAAACGGCAGGGTGTTGTGCGCGGGCCTTTTCTGAAAAGTAAATAGCCAGATTTTCGCCAAATTTAGAATTGAGTTAAAAGCAAGATGAGTAAGGCCAAAGGTAAATAGCATAATGAGCCTGACGTTTGCTTTGTTCCTTGATTTTCTAAGGAAAACCACCGGTCCGCAAAGTACTAATATCCCGTGAATGACAACGATTCCTGTGGTGAGATCCTTACCGCCCTAGGCGCGCAAATAAAGCACGCCATGTGGACGGCCTAAAGAAATCAGTGCACCGATCATGAACCCAGGATAATGCGAGCCAACGGCGCAGAGCCTACGCGTGTCCGAAATTCATAGAAAAATGAGCACTGGCAAGCGCACCTAAAACTAAGCCGATAAGTTCGGGACGAATATATTGTAGCGGAGCAACGCGATGGAACCCTGCGCGGTATCTCGTAAAACGCCGCACAGGAAACCCATATTGCAGGATTGCCATTGTGGGTTAGAAGTGAACAACGATACCAAGTGCAGCACCTGCAACCACAGGCCAATTGAAAATTTTCATAATGAGACCTTTGTGATATCTGAAGTTAAATTGAATTGTGTGTTTAATGATTAAAAACACACACATTGTCGAAAAGTCATAATATAAAGAAACCAGCTTTTATGAATCATGAGCTGGATCAAGGATTTGCAAAACAAAGGCGAAAATGCACCGCACTTTCTAGTCTAAATATGGTTCACAGCCAACGGGTTAAATGCAGATTTCACAATATCACGATGTGTTTAGATATAGTGTCTTGCCATTATGAAACGGTATCTCGGGAAATTGAATAATAGTGCGGTCGGTTTGTGGCTTGTTTTGTAAGCGGACAAATTGCCACGGAGCCAATGGGAAATTCTTCCGGCAAACATCAAGGTGTTTTTTCTTTATTTAGCCGTCGCCCAAGTAAAATTGGCGCAAGCCGAAACGTTCCAAAAGCAGATCAGTTCAAACGCCCACGATCAATCCAATATTGTTGGAATGGATTCATTTTGTTTTGCCATGCATCTCGAAACAGCAATATTTTGCACCGTCAGTTCATGGGATTGCGCCCACTGTTTCAATTTTTCTTCGCCCTGTTAAAATCTTCCACGCGAAACAATTTCTTTTGTAAGGGCAGCGCATAGAAAATCCGCCTCTTGATAGGCAAGCTGATGAAATTTTTCTAGAACGCTGTAAGTGTTTTGATTTGTTGGCGTGCTGTTCTAGCTGGCGCTTCTACTAAAGATAGCGTGCCTTTTTTGCGGATAGACCACGGACAGTTTGGCAAACAAATCAGGATGGGTGGTGCTGAAAAAATTAGGGGTATTCGGTTGGGTATTCGACGACGTTTTTTCCTGTTCATTCGCAAAAACTCTCCAAAAGAACCGCACTTTGATGGCTCAAAAAGTGGTCATTTCTATGCGTTTTGCAGCAAACGGATCTTGTAAAATCATCGTTTATGCAGTGGTCCGGACGATAGAGATGAAACCGGTACGCCGTGACTTCTTCGATACGTTGTGTAATTACGGCAGGTTTGCGATAATTGGTTCCATCAGTTACGCCGAGTATTTTCTTTCCAACCCGCTGCGTTTTGTAATCGGCTCAACACCTTCCCAGTCTTTCGCGGCAGTGGTGCGTATTCTACAATATCGCCGTTTGGCATTTGCGCCCGCAATTTTCACTTCATCGGAAACCGTCTAACACGTCTAATTTCGTCATGCAGAAACCGGAAATGAGTTTGAATTGAATTGCTGACGAATGGCGCGTCGAACCAACCGCAACGACGGACGACCGGTGACCGCACCAAATTCGTTCCTTGGGCAGTTTCTGCACCGACTACATCGAATAATTCCGTGGTGAACGGACCGCCACTTACGCGTTGTGAAACTTTGATGCCACAACATAATCTAAATTGCGCGGGCCGAAACCGGAACCGTGCCCAACGCCACCGGCGAAAGTGGTGTTGGGCTGGTCACCTTACGGATAAGGTACCGTGGTCAATATCCAACATGGTGCCTTGTGCGCCCGAATAAAATGTTGTCACCATTTTGCGCGGTATCTAATGGTGGTAATGTCAACGACCATGCCGGTGATAATATCGGCAACCACTTGTACGTCATCTAAAGGTTTTGATAATCAACCGGTTCAACTTTGTAGTAGTTCACTAATTGGAAGTTGTAGTAATCAAAGAATATTTTTGAGTTTTCAGCGAAGGCTTCGCGATTCGATAAATCGCCTACACGTAAACGCGACGGTACTTTGTCTTCGCCAAAGCCGGGCCGATACCGACCGAGGTGGGTATGATAGCTTTTTTGAAATGCCGCTTCGACGTGGTCCATCGCAACGTGGTAAGGTGGGGTGTGGGCAACTGAAGTTTAATAAACGGTCACGGACAGCGCCACGACTCTAATTCTCCCATTTTCTTGCATGAGGGCAGACGGGGAAAAGTACAACGCCGCTACCAGAATTCGACAGAGTAGCGTTATCGCGCAGGATGCCTGTTAAATTAAACGTAAACTGGTTTTCTCACCGTTGATGATTAAAAATTAAACCGGCGTACTGACCGCCCTGATAACGAACCATATTGACGCGGTCGATTGAGAGCAAATCAACGATTTTCCTTTTCATGTCCTTCGTGCGCGCCGAGACAACAACACTTTTTACCCGCGGGTACCGCCTTTTAGCTAGTTTATAAAAATCAGCAGTTGCTTACTTTACTCTTTTAACCTTTGATCTCTCAATGAGATTTACTGACTCACGGTGGCTAAAATGACCGCTCTTTTCGGGGCGGATGACCTGATGGTTTTGCTGTGATCTGCCGGATCAGAAAATCAATTAAGTTATTTCTAGCAATCGGACTTTATATTCCTCTAATGGGGTGACGGCGACATCTACAACCTTACATTTTTAAAAGCCGGTTTTGCAGCCAATGAATCAATCGACAACGGACGGAATAAAATATACGGCTTTCATTTGCGTAGCGATCCATCGCTTTTCAACTTTGGTGTTTCATCGCCGTCCCACTACTAAGGTTTCGACACCAATTCACCGCCGTTCCACCAATTGGGCGCGCAGTTGGGAAAAGACTGATCTGGGGCGATTTGGGTATTCTACTTTTAGAAAACACCGTATCAAACACCAAGCAGTTTGCATTTGCTCAATACCGAGCGAATCAAATTGGCACGACGATCGTCATTTAATAATTTGCGTACCGCTGGGTGACATAAGAACAATTCGTCGGGTCGATGCCACCACCGTTTTACTTCGCCCACCATGCGCCACATGTGATAGCCACTACCGCCCATCTAAAATCGTGCGATCTTACCAGCGCTAAATGCGGTAGCACGCGATCCCATTTGAAATCGGGCGCCATTCGCAATCCACATGAATGCCAAGCAAGTGATGGGAAGCCCGCTTTGCGCCATGGCATGGAGTTGTTTAAATGGTGAATAATGCGCTGGCGTTCGCCGTCGAGCGCAGAATCGCTCCAGATTTGACCACTTTTGATCAATGGATGCCGACAAGGTGCAGTAGGAATTCTACGACTTTTGCCCATTTGGCGTTATTCCCGTCGGGTTTGCTGTTGCCAGCTGTTTCATTTGTACGTGCAAGTTTTCCAAACCAAGGGGAAAGATGGAGTCGTAGCAATTTGTTGATGTCAGGCGAAGAAATCGATCATATCGTTATCTCGGTGAATTCAGGTTGGCAGCGCATGTAGGATGCGCTGGGCTTTTTCAAGGTGCTCGTACTGCCTCGTCGGGTCTCTGCGGACAAGAGAGACATCATAATAATGGCGATGTGCAGCGAACATAAAAGCTGCGAATCATTTCACACACTTGCGCTCATTTCGCTTTCTTTGCGGTAGCATGTTCCTGCATGCAAACACGGTTAGCAGGCGGGTGAGCATGCTCGCCGTACGGCACCGAGCAGGACGCCGCGCGTTTCCAAAATAATGAAAAGTACAAACTATCGGACTCAAAGCGGCACCGCCAAACCCAGCCCGGCAGGTTCCACGAGTTTCATACGTCTGCCTGTTTTGGTCGTGCAATCCAAATGGCAATGGCGGCAATCACCAACACCACCATGGCGCGACCCAGCAAACTAATTCTTTTCTTTCTGAGTGCCTTCGGGCGGATAGCCTTTGTAAAGTCTTCCGTAATGGCACTGGAAGAAAGTAACAACTGGCAACTTAGAGGTGCTCATCACCGCGGCGAGAATCGCGGAAAGCAAAACTCACCGGGCAACGCAGATTAAATCATCACGGATAATCTGACAAAAACTTGCTCAGGTTCATGGTTTGCAAAGCCACCGCAGAAGCGGTGTTTGCATTTGCATAGAAATACGCCATACCAAAGAAACCGATGGCAACGGCACCCTACCAAGCAAAGCACCATCCATGTCATGCTGATTTTGGCGAGCTATTGAGGGAACGCACGGAGTCTGCCGCCATGAAACGAGCGAGAATATGCGGTTGTCCGAAAATAACCTAAGCACGCCGCAAAAGCAGCAATGCTTACTGGTGGTACCGCGGAATAAGTCGTGAATTCTTTTTGTGCCTATCGGGCTGGCTTGCACGACCGTTTTGTAAGTCGTCATCACCGCCGATAGAAATCACCACAAAGACGAGGGTAAGCAATAAGGCGAAAATCATTAGCGTGGCACGAATGGTGTCGTCCAGCTCACCGCAAAGAAACCGCCAATAAAGAGTGTTGAGGCGATAGTCGCCAGTGCGCCATACCAAAGTGCGGTGGAATAATCGATTGAAAAGAGGTTTTGGAATAATTTTGACCGGCAACCACGCGAAGCGCAATAAATGAGTGAAGAACACCAAAATAATGGAGGCGGAAACGATTTTAACGCATAGACGCGTACCAAAAACGATGTGTGAAATATTCAGGCAGGGTTAATGCGTTCTGATTAAATTCGGTGTAAAGCCCGTAAACGTCAGCAACGAAGAGCCAGTTTAAATAGGCTCCCAAGGTTAAACCAATTGCAATCCAGCCTTCGACCAAACCGGATAAATACGGCACGAGCAGCCCATTAACAACCAACCCGGACATATCGAGGACAGCGAACATCGCTGACGAAAACTGCCTAAACGACGCCCACCCAAAATGTAATCGGATAAAGTCGCTGGTGTAATAATAGAGCGCTTAACCCCAATGCCAATCATGCCGAAAATAAATAGTAAATGTAACAATTGTCGGATCTAAACCAAACATCCTATCAACCTAAAATAGTTCTTATATTCAGGAGCATTTTACCTTATTTGCCCCTGTTGATTCTATTTTCTTTTGCGTTAGACTAATTGCAAAATCAATGCTAACGACATTTTTGGATAAAGATATTTTATGGATTCTGTTGAATTATTGGTCAATGTGACACAAGCGAAAACGCGTATTGCCTTAGTGGAAAACCGGTTTGCTCAAAGAAGTGCGCATTGAACGCCAAGACAAACGCAGTATTGTGGAAATATTTATAGAGCCGCGTCACCCGTGTATTACCGAGATGCAATCGGCATTTTGTGGACATCGGGCTGGAAAAAGCCGCTTTCTTACACGCGTCGAATATTGTATCGCACACCGGTGTGTGGAAGAAAGTGAACAAAAAGCAATTTGTGGTGAAAGACATTTCCCAACTGGTACATGAAGGGCAGGATATTGTGGTGCAAGTGGTAAAAGATCCGTTGGCACGAGGTGCGCAGACTCACCACCGATATTACCTTGCCTTCCCGTTATTTAGTATTCATGCGGAAAACAGCCTATGTGGGCGTCACAACGCATTGAAAGCGAGGAAGAACGTAATCGCTTGAAGAACTCACCTTACCTGTGTGATGAATTGGGCGGTTTTATTATCCGTACTGCGGCGAAGGGGCGACTGAACTGGATTTACAACAAGATGCCGAGTTTTTAAAAACGCTGTGGCGAAAAGTGTTAGAGCGCGTGCGAAATACTCGACCCAGCTCCATGCTTTTACGGCGAATTGGCTGCTGCAGCGTATTCTGCGCGATTTTATCGGCGGTAAATGGATCGCATTCGTGACTCCCGACTTTGTTTCAATGAAGTGAAACAATTCACCGAAGGGTATCCCAAATCACGGATAAATTGATTTTATCACGAAATCAACCGCTCTTTGATGTGTACAGTGTGGAAAAGGATTCACCATGCGTTAGATAGACGAGTGAATCCTCAAATCCGGTGGCTGTTGATTATTGAGCAAACAGAAGCCGCGCCACGATCGACATTAATACCGGTGCATTCGTGGGGCATCGTAATTTGGAAGAAACCATTTTTCAACACCAATATTGAAGCCACCAAAACCATCGCGCAACAACTTCAACTGCGCAATCTGGCGGCATGATTATCATTGATTTCATCGATGTGCAAAGTGAAGAACACACCGTAATCGTGTGTTGGGTCCTTGCAAGATGCCTTATCGCGTGATCGGTGAAAACAAACGTTAATGGCTTTCACACAATTAGGTTTGGTGGAAATGACACGCAAGCGTACTAAGGAAAGTTTGGAACATGTTGTGCTGCGAATGCCCAACCTGCCAAGGTCGCGGACAGTGAAAACAGTGGAAACCGTGTGCTAGTGAAATCATGCGCGAAATTATCCGCGTGCATCATTTATTTGCCAGCGAACAATTTGTGGTTTATGCTCCCACGCTGTTGCCGACTATTTAATCAACGAAGAATCTCACGGTTTGTTGGCTGGGTTGGAAGTCTTTGTTGGTAAACAAATCCAAGTAAAACCAGACCGTTTACACCCAAGAGCAGTTTGATGTGGTGGTGATGTAAAAGTATCAGTAGTATTAGGATGAATACTTTACAGGGGAATAAGATGAAAACCTCTTTGTGTCGTATTAAGCGGCGCAGGCATTAGCGCTGAAAGCGGTATTCCGACATATCGCGCGGTGGATGGCTTATGGGCAGGGGCATAAAATCGAAGAAGTTTGTACACCGAGCCCCTGCAACGCAACCGTAAAAAGTGTTGGATTTTTATAATGAACGCCGCCGTAATTGTGCTGTAGCCCAACCAACGCAGCACATGAGGCCTTGGTAGAATTGGAGCAGGGCTACAACGCAAATCATTACGCAAAAGCGATGATCTGCACGAACGCGCCGAGTAGTGCTAATGTGTTGCACCTGCACGGCGAATTAAACAAAGTGTCGGCAGTTTTGACCGGTTACATCGTGCCTTGCCTTTGGTGAACAATCCGTGGCTGATAAAGACCCTAATGGACACTATGCGCTATATCGTCTTTTCGGCGAAAACGTCCCCATGTTAGAACCGGCAATTGACTTTGTTTCGAAAGCGGACGTTGCTTTTGGTTATTGGCACCTCATTACAGGTGTACGCCAACGGCTTGGTCAACGAAGCGCCGAAAATGCCCCAATTTACCTCATCGACCCTAATCCAAATACGGGCTTTATCCCGCTCGGTGGAAACAGTAAAAATGAAAGCCGGTGAAGGCGTACCGAAAATAGATGGCGGAGTTATGGGAAAAGTAAAAACATTTAGAAAAACGATCGCACTCCGGAAAATAAGGAATGTTCTATTCCATCTGTGTAGATGATGAGCCACGTGCAGTTACCTTTGCAGAAAGTCTATTGATATGTTTCTAGATTTGCTGGTGGCGTTGCCGTCATTGGTGATTGACTTGGTTGTTTTGTTGTTTAACTCGCAAAGTCTATTGAGCCAATTGATTCTGAATGTTAATTAGCAGATTTTTGGTCGAAAAGGCAGCTTCGATTGCATTTAGGACAATTTATTTAAGGAGAACACATGATTTATTTTTCAGATAAAGAATTAGACGATTTTTATTGGAGGATATTTATCGTGGCGATTTGACGACGCGTGCGCTCGGTTTGGACAATGCGGCGGAATTTTAGTTTAAACGCAAAATGCCGGTATTGTGGCGAATTAGCGTGGCAGAAAAATTGCTAGGAAAATTGGATATTGAACCGCAGGTTTATGTGCAGGAAGGCGAAGCCGTTGACGCCGGCTACGGTGCTGTTAAGTGCGGTGGCTTCCGGCGATAAATTACATCAGGCATGGAAAGTGGTTCAGTTGGTGTTGGAGTGGTCTTGTGGCGTGGCGCAAATACACGGCGGATATGATCGCTAATGCCAAAGCCATCAATCCCCATGCGGTGGTCGCCTGCACCCGTAAAAAGCATTCCAGACCGAAAGTTAGCGACCAATGCGGTGTTGGCGGCGGGCGGGCATATTCATCGGCAAGGTATTGAGTGAAACGCTGCTGGTGTTGCAATCATCGCAACTTGCTTGCGGAACCCGATAATTGGACAGCAATCGTGGAACGTTTAAGACGGAGAGCTCGGAAAATAAATTACCTTGGAAGCGGATAATTTCAGTCAATTTTGAACAAATGTTGGATGCCGAACCGGATATCTCAGTTGGATAAGTGGTCGGTGGATAACGTAAAGCAGGCATCGTCTTTGGTGGCGGGCAAGCGGTAAAAATGATTCTGTCTGTTGCCGGTGGTGTGAATAAAAATAATGTTGCTGATTATGCTAAGTTAGGCATTCATTTATTTATCACCTGCGCCTTAGTATGCCCCGCCGGAAGATATTAAAGTGGTGATTGAACGGCAACCTTAAAAACACCGCAAAAACGACCGCACTTTTTCGATTAAAAAGTCTCATTCTGTATTCACGATGTGGCGGTTAAATGCAACCGCCACAACTGCCACAACGCCAGTCTTCCGGATTCAGCCGCTTGATAAAACGCCCGCATGTAGTCTTCTTCCAAGGGAATGTCGTATTGAATAAATAAAATCTGCACCAATCCATATTGGCTAAAAATCCAGTCGCTTTCATCTAAGCCTTCTAAATAAAGCTCATCTTCAGGATCAATAAAATTATAGATATTTCTGGTATATCTTTATCACGGCGTTCAGCGGGGGAGGACGAGAGGAATGTCGTTATGTGAATATCAATGTCCTAAGCAGGCGTATGCCCTTTGCCGTCCATTCGGCTTTAAATGGATTTTGCATAATTTGTTACTTAATTGGAAAAATAAAGGGGTTCAGTATAATCCCCTATAAAAATGAACCATACTACAAAAGAAAGGTAATCCAGCATGTTCTGGTGAAAAACAGATCTACACCAATCATATCAAAAAGTGATTAGCCTTTTCCCGAGGCGCGAATTCGCTATAATTTGCGCATTTTTATCAATCTATTTTTCGATGGGTAAATATTTCATATTAAAACAAGTTACCGAGTCTTTACTAACTCAAAGAGTCATTTGGTTTATCCGATTTATCCAACGTATTTGATACGTTAGCGCAACGCAACGTGGATTATGGCGATTTATATTTTTCAGCTAAGTCAGGATGAAAACTGGGTATTGGAAGACGGGATTATTAAAGAAGGCGGATTTCATATTGATCGCGGCGTGGGCGTGCGTGCGGTAAGCGGTGAGAAAACCGGTTTTGCCTATTCTGACCAAATTAATTTAGCCAATTTGCAACAATGCGCACAGGCAGTGCGTGGTATTGCGCAACCTTCTCAGTGTAATTTTATTCTGCCGGTGAGATTTAATCCGGTGGACGCACCGTTGCGTTATCAGCCAATTAATCCGCTATACAGTTTAAGCCAAGAGCAAAAAATTGAATTATTGCGCTTAGTGGACAAAACTGCCCGCGCGGAAGACCCGCGAGTGGTGCAGGTGAATGCCGGCTTGAGCATGGTGTATGAAGAAATGTTGGTGGCAGCCACTGACGGCACTTTGGCGGCAGATATTCGCCCACTCATTCGTTTATCGGTTTCCGTGTTGGTAGAACAAGACGGTAAGCGTGAGCATAACGGTGTGCGGGCGCAGGCGGTCGTTTCGGTTTGGAATGGTTCTCTGAAAGCTATCAAGGCGAACAAGAGCGGTCTATTTTTGCGAAGAATCGTTGCGTCAAGCATTGGTGAATTGAGCGCGAGTGGCGGCACCGGCAGGATTGATGCCGGTGGTGCTGGGCGCAGGTTGGCCTGGCGTGTTATTGCACGAAGCAGTAGGGCACGGCTTGGAAGGCGATTTTAATCGTGAAAAAGCTCCTTATTTACCGGTAAAATCGGTGAATTAGTCACATCGCCTTTGGACGATCGTGGATGACGGCACTTTAATGGATCGCTGAGGCTCGGTCAGCGTGGATGACGAGGCGTGCCAGTCAATATAACATATTGATTAAAGACGGATTATGCGAAAGCACATGCAAGATAAAATGAATGCCCGGTCGATGGGCGTGCAACCGACAGGCAATGGACGTCGTGAATCCTATGCCCATTTGCCAATGCACGCATGACCATACTTATATGCTGGGCGGGTAAAGATAAATTTGAGATTTGGTGGCGTCCGTAGAACGCGGCATTTTTGCACCGCACTGGTGGCGGCAAGTGGATATTACCTCCGGCAAATTCGTGTTTTCTACTGCAGAGCTGTTGATCGAAAAGGTAAAAATCACCAAGCCGGTGAAGGGCGCAACGTTAATCGGCAGCGGTACGGATGCAAAATGTGTCCATGGTTGCTGATGAAGTGGCATTGGATCATGGTGTCGGCACTTGCGGTGAAAGAGGACTGAAAAGCGTGCCGGTGGGCGTGTAGGGCAACCGGCATTGAAAAATCGATCAAATTACAGTAGGCGGAACGAATTACGATAATGGTAACAACAGCGTCAATTTTAAAGTTAATCAAGGGAGCATCTGATGCAGACAAAACCAAATTTTCAGTGCTTGGTGCGCTCGTATTAGCATAGCAGCCGGTAGTGGCAGTTATTGGTATCAGCAGCAAAGGAAATGAAAACAATGCGGTTCATGTGAAAATTTAATCCCATTGAACCAACTTATTACAGGGGAAGAGGGACATCAAATACCGTTTATCCACTGAACATTTGAATTTAATGGCGCTGCCACACTTTCGATTGATAAACTGAAAACTGAGATCACGCAAGGCATTAAAAATGGAACCTGCCTTGAAGGAGATGGGTTTGGTCGAGTGATAATTTACTGAGGTTTTACGCCCCACAGGATTGGCCAACAGGGCAAGAATATAAAATCGTTAGATAAACGGCATTAAACCAGGGTTAACCTATGCGAAATCGGTCACCACGCCTCATTCTGTAAAAACCCAGCCTTTTAGTGTTGTCGACCCGATGCGGACTGTACAGGATCGAATGTCTTTCATGTTCGTCATGCGTTAACGCATTTTGGTGTTTTCAATCCGGTTGATCGGAAGGCATTAGAAAGTGCGGTTGAGTAAATTTAGTTCGCAAAAATCAGGATCAATCGCTCAATTTGATTAATCCGTTGAAATTTAAGATTCGTTATTCCGACAATGATTGGAAGCGATGGATCAGCTCGGATGACCTGTCTTTATCGACCCAACGAATCAATTTGTGCAAACCCAAAATTAGCCAAAACGTTGCGTGCGAGACCGGTGTGAATACCTTGAATAGGAAAGACATCACTAAGCTCGTGCCAGTGCCGACGAAATCAGTCTGCAGAAACGAGGATAATAGTTTTAAGGTTATTAACAATCAGCAAAATGAGCAGAACAGGTTCTAACCTTTAATTTCAGCTATGCGGCGTGAAAGGCAAAGACATTTGCCGAGAATCTTATTGCGATCTTATTACCGGCGATTACCTGAAGGACAAAGTTGGGAATCGGAAAAATTAACGGAAGCGGCTGTTAGACGTGGCGAACGCGTTCAACGGAATTAATCAAGCGAACATCCTTACTCAGCGCAACAATCTTTTCGTTTTGATATTCCGGAAGGCCGTTGCCTTTTTTGCAACTGAATAATAAATTCACTGCTCGGGCGGTTATCAACTGAAAAACCGATTGGCGGCTTAGAATGTGCGCCAAATTACCCGACCTATGTCGGCTTTTTGTGGGCAAAGGTTCTTTATTGTCTCAATATGGCGACGGCAAATTAACCCTTGCGGGACGTAACGCTGACAGTGTGCAACTGGATATTGGCCGCGTACAGGCTGACAACTTCGTCATGTGGCAAATTTAAATAGCAACAGCTTCACCGGTTTAGGCAATTTGAAATTTGATGATATTACACGTTTAAAAACGGAAACCCTTACCGTAGCTGACGATAATCCCGTAAATCAGATTATCTCAGTGTAGATTTATCGCAAAAGGTCACGAAAACAAAGGATCTTTTGGGTGACAGCAGTGCGGTCTCTTCTGGCAGTGAATCTGATGGCGATAATTTAAAAGATAGCAAAAGATGAAGATGGCTGTATTATTGGAATTCCGATCGGATTCGCAAACCAGTGATTACCGTTTTAATCGTTGTTGACGGATTTGGGCATTATGTGCGAAAAGCTGCGGATGGTACGCAATCTGTTTTCGTGCAATCCATTGCCAGTGGGCGCCGGTATCAAATGCGTTAGTGAAAAGTGATTTCTCGCAATAACACAGTGATTGCCAGCCAATTTACTAACAAACTCGGAATTGGCTCAGCTTCCGTCTTTAGAAACTTCAGCAAGAACTTGAGCCAGTTATGTATTTGGTGACACGCGAGGCAGATCAGTCTTTCTTACCTATTGATAAATCAGACCGCACTTTAGATTTCTCCCGTTTTGATATTCGCGGTCAGGAAATTTCCTTGGAGACAAAAACGCCATTAAGACCTTCTTGTTTAATGATCAGGTATTTATCGTCCGGGAGGTCCGTGTATATCGGCATGATCTGGCAAGGCGTTGGATTGGAAAAATCCTGAGCAAATGTACCCTCACTTTAGAAATCACGTCACCGTCGGTAAAACACAATGGCAAAAACAGATCCGAGTGAGTGAAAGTGGTTTTTAATGATTTGACTTATCCGTTGTCGGAAAAGTAGAAACCGGTGAATGGACGGCATATTTCTATTGGTCAACAGCAAGAACAAATTGATGTTGGCTCTGTGACGTTCAAGTGCAGGAATTTGAACCGGATACGTTGAAAATCATGATGTTTAATCGTAGCCAACAAAGCCAGTTGGGTTTCTCCGCAGGATTTAAAGGCGACCATCCATTAACGAATTTATTTGGTATACGCGCAAAAGCAAAACGCTGAGGTGCAAACATCATGTTGCATTCTCTCTTCCCGAGCTTTCCTGAATACAAGAACTATCAGTTCTATGATAATCAACATGATAAAATGCGATTTTGTTGGAAACGAATTACAGGATCAAACCACGGATAATAACGGTGATGCCGTTTTTGCCTTGAATTTAGCGCAAAAGCGGAAATACCGTACAGATGTTGATTTCACGGCGGACGGCTATGAAAATAACAGCGGTCGTGGCGTATCTAAAAAGTGCAATCGGTGTTGGTTTCTGCGCAACCTTGGTTGATGGGCTGCAGCAGTGCGCAAGACTTGAGTTATTTAAGAGAAAACGGCTAAAGCCGGTGAACTTAATTGCGATTAATCCAAGTCTGCAAAAATTTCCGTGCAAGGGCTAAGTGCGGTCTTAATGGAACGTAAATATGTTTCCGTGCTGACCGAACAACGCTCCGGTGCTTATGAGTACGAATCTAAACTGGTGGAAAATCAAATTGATGAAAAACCGTTGGATATCGATCAAAAGCGGGTCTCGAGTGTTTTTGAATACCGAGCATAGTGGTGATTTTGTATTGGTCATTAATAACCAATACGGTGAAACCGTCAATCGCATACCTTATAGCAGTGATTGGGAACAGCAACGTCTCTGTCGCCATGGATAAAAACACCGAACTTAAATTGAACTTGAACAAAAAACAATTTATGCCGGGTGAAGAAATCGAGGTGGCAATTAATGCACCTTATGCGGGGAGTGGATTAATCACCATTGAACGTGATCGTGTATATGCCCATCAATGGTTTAAATCCACGACTAACCGTTCTGTACAAAAATCAGAATTCCTGAGAATTTTGAGGGAAGTGGTTGTATTAACGTGCAATTCTCTCGTGATATGCAATCCGATGATATTTTCACCAGTCCGCGTCAAGTTGGCGTTGCGCCGTTTAGCGTCAATGTGGATAACCATCGTTTGAATGTGACGTTAAATGTACCGCAGCAAGTGAAGTCCGGTGATAAAGTGCAGTTTACGTTATCTTCCGATAAACCAAGTAAAAGCAGTAATTTATGCGGTAAATGAAGGCATCTTGCAAGTGGCTGGTCACAAACAAGAAGATCCGTTGAAGTTTTTCTTCCCGAAATATGCCCTTCAAGTGGAAACCTTTGCAGATTTTTGGATTTGATTTTGCCGGAATTTCGTAAAGTATTGCAGTTTGCACAAACCGGTGGTGACTCGGAAGAAACTGGCAATGTTGGAAAAAGCTCATGGCGAATACCAACCATTTAAACGTAAAACCGATAAAACCGGCGGTGTTCTGGTCAAATATTGTGGATGTGGACGGAAGCAAAACGGTAACTTACCAAATTCCATCGGGCTTTAATGGTAATTTGAAAGTCATGGCGGTTGCCGTAACAAATGACGGTTCACAAATGAATATCGCACAAGCGGAAACTTTGCGCGTGACGACATGATTTTTATCGCCAAGTGCACCGATAACCTTGCATCTCGAATGATGAAAGTAAAGTCAGTTTTGACCGTTTCGAATAATACGAAGAGTAAACAAAATGTGCTTGTTCAGCTCAATGCTGTACCGCAGTTCCAAAGTATTAAAGCAATGCGCAAACCTCCATTGTATTAGCTCCGATGAGTGAAGGCGTGGTGATTTCAATTAAAAGCAACTGATTTGCTTTGACAGTATTTATATTTCACCGCGGCGACTTTAGATGAACTGCAACTAACCGGCACAGGTTGAACGCAAATACGGTATTTCGTGCGTCCACCGACGGCGAAACAGCAATTCATCAAAGTGGGTGATGTGGCGGCATCAACAGGCGCGCGAATTACTCGAATCTGTCGTTCCCACAACGCCGTGAGCAATACGCGCTGATCTCTTGGCCCGTTAGTCTTAGCGAAAGGTATCACAGTTATTTAGGCAACTATGACAACTTCTGTACGGAGCAAATTATTAGTGCGGCAATGCCTAATCTGTTATTGGCGAATAATCCTGAGTATCAAAAGTTTACTTGGCGTTTTATCACAAGCGACGAAGCTAATGAAGCACTCAAACAGCAGTTACACAATAATTTGAATCGTGTCTTTTAATTTATTACCGGCACGCCAAACTGAGAACGAAAGGCTTTTGGCGTATGGTCCGGTTTAGATGAAGATGATGCTTTAACGGCTATGGCGCATTTCTCATTGAAGGCGAAAGAGTGTACAACGTGCACTACCGGCAGCATGGATTGCACCAAACGGCTTGTTTAATCAAAACAATTGCGGCATTAGAACGTTTGAGCTGTCCGGAAAGGAAGATAATTTAGTTACATGCCGTCAACGCGCTTATGCGACGTACTTATTGGCGCGTTTAGGTCATGCCAAGCGACAGCTTAATGTCTATCCGTAGTTTGTTGGAGCGTCATTTCAAAGCGGAAGAATGGCAATCTGATTTAGCCGCGGCTGGGTTGCTGGCTGGTGCCTATCAGTTGGTGAAAGCAGGACGAGGATGCAAACACGCTGATGAACAATCTAATGGCAACTTTGCTCATCGCAGGCGAAAAGGAATGGTTCTATCGCGATTATTTGATCCGTTGATTGAGAAAAAGTTCGGTGTTGTATGTGTTGTCACGTCATTTCCCGAAACAGGCAGCGCCATTATCTAACGGATTGTTTTGAAGGCATTGTGCAAGATTTAAACGACGACCGTTATAACATTTGTCTTCCGCACGGTGCTTTTTAGCCTTAGAGGCTTACGGTAAGTACCTGACCAACTTGAAAAATTACATATTCAACAAGAAGGTCAAAATATCGGCAGTGTACATAGGTGTTTTAAAGTAGCAATATCAATGCAGACAAAAGCTGCGCTTAATGTTAGCAAATCGCAAAGAGCCCCGGTATGCCATTAGCCAACTGGCTATGTACAACAGCCGCCTGGTTGAGGCGATTAAAAACGGTGGGATCGACCCGGCACTTTACTTAGATAAAGACGGCAAACCGTGCGGACTTCTGTGAAACTTGGCGACATCATTAACGTACAAGTCACTGTACGTTCATTACAAAATGTGCAAGACAACATGGTGATTAGCCGACCTTATCCGGCTGGATTTGAAGTGGTAACGGGAATGGTGACATGAGCGCACAAGAGGAAACTCAACAACGTTTTAACTGGGTACACCGTGATTTGCGTGAAGACCGTATGTTGAGCTACGGTTCCGTGGGTGAGACCACCACCGTCATTCAATATCAATTAAAAGCGTAGCGGGTAAATTCAAAATTCCACAGGCTTATGCAGAAAACATGTATAACCGTGCGGTTAATGCCCAATCTGCTGCGAAAGGATATTGAAGTGATTAATAATCATTATAAATGAAAAACCTCCCTCGTTTGACGGAGAGGTTTTATTAACACTTTATGAGAAGAAGTGCGGTCAGAATCAACTGCATCGCCGTTCTCAGCGTATAATAGGCCTCATTTCCTTCATGACAAATCCCAATGAAAAATCGATCATTCTATTTCGGACTGATTTGTGGCGTTTTAGCATTTATCTGTCAACAAATAAGTCAAAACTATTTGCTCAGCAGGCGCATTTAAGCGCTCTTATGTTGCATTTTGCTGGGATGGTGTTTGGTAACACTGTTTATGACGTTATGAAAGCCATATTGAGCGCGCGCGTTGTTTGCCAAAGGACAGATTTTATGCCGATCGTGTTGTATGGTTTTCGACCCACGTTGCAGGATATTACTGACGTGGAATAAACTCGATTCTGACCGATGCCCTGATGTTACTTTCCACTTTCTGCTCACCTGTATTATTGGTATTCGTTATCTCAAAATGGATAAACAACTTGTTTATCCACGGCTCCGGTTGCAGTATTTGTCGGGCTGCTGCGGTGATGGCGGCAGCGCGGTGACAGCGGAATCGCATAAAGCCAGTGTCGGTGGCGATTGCGGTGGTGGTGATTTTCGGTACGCTGTCTATTTTTCTGTATCCGCTATTTTATCCTTGGGTGAGCTCATTCATGACACCACACCACCCGGTATTTATGTGGCCCAGCGTGTATGAAGTGGCACAGGTTTATGCCATTGGTGGCAACATTAGTCTCGTCGTCGCAGATACAGCGGTGATCATCCGAAAATGATTCGGGTCATGATGTTGGCGCTTTCTTATTGGGATTGTCTTGCTTGGAGTAAAGACGCACAAGCAGAGATCTCGAAAATCACTATCTCTGCGTTTGCTCTTTTTGGTTTATTGCTGTTGCCGAGTTCAATTCGTTTAATTTATTGCCGCAAAGCGTTAGTGACATTTTTGGTGGAGCTTGATACCTTCCTACTTGTTTCTGCGATGTCTGCGTTGGGGTTATCAACATATCGGCGCCATTAAACAGGCGGGTCTCAAACCGCTGCTCCTTGGGGCCTTGGTTTATGGTTAATTGTCGGTGGTTTGTTGGTCAACTATGAAGTAGGCTCTTTTTGTCATAGGCAGAAGAGGAAATTTAATTCGTAAGTAGTCAAAAGGGCGGAGCTGTTCATGATAAAACACATTGAAAATCCACCGCACTCTTTTGTTTTTAGTCATGTTTGATGGTTATGTCGTGAAATTTCTGTCACTGTTTCTATGTTGTTTTGTGCGGTTTTATTCGTTGTAGCCGTAGTGGTTCATTTTTACCTCATGAGCCTTTGAAACAACGTTTTCCTTATTCCGTTGCCGCTGTATGACGAACAGCAGAATTTATTACGCCTAACTACAGCGAAAGATCAGAAATATCGCCTGTGGACGCCATTAGAAGAACTCTCGCCACAATTAGTGGATGCCGTGCTTTTTCAGGAAGATGAATGGTTTTCACTACCATTTTGGTGAACCTTTCACGGTTTGTTGCGTGGCGCGGCACAAACCCATCTGTTAGGGTGGGTCACCGCAGGGCGGTTCTACCATCACCACGCAATTGGCGCGGATTCTATGGAATATCGACAGCGCACTATCCACGGGAAAAATCGAGCAAATTTTTCCGTGCCGTTCAATTAGATTGCAATATTCCAAACAGGATATTTTAGGTTTATTTCAACTTTGCACCTTATGGACGAAACATTGAAGGCTCGGACGGCAAGCCGATTGATTTTAACCGTGCCAACAAAACTTGAATTTAGCGGAAGCCATGACATTGGCGATTTTGCCGAAAAATCCGAAGCGCCATGTCAACAGAATAATCAGAAACCGAGATCCGGCAACTGTTCAATGCCCGTAATAAATTGTATGTCGTTGCGGATTGGAAGTCAACTGCATGAGATCGCCACTGGCAATCATTTCAAATTAAATTATCCTTCCACGCATTGAAAACTTCCTCGCACCGCACTTTACCGACCACAAGTGTTGCAACAATATGCAGAAAAAGAGGAAACGCAAAATGGACGTACTTGAATCAGCAGGTTTAAACAGCGGCTTACAACGTTTGGTTGAGCGATTAGCCAGCGTTATTTGCAACAACAAAAAGCTATGGCGTGAATAATCTGGCTGGTATTGTTGGTGGATAATCGCACCATGCAAATTAAAGCCTTGGCAGGTTCCGGTGATTATTTTAATCCGCAAATCAACGCGGACAAATTAACGGTACGCTGGCAAAACGTTCTTATGGTTCGCTGACCTGAAACCGTTGTAAGTGGTCTAGCCTCGATCATGGCTAGCGTCCTAAACGATATTAAAAGATTTGCCGACGAATTTTGCGATTATCAGCGCGAATTATGGAAAGGTAATCTCCAGACCGGTAGAGCTGACGCAGGGCATTATTACAGCCGCAATATTCCTGCCGTCGAGATGGCACAACGTCTGAAATATCCGGATCTTTTACGATTTTGCTGAAACAAGCGGGAAATTGTTTCGCCGAAGGAAAAAGCCCATTATGGTTTGTCGTTGGTATAGGCGGCAGAGCTCTATGCAACAACTGGCTAGGTTTATATGCTGCTCCTTAGCCACGAAAATGGCAACCATTGCAATCCTTGAAAGACGCCTCCGGAACAACCTGTCTCGTTATTAAGTCAAAGCAGCTATGTTGGGCGACATCTTGTCGCAAAATATTCGCACCGGATATTTATAACAAAGCCATCAAAACCAAGTTACCGATTTATTGGAAAACCGGCACATCTAACGGATTGCGCGATGCTTGGACAGCAGGCTACTTCGGCAATTACACGTTGGTCGTGTGGTTTGGTAATTTTAACAATGTAAAGCAACCCGCACTTATCGGGCGTCGCCGGCTGCTCCATTATTTTTACAGTTGGCAGATGCGATTATGCGCAATCTCCGACGATGCAAGATCCGCTTAGCCGTGAAAAGTTAACTTTAAAAAGATGTACCGGTATGCCGCTGACGGCAACTTACCGAATAGACATTGCCAGCAACTTACCAATACTCTTTTTATTCCCGGTAAATCGCCGATTCAAGTAAGCAATATTTATCAGCAGTTACGCGTACGCAAAGGTACGGATGTTTTAGCTGTGCAACAGATCCGATAGAGACCGAACAAAAATTTATGGGATCTGGAGCAGCGACATCAAAAATTGTTTGCTCAAGCCGGAATTATGAAACACAGCTCGATGGTCAATGCGGAATGCCCGCTCGAACAGCAAACCCAATCTTTTACAACAGATTACGCATAATCCGCTGAAAATTACCTCACCACTGGAAAAATCGGACTTATTTCTATAATACGAATAGCGTAGAAGACCACATTCCGTTAATTGCCACGACATCAGGCGAAGTTCAGCATCTTTATTGGTTTGTGAATAACGCGTATTTAGGTGGAGAGCAGAGCAGACGAAACATTTTTATGGAAACCGACAAACATCGGTACATATCAAATTACCGTTGTTGACGAGGCTGGTTATCTGGACGACAATGAATGACGGTGAAAATAACTCGTTAGTATGGTGCGCGGTCGATAGGTAAAATTTTCTACCGCACTTTGAGATAGGGTTTGGGATTAATTATTAATACCCAGCGTTTTGGTATATCGAATTTTAAACCGGAGGAGAGAGCCTCTCGAGCCATTAAAATAAATATCTTTGGCTGGGAACAGGCGGTGTGATGGTTAAAATTGCCGCCGGAAGACTAAAATAAGTCTCATGTGATACTCTATGTGTCAGTGCTGTTTGTAATTATAGTATAGGAAGGCAGATTTAAGGTATGAAACAAGGAAACCAATAATTAGTGGGAAGATTGATTTATTGAGTAAAACAAAAGGCTTAGAAAATCCGTTTTTGTCGTTTAAAGTGCGCGCTGATTTAACGCAGTATTTTTCGCTTTATTCATCAAACATTGCAGAGATGGATTCTTCGTTGATACGGCGAATTGCTTTCTGCAAGCATTTTGGATAATGTTAATGAGCGAACTACCTAATGCGAGCACCTTCGTCAGTCAACGGAATGGTGTCTCGTTACGACAACTTCACCTAACGCATCGCTGGCAAGGTTTTTCGCGGCAGAACCTGGAGAATACCGCATGTGTAGCGTAAGCGAAGACACGTTTTAGCACCACGTTCTTTAAGGCTTCAGCTTTGGCATAAGGTGCCGCCGGTGTCGATCGCGTCATCAACCAAGATAGTCACGATCCGCCACATCAATGTCGATGCATTACTTGAGAAACGTTGGCACGTGGATTTATGTTTGTCGATAATCGCTGTCGGTGTCGGGCTAATACCCTGCCACAGCACGGGCACGACGACACCACCGATGTCCGGAGACACAACGATTGGATTCACTAAGTTTGGTTTTTTTCTAAAATGTCATCGATTACCACAGGAGGAACCGAATACGTTATTCACCGGCACATCAAAGAAAATCCTTGATTTGTTCTGTGTAATCGTAGAGTTACCACATCATCAACGCCAACGCCGACAAGAAGTCGGCAACTACTTTTGCTGTAATCGGTACACGAGCAGAACGAACGCTATGGCTTTATGGGCATAACCGAAATAAGGGATTACGGCAGTAATACGACCGGCAGACGCGCGATTTAATGCATCAACCATAACCAATAATTCCATTGTTAATAATGGTTGGTGCGTAGGTTGATTGAATGATAAATGCTATCGCCACCAGCGAACATTTTCATTGATTTGCACTTTCAGCCACCATCGCTGAAAACGACCAACGTTGCATCGCTTACCTCGTTTTTAAGCATATTGAAATAATGCTTGGCGAGTTCGGTAGCGTTACCGGCGAAGAGTTTAATATCTGGTACGTTTGACCAGGTGTTATTAGATGATAAAATTAGGTTAACGATAAACGGATTTTCACGGCTGTTCCAACATGGTGCGTAACGAAACGTTTAATCCTTTAGCAACAACCAAAATACGCTTTTACGTCGTTGAGCATCGGATTGAGCAGATTTTTCATCGTCAACCCGCAAAACACAAGCGCCGGGTTCCTGTTAATCTTGTTGGTTATTCTATCAACCAGTCTAGTATTTCTTCAACTCTGAATAGTGATCCGTGCCAACCTTTTTCGCAATCGTTTATGTATCTTTTCTTGACAATAATTGTTGTAGTACTTTTTTCGGGTATTTCGCGGTAAAATCAGAGAGGAAAACCACGCAGCAGAAATAGACATTTTATTGATCACGAGATACCACTCTCTCCCGTGGTTCGCACAGATTTTTTTCGCCCACGCCTTCGGCAAATGCGGCTTTCAAGAAGCGCACGAAATGGGGACATCCGGCACCAAGCTTAAACCAAGAGCGGCAAGTTGCTCGGTGTCTAAATGGGTTTGGCAAATGATTTAAGGCAACAAGAGCCGTTGCCGCGTTAGAAGAACCGCCACCACGCCACCGCCGATGGGCAGAATTTTATCTAATTGCAACCCGCGCCGAGTGAGCAAACCGGTTTTGCCAACAAATGTGCTGCACGATAAATCAAATTATCTTCAGGTGCTAAATCAGCGATTGGCGAATTAAATTGATTTTTGCTGGGTCATTTCTTACCCTAATCGATAGCCAATCGCCAAAAATCCACAAATTGAAATAGGTTTGTAATTCGTGATAACCATCCCAAGCTTCCGTTGATATACAAGAACAGATTTAATTTCGTCGGCAAGGAACGGTACGGCTTCATTATTTAAGCCTTCTGGCACTGGTAAAAGTGGTGGAAAATTGTATGTTTTCATTTAAGTCTCATCTATCCACGCGACCAGGGTTTGCCTTCGTTTTCAGCAAGATATTTTCCGGCATTGGAGGCTGGCGACGAGGATAGGACAGATAATCCGCCGTCCACGCTTTGCCGTCAACGCCAGATGGGTGCAAAAGAATCGAGGAAGTGATTTTCTGCTACCAACAAGTCATACCTTCGGCTGACCTTTAGCCAAAGACAAATTCATCCAATGGAAATCCATGCCGATAATTTTCTGGCAGCATTTTACATCGGTCGGAACGTTGACGACCTTTATTGTCGGAAATTGTCACCGGCATTTCAATTTGTAGCGTTTCGCCACTGAGCGGAACAAAGTTTCAACGTGTAATTTGCGGATGGTGATATTGCCAGTCAAAAACGGGTAGAGAAACGTTCTTTCGTGCTGATATAACCCAGTTGGCTCAAAGCTTGGTAACTTTGATTTGTTGTAACTGTTTCTAATGCTGCCGCTATGTGGGATCCGTTTTTCGATGTATTTTACATCGGTAGGGCGTTGCTGATCGACGGTACAGCCGCCCAATAACAGTCCGGCGAAGAGAATCCAAAGAGAAAATTTAATGGTTTTCATATATGACCTGTTTGATAAAAAATAACGCTGATTTTACGGTTCGATTTTTATGGCGTAAAGCATTCAACGCCGGTTTAGGTTTAAAGTGCGGTAAGATTTCGGCGTTTTTGTTGATTTGCCAAAATACGTCCGCGATTTCAAGTTGATCACGAATGGCTTTGTTTTCAAAACCGGCAGCGATAATTCGATTGAATATCTACTTTAATGCGGCTTGATACAAGGCGAGATGGCAAATTCCCGTTGAGGGTATTGAATGTGTTCAAACTTTGCGACCTCGCGTATCCGCAAAACAAACAAGAAGAAATCGATAAAACGGGGTCGGCTATTACACACTGCAAGTATTAAACAGTTTACAATGGTTTCCGGGCGAAGCTCAAATACTTTGTGAACATGTGAATGATATCTTTGCGGTGAGTTCTGCCAGTTGTTGATAATATGTCGGTACTTAAACGTTTACAGTGCTTCTTGGTCGGTGCAACGCCCAGTTTTTCAAAGTCTGCGGTGATGGGCCAGTTTGTTTGGGGTACAGGTTTTGCCTAAGTCATGACAAATGGCGTAAAACGCACCGCACTTTTTATGATGGAATCGACCTGTTCCTGAAAGCTGTGTTGCCTGTTGTAGTACCATCATTGTATGCACGAAGTTATCGATTTTGATGATATTTTGCCGGATTTGGTACACCATAAAGGGTATCCACTCCGAAAGAGTATTGAGTGCACCAATCCTGACGCAAGGTTTCAGCAAATTTGTGATTTTTTTCATTTAAGGCTTTTTTCAGTTTCATTCAAACGCGCTCGGCCGTCAGATGCCGTAGCCGCCTTGCGCACCGCGTGCGCGGCCAATTGTGGTAGAGTTTCACCGCGATGTTGAAAGCCGCGCCGAGGCAGGCAAACGGCGACCCGCAAAACGCGTAAAGCGATCTCTTCCGAAAATGCGGGGAAACATGGCGCAAAACATGCTCTTTTCAGATCTTCCACGCCATGACATGGATCGGCGAAACGTCGCTAAATTTTAACAGCGTTACCGGTAAGATCGCGACGAACCAAATCTGTTCTAACGTGATGTCAGCAGAAAATCGCAACAAAGCCAGCAACTGTTGCCCGCTTTGCGCTCAGTGGTCAAGCCAGCATACTCTTTTCTTTGTTTTGTGGATGGAGAAAACCGAAATCTTTACCGACTTGTTGATAGCCTTGATTCAGCAAATTCGGCGTATGCCCATAATCACCCAATCCCGATCTTGACGGGTTGAGGAGCCACTGTGAACCAGCTCGACTAAACAGATGTGAAATTTTCCGCCTTGTGACCAAATATCGCGACGGGCGTTTAGTGCGTATAAACGGTAATAATGCTGAGAACCAATCCCACGCCCAGTACCGAACCGCCGTAGATAAATCCATTGACAACGCACTGCGTGTCGCGGCATCTAACATGGCTTCTAAATCACGATCTGGTCATTTCCAATTCCCGTTTTGTTGGGAGTTTTGTTCCAATAATTGCTGCTTTGTTGCTCCGCCCGTTTGGTACGACGTTGCATTTCTACGGGTGCGTTTTGCCAATCTCCGTCTAAAACGATTGAGTTTTAGGACTCAACTCTTTGAATTTGATAAATCTCGATTTTCATCTTCATACGCTGGCGCTAGTACCGGAGTCTCACCTGCTTAAAATCAGGCTTCACGGTAATACTGTCAAAGCGAACCAGCGTGTAACGATCCTTATCTATCTACGCCGGTAACGGCTTCGCCTGCTGGAATGGTGCCGCGACTTTAAACGTGCACCGGCGCTTTAACTGCGTAAAACGTGGAGAGGTTGCCAGACGTATTTGTCCTCCTTGTGCGGCAGACATGCAACTGGTGAAGCAAAATAGTGCAAGCAGGTAGATAAAGTTTTTTGCATAGGGAAACTTTGAGAAACGAAAAGTGCGGTGAAAATTTTAATGTAAATATTGACCGTACTTTTCAGACAGGATTAATGGAAAATAGTTGTTAAGAGGGTAATAAATACACAGCGAAGAACGCACCACGGTAAAGCGTAACCACCAAGAAACAACAACATGAATAACGTTTACACGGTCATGATATTAATGGCGCGCAAAACCGATACCTAACACCGCACCAACAAGGGTTTGCGTAGTGGAAATCGGTAATCCGGTACCTGAGGCGATAACCACCGGTCGCGTAGCAAACTGGGCTGCCGCAAAACCACGGCTTGGTGTGAGATCCGTAATGCCGGTGCCGATGGCTGCCATCACTTTATAACCCATATCACCAAACCAACAACAACCCTGCGGCGCTTCAAAGGTAGAATCCACCAAGCAGCGGGAACGTTGTTAACAACTGACCGCCACTTTCAATAATGGCAACAACCGCAGAAAGTGGGCCAATCGGCATTGGCTACATCGTTTGAACCATGGGCAATGCCATGGCGCGCGGTCATCAACATCAGAATACTGAAGAGACTTTTTTCACGCCGCCGAAGGAGCCAGCCTTCCAACATTTTGTATTTAAATTTGATGCCAAGGAACAAAGCGGCTGTGTCAATGGAACAATGCCGGATAGCAAAAGAATCGCAAGTTCTCTGGTGCTACTTAAATTCAACTAACGTGTTTTAACCCTTTGTTTAAGGTCAATGATAAAAATAAAACAGGATGCCTATGTAGTAAAAGGCCGTATTTTGTGCATTTCTAAAGGGCTTTCATCGAATGCCTTTTGTGTGTGCTGATAAAAATAAAGGGAAGCGAGTAAACCGGCAAGTAAGGGGTGATAAACCAGCTACCTACAATATTTTTAATGTTGCTCCATCAACAGAGGTGTCCTGCAGTCACGCAAGCGAAACCGATGATCGCACCGACGATAGAGGAGTGAGTTGTGATACCGCCACGCCCATGAGGCAAGTACCATTAACTATGCCTGAAGCGAATAAAGCTGACATCATGCCAAAGACCAGAACTTCCGGTCGCAAACAAATTGCATGGTGTCGATAATGCTCGCTTTTGATGGTTTCGGTGACTGCCACTGGCAAGATAAGCACCTGCCGCTTCAAAAATCATTGCACAATAATGGCTTGTCGGTTGTGATTAGTTCCTGAGCCAACGGATGTTCCCATTGCATTTGAAACATCGTTGGCCCTACGCCAGCGCTATAAAAGCCAAAACGGCTGTAATGAAAATCAACACGAGCTGTGGCTGATGAAGTAGTTCCATTGAAAATACCCTGGCAATGGAACAGGAGCGAGCCACATTAATTCAACAAGAAACTGACCTGTTAGCTTGGTCGTGCAAGCACGCCAACCCATTCAATACTATAAGAACATGACATCGACGGGTTGTAACGACCTTCAACCCCACATAGCATTTTTTCTGCATCGATTTGCATTTGATCGGTATCATCTTCAATGATATCTAACTGTTAATCATTTGATTAACAAAGTTTAATTCACGACCTTTTGAAACCGGTTTCTAATAATTGATCCATTTCTTCGATCACTTTATGGGCTTGTTCAGGCATCTGCTTCGGGTGTCTCGCTAGCTCATAACCATCATGCATTTCGGTGGAATGCCAAATCGATCCAACCATACGACCGGCGATGTCCTTGCGTAATTCCGGCTAATTTGTTCGTGAGCCAGTGACCACCCCAATAAATCGGCATGTCTAACTGGCATGAATAAACCGGGCGTGGTACCCCCAAACGATCTCACGTTTTAATGCATCGGTTGACGCCCGTGCGAAATATCTAAACGAATGTCTAGCATCTCAGTCTTCACGAAAGATTGCTTCAAAGAAAGGAACCAATTCACAGCATTCAGCAGACTTTATTGGAGTGTTTTTAATGGCTTTAAAGGGAGGGCAAATAACTAAGGATATTATTCATTGCCATGAAGATGACTCCACCATACATTAACCACGCGCATATTACCTGATGTAAATGAAAAATTCACGATTTGACCAAAATCAGGCTTTTTGCTGATAATAAAACCCGTGAATTTAGAGTAAATACAAAAACTTTAAGATTCAAAGGATTTTATCACAAACGAAATCGAATTAAAATTAGCGGTCGGTGATATTCATGAGGAACAGCTTAACACTTGCTACATCATTTACATTATTACAGCAAAGCCTTTAGCCAATAATTTATTAATATACTACGATAACTATTTACCCAACAGAAATGGGCTTGTGTGTGCGTCAGCAAGACGACCATTACACCTTGACCTTTTTAAAAACCGATGGTAAAGTATCCGGTATGTGCCGTTCGCCCGGAATAGTAACGTGGAATTACCGACATCAACCTAATTTATGGCGTTAACCGTCAGCGTATCAAGCTTGTATGAAATGTTGATGAGCCCTTACAGCCGATTTTTAGCACTGACTTTGAACGCCAAAAGTTGTTGTCTAACATACGCCCGATTGTCAAATTCGAAGCGGGCATCGATCAGGCAGTGAAACAACAGCCTATTCGTGAAATGGCTGAAGTAGTTCGCACCAGCCGCTGCCGGTCGCTGGGATTTTTAACCCATTATGCAGACAAGGTACATTTTTATTCTCTCAGCAAAGCAAAATGGATATCAAAGGTTAGGCTCAAGGAAAACCACGGAAGTCCAGTGAGTGGATTACAGCGGCGGGGCTTTTTAATTCGGAAAAACGGATAAAACAACGGAAAAAATTGACTGCACTTTAGCTTATGAGCAGTCTTTTAGTCGAAGAAACATTAGGGGCTCATTTTTTGCATCAGATTCCGCTAAAACTGTAGAACGGGTAGCTTTTTTTTCAATTTATATCATTACATGAGATAATAAATTGTTAGAAGCAAAGGAATGAACAGCTGGCAGCGAATCAACATTATGTACAGGAAATGTGTTGAACGATTTAACCGAAGCGAACGCGGATGTTTCGGCGAAATCCGCATGACGCTGGCCTGTTTGCCACAGGAGACGGAAAGATAATGCGCTATGATGAATTTCAAACGTCGACTCCATCCAACGCCGCAATATGCATGTCGCATGCTTCACCTGATTGGCCGTTAATGATCGGCGGATAACCCATGGCGAAAAACAAAACGGTGGCTTATGTTTGTAAATGATTGCGGCGCGGAATATTCCCTGCTGGCAAGGGGCAGTGTGGCGCTTGTAAAGCTTGGAATACCACCACCGAAGGCGGTTGGTTTCACGACGCCACAAAGTGACCGATTAGGTGAAGGCGGTGCCGGTGAGACTCTGCGCCAAATTCAAACGTTATGAAATTAGCTTCCGCCAAAGAAACCCCTGCGTTTTAGCAGTGGTTACGAACCGGATCGGCGGTGGTCAAACGGCAGTGCCATTCATTGAGGCCATCCGGCGCGGTGCACGTTATTGTTGCAGTGGTGATGTGTCATTTGTCGCACGACCGCACTTATGTGACCGGTGGCGAATCTTTTGCGCAAGTTGCTATGCGGAGCCAAACGCTCCTGTCGCCGCCGGAAAAACTGAATATGCCGGAAACTTCCGTCGAGCAGATTTGTAATTTGCGATCAATTAAACCGTACCATCGTGATCGACTCTATTCAGGGTGATGCATTGGCGGATATTCAATCGTCACCGCAGTGGCACAGGTGAACGTGCTTCTTTTTAACGCGTTATGCAAAACTCGACAAGTGGCAACTATCATGGTCGGCATGTCACTAAAGACGGCACCAGGCTGAAGGTGTTAGAGTACGCCATTGACTGCCCTTTTTTTATTATTGGGTGCGAAACAGCCCTGCCACCTGCGTAGCCACAAAACCGCTTTGCGCCGTGAATGAGTTAGCGTATTTGCTATGACAGAACAAGGTTTGCGTGAAGTGAAACCCATCATGATTCTTTAAGTCGCGTGATGAACAAACGCCCGGCGAGCTCGGTGATGGTGCGCAGGAAGCGTACGCCCGTTGCTGGTGGAAATTCGCGCTGGTGGATCATTCTATGCTCAAGCAATCCACGCCGTCGTGCTGCTGCAGGGTTGAGCAAAATCGTCTTGCTTTTTATTATTGCTCGCCGTGTTGCATCGCCACGGGGATTGCAATGGCGGATCAAGATAAGCCAGAATGTCGTTGGCGGCGTCAGTGACCGAAACCAGTTGACGGCGTTGCTTGGCACTGATTTCCAGCTTGTAACTGTCCGTTACCACAAGATCCGTGGTGTTTTGGTGAAGTGGGATTGGTCGGTAAATTCGTCCTGTACCCGCGAAGAACGCTAGTGAGGCTGCAAAACATGGCTTTAAATGCGTTGATTATCCTGTTCGGGAACAAGCCAAACATGCGATGGAAAACATGGCGTCACAGTGAAGAAATGGTTGATGCGCTGAAATCTTGACTGCTTTGAAAGCACCGCACTTTGAAAATGCGACTGAATGAAAACGATAGATAAAAAAACAGTTCTTTGAGAAGCGCTATTTTATGTAGAAATGTTTTAAATCACTTCAACGTCAACGGCCGTTGGACCACGTTGGGAATCTTGTACGTTAAAAAGTAACACGGTCGCCTTGCTTAAAGTGGCACGGGAAATTATTACCCACGATGCCGGAGAATGCATGAAAACATCTTTTTAGAACCATCTTCGGTGCGATAAAACCGAAACCTTTTGTTGAATTGAACCATTTCTTATTGCGCCGTTTAATTTAGAGTTACGTTGTCTCTCCTTATTTGAAATAATGAAATTGTGTGCTTAAGGTTCAGTAATTTAATTGCTAGTGATTTAACTGAATGAGATGGATAAATTGAATTTTCAGCAATTCAAAACTTGAATGAGGAAGAACCGATCCAACTTACTGATCAGCGATTGGTTCAGTTGCTGGGCACATTAGAACACGCGGAAAGAAAAATGAAAACAACAATCTCTTTTGCTCAGATCCGCATTGTTCTTGATTAAATGCAAAATAGAGTTAAACAAATTAAATTTTGTATTAAATGAATATTGGAGAGCTTTTCTACTTTCTTACCGCAATATTGTGTCACAGGCTAGAATTAATCACTATTTTCTCTCATTCATACGAACGTCGCACTATGGAAAAGAGTGCAATCAAAAGCTTTAGATGCCATTGACATATACCAATGAACTCATAACGCAACGGCAAATTTCCAACACTGATTTGTCAAAAGTGATTGTACCTCTAACACTTGTTTAGAACGTGTAAAACGTTTGAGAAAAACAAGGGTGATTATGATATCGCGCCTTTATTGAATCCGGAATTATTGATTCGCCATTGGTGATCGGTGAGAAATTACTTCAGTGCGCGGTAAACCCGATGTCTGAAGACCCTAATTTGGCAGTGCTGCAGTTGATGAAATTCAAGAATGTCATTTGCTTCCGCGATTTCGATTATTTATTGAAAACCCGAGTGGCGGATATGGCAGCGTACCGCAATTGCGACCACTTTTGTTACGGTTACCCGGCGTAAATGACACACCTGCACTGCGTGGTGAGTGGACGAAGTCAAACAAACCAATACAGTTGAAATAGAGATAAAGTCGTGCTATGATTAAACGTATTACCGAACATTTTCCCCGAAATATTATTTATTAAATTTGTTGCTAGGTATGACCGCATCTTTCGGGTTTTATCTGGATCATTGCTTTGGTCGGGATACACGCCGCTGGATAACTCCTGCCACCGCAGCCTTTTGCACCAGAGATACCACCAACAAAGCCGGGCGTATCTGGGGCGTGGTTTGTGGATCTATTTTTGTACTCTTTCGGTTACGCGTGGGAACGTTATTCCGTTCATGTTGCCGTCTCCCGCGTATTTAATTCGGTACTCAAACGAGTGACTCTCGCCAGACATGGACGAAATTTAGTTTGCGGACATTCGGTTCGTATTTTATTGCTTATGCGGGTTAACGGTCATTTGTACATTGTCTTTCAACAACACGGGCAAATTTACGTGTCCGGTGGTGCGTTAGGGCGGCTGGCTCATACTTTAACGTTCTGCGAAGCGGCCGGAAAATTCCGGATTGCTTGTCTCGCGGGCACTTTTGCCCGCGTGGCTTTTTATTTGCGCCCGGTGCGTCGTTTATCCGCCTGTTGCTTCGTTTCTATCATCAATGGTTAACCATGCAAACGCCACCAGCGGAAGAAACGCAACCGCAAGAGAAGAAAAATGCTCTCGCCGAAGCGAAAGAAGAAATGGCTTTTGCTTTCAAGAAAGCCTAATGATGGCAGGCAAAGGCTTAGCTGAAGAAAATTCAGCAGAAACAAATACGGAATCAAATCATCAGCTTCATATCACCGGACCTCTGGAAGAAACGACATCAGTAAGTTCTTCCGACAATATGACCATTGCTGTGGGAAAAGAGGGTGATACTCGGCCACTGTTCATTCCTTATGAGACTTTGGAGCAACAAGAGGACATTACCGAATGCAACCATTAAGCTACACCGCCGTGACGCTCTTACCACCGACACAAGCACTGCTGAGCCAAAGACTGAGATCCAAAGTGCGGTGGATTTTCCCATGATTTTTCTGTGAACGGGAAATCATGCCAACGGTGTCTCTTTAGCATCGCCACATGCGAATGCGCATGAAGAGACGTTACAACCGGGACTCACTATCATGAAAACAACTGTAGTTAATCTCGTCGGTGAGGAGGACAGAAGAAGTCGAGCTGGCGTACTACATTACGCCACAATATAAACCTTATGGTGATTCTCTCTAGCATCCGGCACTTTCAGCAGCATACAGCTAACGTAGAAAACCGACCACACCATTGCCGGAGCTCGATTTATTGGAGCGTCACCAAAGCAAAGCTCAAAATATTACCTAAGAAGAAATCAGGAAACCTCGCAAACGGCTGAACAACAGTTACGCATTTCAATGTGAAAGCCAGCGAAAGATGTGTTGGTTGGTCCGGTGGTAAACCCGTTATGAATTGAATTAGACCCGCGTAAAAGCCGCCAAAGTCACCCAGGTTTGATACAGACTTGGCACGCGCTTTGATGTTCCGCTCAATTCGTGTGGCGGAAGTCGTCCCAGTGAAACCTTTATATCGCGCATCGAAACGCCGAAACGATCATCAAGTCAAATGGTGCCGCTTCGCGATGTGCTGGATAGCGATGAATCCGTAACAAAGCCGTTGCTTTCCAGCCGGCATTTAGGTAGTATATTAGCGGTAAACCCATGATCGTGGACCTGGCTAAAAGTGCTCAATTTATTATGGCGGAACCACTGTCTCGGAAAAATCCGTTGCGTGAATACTGAGGATTTTAAGCTTTGCTTTATCGCGTGAACCTGAAAGAGGCCGTCATGACTGACCCGAAGCGCTGTCGAACTTTATTATATAAACGACATTCCTCATCTGCTGACGGAAGTAGTACCGACATGAAAAGCCGCCAATGCGCGTTGCGTTGGTGCGTGATGAAACTGGAACGTCGCTATCAATTACTGTCTGCTTTACGTACGTAAACATTGAAGGGTTTAATGATCGATGACTATGATGCGCTGAAAATGCCGATTCCAAATCCATTGTGTTCCGGCGATTCGCTGGATCAGCCCGCCTCCTGTTGGAAAAACCTGGCCATATATGGTGGTCGCGTTGTAGATGAATTCTGCCGATTTAATGATGGCTGCCGGCAAACAGGTGGAAGAACCACTGATTGCTCGTTTGGCGCAAAAGCCGCTGCAGTGGAATTCACTGACTTTGGCAACGCAACGTCCTTCTGTGGATGGTTTACCGGCTTCGATTAAAGCCACGCCGAGCCGTATCGCGTTCTACCGTGGCAACGAAAATTGACTCACGCACGACTTCTCGATGCAGGTGGCGCTGAATCCTTGCTGGGCAAGGGCGACATGTTGTATCTCACCGCAAGGTTCTACCGAATTAGTCCGTATGGCCCGGTGCTCTTATGACCGATGAGGAAGTAGGCCGCCGTAGATGATTGGAAAGCGCGGTAAAACTGGAATTACATTGACGCATCTTAGACGGCAACGAGGATGAAGACGCTCAGGAACGGTTAGGTGATGTTATCGCGAGACCCGCTGAGTTGTTTGATGAAGCGGTCGAGTTTGTTGTTAGTACAGGTACCACCTCACTTTCGCGTGATTCAACGCTGCTTTCGTGTGGGATTTAATCGTGCCGCGAATATCATGGATCAACTGGAAGAGCAGGGTATCGTCTCGCCATTGCAAAACGGCAAACGTGAGCCATGTTTGCGCGTGGGCAGATTTATTAGAATAACTCACCTTTGAGGTCATGGTTACTGTATGTTGTTTAATCGATCTCATAAATGAGGCGACGAAAGGCAAATCTGAATAAGGAATTGAATAATACGAAAAACGCTTTCAAAAACTCACCGCACTTTCTTTGGCAATGGCGACCCTTTAAGCTTTGGGCAAAATGCTGGCGCTGAGTTACAGAATCATGCTTAAATAAAGTGGATACGTTGCGCCGATTGGCACAAACGGCAGCCCAGCAATGGTAAAATGTGCAACAAGGCAACGGTAAATTACAAATCAAGCGTCCGAATTTGTTCCGCATGGACACCAAATCACCACAAGAAACCCAAATTATTGCCGCCGATGGTCAAACCCTTTGGTTTTATGCGATCCCTTGTGGAACAAGTGACGGCCAATTGCAAAGAGAGGCGGGTGAATAATACGCCATTTGTGTTACAGTTGACCAGCACTGACAAAAAGCTATTGGGCGCAATATTCGGTAGAACAAAAGATGACACTTTCGTGTTAGCAAAACCGAAAGCGCAAAACAGCAACAATATCAAGCAATTTGATATTCGTATCGATCAAAACGGCGTATTAAAAAGGTTTTAGTACCATTGAAAAGACGGCAGTCTAATCAATATATCTTGCGAAATATTACCAACCAACATTTAGATAGCGGTTTTGTTTGGTCTTGAAGCGTACCTCAAAGGCGTAGAATTGGATGGACCAACGTACAGGCGAATTGAACTACGTCTAACTTTAGCTTTTGATTTCAACGAAACGACTCTCGCCCTTTAGCAGGCCAGAATGCGCCCGCAACCACCTTGGCGCAGTATTGTGGTCAGTCTCATTTGTTGGGCGAAGGTAAACCGTTACGCAAAAGCGATTGAGGTGCAGGCTATGTTCATTCCATGATTTTCTGGGGCCACCCGCACCGCAAGACCACCTTTTGGTGGAAATTATCGCGCAACGCATTCAGGCTGAAGTGGGAGGTATTTCCGCCGTCACCAGCGGCATTAAAGAAATGCGATAGCTACTCGAAAAGCCAAACACAAAATAAATTGGCGTTTGTGCACCATTTTGTTTGTGGATGAAGTTCACCGTTTCAACAAAAGCCAGCAAGATGCGTTCCTGCCTCTATATTGAAGATGGCACCATTATTTTTATTGGTGCTCACCACTGAAAATCCTTCCTTGAATTAAATAACGCATCGCTTTCCCGCGCATCGGGTTTATATATTCTCAAACCACCTTTCCACGCAGTGAAATTGAGTGGCGTGTTGTCAAATAAAGCTCATTGACGATCCGGAAAACGGCTTTGGGTAAAAGTGTGGTTAGATTTGCAGGCGAATTTGTTGTCACTGTCAGAATACGTCAACGGTGATGCGCGCCTGCGTATTGAACTGTTTTGGAAATGATGGTGGACATGGCGGCCGAATCGAAAACGGCAAAATTTTAGGACCGCACTTTACTCACGGAAGTCTTAGGTGAACGCTGCACGCGCGTCTCGACAAACAAGGCGACTGTTTTTATGATTTTATTTCGCGCTATAACCATTCGTGATCCGCACCGGATGCAGCACTCATTGGCATGCCCGCATTATTACCGCCGCGGCGATCCTCTCTTTATGTAGCGCGCCGTTTATTAGCGATTGCCTCGGAGGATGTGGGCATTGACCTGCGCGCAATGCAAGTCGCCCTTGCTGCTTGGGATTGCTTTTTACCTGGGCGTTGGCGCTGCTGAAGTGAACGCGCCATTGCACAAGCTATCGTGTATTTAGTTGCTGCACCGAAAAGCAGCGTGGTTTACCTTGCTTTTAAAGCTGCGAAAAATTGGCGACGGAATCAGCTGATTTGATGTGCCGGAAACACCTCCGCAACGCGCCAACCAATCTGGATGAAAGATCCGCTTGCGCTGAAGTCATCGCTATGCCCACGATGAACCCAACGCTCACGCCGCGGGTGTGAAAATTATTTCCGCCAGAACTTAAAGACACACAATTTTATTTTCCGACTACAAGAGGGATGGAAATTAAGATGAAAGAGAAATTGGACCATGAAAAGGATTGATCAGGAAAGTGGTAAGAAGAGATATAAATAAGTCTGTTTGGACATTTACCCACTTTTCTTTGTTTGTAGAAAGAAAGTAGGTAAAACCCAATAGCATAAATTCGCTTATTTTTATTTAATTATTACTAGACTTGTATATCTGAATACCCAATTTTAGTTTGAATTGAATAAACAACAAGATAACTAGCAATAGAATGTGATTGTAAAATATTTCACATTGTATTAAGCAAATGATGAAATTCATAAGACAATAAAAATGGCAGCAATGAGTATTTCAATAAAACGATCATTGTTCTGTACGATAATATATTCTAGCCAGGCGAAATGGTAAAAAGAATATCCAACAAAATTGAGATTGTATAAAAGGAATTTTAATGTTTATCCTCGTTGGCAAGTTTTCATGCCAAATTATTATTGAGTTAATTGTTGCACTTTTCTTATTCTTCCATGATGAATATATACAATGTATAGGTTAATATTAATCCAAAGTAATAGCGATGGAATAACAATAAAATAGTTATTAGTTCTAGTAAATTAAATATTGTAGCTAATAGTATTTACAAAGAATAAAATAAAATAGGAAACCATAGATTAAACTCTGCAATATAAAACCCTCAGAGGCCTCTGTGTTTATAAAAAATAAAGAGTATATGTTTGTTGGTAAAAATAATTGAGGTTCTTTAATTGCAGCAAAGATAATTAATGCTAATGGCATAATCCTCAATATAAATCCATATATCTTGCTTAGTCAGTATTAATGAAGATTCTGAAATATTCTTTGCCAAAAGTATTATAGGTAATGATTAATCTACGATCTCCCCAGATAACATACAAAAGAAGATAATAAAGTCAACAAATATTTAAGGAATCATTACGACTGATTTATAAACAAATGAGGGTAAAGAATAAGAAAACTAGCAGAAGTAGCTCTAAAAATTTACAAAGAAAAAAGATTACTTGATTTAGGTATTAACTTAATTGATTCTTTATATGCCAATGAACGGTTTCATCTCCTGCCTTTACAAAAGTATGAAATTAAGACTAACAGAATAAGGTTAATATATAACTTTCCCTTTGATAATTCATCATAAACTGCGTAATATTGTGCTGCTATTTTTCTTGCAGACATCATCTGTGCTGACTTGATTTAACTTATCAGCAAGTTGAATTTTTTCTTGTACATAGTCAACCTTTCTGCTGGTCACAGTATTGTGCGAATTTACAATCGCTGTCAATTGAAATAAGTTGACCATTGTTTCCATAATAAATGGATTATCGTTGAATGTCTTGAATGAATTAAGTCTGCCAAGAAACATAATCTGTTTGTCTAGTGGCAGTTCGTTTAATTCAAGATAGAATCTTACGCACAGAGTTTCTAATTTGTTTCGCCTTCAGTTGTCGCAATACGGCAAACTTCACTTAATATGAATCTGCTGCAGAATACCCAGTTCTTGAGATTCATGACTGCCATTTGTTCAAACTGATAGTTTGATTCATCATATGATTTTCAGGTTCATAAGGCTGGAATATCTGCTTGTGGTTGCTCTCACAATTCTCTAACTAAATCGACTGCTTTTTTTCAGGAGCTGATTCTTGAAAATCAGATAACCTGATGATTTTTCTCTATTTCGATAACAGCAGCAATTGTTATGCTTCCATCAAAGGCTTCGCAGCTGTTGATAGCCTTGAGGATTACCAGACGTGTTGTTTTTAACTTTTAGTAATAGGCTCGCGGATTTCTCGTTCATCTGATGTTGCTCCAATTTCAAAATTTCAGCAGTTCATTTACAGCACCCATCCATCAAATTGTGATAACAATGTTTCAAACTTTTTGTTCTCGCAAAATTTTCGCTTCGATCTTGGGAATCTAATACTCATCTCAAATGCGCCAACATTGACTAATTATGTGGCGATTATCCCCAAATATTCTTCATAGAGGCGTTTTGCTTTTTCAACAAGATAAATATTTTTTCTTGATCCGGGTGAATCTCAATTGAGAGTTTCATTGAGCGTTGAATATCTTCTTCCGTCAATGAGCGCATTTTGTTTTGAAGACTTGATTTCAGCAATATTAAATTTTCATTAATGATATCGACCTGTAATAATCCATTGATATCATAACTAAATCTGACATTCATGTTTACGCCTTCAGCTGGTTTTTGTGAATTTTACCGTCATTTCGCCGCTAACAAATTCTTTTGCCAACGGTGGTGATTCCCCTTGGTGATCGGAAATTTCACTGGTTTGGTTATCCACAACAGTGGTGAAACTTTCTGAACGAAACCGGTACTCGGTGGCTTGCCCATACCGTAAAATGCCCAGTCGAAAGGCGACCTTCCACTTCAATAGGTTATTTGTTCCGAGAGTAATGGCATCACATCAGTTAAAATCATCATCTAAATGTTCACGCGAAATTACCGCTGCCTGAATCACGCCATGGGCGAATGTTTCATCAGGATTCACGCTGATTGCGGAATTTTTTAAATAACCGTGCGATGGAATATGAATGATTGGCATGCGGGTTGCTCCACCGACGAGAATAATGTCAATTTGTTTCAGGTTTTAATCCCGCATCACGCAAGGCCTGTTCTAATGGCTGACGTAAGCCGTGAGCAAGTGCAGTAAGCTGAGGTTTTTGGAAGTCTTCCGTGTAATTTTTTGCTTTATATTCTTTCTTTTTTTCTTCAGTTAATCGCATCAAACCGCACCCTTGATCAATTACGCTGCTACCTCTAAAGGTTGTTACCTTTTAGAATTAAGTTTTTCAATATCTGCTTACTGGAGTTCAGGGCAACGTTGTAAGAAATAATGCTCAAGGCTTGTAAAAATCTTCCAAGATGATTGTCTCCTGCGCTGCGGATACCCAAAATGATACCATCAAAACACCAAAATGGATACACTGTGCACCACCCACCTGTTCATAAACAAGAATCGGGTATTGTCTGTTTTTCTGTGTTATAAGCAAGCCCAGCAGCCAGGTTCGTTTAGTAAACGTAATAATATTTAGTCCCGCTATTTCAGCCGCTTGTTGTGTAAAGCCATGTTGAATCTGCATTAAAGTAAGCTGCGTTAGTGAGCAATTATATCTCGCACTTGTTGAAGATAGGCTTCTGCATCTTCTTTCAGGCTTTTAAAATTAGGGCTGACAATTCTTCTGCGCGAAATTGATTGCCGTTTGAAAAGTTTATTCCGTGCCCATAAAGCGTTTGAAAGCCGTTGCAAAGCCCGGGCAGTAGATAGCCGTTCACGAGCAGCAAGTCCTAAGCATAGTACCATCTTTCTGCCATACTCACAGCTGAGGGGTTAAAAATGCTCAAATGATTGGGGAATAAGGTTTATTTTACATCAATAAATTGTAGCAATAAGGTTGTCGGTTAGCCAAGATCGATACCGATTGTACGCTGACATTTTGATTCCTTTTGTTATTTTAACTGGGGTAATAAAAATTTTGGTAAAATAACCAAACTTTAATCTACTTCTCCAAAACTTGAACGAATAACTAAACTAAGATAACATTGAATTTTGTATTGAGCTGGGTCAAATGTTAGAATTTAACTAACAAAGTTCCTCGTTATAATAACAGCAGTCATGTACGCCTATTAAAATTTAACAATATTTTTATGACGAGGATAAAGCATTCTCTTAATCGTGTTAAAGGGCTCGTCACTGTATTACCATAACTGCTTTTTACTCAAACTGGCGCTATTACTGAGGGAATATTTTCTTATACAACTCTAGGCATATCAAAGTGGCTTACTTTAGAATTGTTTTTGATTTATGAATATATAAAAAAGGCTACCTAGTAGCCTTCTTTTTCATCTGATTAAATTTAATCTAAATTACAAGTATCCAAACAGGGTTGTGAAATATAACCGAAGATACAGGAGGTAATATACCGATTTAAGTCTGCAAAATAAAGCTGGTTGATGACAATTTACCGATGGGTCGTACCCGGAAACGACAAATATCCGGCAACAGTCGCCGGTAGCTGGTAAAATGTAGTAACCGTAGCGTCGCTATGAAGGCAAGAAGAATGCCGTCAACACCGATACCACGGGCGGTACAATGCTACCAATGCCGCAGTTTGGGAGTTAACGAATTTAGAGATTAATAGAACACAGCATAAGTCCGTGATGAGCTTTTTACGATGTCCCTAAGGCCGCTTTCATCGGTGTATGAACGGTAAACATGTCGCCATCCAAGAAATTCCGAATACTGCCACTAATGCAATCATACTGAGCGGAAGATTTCATTTTACTAATTTTGCTCGCATCGGTTTTTGTAAAGATGATGATTACGAAACCAGCCATCGTCATGGTGACTGATAACGGAACTCATGCCTAAAGTGACCTTTTTTTCTTCGCCGTATCTTTAAGCCGATTGTTGCGTTTTCAATGGTTTTGCCTTTTATCACCGGCAGTAATGACCACATTGTTATCTTGTAAAGCAACAGTTTGGGTTACGTACCTCGTTGTCGTAAATCAACGCTGTCATAAGCGGCTTTTGGCTTTAGCTTTGTTGTCTTTAACATCAAGCGCAATCTCACTCGTCTTTTGGCTACGGCAAGAATTTCATCGTCTTTTGCCGTTAAAGCTTTTGATCAGCGACGCGAAAGCACTTCAACGACTTGTGCCGGTGCACTTTCTCAAAAGATGTATACCCTTTGAAACCCAATAAGGCAACCACTAAATGGCACTGAAGAAAATCCACATCGCAACCCAGCTGGATTGTGGTACTTTTTATCGAGTAGGAAGCGGCCACACCATACATATTTTTTGAATCAGATCTTAATTTTTCTGGAATTCTTGGTCTTTATTCCAACTTTACCACGGAACCAGCTGCTGAAGATACCGATAAGCCAAAAACACCACAAAGGGTGATGGCACAGTGATTTTAATAACGGCAACTGTCAAAGCCGGTTAAATGGTTTTGCACTACCAAGAAAGCTGTTAAGGTGACTACCGCAACGGAAACCGGGAAGCGATACCCATTTGTGAGGCGATGGAACTTGCTGCCATTGGGCGTTCCGGACGAATGTCATTTTAATCGCGATATCGTAAATAATCGAAAATATGGTATAACCACGTCCGGTACCGCAAAGAATATTGTGGTACAGGTAACGAACGAAAGCGAGAATACTGACGTATTTCGGTTTTGCGTAGTAATTTTTCTGCGACGGTAACATCACACTAAAAACTGCCACTGGCTTGTAACGTTGGTGATGTTACTACCACCGCAAGGATGGTTAACATCACATCGATTGCCGGTCATCGTTCAATGCCGAAACCGAACACCAAGACACAAGACCGATACCGCCTAACAAACTGAGAGCATACCGCCTTTTTTGGCGCTGTAGAACAAACAGATTACATCGATCGCAAGTTGAATAGCAATTGTGAGCCTTTCACTAAGTTCATTAGAAATTCCAGATACCTAGAAAATACCTACGGTGATGAGAAAATCGAAGCTAGTCTAACATTAAGAGTACTTTATTATAGTAGAATTAGGAAATTGTTGCGTTACATCAAAACTTAAACTCATAGGGAGTATCCGATGACCCTTTGAGTAGAAAATAAGGCACGAAAACATGGCGATTTTGACCGCACTTTAAATCCATATGTTTTTGTTAAGTTTATTGGTTGAATACGATATAGAATAAACGCAATTTTAACACGGTACATAAACAGAAGAAGAAAGGGGTAATAGCATGATCGAACCCAAATTACTCGTAATAATTTGGCAGAAGTCGCAGAAAATTAAAATTAAACGTGGTCACGCTTGATGTATGAATACGCAATTAGAAGAACAACGCAAAGCTCACAGGTAAAACCGAAACGTTACAAGCAGTGAAACGTAATGCCCTGTTCTGAAGCGATCAGCAAAAAGCCCGTGGAGACATTGCGCCACAAGGGCGACCACAGCAGCAGAATTAGAGCAAGGTAAAGTTGGAGTTAGAAAAGTACAAATGCTAAATGACATGCTCAAACATCCCAACATTCCTGCATGACAGCGCCTTTTAGGTAAAGATGACACTGAAATCTTGAAGTATCTTGTTGGGCGAACCACGCAAATTTGATTTTGAGGTAAAACGCGTTGCGTTAGTAAAATTCTGCGTTTAGATTTTGCTTGCGGTGAAATTAACCGTTCTCGCTTTGTGGGTGATGAAAGGTCAAATTGCTAACCATTACACGTGCCTCGCGCAATTTATATGTTGGATTTAGGCACGAAACAACATATGGTTACACGGAAGCTTATGCGCTTTGTTTAGTGAACCACGATACGCTTACGGCACGTTGGTAACAATTACCCAAATCAGTGAAGATTTATTCCACACGAAACCGCTAGAAGGGCAAGATCCAAAATGAAGCGCAACGCACTTATGCGTTGATCCTGACAGCGGAAGCGCGGGTCACTAACTTGCACGTGGTGACATTTTAGCAGTGAAAACGGTACTGTTAAAATGACCGCACACACGCCATGTTTCCGTTCTGAAGCCGGTTCTACGGTCGTGATAATCACGCGGTTTAATCTCGAATGCACCAATTTGATACAGCGGAATTGGTTCAACTAGAACCGGAAAATCCATGGCGTACCGGAAGAACTGACCGGTCACGCGGAGTCTTGCACTACTTGGCTTGCGCATCGTCGTAAAAGTGTTGCTTTCAGCACTGCGGGAGGCGGGCTTCGGATCTTGCAAACTTACGACTTAGAAGTTTGGGTGCCGGGCGCAAAATACGTACCGTGAAAATTTCTTCTGTGCTCTAACATGTGGATTTCCGGGCGCGTCGTATGCTAGCATCGCCGTCGTCCAAAAGGTATTAAGCATATAAGTTCCGTTTGGTACACACACCTTAGTGGTCTCGTTTAGCCGTGGGCGTACTTTAGTGCAGGCAGTTTTAGAAAACTCACCATATGTGCAGACGGTGTCTGATTACCGTGGCTCGCGGTTTTACGTCCTTACATTGGGCGGTGGATTAGAAGTGATTGGCAATCTGCAAACCAAATTACTTGTGGGAAATACAAATATGGGTGCGGCTATGCACGTAATCTATCTCTTAAAAACGCACTGAAAATTATCACCGCACCTTTATGGTCTCAAACATACTCTAATTTCAATTTTCACATATGCTGGCGAACAGGGCTTCAAGCCATTGCTTTGGTAGTTTGTTAGGTGCGATTTTTCGACCATCACCGCACGGGTGATATCACCGTTCTTTCGCCACTTAAAACAAGATAATTCGCGCAACCCGCATAGCCGGTGGCTAGGTTAAATGCCGCATTTTCCGCATAACCGCCGTGGATAAATCGCGTTGATCTCGCGTTTGTAATGCAACGCCATGGGAAAGAGTTTGAATGGCGGCGCATGCTTGGTTAGCCATCGCGCGGGCTCAGTGAAATCACTGGTCGCTGCTGTTTATGACAATTACTGTCGCGTTGATCCAGCAAAATGTGCTGAATGTTTAAGCCAGTCTGAATGCATTGTGTAAAGTCATTGCAGCAAACGGATTATTCTGGCTGCGTGGCAAAATGAATTTGCATCTCTTCTGCGCTCATTTAATTCATTCATAAACCGACGACAGCGGCCACATGGCGCGTAGCTGGCGCCAATATCGGTGATTTGTCTCCGCGCATCCAAGCATGGCTAATCGCACTTTTGCTCCGGCATGCATGGTTTGCTGAACATCCGTTTGGCAAAACTCCTGATTCGCACTGAAATAAAAATTACCGCTCACACCTGTGGCGATCGCGCCAACATTAAAATGTGAGCAGGGCGTAGTCAGGTTAACAAGCGGCACAGGGGAGACAGTTGAAGCGAGAGTTGTTGAGGAGTTACTGACGTTTGCTGCACGGGTGCTGTACGTGCAAAAGTGCGGTAGAAATCGCACAAATTTTGCTCTGTAAAATAAGCCAAATATCCCGAGCTCAACAGTTCATTATCAATTTGGGACAACGCGTGTGAATTTTGTCTGAAATTGGTGGTGTTGGTCATAATCCTCTCCTTTTTCGTAATGTCCTCCATCTTAGCATCGATAAAAGTGCGCGTTGAAAATTACTGATAAATTTCGACCCGCACTTTTGTGATGTGGCTATGAGAACAAATTATTTCTGCCGCTTTTCAGCCTTGACATAATATTGTTCGTAGTATTGAATCGCATCACCTTACAGTCATGCTCGCTAGTGGCTAGTTTTCTTTTAACACTCTTCAGCCGTTGACAGATTGCCGATCTTCAGTGACTTCTTTGGCAACACTCGCTTCAAGGTTAGCGGTTGCAAAACCACAGCTGCAGTGTCAATTTTTCTGCCGCTTTCGCAACTCCAACATATAGCTGATAAGTCTCAGCGCCTGCCCGGTTTTTAGATGCGCGACGTAATGGCAAGGTTATCCACCCAGCAACCGGGCCTTCTTTGGGAATACCATGCTTTAGAGGCGTTTGTTCTTTTTCGCGATGCGCACGGAACCATTCCATATCATTAGCCCACCCTACTCACTCGAAATAAAAGAGTTCGCTCGGGTTATCAGAGAGTTGAAAGAGTACGTTTGGACGTAATGCATCAACAATTCCTCGTAAGCCTCGTTTGATAACTTAAGCCGGATTCCTGTGTGTATTATGATCTTGACCACCCTTTCAATAAGGTCAAATGTTGAATACTTCACGGCATCATCTAATAATTGTACTTTATTTCGCAAAATTCCAAGCCTCATAAATCGCCCAAGAGGTGGTAGAAATCGGTGCCTTTTGTAAATATTGAGTGCTAAAGGCACCTCCGCAGTGCACCTAATTGCAGGAAGGGAATATCTATTGCCTTTTGGTCATAAGGTTTGTCGAGCCAATCAGGATCTACCCTTTTAACAACAGGGTACTGGCTGCAGATCAAGTTCTTTTAGCATCCTCTCGCGTGCCATTTAGACACGAAGCAGTTAGACGGTGCACTACATCATAACCACCGGATGCGCCTCTGCGTTTTAATTTCGCATACATTGTCTCTGTTTGATTCAAGACTTGACATTACAATCACTTTAATACCGGTTTCTTTGGTGAAATCGTCTAAAAGACCATCCCGCATATTCAGTCGCTATGTCCATAAAGATACACGGTATCATTTGCAGGCGTCAGCTTTAGCTTCCGCGGCGCGGTTTGCGTGCTTGTTTGCTGTCTTTCTCGTTACAACCATTGTCAGGGCAACAGCGATTGCGTACTTGCGGTGAATAAACCGGCAAATCATTTTTGTTTGTTCTCCGTAAAGTGTGAAACCACCCGCATAAAATGCAGAAACGCCTTGATCGTGCGTCATAGGCGTATTGTGCGGATATTAAATTATTTGTGAGAAACATTATTACCGCTAGATGTCTTTAGTGTCTTTCTGCCGATGCAAATTGGCTGGCAACTACGAGTCACACTGAAAGCACGATCATGCTGGTTGCAGCGCGTTTACTCCTGTGTCACACCAGTTTTCACCAAGGAGAAAAATACGCAACGCAGGATTTCATGAAGCTGGCACCGCTCACGAAAGAAGACACCGCCAACATCATCGAGCGAGATGGCAGTTTAATAACCAACCGATACCACAGCAGGTAATGCAAGCGGCAGGATGATTTTCGGCGTAAACCGTCACTTCACTCGGCACCCAAATCTTTTCGCAGCTTCTAAACATTCTTTGCATCGAAACCGCTGTTTAACCGAGAGAAAATGGCGACGGTGACATACGGCAAACAGAAGGTGACGTGGGCGAGTAATAGCGACCAGAAACCCAAAGAACACCCGCTACTCACCATGAATAAGGCGCGTAAAGACACCGGCCACGACGATATCCGGCGACATCATCGCCGATCAAACAACATAACCACTGGCAGCTTGTTTGCTACGGAAACGGCAGCGCATAAAGGGCGAGCAGCAGGTTAAAACCACCGATAATTGTCGCTAAGGTTGCGGGAAAAAGAAGGCATCACAGAGTGTACTGCCGCTTGAGTCAAGCGTGTGTCATTGATTGAAAGACGCTCATACCAGTTCCAGCTAAAGCTCTTTCCAACTTGGGTAACCATAACGGTCTTCGTTGAAGGAGAACATCAAATACATCACGGACATACAAATAAGCGTGTGCACACACAACATAAAGAGATACGCGTAGTAAACGGCTCATTATTCTAACTCCGCATTTTCTATTCAATAGTTTATTTGCACGGTAGTACACGGAAAATCAACCAACGCCATGAGAATGGTCAATCCGATACTGATGTGGCAGAACCGAACGGCCAGTTGCGGGAAATTACGAATCTCACTCTTAATCACGTTACGTAAGCAACACTTTCGCACCGCCGCGTCGGCTACATAGAACATGCCCACTGCCGGCAATAATATCACTAAGCAACCGGCAACAATGCCCGGCATGGTTAACGGTAGAATCACACGGAAGAAACGTTGGAACGCATTCGCACCCAAGTCTTTTGCTCAGTACTAATAAACGCCCGTCTAATTTTTCAACTCGCGGAGTAGAGTGGGCAAAATCATACAACGGTAGAAGCAAATACAGACTCAAACCGATGATCACCGCCACTTCTAGTGTTTAGGAATACGAATCGGTTCACTCTAAAATGCCCATGTCCATCGTAACATGGTATTCAACACACCTTTCACACTGAGTGAACACTTTCTATGCCGCAACATACGAATCAGCGAGTTTGTCCAGAATGGTAACACCCTAACAAGGAACACTAAGAGCGGTCGGATATTTCGGGTGAATTTGCCAGGACCATGTAAAGGGCGCGGAACGGATAGCCAACAATGAGTAAGCAAACAATGGTGGCAATGCCCGACATATACAAATGAGTTCCCACACCACCTGCGGCATAAAGCGGGATTAAACAGGGTTGATGTAGTTATCAACGTTAAATGGTGCAAGGCACAAAAGTTAAGCTACCATCCTCGGGTTACTCACGACTAATACCACAAGTTTGGGATCAGCAACGAGCGAGCGATTAGCCAGCGTAAGATAACGCAACAGCACTGGAATCTATTATTGATTATCTTCATCGCTGAGTACAACCTCCCAACCTTCGTGCCATGTAATGCCCACGCAAGGACCGGACACTGTGGATCCATATGTGTCATCATCTTCATTAAAGAATTCAGCGACCACACACAGCGCTTTACCGTTATGTTCGAATTCCACGGTAGATTCCAAATGTCATGCCTGCGTGCGTGCGGTCGATAACACGACCGATAATGGCTGGATTGTCACCAGTTCATTCCACCTCTTTCGATCACGATATCTTCCGGGCGAAGCAAGACCTGAAGTTGCTGATCTCGACTCGAATATCGGTATAACATCGCAACGACCTTCCACATTGTGCAAGCACTACGCTGTCTGGATTTGCGTCTCAATGACAGTCGCATCAAAAACGTTAATTTCGCCGATGAAACGCGCCACAAACAAGTTTGCCGGATCTGTCATAAACTCTCACGTGGAGAGCCGTCTGTGCAATTTCCACCTTTACGCACAAGACAATATTGATCAGACATCGTAATCGCTTCTTCTGTGGTCGCGTAACGAAAATAAAGGTGGTAATGCCTGTAATTGGCGTTAGTAATTGTTTTAACTCGTATTGCATTTTACGCAATTTGTAGTCCAAACGCAGAAAGAGATTCGTCAAGCAATAAGAGACTTTCCGGTTTACTGACGACCGCACGAGCAATCGTCATACGCTGTTGTTGTCCGCCTGAAAGTTGCTGGCTGTACGTCTGCCATTTTCTTCCAACTGCAGCCGCTACGCAATGCCTTCTAACACACGAGGTTTGATCCGCTCGCACTTCTTTGGCATACGCAAAACCGAAAGCCAATGCGTTTTCATCGCCGTCGTGGAACAGCGCGGCTTTTGACACGCGTTGATGTGGACGTTTTCTGCCGGGCACATACTGGTACGTTCCCACCGTCCAAAAATAATGTTGCCTCGAATCTACCCTCTTCCAATCCGGCCAATGAAACGGCACTACGGTAGTTTTACCACACAACCGGTGGGCCAAGAATGGTGACAAATTCACTCATTATTACGTATAAATTAAACGTCAATAATGGTCTTGGAACCGTAGGATTTTTGATTGAACTGAAGCTCAATAATTGGGTTTGTTTTGAAACCGAGCTTTCCACTTTCTTTGGTTTTCCTACTGTACCGAAAATTTTTCGGTAAAAATTAGAAACAAATGCCCACAAAAATGTAGGCGGCGACCAAAATAAGCGCTCACGATATAGGAACGGGAGATAATGAAAAGGGAATTAACTTCAGGTCATACAAAAACTAAAAGTTAGTTGTGATATATCGTTGATTTTGGTCTGCTACTTTATCGCTGTAGACTTTAGCGCAGTATTGTCGGAAAGTCAAATTAGATAAAGTATATGGGAGAGAGAGAATGCAAGACTTTATTATCTCTATGAACTGGTATTGAGCGTAATTAGCGTGAGCAGGATACGCAAAAGCCAAACCCGCGCGCTGTACCCCTCCCAGTTCGGCAGGTCAATTAGCCTGCGCCAAACTGTTACAGCAAGAACTGGTGGCACTGGGTAATGCAAGAGAATTGAGCTTAATAAACACGTCGTATTAACCGCATTTTTACACCTCCAACATAGATCCTCACGCGCCGACACTGGTTTAATTCGCCCATCTTGACACCTCGCCGGATTGCAGCAGCGGCAAACATGTACAACCTGAAGTGATTGATAACTCATCGTGGTGGTGATATTGTCGGATCGGCGAAGAGTTTATCAGCCCGGTGAGCACTATCCTTCTTACACCAACTAGTCGGCAAAACCTCAATTGTCACAGACGGCAAAACGTTGTGCAGGGCGCGATGATACAGCCGATTAGCGGAAATTGTGACCGCAATTCTTTATCGCTTAAAAACTGAGAATCTACCTCACCGCACATCGCGGCGTTAAGCTCGGATGAAGAAATTGGCTAGGGAAATGCAATCCCGTTTGATCGTTTTCTTGGTAGATTGGGCGCAGTACGGATAGATGGTGGCGCAGTCGGTGAATTGGAATAGGAAATTTCAATGCGGCCCCTGCAAAATTACTTTCCACGGATGCAAATATTCATCCCGGCGCAAAGTACAAATGATTAATGCGCTTGCTTTGGCCTGCGAATTTCAAAACGCGTTCCTGCGACGGAAGTGCGAACAAACGGAACATAGCGAGAAGGTCCATTTGCATCACTTTTGACGGCACGATTGAAAAAGTGAACAGCATTTAACTGCGCGATTTTGACAGCGCTAATTTTGAAAAAGCGTAAACACATCCGTGATTTAGTGGAAAATTTAACCGCGTAAAACGCTGGCTAAAACCGATTGAACCGTTTTTAACCGAAAACTATATATATGGTTGAGGTGAGTCAAACAGGTTCCGTGCAAGCCATTGAGCTAGCCGATTTAGCCATGAAACAATGTAATATTACCCTAATCGCGCAAATTGATTCGTGGTACAGACGGCGCGTGGGTTGGCGGAAAGCGGGTTTGGCTTTGTCCGAATATTTTTACTGGCGGTATATAACTTTCCATAGTAAGCACGAGCTGATTACGCTGGAAGGTCTGAAAGATGCCGTGAATGTGACTGTAGTTACGTGAATTAGCGACACAGTAAACAAAATAATCATCTCATAACCAGACCGCACTTTGGTGGGTCAAAGTGCGGTTTGTTTCTGGTGTGTTTGTTGAAGGTTACCGCCGTAAAAGGCGGTGCTTTTCTGAGTGAATTATTTGATGGAAATTTGACGTACTTTCATACTCGGTCGGTTCACCAAAATCTTTCATCAACGGAAACTCTTGAATGAATGCGATCGTTTGGCGTACATTGACGCCTTTCCATGCGTGATCATCAACATCCACTGATTTCACCGTGCAGTCACGGTAAACAAATTCACCGTCATCGATTTGATCGAACAAAGCTGCCTTCTAGCGACTGGTGCGTGATCAGCCATTTTGTGCCGCTTTGCACGGTGGCTAGATTACTACATTTGCGTTAGTGTCTTGAAACCGGCAAAATGCGGTGGAAGACATGGCTACTAATGTGCTACTAAGGTTACATGATCATAAAGCACTCTAACAATACCAGATGGAATAGTCACGCCGCATCGTCTGTTTTCGTGCCGGATGTGGCGCATTATAAGTGATGTTTCACAGCTCCTTAAAACATACAATATTTTTATTCAACATTTAAAATAAAACACTTCTGGAAAATGACCACTGTACCATGGCTTTAGTGGCAATGCACCTCGATTCCATTTCGCCATCTCGCGTGATCGTCTCTTTATTTGGCACAGAAACGCTGATTCGCCTCTTGCCGGTTCCTGAACGACTGTGCCGGATGGTGTCGAGAAAGAAATTCCGCCTTTGAGCAATTGCTGCACACCGCCCCAGCACTAGCCCCAGACAAGCTCAGACTGGAAATCAGCAGCCTGAAGCAATCCAGAATTCAGAGTTTTTGGTGGACTAAATGCTGGTATTTTGACGCACTGTCAATATGACACTAATCACGCGGATCGTCGAGGGAGTTTAGCTCTAAATTTTAATTCGTACCTACTACACCGTTCATGATACGATGATGGCGAACCGGCAGTAACGTTTAACGCATCTGTCGTTTCCAGACAAGCGGCGTCATTGTGTATTTGATGTTAGTAAGTTGATGGATTGGGTTAAGGCAAACAAGTGCTCGCTTTGCCGGAACCAATCTCCACATCAATCACATTGCTGCAATAGGCTGTCGATATTTTCACTACCACCAGCGGAAATCTGCGTGAAATCACTGTGAAACGGGAGCCTCTTTGGCACCATTAATGCCATATAGTTCGGATGAATCAGCGTTTGCTGATGATTTTATTCTCTTTGATCTTAACTGAACGCCGTCAATTTCGCCGATCGCGTTATGCGCAACAACGGTAGCGCCATGCCTTTTACTAAATTCGTCGCATCTTCTGCCGCAGTGATATCAAAGTTTGTCCGGGTGATTTTGCTCGAAGTCTCATCTCGACAGGGGTGCGATTGCGTTTGCTACCACTGTTACTTCAAAACTGATTGCGCTCTAGAACGTAAGTAATCGGTGTTGCTTTGAACGCCGATACCTTTCGGCGTACTGTCAATTTGCGTCACGCCTATCCACAGAACAGAAGGCTTTCTTATCTGTTAATAAGCGTTGGTATTTCGGATAACAACACATACCAACGTGCAAAAGTTTTGCTGTTGTGGATCGGATATCTGCAAAATTTTGCTTTACCACTTCATATTGGCGATAAAGTACCAACGAGCCTTTGTTAATACTCTGGGCAAACTAGACGTCGTCGGTGAGTGTTGGGCCAAGCATTTATCGGTAACGCCAGCTTCAGCACCAGCTAAATCGCGATAAAGTACGTACCTTTTCTTTTGCTTTACTTTGTTCTTTGCCCGCACTGACCTCGAATGCCGCCTTGTAAACTTTCATCTTTCGGCGTGGGCGTCAGCGTGCTTCATCACGCCAATACTCACATCGTACTGGATGCCGCAACAACAACGTATCACGCGATCAAAATGGCGATAATCAGCGTCACGCACCCTTTAAATTGCACCCCATCGGAAGGCGGCGTTGCTGACCACTTCGCACCAATTTGAATGTGTTATAGATCAGCGGTTGTCCTTCACTAATGCCGTAAGTTTCTCGGCGCGGTTGTTGAGTACCAAGGTATCGTTGTTTGAGCAATAACTCGCTTTTAATTACATTGGAAAGGCGGTCTGAGTATCGCCATTGCCCGGCAGAACTTCAAAATATTGACCGCGTAAAAGTTTGAATTATCGGTTAAATCGCCCAAGCCACTCGCACGCAATACAATGAGTATTCGTGTTTAAATAAATTGGTTAGGCTGATCAATGACAAGGTGCCACCTAACATTTCATCGTTATTTTCTACCGCACGTACTTGGATAGCACACTAATCTTCGGTGTTTGGTGCTACACTTGTGCTTACCCGCCCATGCCCGGCAGACATTTCTCCGGAATATTCACGCTGGATATCACGCCGCGTTTTGCCGCTTTGGTAAGCCGGAATAAAGGTATAGGTTTCGTCTCATTTCGCAATCGGACTGTCGTGCGGTGAGTCAAAAGCGGCGGCACCTTGCACAACAGCATTCAGACCATCTATGTTCACATTTCTAACCGGATACACCGGATATTGGGCATCGATGCCGCTGATGTTCCAAAAAGTGGCTGTCTTTTCACAAATTTGCATAAGGTTTATCGGATGACAATATCGATTTCTACTCTTTTTACCGTCTTCGGTGAAATGTGGTAGTTGGCATAGACTCTTTCCCCACGGGCATGTAGTACAAATGGAGGCGCGTCAGAGATAGAACTAGATCATCAGCAATTAAAATGATCTCATCAATAAATCGCCCGGCTTTAATTCGCGCAATAGGGCCTTCTCGTTTCGCACTAACCTGCAGCTAGCATCGCCACCACCAAAGTGCTGTAACGTGACGTAGTTACCTGACACCAAGGCATCCAGCTCCCTGAAACTCGCTAAAGAGGCACTTGGCTTTGGACCAACCAAAATGTAGTGTTTTCGCAGCAGGAGGCGCTTTGGCCTCCGGATAAATATTGGCCACTCACATCGACTTTTTGCAGGTTGTCGGTAGTTAGCGGTCTTTCACAACACCGATTTGTGTAGCGGATAGCGAATTTGGGCTTTTATTCGCGATCAAACCCTTCACCTGCTCGCGAAAGCATTGACGAACGCCGACACCTTGTTCTTGAATTATTTGAAAGAACAAAAATAGCAACCGATACAGCGGCAATGAAAGGAAGAAGCCAAAAGGTGAAATACGTCTATTTTCGGAGTGACGCGGCATCGACTTCAGCAGTGGTGTACGTGTGTTTCGATGTTGTCTGGTCATAACTTTCAAATTAAGCGGCTATCAAATTGTTCCGCTGCAATCATTAAAGAAGAAAACTGCGGCGCCAAACAGCGCAGCAGTGCCTGGCAGAAAAATCAATACCTGGCCCTCTGCGACTAAGGACATCATGAGTGCTAAAAACGAATAAATCCAACATCGACCAGCGACCGACAAAATGGGACCACATGCGCACAAACGCATTTAAGCCAGCGGATGGAGTGCTTTCAGCGTCAAATGTGCTACTACAAATCAGTAAATATAAAAATAATCACACTCACTGACGGCACGAAAATACTGGCGGTGAAAACAGACAGGTCAATGCCGAAATAGCTTCCCATGTCAATAAAACCTAGGCACGCCGGACATTAGCGTAGTCGGCAATATCGCGCTATTGACTATAGGATTACCGAGATGGGCGGCAGGTTTGCTGAAGAGTATGATAATACTCACAACAATAACGCTTCCAAGTCCGCCGTAATTTTATGGCAGAAGGAATATCAATTTCGCAGAATAACAAACTGCGCACTTTCTGCCTTTTATTATCGTCAAGGATTAAGGAAACTGTATTGGCAAGAATGACAGTAGCGTAAATCCTCTGCTTTGGTGATGTCGTTGACCGCCTTACTTTGTGGGTAAAATCATTCCACACTTCTGCTCGTTAATTTTGATAAACACAACGTGGGTTAAAAAGTCGGTAAAATAAAGGATTAAATAAATATCCACCCCAACGTGGCGTATCCTTTTACTTTGAACATCGTAACGCCCAGTGCCACTAAATACACATCAAACATGACCCACGGTTTAATGTAACCTGGAGATTAAAGGTTAGAGGTTTGGCTTACCATTTGCTAAGCGCAACAAAATGACTAAAAGCGCAAAGGCAATAGGCATAAAACAGCACAAATAAAAATTAAATAAATGCTGCATAAGAGAAGCCTAGGTTGCCATTTTCCAAAACCCCTGCCATACCGAGGCATTAATTTTTCACCGAGCAGGTGAATGCTCAACAGCGGCAGGTGAGCGCAAAGGGCATGAGTATCAAAAATTGAAAGGCAATAATGGAACAGCGTTTAAGGCTCCAGCGATTAGTTGAGTACAACATATTATGACAGCGTGGACAGACAGCATGTGACCTTTTTGTGGGCGTTAGCAGAATTTTGACCACGGCATTGCTAACTGCCACAGCGGGCAATGTGAGTAATTTGCCTTGGTCAAATCGGGTTTGTAACTCTGCCCGTCGCGAATCGTTATTCTCATTAAAGAAACGCATATTTTATACCGGTTTCTTTTCTTTTTAGCACGGATTTGTTGAAGATGGCATAAAAAGTGCGGTCGTTTTTGCAGCGTTTATGATTTTCCACGCTAAACCTGATTATTCATTGTCACTTTTAGCCAAAGTGGCTAAAATGTGGCAAGTCTATTCAAAAATCTATATAGGATGTCTACAGGATTGTCACGACAGAAGTACAAAATTAACTAATAATAAAGAAATAATTAGTTTATTTGGCGGAAAATTTCCGCTCTGTTTTTCTTGAGGGAGAAGCAAAACCGTTATCGGTTTGTTCCAAGATTTAGTGAAGCATTAAAAGAGATGAACGCGGGCAAAACACAATTACGTCATGCTTTGCGTCAATATACGTCTAACTGGCGCTACTTTACATGGTTGTAGAGTGCCGCGCGTGGATTTGCTGCGTAATCCGGCCGGTGAATTAGAACAGGAACATGCGGATCGCGCGTTCAACAATTAGCTGAAGCAAAGCATTGCTGCACAGCGCGCAGCGGAAAAAGCAGCCAAGGCAGTAACTGAGAAAAACGCCCGGCGCGTCGTGCCCCCAAAACAGGGTGAAAAACGGTACGCACCTAAATTAGTGCTGACCAGCGTAAACATGGTAGAGTTACAAGAAGGTCAGAAGGTGAAGGTCAGCGGGCGACAGAGCGCAAATGCCAGTGTTGAATTCTCCAACGAGGCTGCCTGCGTAGAATTAGATAATGGTTTGGTCGTAACGTCACAGCAGGACCCGTTTGTTTGCTTAAAACGAACTTTTTAATGAAGTTATCCGTGCAGATAATTTCATTTTGTTTTTGCCGTATATATTAGGAAAGTTGACGAAATTGACTAAAACGAAAAATTATTTGACCGTACTTGTATTAGGGAACATTGTTTTAATGTGGGTGTTGTTGACGCGGTGCAACCTAAGTTAAAGCTTCAGATATTGTTGCACTGCAACCTTCTGAAGCGAATATGTTTGCCACGAAACGGGCAACAAACATACGTTTGACACAGTCTCATTATCGTAAATTTCAATTAGATGACGAATTTCTGAGAAGATTTTTGAGCGTTATCTCAAAGATAGGATTCTTAACCGTAATACTTTACAGTCGGATATTGATGATTTACGCGCAAAATATGGCAAAAATTGATGATGAATTGAATGCGCAACTTGATATTGCGTTTAATATCTATGATTTAATGATGAACGTCGTTGAGCCAAGTATCGTTACGCATTGTCTTTGTTGGATAAAGAGCCTGCTTTTAAAATGACGATACGCAAAATTGAAATTGATCGTGAAAAAGCCGCATGGCCTAAAACGGAAGCGGAAGCTCGATAAATTATGGGAAGCGCTGTAAAAATGACATCATCAATTTGAAATAAAAGACAAAATGGCCTGAAATTAAAGAGAAATTGAAGAACGCTATACTTGCCATTCGTCGATTGACTCAAACCAAAGGGAGATGTGGGTACAAACCCACTAAACGCATTTGCCCGTGAAATCGATCCACACACCAGTTATTTGCTACACTCGTATGGCAAAAGCTTCAATGAAAGCATGAATCTTTCTTTGAAGGTATTGTGCTACGTTACAGTCTCGAAGACGATGAACCAGTATTAAATCGTTAGTGCTCTGGCGCGCCGGCAGAACGCAGTAAAAACTTAAAAGCTGGCGATAAAATTATTGGTGTGGGCCAAGAAAAAGGTGAAATTGAAGATGGAGTGGTTGGCGCTAGAGGACATTGGACAAGATCAAAGGTAAAAAGGGTCTAAAGTTCGTTTGAGGTTGAATCGGCTAGGTCAAGTCCCGCATTGTTACCTTGGTCGATGAAAAATTCGTATTGAAGACCAAGCAAAATTAACGATTGAGAAAAATGGATGGCGTTGATGTTGGTGGTGATTAAGATTCCTAGTTTTTACTTGGGATTAACAGAAGATGTCAAAAATTACTAACGACATGAAAGCGAAAAAGCGTCTGTCATTAATCGTTGATTCGTGAAAATGGCGGGTGGTGCTTAACGGAAGCCGTTGGTTTGACCGGTTTATTTATTAGCGATGGGTCGGTTGTTCAGGTTCGCGATGCTTACAACGTATTCGTATGAAGATCCGGATAATGCGCAACAACAGTGCCGGTCCGTTATTGGTTGCGATCAATCGTTTTAGCGCATCAGCCTTGAAATTTTTGCTGCGGCAATCCAAGATTACAACGTGGTATCGTTATTGGGCAAAAATTTTATGGAAAAGGCACCGTTCAACAAAGCCGCTCTTTTGAATTTTGTTTACGACTTGGATCAAACGCCACTGGGTTTATTGCAATATACGATCCAAAAATTTATCGCATCAATGGCGGTAGCACACAGTTGAAAAGGTGTTAACGGATATTCAATCCCCAGATGTCATTGATAGTAAAGAATATGGTGAAGAAAAAGAAGATAACGCATTGCGCATGGATAAAATTCCGTCGTGAATTATTCTGAGGTGAGCGCACGCGAACCGGTCTCTGAATTACGAAAAACATAATGCCCGAAATGGCGATCCGGAATTTATTGCACTTAACGAAGATTTCGTGTGCGTAATGAACGTCGAACGTAAGTTCTGGCTCGTTAAATATCAAAACGCAAAGCGGAAAATGATAAAGATGACTGAGAAACGTTTGAAAGATATTACACGAGCGTTTCAAACTGAAGGTAAAAGCCATTGAAAGATATTGATGATTTGCCGAAAGATTGTGAAGCGCCGGATTTTTCTGAAAGAGGCCGCCGCAATTGCGGCAGATATGGTTAAATTTGAGCAGAAAAGGCTGAACACAGGCTGATAAGTCTGCAAATCAATAACTTGTGGATCGCACTTTATAAGCGCGGTCGTTTTAAGAAAGTTTTATAAAAATTAAGGTGTTGATGAATACTGAACGTTTAAATTAGTTACTCGCGATGATAAGCGCGCTTTAGTGGGGAATGTCGCTGCAGAAGAATTACAGCTAAAGTGATTTAACCTCGCCACACAGCAGTTGGAGCTAGAAAATAAGGTCGAGGAAGCGTTTAGCTGCTGAGAAAAAGCCGAAGAAGAACGTTTATGATTGAAGCTGAAAACTTTTCTCTCGAGCGTTTTGGTGATATCTCTCAATTTAAACCTTTAATTGCCAAAATTTATGTTGAGAATCATTTTTCCAATTTGACAGATAATCAGCTGCCAGCAATTTTACACGATTATGCCTTAGCGATTGCCGTGGAAATTTCTAAAACGCCCAGCAAATGCTTTCAAATGCGATTCGCGAAGCGCCGCCGGAAAAGGCGAGTTAATTGAAGATGTTCTGTTAACCGACGTATTTTTAGATTATTTGTTTATGCCACCAATGTAGCGTGAATCCGCAAAAATGGTTATATGCAACAGCTATAGCCGGTCAGTTAAGGGATGAGCAAGTCGTCTGCATGGTTATGCGGTCAAAAGAAGATAATTTCACTTTTGTGAAAAATCTTCCGCGAAAATGCGCTCTTTGCCAAAACATCGGCGCCGTTGCTCATATGATTGAAGGAGTGGATAAGCATATATGGTTGAATTGCATCGTTTGGCGATTAATGCCAACGTTTACGCATTTTACCGGTATTCCAAGATGGTATTTTCGTGAATATCCGTTACGAACTTAATTATTATCGCGATGGACAAGATTTTAAGTTCCCGTGATTGTTGGACAATCAAGCCGTAAACGCCGGTGATGTCTTAGTCGTTTGAGTAATGTAGTAGTGAACCCGCCGAATGCGTGCGCAACCCGTTTTGATTAATCGAAGACATTATTCCAAAAAGTACGTAAAGATCCGAGTTATATTATCGCCATGGCTATACGATTATTGATGGCTAGCGGCAACACTATCGATCCACACTATCGATTGAAACAGTGTCGGCGAAAAAGATTCCATATCGCTTGGTGCCAAGGCACCAAGCGATAACAGTGCATTAGGAAACTATAAATTCAATATGCCGAGTTCTGAGGCAATTTATTTTCGCACGATACACCGAAACGTAATTTGCTCAGCAATAAAACCGCGCTTTGAGTTCCGGTTGTGTCCGTGGAAAATTGATCAGCTAGCGACAATTTTACTCAAAGAAGCCGGTTGGACGGATGAAACAAAACAAAATGTACTGTAAAGTACACCTCAGCGGGTATTAAATCGATAACGTCTGTATTATGTCACTGTATGGGTGGATAAAGATCAAGTTCACATCACTGTCGGATATTTACGGTTATGACAAAAACGCCTGATTTAAGTTATAGTTAATTGATATTTTAAAACACTATATTCAACGTTAATCCGTGGAATTTAGCTTTGTAACCTTAACCGCGAAGCGGATTGTTATCATATTTAGGGAAAATACAGGTTATGAGTCATATTAACCATGGTCGACGTAAATGGTTATCGCTAGGAGGAATTGTATTAGGCGCTTCACTTTTGCCGAATACGGTTTTAGCGGCTGTATCAACGCTCAAACCACGCCTACTAAGTTTTCGTAAATATTAATGCCGGTGAGAAACTGAGTGCAGAATTTGCGCTTGGACGTGGTTTCCGTAATGCCACGTTGCGATTATTAGACCACCTTCTACGTGATAAGCGTACCAATCAGGTTCATCGAATGAATCAAATCTTTTACCAAATTCTCATAAGGTGCAGTGCACTGGCTTACGCAACACGGAAATTCAAATTAGTTTGTGGTTATCGTTCGCTGCCAGCAGTGGCTATGCATCGTCGTAGCCGTGGAGTTGCAAGCAATAGCTATCATATTCAGGACAAGTCATTGATTTTTCGCATTGATGGCATTCCGTTAGCGAAAGTACGTGATGCGTTGGATGCGCTACAAAACTGGTGGTGTTATTTATCCACGCAGTAATTTTAGCATACGGATACCGGCCCGGTGCGTACTTGGCGCGGTAGTTAGTGAAAAACATCTGATATTTAGACCGCACTTTTGTGCGGTTTTACCGAAAATATGGCGAGTATCGTATGAACATTTGAAATTATCCCTGTAACGACATTTCAACAAAATTGTTCTTAATTTGGGATGATGAAAAAGCGGCAATTATTGATCCCGGTGGCGAAGCGGAAAAACTGATTAAAACGGATTGAAGAACTGGGTTGAATTTACAAGGCATTTTATTAACTCACGGCCATTTAGACCATGTGGGCGGCAGAAAAATTAAAACAGCATTTTTAATGTCCAAATTTGGGGGTCTAATTCGCAAGATGATTATTGGTTTAAAACCTGCCACAACAGTCAGAAAAATTTGGCATGCTGTTTGAGGTGTCTGCTTTTGAACCGGATCGTTGGTTAAATCTAGGGAAGGTGAAACGCTCAATATCGGTGATTTTCTACGTTTGAGGTTTTTACACTGCCGGACACACGCTGTAGCATATCGGTTTTATTGAACATCAAAAACGTATTGCTTTTTACCGGTGATGTGTTGTTCAAAACGGCATTGGACGCACGGATTTCCGGGAGGTGTTATGAAGAGATTCTGTCGTCTATTCTGCACAAAATTATACCCTTTGGGATGATATGATTGTGGTACCCGGCATGGGCCTTATACCACCATTGCGTGAAGAAAACGAACCAACCCTATGTCAAAGCGAGCGAGTAAATTACCTCTTTAATTTTTAGAAAGGCGGTGAGAAATGAAAATATTTTCACTGCTCTTTTACACAAAAGTTAATTTTTGTAAAATTCAAAACCCAGATCACAGTATCAAATGAATGCTTTTGGCATAATGCAAGCATCTCAAAGCGCAGAAAATTCTTCTGTATTTTATTTTACTGTCTACGTTGTTTGGTTGAAGCGTATTTAAATCTTATGTATGTATGCAGCATTCTTTACATGAATGGCCTCCTCCAGTGCACCAGGTAGGGGCAAACCAGTCTATATTGAGTGATCTTATGAAAGTTATCTTGAAGACCCGAACAGTGTGATGCCAGCTGGCAGGAAATTTTTAAAACGCCGCCAAAAATCCACCGCACTTGAGCAACCCCTATTCAACGGTGCGCGATTATTTTCGCCGTTTAGCGCGAGAAAATCATGGGCAGAGCGTGACCGTGATTGATCCGGAAGGAGCCAAATTAGTCAAAGTTTTACATTCATTAACGCATACCGTTCTCGTGGTTACATTGAAGCCACACTCGACCCTCTCAATTATTACCGCTGGAAAACTTCTCGGTGCCTGAATTAGACTATCACCAACATGGATTAACCGACGCTGATCTGGACGAAAGTTTCAATATTGACTATGCCGTTTATGGCAGAAAGCATGAACTGCGTGATTTAGCCCAAGCGACTCTGAAAAGCGACCTATTGTGGCAATATTGGGCTGGAGTTTATGCACATTCATGATATGGAACAGCGTAATTGGTTGCAAAAGTAAACAAGAAAAATGGATTCAACAGCCACTTTTCACTAAAGACGAAAAATCAATTTGTTGAAAGAATTAACGGCAGCGGATGGTTTAGAGCGTTACTTTAGGCAGGAAATTCCCGTGCGCGAAACGTTTTCGTTGAAGGAAGCGATGCGTTTATTCTGATGATGAGAGATTATTCGTCACGCCAGTCGTAACGGTACGACGATGTGGTCTTGGGCATGGCTCACCGTGGTCACGTCTAAATATGTTGGTTAACGTGTTTGCAAACGCCCCGAGCGACTTGTTTGATGAATTTGCCGGTAAACACGCGGAAGATAATCGCACCGGTGATGCGGAACATCACCGCTGCTTTCTCCTCCGATTTTGCGGTAGATGATAAAAGCACATTTGACACTTTGCGTTTTAACCCGTCTCACTTAGAAATTGTGGAGTCGGGTTGTGATCGGTTCCGTCCGGCAAGACAAACCCGTAAACAAGACACCGAACATAATAAAGTGTTGGCGGCATCGGTGCACGGTAGACCTGCGCAGTTACCGGTCAAGGTATTGTGCAAGAAACTTTTGAATATGTTCAATGCACGGGGTTATAAAGGGGCGGCACGATTCGTACGGTGATCACTAACCAAATCGGTTTCACCATCTCTAACCTGAACGATACTGTTCTACCGAGTTTTGTACCGATATCGCCAAAACGATTCAGGCGCCGATTATTCACGTGAACGGCGATGATCCGGAGGCCGTTGCTTTGCTGCCCGTATGGCGGTGGAACATCGTGCGGCTCTTAAGCGAGATATTTTCATTGATTTGATTTTCATCGCCGTCATGGTCATAACGAAGCAGATGAACCGTTACCACCAGCCGATGATGTATGGCATTATCAAAAACATCCAACACCACCGAGTGCATACGCCAATCGTTTAATTCAAGAAGGCGTGACTGAAGAAGATGCTACTGAAATTTCCAATTTATACCGCGATGCCTTTGATAATGCGACAGCCGTGCCGGAATGGCGTGCATGGATATGGCAAAAGCGGACTGCTGCAGTATCTCAACTACGACCGACAGCGCCGTATGAAAGCAAATTCGGGAAGAGCGTAAAACCTAGCAAAACGTGTATCTCTACTATCCGGATTATGTGCAACCGCACCGTGTTGATTCATGCCGACCGCCAAGAAACAAGGCGAAAAATTGCTGACTGGGGGATGGCGAAAACCATGGCGTACGCCACCTTTGTTGACGAAGGCATCGCGTGCGTCTATCCGGTGAAGATGCCGGTCGGTACGTTCTTCCATCGTCATGCCGTTGTACATAACCAAAAAGACGGTACCAGCTATGTGCCATTGACCCCAATTACACGCCAATCAAGGTCGCTTTTGAAGTATGATCTCGGTTTTAACCGAAGAAGGGGTGTCTGTTTTGAATATGGTTATGCCACCACGGATCCGAAAACTTTTAACCATTTGGGAAGCGCAGTTTGGTGATTTCGCCAACGGGGCGCAAATCGTGATTGACCAATTCATCAGCTCCGGCGAACAAAAATAAGGGGCAGAATGTGTGCTTAGCGATGTTGCCACCACACGGTTACGAAGGACAAGGCCCGGAACACCTCATCTGCCCGTTTAGAGCGTTATTTGCAACTTTGTGCACAAATAAAATATGCAAGTTTGTGCGCCCGACAACGGCGCGCAGGTGTATCAGTTACGTCGCCAAGCTATTCGTAAAATGCGCCGTCCGTTGATTAGATCACCGAAACTTGCTACGTCATCCGCCAGCGGTGTCCAGTATGGATGAATTGGTTAACGGCAATTCCAAACGGTCATTGGTGAAATTGACAACCTGACCCGAGAAACGTGGTGGTGATGTGTATCGGTAAAGTGTATTACGATTTATTGGAACAACGTCAAAATGAACAGATAACGTGGCTATCATTCGCATTGAGCAACTTTATCCGTTCCTGCATGACGATGTGAAGCCGCTTTAGCGCCTTATTCACATGTAACGGATTTTGTATGGTGTCAAGAAGAGCCACTCGAACCAAGGGGCTGGTCATTGTAGTAAAACATAACTTTGAGGCTGCGATTCCCGGACAATGCCAAATTGTTCATCGCCGGTCGCCGCTTCTGCTTCACCGGTGGTAGGTTATCTGTCATTGCATGCCAAACAGCAAAACAATTGCTGGAAGATGCATCTCTTATCTGTTAGCAGTGGTGTTTTTCTTTCGTTTTAAAGAAAACACCTTAAAAACGACCGCACTTTATGCTTAACAACATTGGATACTTAGCCAAATGAATACAAAAGGAATGGAAATTATGACTATTGAAATTTTGTCCCGATTTGCCCTGAGTCGGTTGCTGATGCAACAGTCGCTACTGGCATAAAATGCAGGCGATGGGGTGAAAACGCGATGAAGTGATTGTGAAATTGAAACAGACAGTAGCGCTTAAAGTGACCGGCGCAAGCAGAGGCGTGATCAGGAAATCGTCAGGATGAAAGTGCCACAGTGGTGAGGCAAGCAGTTGTTGGGTAAACTGGAAGCTTTCGCAACAGCCGCTGCAGCAGCCAGGAAAAACGGCAGAACCGACACCGGCGGATCGTCGCACCGAAGTGCCGGATGAGCCCCATAGCACGGATGCGTTAAGTCCGGGAGTTCGTCGTTTATTGGCGGAACACGATATTCAAGCTTCCGAGGTGAAAGGCACCGCGTGGGCGGCGTCACCCGCGAAGACGTTGAAGCGGTTATCGCAAAACGTGCAGCAGCGCTCAAACCAGCAGAAACAACAGTCAGCACACAATGCATATTCCGCACGCAGTGTAAAAACGCGTGCCGATGACCCGTTTACGTAAACGTATTGCAGAGCGTTTGTTGGAAGCTAAAAATAATACGGCGATGTTAACTACGTTCAATGAAGTGATAGTGAAACCGATTGCGAATTTGCGCAAAACAATACGGTGAAAAATTTGAAAACAACACGGCGTACGTTTAGTTTGTGTCTTTTCACATCAAAGCCGTGGTGTAGCCTTTGGAAAACGTTATCCGGAAGTGAATGCCCATTGACGGTGACGATGTGGTTTATCACAATTATTTTGACGTGAGACAGGTTTCACGCCACGTGGTTTGCGACCCCGGTGTTGCGTGATTGCGACAAACCTTTCTAGCAGACATTGAAAATCGATTAAAGCCTTAGTGGAAAAAGGACGTGATGGTAAGTTAACCGTGGAAGATCGAACTGCGGTAACTTTGCCGATTACCAATGGTGGTGTTTGGTTCTTGATGTCCACCCAATTATCAAACCCACTGCAAAGCGCGATTTTGGGTATGTACGCCACTAAAGAGCGTCCGGGTTGCTGTGGATGGTCAAGTGGTGATTCGTCCAATGATGTATTTGGGTATTGTTATGACCACCGTTTTAATTGATGGGCCGGAGTCTGCGTGGTTTTTGGTCATCGGAAAGAATTAGTTGAAAGAACTCCAATCATTATTGCTAGAACGAAAGAAAGAAGAACCGCGCGTGCGTAAGACAGGCGGTTCTTTTTGTTTCAACAGACGATATTAGTATTTAACAGAGGATTTTCTATGAATCTGCATGAATATCAAAGTAAGCTAGCTTTGCCGAATACAAATTGCCGGTGGGCAAAGGCATTGCCTGTAAAACCGCAGATGAAGCGGCAGAGGCGATTAAACAGTTAGACGGTGATGTTTGGGGTGAAATGTCAAGGCGTGCCGGTGGACGTGGTAAAAGCGGGTGGCGTGAAACTGTACGCAAACGAAGCGGGAAGTCAGAGAGCTATGAATAAATGGTTAGGCAACGCTTTGGTCACTTTCCAAACGGATGCTAATGGTCAGCCGGTAAACACGACGGAGTAGAAGAAGGCCTACAAATTGGAACGTGAATTGTATCTAGGCGCGGTGCTCGATCGTGCTTCAACGTGTTGTGTTCATGGTGTCCACTGAGGGTGGAATGAATATTGAAGAAGTCGCGGCAAAAACACCGCACTTATTACACAAAATGGCGATTGATCCGCTACCGGTGGTATGCCAGCATATGGGCGAGCTGGCGTTTAAATTGGGTTTAAAAGTGCGATCAAGGAAACACTTGCCCATATTTTTACCCAAAATGGCAAAATATTGTCGAAAGAGACGGTCCTTATTAGAAGTGAACTGCCAGAAGTCACCAAAGAAGGCACTTTGTTTAGATGCCAAAATCGTGGATGGCAATGCGTTATATCGTCAGTCGGCTTTAGCGGCAAAAGATCCAAGCTAAGAAGACCCGCGCGAAGCCCTAGCGAAAGTCCAGCTTAACTATGTGGCATTAGACGGCAATATTGCGCATGGGTGAACGCAGGGCTTGCCATGGGGGATTATGGATATTGTGAAGTACACGGCGGTCAACCGGCGAACTTGTAGATGGGCGGCGGTGCAACCAAAGAACGTGTTGCGGAAGCCTTTAAAATCATCCTTCGATAAAAATGTAAAAGCGGTACTCGTCAATATTTTCGGTGGCATTGTACGCGCGATCTGATTGCTGAAGCGATTGTAGCGGCTGTGAACGAAGGGTGTCAACGTGCTGGTGGTGTGCGTTTAGAAGGTAATAATGCCCCGTTAGGCCGTGAAATTTTTAGCGAAGAGCGGTTTGAATATTATTGCTGCCCAAACGTTGACTGATGCGGCGGTAGAGTCGGTGAAAGCGGCAAAGGCCAACGCATAAGGAGCAATAGTACGTCAATTTTTAATGACGAAAGATACAAAAGTGCGATTTGCCGATGCTTTCACCGGCGGTCAAGGCACATTCCCACTCGAACAAGCATTAGCTTATGGCACTAAACTGGTGGGGGCGTTTCACCAAAATAAAGGTGGCACGACCCATTTAGGATTGCTCTGTGTTTGACACCGTACGCGATGGAAGTCGAGCAACCCGTGCCAGCAACGGTGATGGCTGTGCCGGCGCTGGGTAAAGATGCGATTTTAGAGGCCATTGATGCCGGGATTAAATTGATTATTTGTATCACCGAAGGCATCCCAACCTTTGGATATGCTGGTAGAAACAACGTTTTGGAACCAAACCGTGTACGCATGATTGGGCTAACCAACCGGGCGTGATTACACCGAAGAATGCAAAATCGGCATCATGCCGGGCAACATTCATAGTGCAAAAATTACATTGTTTCTCGCTCAGGCACGTCGGACATATGAAGCCGTGAAACAAACCACTGACGAAGGTTTGCCAATCCACTGGTGTGGGTATCGGCGGCGATCCAACTCGGTTCCACTCTTTTGTGATGATTTTGAAACATTCTCAAGAGGATCCGCAAACGGAAGCTATTGTCACGATCGGCGAAATTGGCGAATTCAGCCGGAGGAAGAGGCAGCATCGCAGCGAACATGTGACCAAAACCGGTAGTGAATTGCCGGCGTGACGGCGCCGAAAGGCAAACGAATGTACGCTGGTGCCATTATCAGTGGCGAAAAGGACTGCTGATGAAAAATTCGCAGCACTGGAAGCCGCCGGTGTGAAAACCGTGAGAAGTTTGGCAGAATCGGTTCAGCGTTGAGAGCAATGTTGAATAAACATCATAGAGTTCAAAAGCGGTCTGGTTTTAAAAACGTTTTTAAAATAGGCCGCACTCTTTTTATTATTTCCGCTTATTGAAACACATGTTGATGTTCAAGCACTGCGCTTTTAGTTATATGAATACGCCCACGCCGCCATTGGCAAGCTCTGCCAGTTAAAATCGGGCACTTGTGGGAATTGTTCAATTAAATGCACCATGCTGTCACCAACTGCAGACTAATACGCCATCGTCAGCTAAGTAATCCGGCGCTGACGTGATTTCTTTTGGTGATAGTTAACCCATCATTGCCGGAGCCAAGAGCCGCTTTCCGGTTCGTAGTGAAATTCCTCCGCATATCGGAGAGATCTTCAGATTCACATAAGGTGGGTTAGTGACAATGAGATCGTACTGTTCTTCCAATAAACGGGAGAATAAATCCGACTGAATCGGAAGACACGATGAGTTAAATTGTATGTTCAATGTTGATTTCGGCACACATTCAATGCATCAAAAGAGGTCAATAGCATCCACATCTGCTTCAGGAAGCGCTCCGACAGGCGATGGCAATACAGCCGCCGCCGGTACACATATTCTAAATGCGTTCGGTTCTGCCGTTAATTGTCGGCGAACCCTTGTTCAATCAAGGCGCTGATGGAGAGCGAGGAACGATCACGCGTCTATCCACATAAAATTCTAAGCCGCAGAACCAAAGCACGGTGAATTAAGTAGGCGACAGGAATGCGCTTTTTCAATGTGATGATAACCAAACGGATGATTTCAAGCTTTTTCTGCTGGTCGTGAGTCGAGGTCATACACCCGCTTGGGAAATCAGCAGGGAGGTGAAGGGTGTTACAGACCAATTGCGTGCTTTCATCCCAGCATTGTCGTAGCCGTGTCCAGTAAATGTCGCAATGATGGTAAACTTGTAGCACCAACGTAGAAAATCTCTGATCGTGTGTGTTCTTCTTGTACGTTGGCGAATAAATATCGCTCAATAAGTTCCTGATTGAAGCGTAATTTGTTCGATGATTTGCCCGTATCAATGTTAAAATTGCGCGTAGTTATACCATATATTTGAGATAGGAAACGAAATGTTAGATGAGGAAGCAACTTTCCCGTTTCTGTGCTGAAATGAAAGGCGTGAAACCGTTAAAACAGGATACTTTTGCGGCCGCACGCTCATAAAAAGAAAGCACTGGCAACGATAAAAGAACAGCGTGAACAACAAGACACGTTATTTTTATTTTTCTGACATGAATATGAGCCGTTATTAAATGAGGAAAAGTGGTCAAATATTTGCGTGAAAATGAAGATTCCCATTTGTTGAAAACAATTACGGCGTGCGATTTTTCATCGAGATAGATCGGTATGGCTTAACACGTGAACAGGCAAATTAGAGCTGGCGGCATTAATCCAAACCTGCGAGAAAGAACATCTTTATTGCGCCAGCGTGATGACAGGTTATGGCACTTATACGTTAAAACGCCAGATTCCCCGTTGTTAGTACAACATCCGAAAGTATTAAAGACCAAGCCCCCAAAAAGAATGGGTAAGCGGCTATTCTGATCTTGATTGATGTCTAGCAACATTTCTGAATGGCTTGGTAAAGCAGCGGTAAAATTTGATTGATCGCGCTGAGTTGCTGCATTTGGAATGTGTGCTTGCAGCTGTGCTGCTTTTATTATCAAATAGCTTTTGAGCCTGTTTCAAACTCACTTATTATTGCAGCGTCTCAAACCGTGTTGGTGTCAGTTGTCAATATTTTCTAGGATAAGAATGATTTTTCGCAGCAGGATAGAATTCCGCCAAAAAGAAGGTGCTTTGTTGCATTTGTTTCATTTTGCTGTAGAGGCTTCAGCGCAGAAATGTAACCCAAGCAGAGAATAGTTAATTTAAAAAGCTCAAATCCCGCCTGTAAATGCGCCTGATATTTTTCGGCCTGCGTGGTTCATATTGGAGATGAGTAATTTAATGCCGAGGCATATTCATGGGCACAATCGACGGGCAATGCGGTATTTCGTTATCGCCTTGCCGAACTGTAACTGACTGACAATATACAGCAAAATATTAAGCATCGCTTTTGACCGCCTGACGGCTGACTTTATCCAACCGCAAAATATTTCCAATCCGGCCAGTAAGACACGGCAAACCAAGAAATATGGTCGCGCGATCGCGTGTCAATCACACGAATAGTGCTTGTTCCACATTAAGCCCATCACATCAAAGCTGGAAAAATAACCTGTAAGGTAATGAAGAAGTGGAAAAGCTGTAATTATTGGTACGGAAAAAGAAAAACAGGTGCTGGCAGGAGCACGATTGCTTAATTGTAACTCCAGTGTCGGATTCGCATATGCAGAAGCGAGGCAATAATCACACGAGAATCGTGCCGATAATTCGCTGTTTTAGACGCAGTTTAGTCGCTGTGTAGTTAGCTGACAAACAAAAAACAGTGGTTAATAAAACCAATACGCCCGATCTTAACGGCAAAATCGCCGATGGTGCAACAAATAAACACCACAATCGACAAACGCACCGCATGATCGAAAGCAGTTGTGAATTGAAATGTGGCTATGCAGGGCAAGTAGATATTTTTAAAACCGTTATTTGTTCTGTGATAAATTTGTGCCGTATCCGTTTGTTCTAATTCATTCACTTTTTGATCAATAGTGGCGTACTGGTAGTCAACGCTTTTAAAATTATCCAGTAATGTTTGAGATTAATGAGGTTTTTGGTCTTTCGATACGGCATTGCTATAAAGCCTGCAAGATTGATTTAGCCCGTTAATGGCTTTTTCTAAACGCAGGTCATAACGCAGGTTTTATTTTGTTGCAAGCTTAGCGCAATATCACGGCAAGCTTGGGCTTGGAGTTCCAGTGAGCGTTGAATACGAAAAATTAAATCGGTATTTTTCAGGTGTTCCGCAAGGTTTGGTAATCAAAATGATTAGAGCTGATGCGTCATGACATCTCTGAGCGAGAAAATATAGCGAATCATTTTAGTTGTGCGGCTGTGGCGATGCTGCCCCTGAATACGATAAAAAGTGCGGTGCGTGAATCATTAAATGCACTGATCAACACGCTGTTTTCATCGCCAGCAATGTGTTTACGTCAATTTGCTCAATATCGTCGGGATCGAAAACGCTGATTTAACATCGAGGTATTACGAGGCAAGAAAGGATTTGGCAACGCTTTCTGGCACCGGCGATCGGAAAAATGAAATGCACATAATGTGGTGATGCTGTAAAGCAAGCGTGCGCAAAGAATCATCAGCGATTCATATACCACACAGTTTCCGCAAAATACGTCAATGGTGATATGGGCCACGACCAACGTGCCGAACGCGATGGTGTATAATCGCTGTCCGATGGCACCAATCATGGTGAAAACAAAGGTCATCGCCGTCATCAACAAATAAAATTGGAAATTATGGCTGATGCTCAGCTGCACGCTGATGGTAGAAACGGAAAACGCGAGCAGCGTATAAAAGCACGTTCTTGATTCGACCGGTTAACGGTTATTCCAAATCGACCAAAACCGCCTGCAATAATGCCAATACCAAGGGGCATACTTTGTTCGGAAATATCAAAAACACTAAATGGCAATCACCGCCAAAATTGACAGCGATAAAAATCGGAATGGAGGCGATAACTTTTGCATTGAACCAGCTGTGCATGCTTGACCTTGACGTGGTGAATTATTGATAAACACGATGATTTTCTGCAGCTTGTCGGCGAATCAGGTCAGCCATTTCTTTTCGGAAATGACCCGTTGTCCGACCGAAATAACGCACCTGGCGATATGGAAATTCGCCGCCGGTTGGGGATGCCGATGATGGTTAGACATTGAGAATGCCACAAAAACATGGGCAGAAACAACCACCACCCGAAAAGAATGAACCAGACAACATTGAGTAACGATCCGAGGGAATTTCCACCGCACTTTTAGGTTCCAAAATACTACATGAATCAAATCGTTGCCGAAGGAACCAATGACATTTTACAATTTCCCAACAGCTTCGAGTATAAGGTGACGATCAATCACGGCACTCATAAGGGTAGCGAATAACCAATTTAACGTTGTTAGTGAAACCGCCAAGGACAAAGTTAGACATGAGAATCAGCTTAAATTCATAGCAATATCTATTTTCAAGCGTTCGTTTAAATAACCTTGATAGTCAGGAATACGAATATCGTCGGTGTCACTGAAAGAGTGGTGAAGAAACCAGAAATCGGCACTTGCCATATTCATTGCAAACAGGAATATTCCAAACGGTAGCACACGCATCAATGCTTTTGACATCGGATCATGCGGCACGGCATTCATCGGGTCCCAGAAGAAAATCATTAAATCAATTTTGTTTTCAGCGATTAACCCACTGAGTTGTTGATCCTCGCCCATAGGGCCACTGAGTGCTTATTGACGATCAAAACCGGTTTCACGATGAACAGATTCTGTGGTGCGGTGCCAGAGAGCGTGGTTTGCTAAGAAAGTGCGGTGGGTTTTACACCAGTTTATCAGATCTATTTTACAGTGATCGTCGACTAAAAGCGATATGTTTTATTGACGGGCAGAGGCGACAGTTGTTTGCATGATGACTCTAAAATAAAAGTGAGCGGGCAGGGCTCACTGGATATAAAATGAATCTGGGATAGAACACCGAATTATTTTTGTCGCCCAATCAATGAAAACGTGTTTGTGTTTCTTTTATCGGCTTGTTGATACCAATATTGCAACATTTGTTCCGCCAGTTTTCAATCTTTGTAGTGTTACTTTTCGCCTTTTGTTTACTTTACCGTTGCAGCAGGACCGCCAACGGCACCGCTGCATGCAGCTGAGGTGGTGATTGTTGGCAGAAGGTAAGAGGCTGCGCCAGACGCGTTATATTCGTTTAAGTCTTTGATAAGGTTCATGCCCGGAATAAACCTTCTTGTTTTAAGTATTTTGTTTATTTTCACGTTGTGACCGGATTGAGTTTTTACGCTAATCACAGGAGATTGTTTTGAGTTACTTACATCACGTTCATTTTGTAAAACGTGGGGCTGAAATTACGATATCTTCACTTGAACCTTGGAATGTCACAACAATCGGATCAGATCTCGGAATAAGGAGCGATCGGAACCCACTTGAGTACTCGATACACGAACAACAACTTGGTGTTTTTGTGCATCGTTGATATTAAATGCGTTAGTTTTTTCTTAATAAAGATTTGTTTGCTTTTTCGACCGTCAATGGCTAAAAATCATTATTAGATGAGCTGGTTAGCCGCAAAGCTCGCTGCATCACAAAAGTGTTGCAGTACATGCACAAACGAAATTTCATATTTACTCCTGTTTTTGAAGGACATCTATTGTGAATTAGATGACACTTTATGGAATAAAGCGTAGTTTGGTATGTTATTCCAAAATTGGGGAAAAATGAAAATAGAAAAATTGTATTTAAGCGCTAGTTTTTGCTTTTTATTCACTTATGGGGAAATTGTATGGTCAAAAACGCTTTTTGTGTTCACGGTTATGTCAAGGCGTTAGTCTCAGTATTTTACGTGGAAACAAGCGCTGAAGATCGGCGTAACCGGTCAGGCATTCAGCCGACGGCTCCGTTGAGGTGGTCGCCGTCGGTTCGGAAAGTCAAATTGACATTAAACGCTTGCTGCAAACATGGTCCCTGCACTGCCATCGTAAATAACGTATTGGTGGACGATCTTGGCGACAAAGATCTTACGGCGCTTGGGCAGTGCCACATTGAAACGCAGTTTGATTTTGCTAGACAAGTGCGGTTAAAATACCGCCGCTTGTAACAAAATAATGCAAGGACCTGTGGCGCCATCAATATGGTAGAAGCACTAATCGTTCCGAAGATACTGCAGTTGATAGAGGCTGTGGCAGCAATGACAATCATATGATCAAAGCGCTTGCTTAAAAATAAATGCGTAATGCCGGGGAAATAAGCATCGCAACGAATTAAGATTACGCCGACTACTTGCATGGCACTGATGATGGTTAACGCGAGAAGAATCAGTAACTGTAATGCAAGAGTCGAGGCGATAAGCCAACGATTTTGGCTTGCGTAGCATCAAAAACAATAGTAAAAATCTTTCGACGTAAAAACAACCCCAAAAACGACCGCACTGATGATCAGCGTTTGCAACATTTCGCATCGCTCACGCCAAGCAAATTACCAAATAAAAATATGGGTTACAATGCTGATCCGTTTCAATTTTTAGCAAACAAGACAATCCCGGAGCGCAAACATCCCTGAAAAGACAATGCGATGGCGGTATCTTTTCGATTCGGGCTTATTTTCTTTTAAATATCCCACACAGACAGAACAGAGTAACTGGCGACAAAGGCACCGATGGTTAAAGGCAACCCAACCAGAAAGCCAACACACAATGCTCGGCAGAACAGCATGCGAAATCGCATCCCCCATCAACGACCAACCTTCAACACTAAATAGCAGGAGAGCATGGCGCAAAATAATGGAGACTAATAACGCCGTGATTAATGCGTTTTATGAAACGGATAGGCAAAAGGTTCGTGAACCATTGATAAATAGCGTTCATTGTTGCAACTTTCTTTGCGTTATTGGTTTACGCTGGCGAATGCCGTATTTGCGAGAAAATAAAAGCCAATAGGAAAAGTGCGGTCTGAATACAAACAATAACGCCACCCGTTGCGCCATCTAAGAAATAACTGATATACACGCCAATCGCGCTGGAAAAGAATGCCCAGAATAACGGGCAATCATGGCAAGTCGTTTTTAAAACGATCAGTGCTAAATACGGTGGTGCCCGTGTGATCACCATGGCGATGACTAAAACCGCACCAACGGTTTGTAAAGTGCAGCGACGCAAGCACTGAGTAACGTACAGCACTTTGTAATAAATTGGTGAGGTCCTACGAAGTGGTATGGACTTCATCAAAGAAAATTAATAACAGATCTTTTCCAAAAATGAGAGTAATAAATCAGACTGATGCCAATGATGATTGCCACTTGAAGAATATCTTCATCTGCAATACCTAGGATGTTACCTAACACAATATCTTGTACATTGACGGAGGTTGGGTTGAGGGAAATGATCAACAGACCAAGCGAAAAATGTCGTAAAAATGAAGCCGATAACCGCATCTTCCTGCAGTTTGGTAATGATTTCACCCATAAAATAGACACGGCAGCTAAGATACTGGAGCGCCGAGAGCATAAGGCAGAGAAAGCGCATATACTGGCAACACCCGGGGAACAACTGAATGGGAAAGTGGCACTAATGAGGGACCATCCTTCAGCACTAGTAAGCTGACAAGAAAGCACAAACGCCCTCACGGCAGAACTGAGCAAATGGTACCATAATCATAGGAAAAAGGTTCCAGTAAGAGCGCCAGCATTAGGGATTTTTCTCCTGATTTGCACTGTCTCGCAATCGGTGCTGAGGATCGACTCTAGGCTTACGATAGAACACCGCCGCTCGCTCATCATCGAGGTACGGTGACTGCGCGCGGATCTTCATCATCGTGCAGGTCTGTACCGAGTAATTTGAATGACGCAATACGCCACCAAAGACGAGTTCTGTTATGTTGGTTAAACTGGTTTCTGTCGAGCCGGCCGCAATGACGGTAAAGCGATTAATCATCACCACCGGGTCACAGAAATCCGGCACGCTCCCAAGCGGTAGAAACCAAAATGAGATGACCTTCGCTACGTCACCGCCCAAGTAATCGACAATGGCATTTTCTGTTTGGCACATCAACGCCGGTAAAAGTGTTCCATCCAGTAAAATAATTCATTTCGTGTTGAGCAAGCGCACGAGCCAAAAATACGCGCTTTTTCTGTCCGCCGAGAGTTCGCCACTGGCTGATGGCAAGGTGTCAATGTTCACCCGTTGCATGGCTTCTCCTTGCATCTTTTTGCTTATCGGTTTCCACTTGGGCGGCGTGCAGGAAATCTACATAGCCGTAGGGTCCTGCATGAGTCCACATCATAAAACAGGCACCGAATTGCCAGTCCACTTCTTCCGATTGAGGTCACATAGAGACCAAGTTTTGTTTTTAATGCCTGACTTTATTGGCAAAGGATACAACGTACGGTCGCTCTCAGCTGGGATGAAATCAATCCCATTAGGCTTTTTAAACAAGCTGATTTTCCGCTTCCATTTACGCCCACGAGGCACAGGTAGCCGCCTCAAACGAAAGGTGACATCATGGATGGCGGTGTGGCCGTTGTTATAGCGAACCGCATGATCATCTGGCTGATCGAGGCAATATTCGATGACATTATGCCAAATCCTTTGCGATAGTAGAAACGGTCGTGTCTCTACCAAAATCGATATAGGTTGTACCCGCTTTTGCTGGAAAGAGAACCACATAAAGTACGCCGCCGTATTTTGCGCCGGTTTCTTTTCGTGTGACTCTGTTTTGCCGGCTTTAGTGAAAGAGAATCAGTACTCTGACGAAGCAACCGGAATGTTGCTAAGGTCGACCGTTTCAATCACTTTGTCGAACCTGGTTGTGGCGTACCTTGTTGTTCCAGTATGCTACTCGGCCACGCCAGGCTTCTTTTAAAACCATAGTCACGGGTGAAGAGATCGAAAAGCGCCTTCACTGGTGACCAAACTCAACGTTGAACTTCCGGCACTTCAGTGCTAATTTTTCGCGGTAGCGTAGGTTTTATCCAACTGCTTTGATGCATAAAGTGCGGTGCATCACGTATGTCTTTATTTTGTGGATCGTATTTACCGTAACGCGTATTTTTAATGTTCTCAGAATATAAATTGCAATGTGTCTGTGACATCCAAGCGTGCGGATTTGTTGCTGGTGCATATGGACCTTTCTATTAATAATAGCTAACGTTTCGATACTTTCAGTCACAACAACCGCGTTTATCTTTCTACGTTTTGGAAGAATTTTTCAAACCAACGTTCAAGGTTTTAAATCCGTTCCATAATACGAGGTCTGGCAGATTGGCTCACGGGATGTCTCTCTGGGTTGGCTTCACAATCGTGAATTTCTGCTCCGTCTGCGGATTGATTCCACGGCAGCCGCATCACGGGCGATATTTTGTGCCAAGGCGTCTTGAATGATGGTGAAGGTGGTAACGACTGAAATTTTGCGTGGCGTGCAAGCTAGAGCCTCCAAACTTAATGCAAGTACACTGATTAATGTTGTGAGTAAACGCGTGTCTCCTTAGAAAAGTTTTAGTTATAAACATACAACATAAGTTGCGATGATTATTTCTTTATAAATGCAAATAATTGCAAATATCTTATAAGAGCATTTTGCCGGTTTGGGTAACCCGGCTAATTTGGTTGCTTGTTTTGCCGTCGGGATCAAACGTTGTAAATAACGGCTGTTGCCTTTATCTTCACCGAGTTTTGTGCGCTGTGGCTTTCTTACCAACATACAATGAATAGCCGGTGAGGCTTTTGTATCTCCTGATAAAAACGTCGCACAAATGAATGATTTCCAGTGGAGCGCCAGTTAATTCCATTTTCCACTTTCGCAATAGTCTTGCGCGACTTCAATATCCCAATCATCATTGGTTGAGCAACAACCTGGAAGCATCGGTTTCAATATGTTTATTATTGACTTCAAGCACGATAATAACCTTAGTACGCGAGGACGTGATTATATAAAACGCAGGGGCGTTGAATTTATCTATCACATCACAATTAATCTCTAGAAGAGAAGAATGAAAGAAGTTTATACAACCGATAAACAGCCGTAGAGACACAGCTAAGCTGACCGTTGCATCGAATGTAGCTGGTTTCGCACACCGTGAAATGATGCTGCCGGTTTCATACAAAATTCCCAGCGGTGGAGAAAATCACGAACAGCGCACTAATTCCCACAAAGGGCTACGAATTGGAAGAAGCAAACTCGCGACCATGCCGCGCACTAACACCACGAATAAGGCTAGAATCGTGCCCGGATAAGAAAGACATGTCTTCTTCGTAGTTAAGACATAAGCGGAGCAAGCGAAGAAAGGTTGCGGTGCCGGCTAACGCCAACACGAGATAGCATCACCCAAACCAGCGCTCACATAGGCATTTAAAATTGGCTCCTACGGTGCAGCCCAAGAAATCCGGTGAAGGCAAAGGCAGATAAAATCTAACGCGCTATTATGGCTAAGGCATTGGTTAAGAAAAGCAGTTTCCTAGAAACCGCTGCTACGATGCCGACATGCCCGGTCTTGGTCAAAATCTCATCGCCATAGATACATAAGCCACCGCCAGCGGAAAAAGGCTAATGTTAACGCCAACAAGAATAGGATGTGCGCAAACACTCAGCAAAGTTGGCAACGATTCTTCTCTGCTGTCAACACATCATACGAGATTGCATAAAACGGTACTTTAGTAGCTGTGGCTGCATATCGTTGGCTGTACAGGTAAGGGCAAGAGGAGAAAAGTCACTATGTCACAAGGAAAATATTTTTGCTGATGGATGATTAAAAGTGAAAGACAGAAAAGTGCGGTTGTTTCTTATTTGGCAATTTAGCAAAAACCGATTTGTTTATTTTGAACCTGTCGGTAATCCGGGCATCTCAAAAGATATTGAGTTTGCTCCTGACGTTTTTACATTTCAAAACATGCTCAAAACCCACTGCATCACTTTCTTTTCATCGGGGTTAAAAAGCTGGAACCTCTTTCGAGATTCAGCTTTTTCTTTTTGGGGTTGATCACTTTAACCGCCTCTTTTGGTTTATCTATGTTTGCATATTGTCATTTTTCGGAATTTCAACGCCTGGCGAGAGCAGGTCTTGAATATCCGATTAAAGTGACTACATCAGCTTTGGGTCTGCGTAACAGCTTCGAATGCCTGCAGCGCTCGGTAACAACGAAAACCCATTGCGCCCGCTTGTTTCACGCCGCTGCATCGCCCACCAATCGGTGATTATGCACAGTGATGCAAACGGGTCATACGCATCCACCTCGGCAATATTGTTGCGACCACCAGAAGATTGATGACTGGCACCACTTGTGCACTGGCATTATGACTCCTCAGCAGGGCTTCGTCAGTGCCTTTGCATCGTAGTTGCTGCTGCGACCGGCGGTGGCTGTTGAGTTTCTTAATCGCGAAATTCGCAATTAAGAAGGCCGCGACCGAAAACACACCGGATACCCACAAATGAAGTTGATGAGATCCATGCCGATGCCCGCCTTTTAATTGCCATTGGGGTACGGGTTAAAAACTCAATGCCACTGAATGAGGAACGCGTAAGTTCACAATATCCGCCATGGCAATGCACAACCTTGATAACCGTCATAACAAGGTAAAGGGTAGCGCAAACGAACATAAACAGTATTCGATCGGGTTCTGTTACGCCGGTTAAGAACACGGTAAGAGCAGAAGAAAGGAAACCTTTGTAGATGGTTTTATCCTGATCAACGTTTCACGTACATGGCGAGTGTAATTTGCATAGAATACCGCTTGAGCTGATCATTTGGCCCACTTTTAAAGCGCGCCGTGTTACTGTTGAGAGGAGCTCGATATTATGTCATATTGCCCGCATCTTTTCAGGTTGATTAAAATCACTGATCCAAGCGAGCCATAACGGGTCTTGTCCGAATACTTGTTTCTGCCTTTTGTTGCATACCGGTTAAGAATTCATAGGTGCCGCCCAATGAGGTGTAGTTCATCGGAATGGTGAGTGAGCAGGTGGTAAAACCAAAGGCGGTAAAAGACGTTCCTAATGTGCTGTAAAACAAAAGGCGCAAGGATAGGCGCGGAGTCTTGTGAGTTGGCAACCATTCACCGAAATGATTGATCCCGCTTGCACTACCGGGCCAGAACACCGCCAACACTAACGACACTAAATGGAACGATAAACTCACAAATGGCACAAAGCGTTTACTGTTAAAGAAGGTAGGGCACTTCAGGCAGTTTAGTGAAATTATAGAAGCATAGCGTAGCGTGCTACAAAAATCGGCGATGATCCCTGCCAAAACGCCCATATTTAATGCTGGTTATCCGAGAATATTCACAGCAGTAGCACACCGGAATGTCGCCTGCCAAGATGGTGCTGACGTGGGCATTCGGATCGTCAACATTTCAATTTTTACGCCGAAGAAACGATTTCCCGGTACTAGTTGATTAAAAATAAAGGCAAGACCTGCGGCAAACGCACCACCTGCACGCTCATTCGCCCAACTACCACCAATGGCTAGAGCAACATAACGAAATGTCAGGTTGCCAATAATGCCCCCAAACTGATTTGCGCGATAATATGTACCCACGCGCGCCAGCCATTCGACATCGCTAATTAACGGTAATGAGTTACCGATACTACCATCAAACCTGCGGCAGGCATCACGGCAATCACCACCATCAGGCATTTGCCGAATTTTTGCCAAAATTCAAAACTGGAGCGAATTTTTCATATGGTATGTTCTCCACAATGTAAGCTCGACTTCCAAACCGAAATGGTCGAGAACTACCGGTTTATGCCATTAAAACCACCTGACCTCGATAAAACCCCTTTTGTTTGATTAAAAAATACAGTCTTTGCCGTTTTTCTACTGTGGCCTTCCAGCCACTTTCAATTGCTTTTTCTCAACAGTAATCCCACTATCTTTTTGTTCCGCCATCTCAAAAGTATCAAAGCAAACCGAGAGATTTGATTTTCTGATAGGTTTGATCGCTGATTGCATCCGTATTGAAATCGCCCATCAAAATTTTAAGGTCGGCTTGGCTGCGCTCCACGATATTGAGAATGTTGTCCAGTTGATTTTCACCCGCGCAATTCGGCAAGTTGATATGGTCAGAATAACAATCTGTTGACCTTCATATTCCACGGTTAGGCCAGGATTTTGCGGAAAGGATAGAATCGAGGCGTTGATGTTGGCTGCACTAAAAATGCATCCACTTCATAAAACCGGCAAGCGGGTTAGTAAGGCGATACCTTCGTCATATTTATATCGTAGCCAATATGCGAGATTGCTCCAAAAATAGTGAATATTTTTGCTCATGCCCGTTGATTGATTTTTATTCAGTCAACACAACACCATAGTTATCTTGCTTTTAATGTGCAGAAATGCGGCGCTGACATTAATTGATTCACTTCTTGCAGGGCAAACGATGTCGTCAGCCCTTTTCAACAATGGTGTCGGCAATAATGTCGATTTTTCCGCTTGGTTATCTTCAACCAAGCGTACGTTGTAGGGTGAGCAGTTTCATACGTCTCCTTTAATCCTCACAATGCCAGATATCGGTATTATATTGCGCAATGGTGCGATCCGATGAGAAGAAACCGGCTGCAGATGTTATGAATCACTCTTTTTGTTCCAGCTATCTTGATCTTCATAATCCGCCAAAATGTGTTCTTTTCGCTGACATACGCATCAAAAGTCAATCAAGGTCATAAACCAGTCTTTATTAAGCAACTCATCGTGCAGGCGTTTTAAACGCTCTTCATTACCCAGTTTCACTAGCGTAGAATCAAGGATAAAAACTCGACCGCTCTTTTTAATGTGTTTATCCTTTTCATAGTAATCTTTTCGACACATAACCGGCAGTTTCATACAGTCTTGATAATGCTTTCCGAATCTTTTACCGAAGGTATAAATGTTTTTCGCCCGCTAATTCTGCAATTTCACATGTTCGCACCGTCCATCGTGCCTCATGTAATGCGCCATTCAGCATAAACTTTCATTGCCTGTTTGCCGGAAGCTTCTTTTGAGGCAAGGGAAATTTGTTTCGAAATATCTGTCGCCGGAATCAATTTTTCCGCCACGCTAACATTGTAGTTTTCCACTAAATAGACGTTTAAATACTGATTCACATCCGGATCGTTATTGATTAATCCCAGATAAGCAAAGAATTAAATGAATAATATCCATGCAATCACATAAGCCGGTGCGGCTTTTCCCACCAAAAATCACTGGTAATTTTCGTTTCTGGCAGTTTGCCTGCTTTTGATTTCAAGGTACTTTATGAATCACATAAAGCGCATTCATTTGTTAGGCGTTTATATTCGTGGAAAACGCTTAATTTGTGTATCGATAATGGAATTTTCATCCAATTCAATGCCTTTATTTTTCTTTTAAGATAAGTTTTTAGCGCTAATTTATTCTGGAAATTTAATTTCAGCTAATTTTTGATGCAATTCTTTTTGTCATCTTTAAGCGCGCAGTTTTTCCAATTGCGTTGCATCGTGAGCACTCATCGCCGATAAGCTGTTTAATATAAGCGGATAACGCTTGGTTAGAAAATTCTAACCAACGACGAAGGTGATTCCAGTTTGTTTTATTATTAAACTTCTCCGGATAAATTTCATAAACGCTTTGAGTTCGGAGTTTTTCAAAATCTCCGTGTAATGCCGCACACCGTTTACGGAGTTTGAAAAATGAATATCCATATGCGCCATATGGACGCGTTTTTGCTTATCAATAATTTGTACATGCAGGATTCGTTAAATGCTCTTCTGCACTAATTTATTTAGTTTTTGATGATCTCACCAAATGTGGAACCACTTCTTTCCAAATAGGCTAAAGGCCATTTTTCTAAGGCTTCGGCAAGAATCGTATGGTTTAGTGTAACCCACCATATTGCGTACGATTTCTACCGCTTCTGCAAATTTAATACGATGTTTTTCCGTTAGTGCTGAATCAATCTCCGAATCACCATGGAGGGGTGAGTGTCATCACTCTGCACATAGGCGTAGTCGGCCAAATCATGTAAATTACTGCCACGTCCAATGGCTTCATCAATAATCAATTGCGCCGCATTGAAAACCATAAAAGTATTGCTGATAAATACGTAATAATTCACCGTTTTTATCGGAGTCATCCGGATAAAGGAACAAGGTCAGATTTCTCTTTGATGTTTGTTTTATCAGCAGATACCTTTTTAATCAATTGATGATTCATGGATTCAATATCAAAATAAGTTGAGATAATTTTTGGTGTCTTTTTGTAACCAAGAATATCAATACGATCTAATTTTAGAGGTTAACGTAAAGTCTTTTCTAAATGGCACTTCATAACGGATATTTGTCGGGATTAACCAAGACTCTTTTTCAATCCAATCATTCGGGTTCGGCATGTTGTTCATTGTTTTTAAAGACCTGCTTTAAATAAAACCGCAATGGTAATTCAAGCCACACCTTCCGCATTTAGCCCGAGTGTGGACATGTGAATCAATAAAACAGGACGCTGAAACGACTCTAATCCACGTTCCCTAAAGACGGTTCCGGCTCAATATCCTCATTATGGCTGAGTGATTTTCCTGCCTGCGCCAACTCATCTTTTGATTTCTTGATATACGCCAAGATTAATTAAATTGTTAGACAGCACCTTTACAATCAAAAATCTCTGCAGAAATCATAGTAAACCTTACGTTTAGCTGTATCCTTTTATTCGCAGCAAGGGTTTTAAATATAGTTTAATAACTGTACGTAAAATGCATGATCGCTTAACTTTTCAAGTTTTTGTTTGTTGTTTGCTGTACTAAACTTTCACCAAATTTAGTCATTCTTTTTCCTTATTGGCGCGTCCTATAACGTGCAGTCATTTGGGTTAAGAAATCTTTTTGGCGTTGGTTAAATCACTTTCTAGCATCTCAGCCACTCCCAGTTTCCACCATAGTAGAATGAATATTCATTCTTGAGCTGGCAGGCAACCCTAAAATATCTTGCATGGTGGCAATCGCCGTATTACTTACGGTAGCAAAACACTGGCGAATCATTGCCTGACAAACAGATTCATTCAGGCACGATGGGTATAAGCATTGATATATTGTTGCTGTTTCGACGTTAATCCGTCATGCAACCATTTGTGAGCATCATTGTCATGTGTGCCTGTAGGCGATACAATGCGGAATGCAATAATGTGGGCTATCCAGGCTTTCTACCACTCACATCTTCAAAAACCAAATTGCAAAAATTTTTCATGCCGGATAACCGCAATCAACCAGTAATTTCTTCGCTTTTTCATCATATATTACCGAGATCTTCAGCGATAATCGGGCAAATCGCCTAGCTGTGCTTTTACTGCTTTTGAACAAATCATATCCCGGGCCAGGTTGCCAGCTACCATATTTGGCAATATCTGCTTTACCATCCACTTCGTTAATCAATCGGAGAAACCTTTGAAATGATCGATACGAAGTATATCGTAAATTTTCAAAGCTTTCTCAATACGATGAATCCACCGCATAGCCTTGTTTCTGTGCGTTCAGCCCAGTCATAAAGCGGATTGCCCTCAAAGCTGTCCGGTGGAGCTAACTGATCGGCAGGAACACCCGGCAACGTAAAAGTGATTGCGTTCTTATCTAATTGGAAAAAGTTCTGGCATTGTCCATACTTCGACGCTATCCGACGCCACATAAATCGGCATATCGCCGATAATTTTAATTCTCTTTGATTAGCGTAATTTTTCACCGCTAACCATTGTTGGAAAAAGAAATATTGCGTTACCTTTGAAATACTGAATTTGCTCTGTCAGCATCGTACGGTATTTCCTATGCTTTGCTGACGAGCAACAACCTGTTTATCTTCCCCATTCTTAGGGGCTTTATTGCCGAAAATGCTCTTGATTGCTATAAATTTGCATAGTCTTCCAACCAAGTGCGGTTGTCAAAGTTTTTGAAGTTTGTTTGGTGTTTTTATCGGCAAGGAAATGTTTGACTGTGATTTCAAGATCGGCCGACGCATATGCGCCGTAATCTACTTTTGTCGGATCATCGCCAAAAATTAACCGAAGATAATGCTTTCCTTGCAATAAACCCATTTGGGTGAGTAAAGAAAAATCAATTAAATGTGTTACCTGCAATCGCTAAGAGAAGGATTGATAGGGGAATCACTGTAGCTGGTGGTGGTTAATGAAGGATTTGACTAATAGGTTTGTTTCTGCTTTCAAACTCATCTACAAAATCATAGGCAGATTGCCCAAAGCTACCAATTCCAAATGCATTGGGTAATGAGGTGATGTGCATTAAAACACCACTTGACCGAGTAAGTATAATTTTTCCTTCAGAAGAAGTTGTAGAGACTTAATCTAAATTTTATTTTTACTCAATAACTTACGTAAAAGTTTAAACATTAACGCAAAAGTGTGATTTTTGATCACAAAAACCATAATGTATAACTATGAGGGCTTATGGTACCTATTCGCGGTTTAAAGAAGGGAATAAAAGTCCAAAATGGAGTGGAAAAGTGAGTAAATACAAAGCGGTTTATAATGATATAAAAACCAAAATAAACGATGGAATTTTTACCGCCAAAGCAAGAATTACCCAGTGAAAGTGAGCTTATGCAAGAATATGGTTTTTCTAAAGACACTATTCGCAAAGCCCTTTCTCTGCTTGAAATGGACGGTTACATTCAGAAACAACAGGCGGAACTCTCATTGTTCTCGAGCATAATTTATCAACGCCTCAACAGCTTTCCTGAGATCGCAAACCACGGAGCTGAATCGCCCTTAACCCATCAAGTGAAAACAACCCTAACCAGCTTGGTATATTGTGCAAGGGGAAGTAGTGAATCACGCAGATCTCAATCAAAATGATCAAAGTCTGATTTTTACCGTATCGGTCGTTCGTGAAATTGACGAAGCGTGGTGGAATACGGCCCTCTTACTTTGATCGTCGTATTGTTCCTCTCATTAATCGGAGATTGCGAACAATCCATTTATCACTATTTAGAAAGTGAACTGGTCTGAAAATTGCTATTCATCAGCGTGAAATTGTGTTTCGTTATGCCAATGAAGAAGAAAAAGCACCATGGATCCCGGTGAATATAATATGGTTGTGAACGTTACCAGCACCACTTATTTAGCCGACGTGACGCCCATTTCTGTGTACGGTAGCATTAGTTATCGCCCTGATAAAATTACTTTTGCTTCCTGCTGTAGCGAGGCTATGTTTAGAGAGAGTTAAAGCACTTTTCACACATTTTGTTGAATAAAACTCTTTAAAACAACCGCTCTTTTTCTCTTCCTAACGAAAAGCTGAACCTCTCTTGAGATTCTGCTACCTGTGAACAATTATCTCGTGAATTAGGCTAATTCCGCACGTAATTTTCGTAGTCGACATCCACCATCACTTTTACCGCGGCAATGGTTTCGGCCAGCCGCGGGTTTTTAGGCCGCAGTCGCTCGCCCATACAGCGTTCGTTCTGGCACCACTTGCAAACGCGCTTCGCGGCAGAAGATGTTCAATTTCTTCTGCGCGGCGCTGCGCGGGCTGTGGATGTCGTACACACGCCCGGCCGATGTCGCTCGGCATTTGAAATCACCGAATGCAAGCGCGCAATTCCATGTCGGAAACGGAGGTTTCGATGGCGACTCACGTCGGTATCCGTGGCGGCACAGCCGGTAGAATGTCGTTAAATTCGAATAACACAGGTGTGTGACCAGTGCATCATCTTTTACAACCCATTGAACTTAAACGGAAAGCTTCGCCTGCCCATTGTAGCCAAGCGTCCCAATCGGCACGTTTGAGCGGTAAGCCTCGCGATAGCGGGTTCGTGAATTTGATGACTTTGACGCCGCTTTTTCACCCAAATCTACTTCATCAGAAAGCGCTACGGCAATTTGTTTAATCACACCGTGAACGTGGAAATGTCGTTACGCACGAAAGACCCATTGTAAAATCGTTACCGGCCGGTCAACATCCCTTTCATCATCACTTTTGTTGGTGAGGCTTTGGGCATATTGCAGACCAACGCGACGGTCATCGTCGTTCCGGGCGGGTCGCATCACCGTCAAATGACCGGTGGTTTCCACGCAGCGGGAACCGTAACTTTGTGCCAACCGGAATTTTGCGAACGCAAATCCATCGGGCACTCGCCGAAGCATTCCACCATGTCGTTACGTTCCGCTTCGCCATGCACTCAACACGCCTAAAATCCACTTTCTGTTCACGTACCACACATTCAATTTCTCATTAGCCGCTTTCTGTAACCGCTGCTGAGATCGCCTGCGCGGCACGGGCACATGACGGAAATTTCCGTGGCTGCGGAAGCGAAAACCCAATGGCTGGTGGTATGGGCAGCAATGGTGCAGATTTAACCACGCCTTTTGTAATTTCAATCCGTTCTGCACCGGCGACGGCTGCCGATCTGGCATTTTCGGCAGATTTGCTAAACGTTCCGCCACACAAGTGCGGGTGGATTTCACGGAGTTTTTACGCGCGTCAGTGCGGCTTGGGTACAGCATCAAGATCCGCTTTGCACAGCTGTTCTGCCTTTGCTCACGTGCGGTTTTACCGACGCGTAATTCTTGAATTTTTGCGAAGGTGAACGCCAACCATTGATAGCTCCGCTTGTTGGCTGCAGGTTGTCGCACCACAAATCATAAGGCGTATGGAGAGGAAACAGCTCGTGCAAATCCATAAACCTTCGCCTAATTTTGTGCTAATGGTTCAACCACATCTAACACTTTGGTTTAAGTTCGCACGCCAAATGTTACGCTGGTCACACTCACGCCTACGGAAAGCGACTTTTGCCGTAATCGGCAAAAGGCGGAGAGTTGTTCCCGCGCACGCACCCAAATCAATGTGAAGACCCGTGCTACCGGTAAGGTAGCCATCAATCGGCGTGTTCCGCCACGGAGCGGAAATACGTGGCAAGCAACAGTTTGGCGTTGACTTTGCCGCAAAAAGTCGCGTGTAAACCGAAGCTTGCGAGGCGGCAATCCACCCTGCCGGTAAATCTTAGAGTTAAGGTGCAGGTTCATCAATTCTCGATATGACCACGCCTTCAGCGTGGTAATAATGCGTTTAAGATGTCCACACAAACCGGCACGAGCGTGTTTTAATAAATCGAACGATTGAAGGCTGCGCCTTTTTCTTTCCTAACCAGTTGAAGGTTACCGGACCAACGATGGTGGGTTTTACCCGTGACCGCGCCTGGTTTCACGGATTTGTTGTAATACAGCCATAGCGCCGGGTTGGCTTTAAAATTGGACGTCCTTGTGAAATCTAGTGTAAGCACGTGAGATAGTGATAGCGTTGGTGCCAAACCATTTGGTCATTTCAATGGCGAATTGTGCTTCATTGCCACGCGCCAATTGGAAACATTGATCCAGTACAAGTTTTGGCTGTCGAAACCAAAACGCGCAGGAATGGCGCCTGTCGCCACTTGCAAATCTAAAAATATGATCGCAGAAAGTGAAATCAGCAACTGCCACGAAATCCGCATTCGCATGGGCTTTGATGCTGCTACAGTTAATTTCCCTGCGCAATTTTGCAATGTCTAATCAAATCAGCCGCTTGTGCTGATTTCACCGCGCTGCAACGCTCTAAGTACATTTAAGTTCACTGCCATAATTTCCATGCGTGGGAAAACCTGACAAATGAAAATGTTGTCATCATAATTCTTGTTTTGTGTTAAATGATTTAGACGGCTGTAAACGTCTGTACTGAGTGCTAGATTTGATCGGAATCAAGTTTATTATGCAAAATTAACAATTTTCTGAAAGTTTATGGTACATTTTAATGATCTTATGATCTCATGGTATCAGATATGTGGACGAGCAAAAACACAGTGACACACACACCGCACTTTTCTTCTAGGTGGGTAACATTAAAGCACAGGTGCATTTTCGTGTATTATAGGGTTTCACTCATCTGCTGGGCATGAATCTTTCCTTATGAAACCAATCTTCTCTTGAACTCAGACATTTAAGAAACCTTGTTAGTCTTTAAAAGAAACCGGCAGCAGCTCGCTGGCGGTCAAAACGGGCTTTATCTCTGGCCCAGTCAGCCTTGTCTCCACTCAAATTAAATTATTAGAAGATCAATACGCTTTGCCGTTACCTGAACGTAAAAACCCAACCCTTGCGTTCACTGCCGCAGGGGAGCGTTTGATTCAGCTTACAACGAAAATTGCGCTTTGAAATGCGACTGAAGCAGAGAACGCGACGGAAGTGCGAGGCACAAGGCGATGCAGTAACTGCGCATTGCCGTGTGGAGGTCATACTTGCTTTGATTGGTTGATGCCGGCAATGGATTCTTCTGCAAACACTTTGCACGTGTGGAACTGGACACTGTGTCCGGCTTCGGCATACGGATGCGGCTGGCTTGCTATTAAGTCATCGTGCCGACTGGGCGGTGGTGCAAAGAAGTGGAAGAAAATCCGGGTCGTGTATAAGCCTTCGCTGTTTTCCCTAAGGAAATGGGGCTGTGCGCGTACAGATCATCCGTTAGCAGCAGCAAAAGACATTTGGCAGGCGTAGATTTTGGCTGATCAAACGCTGATTACTTATCCTGTACCGGATGATATGTTGATTTGCTACGTAAAGTATTGCATCCGAGCGGTATTAATCCGACCCGTCGAACCAGTGAGCCTCACTATTGCCATTGTTCAGTTGGTGGTCAGTAAACGTGGCATCGCCGCACTGCCGCTTTTGGCGGCGAAATCCCTTATTTGGATCGTTACATCAGGCGCGCAAAATTACCGACCAAGGCCATACAGCAATTTATATGCGGCTTTTCGTGAAGGGATGGCACGTTGCTTTCGTGGATGATTTCTATGAAACCGTGAAAGCACGTGCTTTTCAACCTTTACCTGGAACTATCTGGTGGGCTAGAAGAGAACTAGTCGTAGTGGTCTGATGTTAAGACAACGCCTCATCCTATGGCCGCAGCTAAAGGGTATTGCCGTATAGTGCACCGATGACTGCTGTATTCCTCGCATAGCCTCTACGGCATTGCTACATGAAATGCCCTTGGGTTCAGCGTGTGGTAATCCGTTTTTAATGCAGCACTATTGATCTCATGGCGGTTCTGTTGGAGTTTGATTATCGCCGGTGCGCTTCACCTGTCTTTTGCGCCCCTCAATGCTTCTTGCTGGATTACCCTTGATGGTTAGCGGATTCGGCAGATTTTACAGTATTTCCATGTTGGATATTGCAAATTTTTAGGTAAAAAGCGCCCGTATCTTACCGTCAACGTTAGTTGATGAGTCTTTTTCTCTAATTATATGGCATCCCACCGCACTTGGATCGTGGCCGCATCTCGTGTCACGCTTACCTGCGTATATGTATTGCGATCGGGGCAGTCTTGGGCAACCTGTTTGGCAATATTATTCCGTTTAATTTGAAATGGGATAGAATTTGCAATGACTGCGTTGTTTCTGGTGATTTTGTGGAAAATTGGACGAAAGATCTCACGAAAGTTCCCCGTTAGGTCTGGCGATCAGCATTTATTTCGCTGCTGATGGTCAAGTGACTATTTCTTTATTGCCAACCCTGACAGGCATTTGGATGGTCTCGGCCATTCAGTCGTCCGAAGCTGACCAATAATGAAATTAGAGAGAGTGCACAAATGAGCTGATGGAACAAACTCCACCATTGCCATTGCCGCGTTGGCTGTGCAAATTGCGCGTTGGCTGCCGTTTTGGATTTTCCTGCCAACCGTCCGATTCCCTGAATATATCTGTTATTTAGGGCGCGTGTTGCCTGCGGCGATGTCTTTGGCATGCTGGGTGGTCTATTGCCATATATATTGATGTATTGAGCGGTTTTCATGGCTTGCCTGAGTTTATTGCAGGCGCAGTGGTGCTGGCATTGTATTTTTGGAAACGGAACACGTTTTGTCCATTGCCGGTACTTTATTGTACATGTTCTTAGTGCAGCAGGTCTTTGTGGCATAAAATACCCAGAAAATGACCGCACTTTTTTCTTCGAAAAGATAAAACCATAAAGTGCGGTCGTCACGTTTTTGCAGCCTATCGGCGCATTTACAAAAGCAAATCGCCTTTTTGCTATAATTTTGCACTTAATTTATTGAATTCTTTTTGAGGCTTCGGTGACGAAATTCCATTTTCCAACATTTCATGAAATGTTTCCCGTAGAAAAACGCAAATTAAAATTGTTGCGGGAATGGCTACGTTATCGGGCGCGCCGTTTGGTTTTTGCAGCGCAATGCCGGGCGTTAGTCGATTTTATTCATGAAAATCCATTGTGGCAGCCGGTTTTGCTCAGTATCCTTATCGTGAAATACGCTATTAAGCCAGTACTGTGATAAACACTTTAATGCGACACAGCGTTTAGACTTATTAAGACCAATTTTGCCATGGCGGAAAAACACTGGTGTGGCGTTATGCGAGACATTAATTTCATAACAGCCGGTGCTGTTGGCACAGTTAACGGATGAATTGGCGTTAAATTTAACGCTCAACCATATCGATCCTTATGAAGGCTTTTTGCTATCGGTTTAACCGATGCGAATCAACGTACGATTTATTCTGCCAGCTTTTACGTTTTTGAGCGGATAACCGTTGTGATCGCATCAATTCAAGGGCCAAAAGGCGATGAGGCGCAAGATTTAGTGCGTCAGGCGACAAAATTGCTGACATGGTGTTCGTCCGATGTTTATGTTGGTGAATGCCTTTAAAGTTTTTGCAGGCGTTGAATTGTCGTTTGGAAGGCATTCCGCATAAACGTCAGGCAAAATATCGTTGGAATGATTCGGCAAAATTATTGTTTAACTACGATGAATTTTTGGCAGGAAAAATGAGGGAAAGTTGGCGAAAATTATTGGCAAATTCCGACCGCACCTGAGCGTCGTCCTCTAGAAGAAATTCAAGTAAAAACGTTCTATGTATCGCAAACGTTATGACATGTTTGACCAGATGACGGTTGAGATTCAATCCCTTTTGACAGAGAAAAATTATGAATAAAATTATTACGGTTGACGGACCAAGCGGGGCCGGTAAAGGCACTTTATGTTACGCATTGGCAGAAAAACTAGGTTTTGCGTTGCTGATTCCGGCGCAATTTATCGCGTGACAGCATTAGCTGCATTAAAACGACATGCTGATTTAACCAATGAAACGGCATTGGCTGACCTTGCCCGTCATTTAGATATTCAGTTTGTGCCGAAAAATGGTGAAGTGAATGTGTTATTAGGTGGCATGGATGTCAGCCATTTAATTCGTACGCAAGAAGTAGCAGATGCGGCATCAAAAGTGGCTGTTTTTCCGCAAGTTCGTGCGGCATTATTACAACTTCAGCAGGATTTCGCCAAAAATGACGGTTTAATTGCCGATGGTCGCGATATGGGAACGGTGGTATTTCCTGATGCGCAAGTGAAATTATTTTTAGATGCGAGTGCGGAAGAACGTGCAAAAAGACGTTATAACCAGTTGCAAAAATAAGGGGATTAGTGGTAACTTTGCACAGATTTTAGCCGAGATAAAAGAGCGTGATTTGCGCGATAGAAATCGAGCAGTCGCTCCTTTAAAACCTGCTGATGATGCGTTTTACTTGACAGCACGACATTGAGTATCGATGAAGTGATTGGTCAGGCTATAGACTATATTCAGCAGCGTATTGATATTAAAAGCTTAAATTTTTACGGTTTATTCAAGGATGGATAAACTTTATTATCAGCCCCACTTTTTATGGATTAGAAGTGGACGTTATTTACTTAAATTGAAGATTAATTATGACAGAATCTTTTGCTCAACTTTTTGAAGAATCATTAAAAGACCTTGAAACCCGTCAAGGTGCAGTTGTTAAAGGTACCATCGTTGCTATCCAAAAAGGCTTCGTACTTGTAGATACCGGTTCTAAATCGAGTCTGCAATTCCTTCCGAAGAATTTTTAAATGCACAAGGTGAATTGAAGTTCAAGTTGGTGATGTTGTTGATGTTGTGCTTAAAGCTGTGGATGATGGTTTCGGTGAAACTGTTGCCTCCCGTGCTGATGCAAAACGCAAACGAAGCTTGGATGTATTGGAAAAAGCTTTACGACGAACAAGCAACTGTACTTGGTTTAGTTAACGGTAAAGTGAAAGGCGGCTTCACAGTTGAGTTAAACGGTGTTCGCGCATTCTTACCGGGTTCATTAGTTGATACCCGTCCAGTTCGTGATGCAGATCACTTTACTTGGTAAAGAATTAGAATTCAAAGTAATCAAACTTGATCAAAAACGTAACAACGTTGTTGTTTCCCGTCGTGCAGTAATCGAATCTGAAAGCAGCCAAGATCGTGAAGAAGTATTAGCGAACTTGTCTGAAGGTGCAGAAGTTAAAGGTACTGTTAAGAACTTAACTGACTACGGTGCATTCGTTGATTTAGGCGGTGTTGACGGTTTATTACATATTACCGATATGGCTTGGAAACGTGTTAAACAGCCAAGCGAAATCGTTAATGTTGGTGATGAAATCACCGTTAAAAGTATTGAAATTCGACAAAGATCAGTACCTGTGTTTCTTTAGGCTTAAAACAATTAGGTCAAGATCCCTTGGGCTGCAATCGCTGAAAAATCACCCAGTAAACAGCAAATTAACCGGTAAAGTCACTAACTTAACTGACTACGGTTGTTTCGTTGAAATTTTCAGACGGTGTTGAAGGTTTAGTTTCACGTTTCTGAAATGGATTGGACTAACAAAAATATTCACCCATCTAAAAGTGGTTAGCTTAGGTGATGTAGTTGAAGTGATGGTATTAGAAATCGATGAAGAACGTCGTCGTATTTCTTTAGGCTTTAAAAACAATGCAAAAGCAAATCCATGGGCTCAATTCGCTGAAAACTCACAACAAAAGGTGACAAAGTTGTTGGTAAAATCAAATCTATCACTGACTTTGGTATCTTCATCGGTTTAGATAGGCGGTATTGACGGCTTTAGTTCATTTATCTGACATTTCTTGGAATGTTCAAGGTGAAGAAGCTGTATCGTAACTACAAAAAGGTGATGAAGTTGCCGCAGTTGTATTACAAGTCGATGCAGTGAAAGAGCGTATTTCTTTAGGTATCAAACAACTTGAAGAAGATCCATTCAATAACTTCGTTGCTATCAACAAAAAGGCACTGTATTAAACGCCAAAAGTTGTTGAAGCTGATGCAAAAAGCGCTAAAGTTGAATTAGACGGTGGTGTGGAAGGTTACATTCGCGCAGCTGATTTAACGAATGAAGTTGCTGCAGGCGATGTAATTGAAGCAAAAATACACTGGTGTAGATCGTAAAGCACGTATTGTTCACTTATCTGTTCGTGCGAAAGATCAAGCTGAAGAAGCGGCAGCTGTTGCAAACCGTGAATAAGCAAGAAGATGTTGCTATTCCAAATGCCATGGCTGAAGCTTTCAAAGCAGCAAAAAGGTGAATAATTCACTTTGAGTTAATAAAACCGGCATAGCAATATGCCGGTTCTAAAGAGTTAGGGAGAATGGTATGACAAAGTCAGAGCTGATTGAACTTTTAGTACAGAAAAATCACAGCCTGTACCTGTTAAATCATGTGGAAGAAGCCAGTAAAAGCGATTTTTAGAACAAATGTCATGCGTATTAGAAAAGTGGTGAACGTATCGAAGTACGTGGATTTCGGTAGTTTTTCTTTGCATTGTCGCCAACCTCGATTGGGTCGAAATCCCTAAAACTGGTGAACAAGTTTAAATTAGATGCAAAAGTGTGTACCTATTTTAAGGCAGGGAAAGAGCTAAGAGAACGCGTTGACGTTTACGCATAATTTATTTTGACTAACTTTTCATTAACGGCACTTTTAAGTGTCGTTTTTATCCTCATTTTGGCATAATGAAAGCAACTTTATTTTAAGGAGAAAGCAAAATGATTAAATATATTTCGGGATTAATCATCGTGTTAGCTATTATCTTAGTTAGCTAGTCACCGTCGGTGCAAATAATGATCAAGTTATCACGTTCAATTATATTGTCGCACAAAGCCAATTCCAACTTTCTACCTTGGTTGCTATTTTATTCGCTTTAGGACTTATCCTTGGTTGGTTCATCACCGTTTTTCTACATCAAAGCTAAAACTTAAAAATATTGCATTAAATCGTCAGATCAAAACGACAAACCCCAACAAATTAATGAATTAACAAACAGTAGAGATAAAGGCTCTCAATAATGCTTGAATTGCTTTTTCCTTCTTCTACCTATTGCTGCCGCTTATGGGTGGTATATAGGGGCATCAGTAGCGCTAAAAGGGATCAGGAGGACATCAGTAATAAACTCTCCCGTGATTATGTAACTGGGGTTAATTTCTTTTACTAGCCAATCAAACTGATAAAAAGCTAGTTGATTTATTTTTGGATATGCTCCAAAAACAGGAAAAGTGAAAATGAAATTAATAGTTCATCACAATTTGAGGCTGAGTTAACACTTGGGAAATTTTTTTCGTTCGCGAGCGAAGTGGATCGCGATTACGTATTCATCAAGCATTAGATAGCAGTCCCATATTATACATTCTGAACAAAAAGTTAGCTTTAGCTAAACAACAGCTTGCAAAAGATTTTTATGGCGGTAGGTTTTTGATCGTGCTGAACATCTTTATATTTTTAATGGTTGATGAGCCCGGTTGCTGAGGCGCATTACAACAACTGGCGATTATCTATCAGAAAACGAAAAGAATGGAGCCATTAACGTTGCTGGAAAAAGCTAGCCAAAAATCTCTCCTAAATAGACATCATATCGAATTGGCACATTGCTTGTGAGTACGTGCGACAAATCTACCCCAAGATAGCAAAAGAAAAGATCCCTCAAACAGATTTTTGATTGCAAGCCTTGCAGGTTTCTCCTAGCTGTGCATAGGGCGCATCCATAATGCTTGCAGTGATTTAGCGATTAAACAGAAAAGATTACAAAAGTGCGGTGCGATATTTTTAGAAAATATTTATGATGCAAAATCCTGACTATATTGGTGAAGTCTTGCACGTGAAAATTCTGTACCAAACAAAATTACAATCAGTTGGATAATTTTGAGTTATTTCTCATCAGGCAAGCCATAAAGATCATAATAGTGCCGTATGCCCTTGATGTTAGCTGATCTTATTGAAGAAAAAGATGGCTCGCTGCGGCTACAACTCAAACTTTACCAACAACTCACAGCAAAAATCCGGCTACGCCTATTTTTCACCGGTTTATTCAATATCAAATTGATGACGCAGAAAATGGAGAGGAAGGATAGCTTTGATCTTTGTTACATAAAATGGTAGGAGAGCGAATTAAACAAACGTTTTGGTTATCGTTTGCAGTAATTGCGGTTATCAAACCCATAAATTAATTTGGTGTTGTCCCTTCTTCGCCAATGGGAAACGATTAAACCGAGTTAGCTCGATTGAGCATAATTAAATGCTAACATTGCGTGTTTATAGGGAGAAAACTATGACAGAATAAAGTCATCATCGCATTAGATTACGAAAAGAAGCCGATGCATTGGCGTTGGTTGATCAGCTTGACCCACAAAACTGCCGTTTAAAAGTCGGAAAGAAATGTTTACCACTCTTGGATACCCGGATTTTGTAAAAGCAACTACATAGTCGCGTAACTTTTGATGTTTTTCCTGGATTTGAAAATTTCGTGACATTCCGAATACCGTGGCAAGAGCAGTTCGTTCTGCAGCTGATTTGGGTGTTTGGATGGTGGACTTTCACGCCAGCGGTGGTTTGCGCATGATGGATGAAGCGAAAAAATCTTGAACCTTGCGGTAAAAGATGCACCGTTATGCATTGAGGGTGACCAGTACGCAGCATGGAAGACTTTGGATTTATTGCAAATCGGCATTAATTCCTCGCCAATGGAACAGGTGATTCGTCTGGCGCATTGACACAACGTGCCGGGTTTAGATGGCGTGGTATGCTCCTCCGCAGGAAGTTGAAATTTTACGTGCGTACCTGTGGTGACCAGATTTTAAACTAGTTACACCGAGGATTCGTCCTATCGCGCCGATTTTGGCGATCAACGTCGTGTCGATGACACCAGCTGCTGCCATTCGTTCCGGTGCTGATTATTTGGTGATTGGTCGTCCCAATTACGCAGGCTGAAAAATCCGGCTGAGGTATTTAAAGCGATTAACGCTTCCATCGCGTAATTTATTATGACGAATCAATTAGTTTATTCTACCGAGCGGACGGATTAAAGCTGATAAACCGCAGGCAGAGATTCCCCAAAGTGATGGTATGTACGAATTCCAGTTGCAAAAAGCGCCGCAAAAGGCAATGGTGTCAGTATTATCACCGGTTTGGCACTTGCTGAAACCGAATTGAAAACCTTAGCTGCGGCAGAGTAAAAACGTTGTGGATGTGGGGGTGCTGTAAAAATCACACCATCGAAATTCAGGTGAAAAACGTGATTTACCGAAACAGCTGCTGGAAAATAGAGGCCACAAGGTGAACATTGGGGATGCAAAAAGCGGGTTTGATACCCACTATTTTAGCGAAAATAGCCGGATAGGATCGTGGCTATCAGTAATACAAGCGCCAAGAAGAAAAAGTGCGGTTGATTTTCGCAATTGTTTTTGCTGAAAAATTTTGCCGAGAAGATGACATAGCCGATCAATAATACCGTTTTCGCAATAATCCACACCGGGTAAGCCGTGGTTAAACATTGCGCATGATAATCTGCTTAAAATCAATGAGTATCTATTAAAGTGCGGTAGAATTTTCAACAATTTGACTGCTCGCCAGTCTTTCTTTCGTTAACTGCATAGCACCACGAATAATAGTAATCCTGAGGGCTGACGAAGGCACAAATAATGTGCAAATAAACTAAATAAATATCCATTTATCTCCATATTTAAAGGCAGCAATAAAACACTGCTGCCTTAAAATGTCCTCATGTTGTTATTCTTCGGCATTTTCTACCGCACTCTTCTTGTTCGCCTTCCTCCATCGACATCGCAGATACGCTCCAAGCTCACAACATGCTCATTTTCACTTGTGCGGATTAAGCGAACACCTTGCGTGTTACGTCCGACGATGCTGACCTCACTGACTCGGGTGCGAACCAATGTACCGGCATCGGTGATTAACATGATTTGGTCCGTATCAACCACTTTGGGTTGCCGCAACGACTTTGCCATTACGTTCACTCTACCTTAATGGAAATCACCCCTTTGGTATTACGGGATTTGGTCGGATATTCTTCTAACTTCGTCCGTTTGCCGTAGCCGTTCTGTGTTGCGGTGAGAATTTCGCCGTCATTTTTCGGAATGACTAACGAAACGACTTTATCGATGTTGAGATCTAAGGTTTCTTCTGTGTTGTCATCAGAAACCTCTTCAATTTCACCCGCACTTTCATCGTCATTTCAGATCATTGGTTAAGGCAAGTTTGATACCGCGTACCCCCTGTCGCCAAACGCCCCATTGCACGGACAGCGGATTCGCTGGAAACGTACCACGCGACCTTGGGAAGAGAACAACATGATTTTCATTGTTGCCATCGGTGATATCGACACTCGATCAATTCATCTTCATCACGTAAGTTCAGCGCGATGATACCGCTAGAACGTGGACGGCTGAATTCGGTTAACGCGATTTTCTTCACAATACCGCCGGCGGTTGCCATGACGACGAATTTATCTTCCTCGTAAGCGGTCACCGGTAAAATGGCGGTAATACGTTCATTTTCATTGAGCGGTAAAATATTGACGATTGGTCGTCCGCGCGAGCCACGGCTGGCTTCGTGGAGTTGGTATACTTTTTAACCAATATAGCGTCTACGGCTGGAGAAACAAAGAATGGTGTCATGGGTATGGCAAACGCAAGAGTTTCTCAATGAAATCTTCTTCTTCATTTTGGTCGCGGATTGCCTTGCCACCTCGAGCGTTGTGCTTCGTAATCGCTAATGGTTGATATTTCACATAACCTTTCGTGAGAAAGTGTTACCACCACATCTTCGGGCGATTAAACTTTAAATTAATGTCGCCGAAGCAGGGCCGTAATTTCTGTTCTGCGCGGGATCGTTAAATTGTTCGTGATTTGTTCCAGCTCTTCACGAATCACTTCCATTAGCGTTCGGGACTGCGTAGGATATAGAGTACCCGCCGATGGCTTCCAATAATTTTTGTATTCGTCTAGAATTTCGCATGACCTGTTGGTCAATTTTTGTAAACGTAAATCTAAAATGGCTTGGGCCTGACCTCGGTCAAATAATATAAACCGTCACGGATACCGTATTGTTCGTCTAAATCTTCCGATGAGTAGATCGACACCGGTTGTCGCTAACATCTCTGCCACATGCCCAAGTTGCCATGGACGGGCAAGCACCACGTTTGGCGCTTTCCGGATTTGGTGCTGACGAATTAGCTCAATAATTAGTCCACATTGGCTAACGCAATGGCAAGACCTTCCAAAAATATGGGTGCGTTCACGTGCTGCTGTAATTCAAAGATGAGCACGGCGGGTCACCACTTCGCGATGATGTAACACGAATGCTTTCAATGAGTTGTTTTGAATTCAAGAGTTTTCGGCTGACCGTGGTCTAATGCCACGATATTAATCCCGAAAGTGACCTGCATTTGCGTGAGGGCACAGGTTGTGTCAACCACTTCACCCACGGCATCGCGCTTGATTTCAATGACGATACGCATACCGTCTTTATCTCGATTCATCACGTAAAACCGCTAATGCTCAATCTCTTTGACGAATTCCGCAATTTTTCGATTAATTTGCTCGTTAACTTGATACGGAATTTCGTTAACGATGATGCTTTTCACGGCCTTTTTCATCAGTTTCACTTTCCGCACGGGCGCGACATAAATTTTACCACGACCGGTCTTATAGGCTTCTTCAATGCCTTTACGGCCGTTAATGAGTGCCGCAGTGGGGAAATCCGGACCGGGAATGTGACTCATCAATTCATCAATGGTGATATCGTTATTTTCGATATAAGCGTTAAACCGTTCATACTTCGCCTAGGTTGTGTGGTGGATATTGGTCGCCATCCCCACAGCAATCCCGGAGGAGCCGTTGACCAATAAGGCTGGGACTTTCGTTGGCAATACTTCCGGAATTTGTTCCGAACCATCATAGTTTGGCACAAAATTGACGGTTTCTTTATCGAGATCTGCCAATAATTCGTGGGCGATTTTGGTCATACGGGCTTCCGTATAACGCATCGCCGCCGGCGCATCGCCATCTACAGATCCGAAGTTACCTTGACCGTCCACTCAACATATAACGCAAGGAGAAGGGTAGCCATACGCACCAAGGGTATCATATACCGCGCTATCACCGTGCGGGTGGTATTTGACCGATAACGTCACCCACAATATCGCAGATTTACGGTAAGGTTTATTGTAGGCATTGCCCCCTTCGTGCATAGCAAATAACACGCGGCGGTGTACCGGTTTTAAGCCGTCACGTACATCAGGCAAGGCACGTCCTACAATAACGGACATGGCGTAATCGAGGGTATGAAGATTTCAGCTCTTCTTCAATACTGACCGGCGTAATATCTTGGACGAAATCAGACATTTAGAACTTCCAAATCATTGAGTTATTAGTGAAAAATTATGTACTATAGCGCAACAAGGCATTTTCCCCAAGGAAAATCTTGTTTTAGGTGAGAAAAGTCGGTAGGTTTTTGATGTGTGTGATGAATAAGGCGGTTTCAAGACCGCCTTATTTGTGACTATTTTTGTTATTTTCGAACATTGATGGATATCGCTGCATTTTCCGTAAAGGTACAGGCTGTGGCTGGAAAGCTCAATGCCATGTTGTTTACTGATTTCTTTTTGGCGACTTTCAATTAATTCGTCATTGAATTCAAACACTTTTCCACAATCGGTGCAAATAATGTGGTCGTGATGTTGTGTCGGTGCTAATTCGAAAACGGACTATTTCCTTCAAAGTTGTGACGAATTAAAATTTTTGCTTCATCGAATTGGTTTAAAACACGATATACCGTGGCCAAACCGATGTCTGCACCATTTTCTATAGCATTTTGTAAACATCTTCCGCAGAAAATGCTGTTCACTGTGTTTTTGCATTAAAGCAAGAATCGTCAAACGGGGTTCAGTAATTTTTAATCCTGCTTTTTAATAATTTGATGTTTTCTTCAGACATAACAGCTCCTTTTTGCTATTGCTAACTCTAGCTAAACACATTTCGTCATAAAACTTGTTTAACCCATTTGTTGACACGTTCAGACGTTAATTCCGGCTGACGATCTTCATCAATACATAATCCGACAAAGCGACTATCGTCAACTAATGCTTGTGATGATTCGAATGTATAACCTTCTGTCGGCCAGTGACCAACGATAATTGCACCGTGAGGTTCATAACATTGCGTATTGTTCCCGCGGCATCACAGAAACAATCGGCGTAATCTTCTTTGGTCACCACAGCCGAAAAATCGCAACAAGTTTATCAGTAAAATCAATTTGTTCTAATGTTGGGATCATCCCAGTCGCATTGCGCTTCACCGTAATACCAGTTGGATACCAAATCAGAGAAAAATCATACGCTTCGATATCTTCTTTTTGCTACTTTTATAAATGTCATGAATATCAACCAATTCGCTACCCTAATTGTTTTTGAATCATTTTGGCAATGTTTTCGGTATTGCCTGTACACTACCATAAAATAAGCCGACAACAGCTTCATCTTGTTACCTATTTCTTAACGTTAAAAATAATCTTGTAAAAATTGGTTCACGATTAGCTCGGAACGATTCACGTTTCGAGGGATGCTAAATCTTCTTAGTTGTTGAACCAAACTGCATGCAATTTCAATTGACACGCTTTAATCCAGGATTTATCACGTTTTAATTGATTGCGTTTATTAATACGAATTTGTTGTTCCCGTGACCAGTGGATTGGTTTTCGGACGTCCAACCTACGAATTTCAGCCAAACAAATCTAAAGTAATGCAGTCAGAATCTTGTTTTGCCATTTTGTTAACCACTGGCGTATTCATGCATCTGAATAAAGAGAATTATTCAGAAAGTGATAATGATAAATCACAACGAAATTTGTGAACTATATCATAAATTCCACACCAAAGTGAAATTCTATTTCAGATTCCCTGAGCTATTAATTTATCTAAAAATGCTGATCGCGCGGATAACAAATTGCGGTTTTTCTCGCGTAAACCCAATGCCCGCTGCCGTTGATGGTGAAGGAGGTCGCCTGTGGACATTGGGATAAAATGCGATTGGTATATTCTGCAATATATAAGATGAATTGCCGCCTTTGATAAACAAACAAGGTTGTTTGATATGGCGAGATTCCCAGCCCATTAAGTGAGGGTAATTGCGCTTAAGTGCGGTCAAATTAAAGCGAAAATAATCGTTACTTGAGGCATCAAAGGATTTCAACATAAATTGTTGTACGCTTTTCATCGCGAATATGCTGTGATAAAATGGGTTTAGCCTCTCTGACGGGTATGAGGTTGAGCATTTTTACAGCAACAAAACTGTTAACACGTCATCGCGCCCATATCTCCGCCATAAGCGACAGGTCAATATCAATCACGACTAAGCCTTTGACTGAATTTAGGGTAATTTGCGGCACAAAACCATAGCGCTTTTTCCACCCATGGATGCCCGACTAAAAATCACTCATGAATGCCCAAAGAATGAATCACGTCAACTACATCTTCGCCATTAAATCATAATTCATGTCTTCGCTATGAAAACTCGCCGTGATTACGTCAAAATCCATCCGTAAAACAGAATAATCATCACCAAAGGCGCGAGCGATGATGCCCAAGTTATTCATATCGCCGAATAAACCATGAATGAGCACCAAAACAGGTTTGTTAATTGCTTGTTTTAATTCATTAAATTGAAAAGTTGAGTAATTTTTCATCGGCCAAATTTGGGGCTAGAGAATTTGCTAATAGCTCGCTATAATGTGCGAAAAGCTTAAATAGATCAAGCAAGTGAGAAGAAAATGAAAATTATCGAAGTGATGAAGAGCTTTATCAATACTGCCGGCAACACGCAATCTATTGGCGAAAGCGCATCGGATATTTTACGCCGTTTGTTAAATCTTTCTCCGCGCAGTGCTTTACTAGTCTTCCGGAAAGTCAATCGACGACGGTCACTACGTCTTCCAATGAGTCAATTCAGATAGCGGAACAACCACCTGTTTTCGAAGAAGAAATTAACAAGCCGGTGATTAAAAAGCAATCCGATGAGGTTATGCAGAAAACCATCACAAAATTAGAAGCGTTACTCAACCTCAGAAGCATTTAAACAAGAAAATAAAGCGGTTGTTTCGTTTCAAATATTCTGACAATCTTTATTATCGCACCAACCGGAAGGGTTTTGCCCTCGCCACCGAGTCATTGCAAGGCGCACGCGCGTTTATTTTTGCCCGTGATGAAGGCACCTTGTTAATGGCAGGGAATCATACGAAACCGGGAAAACAAATTCCCGGATACGCTGTATTGGGATCACAAATACCAACAGCGGTCGTAAATGCTTATGTTGGAAGGCGCGATGCAGTCCATGCATTTGCCGAACAATTAATTGATCGGGCGCGGTCATTTTTACGGCAAATTAACGCTTATGGCACTGGGTCAGCAATTTGCACAATCTCCTTTATTTTTCCAGCGAATCGCCTTGCAAGTTTTGCAAGGCGACGCTTTTACATGGCTGCAATCTCGAAAAACACAGCAAATCTCCACGTATTTACAACATCTTGGTGTGAAGCACAAAATGGCATCGCATTGTGTGGGAAAAATCGCCTAGAACTGGTGTTATTTTTATTTATCGGCGATTCAAATCGGTGCCCGCGTTTTAATGCTCAACCCCATGTTTCCACTGGAAAAACGTATTGCACTTTGCCAAGCCTATAATGCGGATCTCACCGCAGACCACGCAGAATGTGTTGCAGAAATCCAAAAGTGCGCGGTGAGATTTTTCAGGTGTTTTTACTTTTTCGATGCCATAAAGCAGGCAGAGAAATAGACCTCTTTCGGCGATTTTCCCGTTAATTTGACGCAACCGCCACCATGACGCTCACATCAGGATCCACAGGCTTACCCAAAGCCGTTGTGCATACGTCAAGCACATTTTGGCAAACGCCTCAAGGCGTATGTGATTTAATGCAATTTGGTGCGGCAGATTCATGGTTGCTTTCATTGCCGTTATATCATGTTTCCGGTCAGGAATTGTGTGGCGTTGGTTGACGACAGGCAAACCTTGGTGTTACCCGGCGAAGATTTTTATGCGGCAGTCAATCAGGTGACTCATGTTTCTTTGGTGCCAACGCAAGCGCAACGCTGGTTACAGTATTTGCGAAAAACCAACGGCAATACAAACACGCGCTGTATTGCTTGGCAGGCACATATTCGTTAGCACTGACGCAAGCTTTGCAGCGTCTTGGCGTGAAAAGTTATTCCGGTTATGGCATGACAGAAATGGCCTCCACGGTGTTTGCTAAACACAGTGATGAAAAACGGGGGTAGGGCACAGCCTGGCTGGACGTGAATCACTGTTTGCACAATGAGGAAATTTGGTTGCGCGGCGGCTATGTTAGAGTTATTGGCAAGAGGGCCGCATCGTTTCTTTTCTTAACGAACAAGGTTGGTTTGCCACGAAAGATAAAGGTATTTGGCACGACGGCGAACTTGTGATTTAGGGCGAATTGATAATATGTTTATTTCCGGCGGAGAAAACATTCAGCCGGAAGAAATTGAAAAACTGATTTACAGTCTGATTTAGTCAAACAGGGTTTTGTGTTGCCGTCACCGATCCGGAGTTCGGTCAACGACCGGTAGCTATTGTGGAATGGCGAGAACCCGACAAAAGTGCGGTGGAAAATCTGAAAAGCTGGATTTTTACAGGACGGGCGATTGGAACGTTTTTAAAACAACCTGTTGCCTATTATGCACTGTGCGTTAAATTTAAGCGACGGTGCAATCAAAAGTTCTCGAAAACGTTAGCAGGCTGGCTAGCGAAACAATTAGGATAAATATGAAAATAAAAACGTTTTTAACCGCACTTTGTGCTGCCTTATTTTTAAATATGGCGGTGCACAAAGTGCCTTTGCCGATCAAAATACCCTGTCTTTTAGCAAGCCGAAAAAGTCTCAAGGCAGATCTTGCCGCAGCACAAAAATGCCGGATGGTGATGAAAAACAAACGTTGGTCACAGAACATTCAAACCTCTTTGACGACGTAAACAAATCAAGCGCAGCAAAAAGGCCAATGAGGCGCTACAGCTACATTGAATGGGCGGAAGCTGAGATTCAGAAGAATAATGCCGAATTACAAACGCTGAAAAAACAATTAAATACCGCCACAGCTGCAGATTATCAATCTCGCCGCTTAGCGGATTTACAGGCTCAGCTTGAAAAATTAATCGAACAACAACAGGAAACGCAATCGGCGTTAGGGGCAGTGAATAGCCACTATGGCGGGGCAAAGCTCAGTATCCGAGCGGGCGCAAGCCACATTAACCGCCAATTTGAAGCGTGCGCAAGAGCTAATCAAAAGCTTGGCGATAGTACGACTTTACAGCATTGGAAACAGCAGGCTCAGTTAGAGTTACAACTGATTGATCTGAAAAATAATTACAATCAAATTTTGTTGAAAAACAGCGATCAGCTGACGGTGTTGTATCAAAGCCGTTATGACTTATTAAACGCTCGTGCGCAAGTGCTACAAACAACAGATTGCAGCCATTCAAGAGGCGATTAATCAACAGCATTTGGCACAAACACAAAATCAGGTTGATCAAGTACAGCAACAAAGTCAAAGTGCGGTCAAAAATAATTATATTCAGAAAAGAATTGGGACGTCGCAACTGAGCCAATTTTTTATTGGAACAAACGAAAAACCAACGCCTTGACGTCAAGATGAATTGCGTATGCGTAGTGTTCTAGAAAGCTTTAACGCAAACGCAGCGCACCATTGATGAACAAATTTCGTGCGTTGCAAGGCACGTTGGATAGTTGTCACGGATTATTCAACAGCAAAAACAAAATTGCCGACAAACTTGAATATTCGCGATTATCAAAAACAAATTGCTGATTTACGTGTACAGATTTTTGATATGACCCAACGCCGCAATGAGCTTTATGATTTGGCAGTTTATTTGGCGAAGGTTCAAACCGAACAGAATCAAACCTTTACTGAGGCGAAGAAAAAGCACAACTCATCAATTTGTTGACAGAGCGTCGTAAAAATTGCTTCAGATGTGATTAAGTCTCAAACAACGCAGCTGAATTTGGCATATCTTTAGAATTGACACAGCAACAAATTACAGCAAATCAGTGATCAAATTCAGGCTAAATTGGATCAACAAAGCTTTTTGCAAAAAGTACAACCCGATTAATGGCGTGGTTTAAGAGTTTACCCATGTCGCTTGAGCGAGCAACTTGAGGATCGTAAAAATTAGGGTTCCTGAATAATTTTGATGAATTTACCTTATTTACGACATGTATGTGGCGATTTTTGGTGGTTATTGGCGGCATTATCTTTAAATTTTAAAAACCTTTATTAAGCAAAAAGTTTAGCCACTCATTAACAGTGAAATTAATCGTCTTCGAACCGATAGCCAGTGGCACTACTCATGGCGTTATTGTTTACCGCGTATTATTTCGTTACCGTCAACCTTATGGTTCTTGGCCGTTTGTCGACTAGTGGTTTTTTCTTTTGTTAGAAATCCGACTGAATTTTTGGCAGTGGTCGTTGAGTATGGCGGCTTATTGGTGGTTTTTACTTTTTGTTCTTGCACATGCGCCCGAATGGCGTGTGCATCATTTCGTCTTTACTGCAAGATGCTGCTGAAAAACTGCAAGCGATTACAAAACGCATTATTGTTACTGTGGTGTTAGTTATTAAATACGTCTGTGTTCAGTGATGTTATGGAAGCGGTTTAGCCAGTGATGTGCTTGGAGAAGTGAATACCATCATCGCATTAGTTTTCTGTATCGTCATCATTGCACCACGTTTTGTAGCGTCAAAAAGCCTTTGGTCAGACAATCACGATCACTCGCGATAAATTGTTTAAAAATTGTCCGCATCTTGATTGCAATTAGTACCAGTCGGCTTAATCGTATTGGTGGTCTCTCGGTTATTACTACCGCACTAAACTTAATTAATCAGCATGATTAACACCTACATCGCTTGGGTGGTTTGGTCGTTGGCGCGCCATACATATACCGTGCGATTACGGTATCTTCTCAGCGTTTGGCATATCGTCGTTTACAAGAAAACGTCAGCAAAAAGCGGCTGAGTTGAATGATGTTTCGCCTGCGATGATGTGGTTGTGGTGAGCGAACAAGAAGAAGGCATGGCTGTCAATCAAGTCCGTGATCAGTTAGTTGCGTTTTGCCGATTTATTTATTTGGACGGTATTATTTGCGATTTTTCTATTAGTGTGGTCGGATTTAGTTACTGTAGCTAGTTACTACGCGATAGTTACGTTATGGCAACAAACGACCACAACGAAGCCGATGGTAGTGACCGGAAAGTATTTCGCTGTTTAACTTACTTTGTCGCGTTAGTGATTATCGGTATACTTACATTTAGTGCGCAACTTCGCCGAGGATTTTAGAAGGTTGATTTTCTCCCGCGTGAAGTTATCGCAAGGTACGCCTTATACCATCAACACGTTATTGACGTACACGCTAGTTGCCATTGGTGGGCTTGGGCGTTGCCACTTGGGCATGTCGTGGTCTGAAATTGCAGTGGTTATTCGCCGCACTTTCTGTGGGTCTCGGTTTTGGTATGCAGGAAATCTTTGCTAACTTTTGTGTCGGGTATTATTCTTATTCGAACGTCCGATTCGAGTGGGTGATACCGTGACCATTAACGATGTGACCGGCACGGTGGCGAAAATTCGTATTCGCGCAATTACGATTATCGATCCTGATCGTAAAGAAGTCATTGTGCCGAATAAATCCTTTGTGACCGGACAGGTCACTAACTGGGCATTGTCCAACACGATTACTCGTGTGGTGATTTCCATTGGGGTGGCATATGGCTCTGATTTAGACTTGGTCAAACGTTTATTGCTAAAAAGCGGCCTCAGAACAAGCTAATATTATGAAAGATCCGAACCACGTGCGTTATTCCTCAGTTTTGGCGCCAGCACCTTGGATCATGAATTACGGGTTTATGTTTCTCAGCCTCCGAGCGCACCAATACCATTGATGCGTTAAACCGCCGTATTAACGAATTGTTTGCGAGAAAATAACATTGAGATCGCTTTCAATCAGCTTGATGTCTTTTATCAAAAATCAAGATACCGGCGCGATTATGCCGTTGGTGAAAGTGAAATCTAAATCGAATTGAAGAGAAGATTATGACTGGAAATACGATTGGGCAATTGTTTCGCGTCACCACCTTTGGTGAATCTCATGGCATCGCATTAGGGTTGTATTGTTGATGGTGTGCCACCAAATATGGGACTTTCGAAGCGGATATTCAGCCGGATTTAGATCGCCGTAAACCGGTATCCCTCTCGTTACACAACACCACGTCGGAGGACGATGAAGTGCAAAATTTTGTCTGGCGTCTTTGAGGGCAAAACTACCGGTACCAGCATTGGCACGATCATCAAAAACGGCGATCAACGTTCGCAAGATTACGGCGAAATCAAAGATCGTTTTCGCCGAGCCATGCAGATTTCACTTATCAACAAAAATACAGTATCCGAGATTATCGCGGTGGCGGCCGGTCTTCTGCTCGTGAAACCGCCATGCGTGTAGCGGCAGGCGCTATTGCAAAAATATTTACGTGAACAATATGGCATTGAAGTTCGCGGTTTTTAAAGCCAAATCGGCAAAGTGAAAAATTGCACCACAATCTCTCAGAAAACATTGATTGGGCGGAAGTGAATAGTAATCCGTTTTTCTGTCCAGATAAAAGTGCGGTGGAAAAATTGATGAATTAATTCGTGAATTGAAAAAGCAGGTGATTCCATCGGCGCTTAAATTAACCGTCGTTGCCGAAAAATGTGCCCGGTGAGGTTAGGCGAACCGGTATTTGACCGTTTAGATGCAGATTTAGCGCACGCTCTCGCGAGCATTAACGCGGTAAAGGGCGTAGAAATTGGCGATGGTTTCACCGTCGTAGAACAACGTGGCAGTGAACATCGTGACGAAATGACGCCGAAGGATTTCTTTCCAATCATGCGGGGGAATTTTGGGCGGTATCAGCTCAGACAACCGATTATTGCGACCATTGCGTTAAAACCCACCTCCAGCATCACCCTTCCGGGGCGCTCAGTCAATCTTAATAACGAACCCGTGGAGGTGGTGACCAAAGGTCGTCATGACCCTTGTGTGGGTATTCGTGCCGTGCCGATTGCCGAAGCGATGATGGCGATTGTATTGTTAGATCACTTGTTACGATTTCAGGCGCAGTGTCGATAATTTGCAATAGGGACACCATAATGAATAAGATTTTTCATCAACTTATCAAAAGTGCGGTCATTTTTAGCAGCGTGCGACCTCCACTTTTGCTGCACCACAAGATTGGCAACAGATCAAACGCCCGATTCCGGCAGAAAACGGCAAAGCCGAGGCGATTGGCAGCTATTCCAACGGCTGTATTATCGGTGCGGAACCCTTGCCTTATAAAGGCGAAGGCTATCAAGTCATTCGTATGAATAAAAACCGTTATTATGGTCATCCGGACATGATTCGTTATTTGCAACGTCTGAGCAAACGCGTCAAAGCGGCTGGTTTACCAACGATGTTGGTTGGGGATATTGCTATGCCGGGGGGCGGACGTTTTTTGACGGGGCACGCCAGTCATCAAATGGGCTTAGATGCTGACATTTGGTTGCGCATGGGCAGTATGTCTGACACTGATGCCTTGAATTCAGATGGAAAAAGGTTTGTTGGTGGTGAACCGCAAAGCACAACGGTGGACGAAAGCATTTGGACAGCCAAATCACGCAAAACTGATTAAGTTAGCCGCGGAAGATCCGAAAGTGACGCGTATTTTTGTTAATCCGGCGATTAAAGTTGAAACTCTGTGAAACTGCAGGTTCGGATCGTCGTGGTTACATAAAATCCGTCCGTGGTTTGGGCATGACTCGCATTTGCCATGTGCGCCCTCACTTGTCCGCCGGGAGCACAACACTGCGAAAACCAAGCACCGGTGCCTGCTGAGGATGGCTGTGATAGCGAACTTTATTCTTGGTTTGAACCGCCAAAACCCGGGGCAACACCAAGTAAGCCCAAAGTCACACCACCGGAACCTTTTTGTGTCAACAAATCTTGAAACTCACCAAATCGGAGTGAATGGTTGGAGTAAGGGATGGAATTCGGTCTTGATATTTTTAGCCATTTTATTTGTGGTCGCTTTTTGTTGCCGGTTTTATTGATGCCATTGCCGGCGGTGGCGGATTAATCACGATTCCGGCGTTGCTGATGACAGGGATCCCGCCTGCGGTTGCACTAGGGACTAACAAGCTACAAGCCTGTGGTGGTTCCTTTTTCCGCCAGTCTTTATTTTTGCGCAAAAGAGCGGTCAATTTTTCGGAAGTTTGGCTAATTTTGCTGATGATTTTTCTTTGGATCTGTCGCCGGAACGATTTTTAATTCAGCTGATTGATGCCTCCGTCATTATGCTGCCATTTTTAATTTTTAGCGATCGGGATTTATTTTTAGTCACCCCTAAACTGGGCGATGAAGATCGTAAACAACGTCTGTCTTATCCGATTTTCGCTTTTTGTATCGGCACATGGATGGGTTTTATGACGGATTTTTCGGGCCGGGCACCGGTTCGATTATGAGCTTGGCATGTGTGACATTACTTGGTTTTAACTTAGCGAAGGCCACCGCCCATGCCAAAGTCATGAATTTTACCTCTAACTTGGCTTCCTTAATTTTTTTCCTTATTGGGGGGCAAATTTTATGGACGGTCGGTTTGGCTATGATGGCGGGTCAATTTATTGGCGCCAATTTAGGGGCGCTAAATGGTGATGACCAAAGGCAAAAACGTTGATTCGCCCAATGGTGGTGGTTATGTCTTTATCATGACGATAAAAATGGCTTTTGATCAAGGCTGGTTTTAATTTCTAACGGGACAAAGTGCGGTCAATTTCCGCAATGTTTTTTATGACAGATTCTCAACAAAATATTCGTTTAACGGCACGTGTCGGCTATGAGCCGCATTTCTCGTGGTCTTATTTAAAGCCTAAATATTGGGGCATTTGGCTCGGTATTTTTGGTTTTGCTGTTACTGGCGTTTATTCCTTTTCGTTTGCGCGATAAATTCGCCGCCAAAGATTGGTCTGTTGGTTGGACATAAAGCGAAAAAGCAACGCAAACGCGCTCAAATTAATTTGCAATATTGCTTTTCCGCAATGGTCGGAACAACACCGCGAACAGGTGATTGATGACATGTTTGTTGTATTGGCGCAAGTGATGTTAGGGATCGGCGAAATTGCGGTGCGTTCAAAAACATTTGCAACAGCGCAGTGAATTTATTGGCATTGAACATATATTAAACAGGCAAAAGAGCAGGGCAAAAATGTGATTTTGCTGGTGCCGCACGGTTGGGCAATTGATGCGTCAGGGATTATTTTGCACACCCATGGCATTCCGATGACATCCATGTATAACCCGCATCGCAATCCTCTGGTGGATTGGCTTTGGACGCTGGCGCGCCAACGTTTCGGCGGCAAATGCACGCCCGTCAAAATGGCATCAAACCGTTTTTGAGCCACATTCGACAAGGACAAATGGGTTATTATTTGCCGGACGAAGATTTTGGGGAAGAACAAAGCGTGTATGTGGATTTCTTCGCGACTTACAAAGCGACTTTACCGGGCATTAATAAAATGGCGAAGTTGGCAAAAGCCGTTGTGATCCCTGATGTTTCCACGCTCATAACGCGCAGCTGGGTAAATACCAAATGGAAATTCATCCGGCAATGACACTCGAGTGATGATCCGCAGCAATCTGCTCGTGCCATGAACGCAGAAATCGAAAGTTTTGTTACTGAAACCCCAGAACAATACGTGTGGATTTTGCAGCTTCTGCGCACCCGAAAAATGGCGAAGATCTTTATGATTAATGTTCGGCAATCTGTCGATTTATGATAATATGCGCGCCGATTTATAATTTTTAATTTGTGTGAAAAACAACCGCACTTTTAGGTAAAAATGGAAAAACAACTTGCACTTATTGCTTCTTCAATTAAATCCATTCCTGATCATCCGAAACCGGGATCATTTTTCGTGATATTACCAGCTTAGTAGAACAACCGACGGCATTTCGCGCTGCGATCGATTTGATGGTGCAACATTGCAAAGATAAAGGCATTAATAAAGTCATTGGGACGGAATCCCGTGGCTTTATTTTTGGTGCACCGGTGGCATTGGCATTAAATGTGCCTTTTCGTGTTGGTACGTAAACCGTGCAAATTGCCACGTGAAACCATTGCGCAATCTTATGAATTGAATATGGACAAGACACCTTGGAAATTCATGTAGATTCCATTCAAAAAGGTGATAACGTATTGATTATTGATGACTTATTGGCAACAGGCGGAACCGTTGAAGCCACGGTCAAATTAGTACAACGTTTGGGCGGCGAAGTGAAGTACGGCATTCGTGATCAATCACCGGATCTCGGCGGCGAACAACGCTTACGCGATTTAGGGCGTAGAACCTTATACTTTTAGTTAATTTTGCCGGCCATTAATTTTCCAAATGGACAGGGATAAAGCATGAGTTATCAAGTATTAGCAAGAAAAGTGGCGACCAAAAACGTTTGCTGAGGTTGTCGGTCAGCAACACATTTTGACCGCACTTGCTAACGGCTTGCGTGAAAATCGCCTGCATCATGCTTATTTATTTTTCCGGCACGCGCGGCGTGGGGAAAACTCCATTGCCCGTTTATTTGCCAAAGGGCTGAATTGTGTTAACGGTGTGACTGCTGAGCCTTGTGGTGTATGTGAACACTGTAAAGCCATTGAAGAAGGCAATTTTATCGATTTAATTGAAATCGATGCGGCATCCCGCACCAAAGTGGAAGATACACGCGAGCTGTTGGATAACGTGCAATACAAGCCGGTGTTGGGGCGTTATAAAGTGTATCTTATCGATGAAGTGCACATGCTTTCACGCCATTCTTTCAATGCGCTCTAAAAACTCTTTGGAAGAGCCGCCGGAATATGTGAAATTCCTGTTGGCGACCACTGATCCTCATAAACTGCCGGTGACGATTTTATCTCGTTGCATGCAGTTCCATTTGAAAGCCTTTGGAGCAATCCCAAATTGCCGAGCATTTGGGATACATCCCTAAATCAGGAACAGATTCCCTTTGAGTCTTTAGCATTAGATAAAACTTGCCGGTGCGGCACAAGGCAGTATCCGCGACAGTCTCAGTTTGACAGATCGCTATTGCAATGAGTAACGGCAATGTCACGCTCAATATTGTCAATGAAATGCTTGGTTTATTGATGAAACCCAAGCCATTGAGATGATTTATGCCTTGCAACAAGGCAATGGCGAAAAACTCATGCAAGTTGTCAGTGAGGTGGCGAATAAAGCAGGTGATTGGGATGAGCTGTTGCGTGAAATTGCGGAAAATTTGCACAAGATCGCAATGCAGCAATTATTACCACAAGCCTCGTTAACGGAAGCGGATCACATTAGCTTTTTAGTGAAACATATCGCACCACAGGATGTACAGTTTTTCTACAAGTGGTGGTGAGTGGTCGGAAAGAATTAAGTTTGGCACCAACGCGCGCATGGGCGCAGAAATGGTGTTATTGCGTGCGTTGGCGTTTCATCCGAAATTCATTGGTCAACCACTAAACCTTGAAAGCAGCACGCAAGGAAGTTCATCCAAAAATCCATCAAGTGCGATGGAACATCGTGTTAAATCTTCTGGTCAAACTGCTTCAGCGGCGATTGAAATGCCGGTGGTTTCTCAGGCGATAAAAGCGCATTATCAAGATCGTAAAAATCCACTACGAATGAAACCGTGGCAAAAAGCGCGCAACCTCAATTCACGCAATCGAGCAGAACCCTTTAGTGAGTTCGCCTGTACTGGCGCATTAAACGGGTTAGACCAACTGGATGCGATGCCGAGTAGCCCTTCTCAAGAGTCTGAGCGCCTAGCACAACATTCCTCTAGAAAAACTGACCGCACTTTCTCATGCTGACACCTGGATGCTAAAAGTGCGATGGAAAATCCGAATGAATCGGAGAGCGAAGAAAACGATTCAGATGGGCTAGGCGAAGATTACCGTTGGGAGTGGAGCAACCCGGAGCTAGCACAGGTTGAACAAGGCCCCAAACCTTCGGACATTAAGGCCGCCATTCTGCAAGACATCACTCCTGAATTACAGCAAAAATTGTCCATTTAACGGAAGAACAAGATCGCTGGGCACAGTTAATTGAACAAAGCGGTGTGAAAAATCTCACCAAAGAATTTGCCTTAAATACCTTTATTTGGACGGAAAGCGAAGACGCGTTTAAATTGAGCGTACGTTCCAGCCATGCACATTTGAATCAAGATAAGCATTGCAAATTGTTGCAGCAGTCGGTTTCACATGTGTAGGAAAACCATTGTATTGACCGTTGAAATCAATGATGACGAGCACTATCTCACGCCGACAGATTATCGCCGTAAAATTTATGCTCAATTACGGGAGCAGGCGAAACAGGATTTATTGCAGGATCAAAATTGCAATTATTGGAACGCGAATTTGATTGTAGCGTTGATGTGAAAAGTATTCGTCCGGTGTAATGATGTTTAGAAAACATGCCTTTAAATTCCTCGCGTTTTCTCATTTTTCTTATAGCGGCGATTACCGGTTATCTTGTTTTATAGCTTAACGATTTTTCTCCCGTCAATATTCACTTTAGCACGACCTAAATCTCATCTATCATCCGATAAAAACAGGATGAGTTAATTTGTTATCAAAGCAGAGCAGACTCCACCGAAATACCACAAAAGACATTTCGTTTATTGGTTTGAATTTGCATAAAGGACAAGATGCCGGTTGGCAAGAAGCGTCTGGAGCGTTTTGTCGCAAGAGCGGGATATTTTGCTATTGCAGGAAGTCTTAACACGCAGGGGTTGGCTGCAATATCTATTGTCATTTTCTACTGCACTTTACGCGAGCGCCTTTTGCTTATTTACAACAACAATCAGGCGTTGAAATTCTCTCTCAATTTGCACCGCACTTTTACTGTGCCGGCTCAAAACCCGAACCTTGGATTCGTATTCCCAAAGTGGGCGCGGCGATGAGTTTGCCTCTGCCCAACAGGCAAGCGCTGTTATTGGTCAACGTGCATTTGATTAATTTTGAAATAAACCCGACAGCTTATGAAGAACAACTTCGCACACTGATGCAGTTAGTTTCGCAACATCAAGGCCCGCTTGTGTTATCCGGTGATTTTAATTCTTGAACGGTTATCGTATGCGGATCATCCGAGAATTGATCAAAAGGAATTCGGTTTGATTGAAGTCCCTTTTGCACAAGATCACCGATTACGCTTTTTTAGGCAATCCGTTGGATCATGTTTTTGTGCGTGGGCTGAACGTATTAGAAATGCGACAACAGAACCAACGGAAAGCTCTGATCATGCCCCGTTGTTATTGGATCTGGAATTAGCCGATTAAACATTGAATGCAAGTTAGTTTGTTTTTCGTAATAAAAATAATTCGCAAGAGCTATGTTCATCTAAATGAAAAACCTCTAAAATTCGTAAACTTATTAACCAATCACAAGTCTTATTTTATGAAACTATTGATTTCGAATCAACACGGTGCCATCGTCATGGCGCTCATGCCATTTTTATATGGAATGTTGCTCAGCAACCCGATTTGGCAACATATTTTCTTTTTGCTAGCATGGTTTTTCCTTGTATTTAATGACCTATCCGTTTCTGAATTTATTTAAAGGCAGAAATTTGGAACTGTATATCAAAATGGTCGTGGATTTATTTCTTCGCCTGTGTCATTTTTGCTATTCCGGTTTTGATTTATAACTGGCATACGGCGTTATTTGTGGCAGCCATGTTGCCGTTCAGTGTTAGTCGAGTATTTATTACGTTAAGCAAAAAGATGAGCGCTTTTTAAAATGATTTAGCAGGTATTGTGATTTTTGCCATTGCCGGCATGGGATCCTATTATTTTTCCTGACCGCACTTTTGATGACAAAAATTTGGCTAGTAGCGCTGTATCCGGAGCTTATTTTTATCGGTACGACCTTATATGTGAAATCCGTTATGCGCGAGCGTAAAAATCCGTTATATTTAAAATTGTCCATCGGCTTTTCACGCCTCTTTGTATTCTCGGATTTATTCTCGTCAGATCAATATCTCATGGCGTTAGCATTTGTGCCGCCATTCATCCGAGCCATTTGGCTGCCGCAGATGTCGGTAAAACAAGTGGGCTTCACCGAAATCGGTATTTCCTGTTGTTTTTGCTAATTTGCTTTATGCCACTTTATAAAAATGATGAAAAACGGTTAAAGCATTTTTGCAATCGGTCTGCGCTTATTTGAGTTTTTCTGCACTTGTTGTAGAAACGCCGGGTTTCCGTGGTTCAAACCGTGGAAGAAAGCGGGAAACTGTTGCGTAATGAACTTACGAATGATCAGCTAAGAGATTAGCGAGCTTTTTTCAACGCAATGATATACCCTCCGTGTTTAATGTGATGTATCTTTTGCACTGAAAGGTGATCGACGCGCACAGCTGGATCTTGGGCGACTTTTATTTTCGTGGAGAAGGTGTCGAACAAAGACTATGAAAAAGTTTATGGTGGTTCAGCGAGGCCGCAGAACAGGGAAGCAAATGTGCGGTAACCAATTTAGGTATTCTTTACGCCGGTGGTTATGGATGTCAAAAAATCTTAACCACGGGATTTATTTATTGGAGAAAACCGCGTCAGCTAATGACTCCCAGGCGATGCTCTGTTTTAGGCACTCTGTACTATAACGAGATTAAAATTAGAGACTTTAATAAAGCTTTCAAGTGGTTGGAAAAAGGGGCTAAACAAGGTAATGAAGAGGCTATTTTCCGCTTAGCGTTAATGTATGAACGAGGCGAAGGAACAAAACGCACCGACCGATGGCGATTTCTATTTATAAAGATTTAATCGCACAACAGCCGTTTTTCAGAGGAAGCAAAAGAGCGATTAAATATATTGAGTGATGATTAGCAAAGATAAAATCCACCTTTTAAGGTGGATTTTTGTTTGTATTACCGTGATAATTTCAATAAAAACAACCGGAAAACCCACCGCACTTTTTCATATAAAAAGGACGCCAATCATGCGTCCTTTTAGAGTCTTAACTTAGTCTCATTCCTGCGGTGTCACCACTTCAATTTCCACATTGCTATGCAGCCCTCGCGGTAACTGCGTCCCTTTGCGACCCCTGTTCAGCGCGGAATTTCTGTAAATCTTCCGGCTTCAAGGTCACTTTACGTTTTCCGGAATGGAAGACGAGGCTGGAATTTTCTTCAATCAACAATAACCGCACCAGCAATTCAGAACGTGCTTTTGGCGTTGGCGGATGGAATTGTGATGATTTTGTTGCCTTTGCCTTTGGACAGTTCCGGTAAATCTTGTGCAGGGAAAATCAGCATTCTGCCGGCGGAGGTGAGTGCCACCAGTGCGGTCGGATTTTTCAGTGTTAACGGTGGTAACACTTTGGCATTTTCTGGTAAGGAAATGAGCGCTTTACCGGCTTTGTTACGGGCGACTAAATCGGCGAATTTACAAATAAAGCCATAGCCTGCATCGGATGCCATGAGCAACGGTTGATCTTCATTTTTCAATCAGCAGCTGATCAACGGTCGCGCCTGCCGGCAGGGTAAGTTTACCGCTGAGCGGCTCGCCTGGGAGCGGGCAGACGGCAGACTTAGCGGATCCAGTGCATAACTGCGTCCCGTGCTGTCGATAAACACCGCCGGTTGATTGCTTTTACCGTAGGCATGCGCCAAATATTTGTCGCCGGCTTTGTAGCTTAAGCCTTTGCGGATCAATGTCATGCCCTTTCGCACAACGCACCCAACCCATTTCCGATAAAATCACCGTCACCGGTTCTGTCGGCAGCATTTCATTTTCTGCAATGGCTTTGGCTTCCGCTCGTTCAACTAACGGCGAACGGCTGGGCTAGCGTACGTTTTTCGGCATCCTGTTGAATTTCTTTTTCAACAGCGTATTTAAACGACGTTCGGAGCCTAAAATCTCTTCCAAAGATGACCGCTCTTTTTCCAGCTCCGCTTGTTCCGCTTGCAACTGATGTTCTTCCAGTTTCGCCAAATGACGCAAACGCAAGTTCAAAATGGCTTTCCGCTTGTGCATCGCTTTAAATTGAAACGTGCCATTAATTCGGCTTTTCGGCTCATCTTCGTGACGGATGATTTCGATGACTTCATCAATATTCAAAAAGGCAATCATCAAACCTTGCAAGATATGCAGGCGTGCAAGCACTTTGTCTAAGCGATATTGCAAGCGTCGGGTCACGGTGGTACGACGGAAAGTCAGCCATTCGGTGAGGATTTCCAACAGATTTTTCACTGCCGGTTTTGTAATCCAAACCAATCATGTTCATGTTGACACGATAGCTCCAAATCGGTGGTGGCAAAATAAATGCGCCATCATAGCATCGGTATCTACGCGATTCGAACGCGGCACGATCACAATGCGCACCGGATTTTCGCGATCTGCTTTCATCACGAATATCTTCTACCATCGGCAGTTTTTCGCGGTCATTTGCTCAGCAATTTGCGCAATCACTTTTGGATGGCGAGGCTTTGGTGCGGCAGAGCGTTGATAATGATTTCCCCATCTTCTTTCTTCCATGCGGCACGCATTTTGATAGAGCCGCGACCTGTTGATATATTTTTGCGAATCTTCTTTTCGGCGAAATGATTTCCGCCTCTGTTGGGAAATCCGGCCTTGTACCACGGTCAACAAATCATTCAAGGTCGTTTTGGGATTATCCAGCAACATCACTGCAGCATCGGCGATTTCATTAATGTTATGCGGAGGAATATCCGTTGCCATCCCCACCGCAATCCCGGTGGTGCCGTTGAGCAAAATATGTGGCAAACGTGCCGGCAAATATTGCGGTTCTTCCAAGGTACCGTCAAAGTTCGGTTGATAATCTACGGTACCTTGACCGAGCTCTGCCAATAGAACTTCTGAAATTTTAGATAAACGGGATTCCGTATAACGCATCGCCGCGAAAGATTTCGGATCGTCCACCGCGCCCCAGTTGCCTTGTCCGTCAACCAAATGGGTAACGGTAGAGAAGGGCTGCGCCATCAACACCATAGCTTCATAGCAAGCGCTATCGCCGTGCGGGTGGAATTTACCCAACACATCCCCCACAGTACGGGCAGATTTTTTATATTTTGCCGCCGCATTCAGCCCAAGCTCGGACATGGCATAAATAATGCGTCGCTGTACCGGCTTCAAACCATCACCGATAAACGGCAAGGCGCGATCCATGATGACGTACATGGAGAAGTTGAGGTACGCCCTTTCGGTGAAGTGGCGTAGTGGCATTTGTTCGATGCCTCGTAATTGATGGAGTCTGTCATGATTTATTTTTGCGTTTTATTTATGTCGATAATGTTCATTTAATTTTATTGGTTTCACAAATTTCCCTCTTTTTGTAAAGGGGCGAGGGGAGATTTAAAGTGCGGTTGATTTTTGAAAATGTTTTGAGGTGTTTAAAAATGTTACCGCACTTTTCTTCTTCACACAGCCAAATCCACTTGATCCCTTCGCTTGCAAAACCAGTTTTTACGGTCTTCAGCGCGTTTTGGCCAGTAGCATATCCATGGTTTCGATCGTTTCTGGCTTTGTTCGCCTTGTGCTTCAAAGGTGAGTTGCACTAAACGACGGGTGTTCGGATCCATTGTGGTTTCGCGTAATTGCATTGGGTTCATTTCGCCCAACCCTTAAAAACGCTGTACGTCTGGCTTTGCGTTTTTCCTTTCAGACGATCCAAAGATAGCGTCTTTTTCGCTTTCATCGAGGGCATAGAACACCCTTGCCCAAGTCGATCTGGATAGAGCGGTACATCGCCACATACATGGCCTTGTTCCACCAGTTTCGGGAAAGTGGCGTAGGAAGAGGGCGCAAAGTAGGGTGGCAATATGTAAATCCATCCGAATCCGCATCGGCGAGAATACAGACCTTGCCGTAGCGTAATTGGGATAAATCATCGTTGTCGGGGTCAATGCCGAGATGCCACGGCAATATTATGCTACTTCTTTCGTGAGGCTAAACACTTGCTCCGGTGAGACTTCCCATGTGTTCAAAGATTTTACCGCGCAACGGCAAAATCGCTGGTATTCACGTTGCCCTCGAGCTTGCTTTTGGCAGAACCAGCGGCGGAATCCCTTCCACGAGGAATAGTTCGGTTAAATTGATATCTTGTGAGCTGCAGTCGGCGAGTTTTGCCCGGTAGCGCTGAGGGCCGCTCACCAGTTTTTACGCACCACTTTCTGCTGCACGCAAACGGCGTTGGGCGGAGCTGCGATTGCCATATCTGCCAATAATCGGCGTTTGTTGAACGTTTTGGTTTCAGCCACAAACCGAAAGCATCTTTTCACAACGCCGCCAATAAAACACCGCACTTTGACGGGAGGAAAGGCGTTCTTTGGTTTGTCCGGCGAATTGCGATCTGCATTTGGCGACAGCACATAAGCCACAACGATCCCATAAAGTCGTCAGCGGTGAGTTTCACGCCGCGCGGCAATAAACCTGCGAATTCGCAGAACTCACGCATGGCATCTAATAAGCCTTGACGCAAACCGTTGACGTGGGTGCCGCCAAGTGCGGTCGGAATCAGGTTTACATAGCTTTCGCCGATGAGTTCGCCACCTTCTGGCAAACCATAATAACGCCCAAGACACTCGCTTCTCGCCCTTAAATTCACCGATGAAACGGTTGTTCCGGTAAGGTGACTAAACCGTTTACCGCTTCCATTAAATAGTCGTTCAAGCCGTCTTGATAAAGCCAAGCGTCTTCGGTGTCATTCACTTTATCGATAACTGACTTCGAGTCCTGAGCACAACACGGCTTTGGCGCGGAGTAAATGACGCAAACGGCTGGCGGAGAATTTTTCGCTGTCGAAATATTTAGGATCTGGGTTTGAAAGTGCACAGTAGTGCCGGGTCGTGACGACCGCAGGTGCCGATAACGGTGAGGTCTTCCACTTTTTGACCATTTTCAAAGGCGATCGGATACACTTCGCCGTTACGTTTAACGGTGACATCAACTGCTCGGATAAGGCGTTCACCACAGAAATCCCCACCCCGTGCAAAAACCACCGGAGAAGGTGTAATTTTTATTAGAGAATTTACCGCCGGCGTGCAGTTTGCTCATGATCACTTCACGCCGGATACTTTTTCCACTGGGTGAATATCTACCGGCATACCGCGCTCCGTTGTCAGTCACTTCAATGGATTGATCTTTATGCAAAATCACTTCGATTTTCGTGGCAAAACCAGCAGGGCCTCGTCCACGCTGTTGTCGATAACTTCTTGTGCGAGGTGACGGGTCGGGTGGTGTCGGTACATACGGGCGGAGTTGTACCGGTTCAAGGTCTTTAAAAACGGTGATTTCGTTGGCGGAATAATTCGTTGTCATAGTCATTCATCATAAAATCTTGGAAAGCAAAATTGCGCGAGATTATAGCAAAAACAATCGGATTTTTAACCGCACTTACCGGTTTTGTCGAAAGGAGTGGAGTGGTAGGCGCGGTCGTATTAGCAGAACTTTGGATTATGATCGACGGATCTTCGTCAGCGCTGATTTTTCAGCGTGGAGAAATAGTTGGCGTAACGCCGGAAACATTGTGCCAGAAACTGAAAACGGCACTTGGCACCGCGGCAATGGATTAAAGTGCGCGGTGGCTAAGGCAGCACCGAGACCGGAGTTTTGCATACCCACTTCAATGGCGAGATCGCTTTGCTATCGTAAATTACTGAGGCGCAAGGCTTGGCAGCGAGAAACCCAACGAGGTTAGCCAAGGCAGTTGTGCAAGACGACAACACCGAAAATTAATAAACCGGAATCACGATTTTGTCTTTGCTACCGGCGACGACGGCGGCAAGGATGGTCATACAATGGCAATCACCGAAACCACTGTGTGGTTTGACTCGATTTGTGCCATTTGCTTTTTAACAAGGCGCGAATGACTAAAACCTAAGAAAATTAGAAGAGCACCATTTTTAATACCGAAGCAAACATGGCAGAGGCAGAATCAATATCAATCCATTGGCTGGCTAATCACATAGAAAATGACCGGCGTTATTAACGGTGCCAGTACGCGAAATGGTGGTGCAAGCGACGGAAAGTGCGGTGTTGCCTTTACAACAGAGTCATCACTGCTGGAGGAGTGGTGCTGCCCGGACAAGCGCCTCACCAGAATCACGCCGATGGCTAAATCTGCTGGGAGCGCAAAGAGTTTTGCTAATGCAAACGCTGACAGCCGGCATAATGACAACCGTCCAAATCTCACACCAACAATGACGGATTTTCGTGCTTTAACGACTTCTGCTGAAATCGTTAGTGAGGGTAATGCCCATACCAAACATGACAATGCCCAGTAAGTATGGGATATACTGCGAATTTCGGAGGAAGGCCTGGTGAAACAAACGCGAGAATGTGCAAAAGAGTAACACCCAAAGTGCGAAGGTTTTACTCACAAATTGGGTTAATTTGAGCAAAGATGTCATAAATTTTCCTCCTTAAATAAACATACCGAGTAGTAAAAAGAGGTTAAAATAACAGAAATTTGACAGGGAATACAGCTCATGGTGGCGATGCCCCGAGAAATGGATTGAAAATGCGATATTATGTGGCTGTTGTGCTAAAGCTTGAAATCCTCAGTCTCCCAAGAGGTTGTAGGAGGATGAATCACTAGCGGCTTTCAATATAAAGCTAATGCTTCGACACGACTCTCAACCATTTCTATGTTTGATACATAATCAGGAAAATTTAAATATAAGTTAAATAATATGAGTTAATAATGTAAAATATCTAAAACATAGCTATCAGTAGTTCATTCATTAGGAATATACAAGACAGGATTAAATTATGAATAAACAATGTTTTCGTATCATATTTAGCAAAAACTTTACAATGTTTAGGTTGTTGTGTCAGAGCTAGCAGTCGGAAGGTAAACTCAGCCGAGACATCATCTTTACGGTTCCGCAAATTTTAGCTCGAATTCGGACCGCTTACCTTCAGTTTATTTTGTGCCTTAGGGTTTGTTGCATTTCCAGATTTAGCGATGGCTACGATACTATTATTATTCAAGCAGATAAACTCAGCACCTAAACGAACAACCGATTATTTTACAAACTGCTAATGGACTCCTCAGGTAAATATACAAACGCCTAATGATAAAGGACTTTCACACAATAAATATTCCGCAAAATTTGATGTGATACCTAAGGGGCTATTTTAAACTAACAGTCGTACTAATCGTTCCAAACTCAACAAGCAGGAATGATTGCAGGTAACCCTTATCTTGCTCGTGGAGAGGCTAAAGTTATTTTTAAATGAAGTCAATTCAGTCTGATCCTTCCTGTGTTAAAAAGGGTATGTGAAAGTGGCCGGTCAAAAAGCGATGTAATTATTGCCAATCCCTCAGGTTTGCATTGTAGAGGGGTGTGGAGTCATTACTCTGACCGGACGACATTCACAACAGGTAAAACCACAAATCGCAAATGGTAATTTGGAAAACTTTGTCGTTGAAAACGGGTCGGGTAAGGTTTGCTCGGGTAAAGGTTTAGATAATAGTCGCTGATTACACTGAAGTGATTACGCGTGAAATGCAAGCGAATGCAGGTATTTGGTCTAAGAAAGAAACTACAGTTAATCACAGGGAAAATACCGTTAAACCGGTCAGATGATCTCCGAAGGCGTCCAAATTACGCATACGAAGCAAACTTTATCAACAGAAAATAAACCTCAATTTGGTCTCGATGTCAGCGAATTTGAGCAGGTATGTACCAGTAAAATCTACTTGATTGGAAACGGAAGATGGTGTAGGCACTGGAATGCCGGGCACATTGGTGCTAGTGCGGAAACATTACAAATTGATAGCCATATGGTCATCGTATGCCGGGTACTGTAAACTGCACAGAAAGATCCGCGATTGGTTAGTGAAACAGGTATTGAAAATACAGGTAAATTGAAAATCGACAAAGCGATATTATCACTCACTGCGGACTGGAGATTAAACAAGACGGTATCGGTTGTAGCACGCAATGGCAATATTTATAAAAGTGCAAATCAAGGCATCACCAACATGGTGAGACTATTGCAAAAGGAAATGTGAATTATCAAGCTCTACAGTAACAGCCTCAACGCACCTGCTTATTGCTGCAGGCGTTGATGTTAAGGATGTTATGCGCAAGGCGAGGAACGTCTCTCTGAAAAAGTCGGCACAAGCAGCCATCACAGCACTCACAACTGAAAAAGCCAATTAAGGAAAACCTTGCATCAGGCAAAATTCAAATCACAGGTCTCGGCAGCAAACTTGGATATTAGCCACTACATCCGCATATTCAATTAATGTCACCGCATCCGGAAGATAATATTCAGTGTCGAATAATGCCGCGATTATTGCGATGAAGAGCTAGCTTTATCAACGCCGACTTCTTTACTTGAAACCGCTAAAAATAGCTATTTGAAAAGCGGAAAATATTACAACTAAGCAAACGTGTCTCTTCTATACGCAAACATGCGGTATGGGAACAGACCGGTTTGGGAGAGCAAACCTGAAGTTGTGGATGAGCCACACACAGCGCGGTACTTTTAAAACTGGGAAAGGTGATTTGACCGTTAAAGCAAACGGTATGGATAATCATCAAGGGTCGTTTATTGGCAGTGGTAAATTGACTGTCAATGCAGGGAAAGGGCAAATTAGATTCATGTCATATGCAATGTTATCGGAGTAAATAAGCTTTCCATTACTTCGTGGTGAGCTTTATTAACGATGCCGGTTTAATCCAATCCGCCACATGCGGCAATCAATACACAAGGGCAGTCTCTCTCTTAATCAAACAGACATGACAGCAATACAAGCACTACGAACAAAGGTATTGTGGCATTAGTGATCTAGATATCCAATCAGAAAATATTTTTAAACTCGCAAGGAGGTACATCGTACAGTGGTGGCACGCAAAACCTCAAAATGGCTCATACTAATAATCAACATGGGTTAATTTGATTCCGGCAAAATTTCACCTTAAATGGTGTAGGTCTGACTAATGATAGCGGTACGATCGGGGCGGCTAAACAAGGCAATATTGCGCTTTCAGGGATTTAGTCAGCAGAATGGGTGAAATTGATGCAGATGAGATCGTCGTCGGCTCAAAATGATGAAGTTCGGATAAGAGTCGTGATTATTGCGAAGGGTGTTACCTTGACAATGGCTCATCAATTAGAGAACTTAAAACTAGTTTTATTCGCGTCGATTCGAAAGATTTAACCATTTCAAGTCAAGCACTAGATAACACCGGTGGTGAGATCTATGGTCTTCAAAGTGCGGTAACGATTAATACACGCCAGCAAAAGCTTGTAAATACGACGGCAAGATCCGTTCGAAATCAATGTTAATGATTAATAGTGGAGAATTACTATTAACGGCGCTATTCACAGCGAAGGTGATGTTGCGATTAACGCCCATGGACAACTTATTAATAATCAACAAACGAAAGATAAATTACATGGAATCTTAGCTAGCGTAAATTGGAAAAATTGATGGCAGGTAAATTAGATAACGATTGCTAAGTAATTTTAGTTAATTTAGCACAACCAGATGTCGCGCAATTAGCGAATCATTTAGGCATTGTACAGAGCTGGTAGTGATTTATCTCTAAAACACTCAACAGCTTGAGAATAGCGTAGGACTGATTTCAGGTGCCGCAAAGACTACTCTTTGGCGTGGCAAATAGCGTACGGCAACAAGCAGGTAAAATCAGTGCGGAGCATTAACGCCAAACGCCGGCACACTTTGATTCTGCTGGCAAAAGCGTTATTGCGGCTGATAATGCTGATCTCGACGATTAAACATAACTTAATCAACACGCATAGTGAGCTTTTCTGCAATTCATAATTTAAATGTCATTAGCCAAGAATTGGATATTAGACAGGCGTCTGTTATTGGCCGAACAGGGACGCTTAGTAATCACTAGCCAACAACATCAAGCGACAAACTCAACATGGTAAAATCGTTGCGCAGGCGGTGCATCTAGATAGCAGCCACTAGATAACCAACAGCTGTCTCGTGCAAGGTGATACAGTCTGTTACCTTAAATACCACGGTCAATTCAGGAATAATATGTCGGCAGCAATAGTAAGCCGACAAGCTTTGGCTGGTTACCGCAGGGCAAATTGAATACTGAAATCATGCATATATTCAATCGGCGCTGGGCAAGCTGATATTCAGCTTGGTTCCTCAACTTTATCCAATGAAAACGGTGAAATTTCTTGTCGGTACGATTTGAACTCCAAATTCCGGCACAGTGTAATACCGATGGCGCTTAGTAGTCGCAAAACAGAACGCAATTATTCGTAGTGGTAGACTAAATAATACCAATGCCATGCTACTCACAGAGCAGGGGAATCTGATATTGATACCTCATGAGCAAGATTTAATCAATCAGCAAGGTAAATTGAGCTCGGGCGAATTTCAAAACTGGCTAGCGGCTTATTGGATAATCAGGCAGGTTTAATTCAAAGCTCGTCAAGATATGATGATTAACACTCATCAAAGTGATTTGAATAACCAGCAAGGACAAGTGCCACCAAAAGAGGCATTATTTCATTAGGTCGATTATGATCAGTACACAGCAATTTTTAAATAAAACAGGGTATGTGTTAAGTCATAGGCGACCAGACTATATAACGACAGAATCTATTAAAATGACTCAGGTATCCTTTCCTCATTTGCATCTTCATAACAGTAAACTCAAGATCTTAGTACGTGCAAGGGAGAGTCAGCGCGAATGCTGTCACGATAACCGCACACCGATTAATAACCAAACGGGTTTATTGCAAGGGAGTGATTTCACTTAATCTTCGGGCGACAGAGATTTTTAATAATCAGAAGGGACAAGTCAAAAGCAAATGATAAGGTTGGAAATTCATGCAGCGTAAATAACCAAGAGGGAAATATTAATACGTTTATGTACTTATTGCTTTCTTCTAAGGAAAGGCTGAATAACAGGTTAGGCACATCATTACAAAGCAAATGCAAGCATCATTGCAAATGGCACAGATAATCACCAAGGAACGATCGAGGTAACGAAATAGGATTGTTTCATCTTAATTCTATGGCAACAGGCCTTAGATAAATCAACAGGGTAAAGTGATGGGTAAAGAGAACCTCATTTTTGAAGGTGGTTCTCTCAACCGCACGGGGCTATTTATGCTGAAACACAAGGTCAGCTCCGGGTTACAGGATTAGTTGGATAACCAACAAAACGCAAAATTCACGGATTAGGTGAAATGGACCATTGGCCGATAGCGTTGCATAACCGTGGTGAAAGTGCACGGTAAAAGATAATCTGCCATGTAACAACTGACAGAACCAGCAATCAGTCGGGGCATCGATCATTTATTGAAAGTGGAAATCTTTTTAATAATGAATACTGCAAAACCTCGATAATCGCGATACAAAATCAATTTCAGAGCAAGTAAGGAAGGTATCTTAGCCTCTGTATTAAAAATTTCGGCGCAGTCTATTAATAATCAGTCAAGGTAAAATTCATAGCCGCACCGAGAGCTACTTTAGCCGTAGAGCACCTCTCAATAATCAGCAAGGTGAGACAACAGGAAATCAAGTCGGCTCTTGATTAAAGGCACACCCCACATGTTGATAAACTCAATCAGGACGCTTGCAAGGGGCTGCGCGACTGTTGCTGATGATGCTGACCGATGACATTATTGAGGGTAAAATGTCCAAATTACCTAACACAAAGTACTTTTGTGACGAACAATCACATTAATGCCGAAGACACACCTCTTCCAATACAACGGCGAATCTAACGAATCGACATACTATATGCGAATGCTGGTGTCACGCTTTACTGCGTACCGCTATTACCAATGATGTAGATGGACGAATTAGTAGTGCTGAGTACCCAAGTTTACGCCAAAGGTAATATCACCAATGAAAGGGGTTGATTAACGGGATTAGTTCGGATGGAAATGCAAAAACGGTTGTGAAGGCAGGAAGCATTTACCTCAATACTAGGGAAAGGTCAGTATTTATGGTGATAAAGCCGCACTTCAAGCTAGAGAAAAATTGAAAACAGCGATAAAGATTACGGAAATGAAACTAAATCGCTGTCATGCTCTCGCGTGAACGCTTTAGGACATCGCCGCACACGAGGTGGAAAACATACGGTACATTGTTTAGCCGATAATCAGGTGGGTGCATTCGCTTTAGTGCAGTGAGAGATGACCTTGGGCGGAACACTAAACGCAGATAATCATGCGGAGTGGGCAAGGCTGACATTACGCACAACAGCAGGTGATTGAAGCGCAACAAGACATACACTCAAACGTCGCGCACCATATAACAATAACGTGCATTTGTCTCGCGAACACGTAAAACAGGTAAAAGCGCCAACTGAGGTCACGAAATTAGAAAATAGATCTGTGAATCAGACTGACGAACAGCCGATGGGGCGTACGCTCGCCATAATTTGCAAAACCGATTTTACGAATAATTTAAATGGGAGATAAACTCGGGGATAAAATACCAACGATCCTCATATTCTCCAACGACACTCGCTGGGCCGGTTGGAGCCGTGCGGGACAGCCAGTTTATAAAATGATGGCGCGGAACCGACGGTCTTAAAAGCAGGAGACGTCATAACCAAAGATACGCCGCTTGCCATTCGTAATGAAATGACGTGACTCATATTAACGGAAAAATGCTTGTCGCATACAATCGGCGGGGCAATATGGTTCGGATAGTCCTATTTGGGCATGCTTTGTGCGTTCCGGCGCTGGTAGAACGACAGCCCCCTGCTTTCCATTTGATGATTTAGCGGAACAACCTGCATAGGTGAGAGTGATTGGTTTGATGATGAGGGTACCTGAAGCGCCCTCACCAGACCACATCGTTGGTTGACGAACAGCGCAGCTTATCAAGAGCAAAAGTAAAATGATTGGTTGGTGTCGATCACATTAGACCGTCGGAGCTGTGGAAGATACCGCAAGTGTCTAGATGCGGTGGACGCCGGAAACCGAGGCGCATAATAAAACCGGTTAGGTGCGTTAGCGAAGATATTATCGTGAGTTTTGGCGCGCTTGTCATATCAATAATAATCATCGAGTGGATGAAAGCAAAGTCGACGAGAACGGTGGCAGGTCAAACATACTGGCTGGCGGGTTACTTTAAATTTTGATGGTCAATCTATTAATGAACGTAGTGTCAAGACAAGCGGTGAGACGATGTCTCAACAAATCAAATTATACTGCACAAGGATTACATCGAAATCACGGATAGCGGCGATAAAGTGTTTACATTTGATAAATGGCGTGCTTTTAAACGTTATTTTCAACGTAAATGGGAAAATCTGGCGGCCATATACCCGAATCTGAAACATTTGAGATGCGCGGTCTATCGGGTTGAAGTAAAAGGTGAATTACAGTGCTAACAAACGGACATCGGATGAGGTTAGCGCATCGACACATCGCCACATTGTCCTTAACCGAAGCGCAGTGCGAATAACAGCAGTGCAATTGCGACGATAAGTGCCTCATACACCGACCAAATTAGGCTGGTGGTGAAATGGCTTCATTTGCCACATTAAACACATCGCACTCTTCATGGGGCGCAACTCTGCGTCGAATAAATTAGGGCCATGGCGTGCCGACGTTAGCGGAGCGATGACAGTCGATTTTGGGCGCATGCCGGTGACAAATCGCGCGGTGTCAGCTGGCGCGCTGTTGAGTTATCGAACGAGCTTGAAGTGCGCAGCATCCAGCCGAATGTCACGCTTCCGCAAATGTGTTATATCGAGTTAATGGAGCCGACGAGCAACGTGCCGATTGGAAACGGACCCGGATTTTACGAAACCAAAACGCTGGTTAAGCAGTGATTATATGTTCAACACACTCAAGTGCGCCGGAAACGATGCAAAAGCGTTTGGGTGACGGATTTTACGAGCAACGTTTAATCCGGGCGAACAACAAACCGTTTAACCGGCAGAAATTTCGTGGGCAATCACAGCGACTTTGACAGTCAATATCGAGGTTTAATGGATGCGGCACCACATTTGCTCAGAAGCTTTAATTCCTTCGCCCGGGATTGCGTGCTGACGCCAAGTCAAGTGCGGCGCAGTTAACAGACAGACATCGTAGCGGTTTGGCAGCGTCAACCGGTTCTCGCTGGGAACGGACGCAGTTAGCAGGTGCTGCGCCGAAGATTTATGCGTTAGTGAAGAAAGGCGAGCGTAGGCAGGAAACGGCGCTTTACTGTCAGGCAAAAGTGATCACAAAGGCGGATTTCACGAACAAAGCGGCATCACCGTAGTGCGCGAGAGTTAGTCTCAATTTGACAGCGCAAGCATCTCGCAACACAGGCACACTTTAGTGGCAGAGCGATAGTCGGGCAGGTGAGCGGCAGATGTCGAGAATCTCGGTGGAACGATCGAAAGCGACAGAGCGATAATATTGAATATCGCGGGAAACCTTTAAGCATGCAGCACACTGCCGCACGCGAAGTCACTGAAAACGGCTATCAACGCACGGACACGAGGACCAGGGACGAGTATGGGTTATTGTCACGTCGTGAAGACGGCGAATCATAGGCGGCGTGCGAATCATATTGATGTGACGGGCGCAGATATTCTCAATGTGAAGGAAAAGGACGAACCATGGCGTTTCGGCGCGAAGAAGACGATGGAGTTTAGACTCTAGAGACTGGTTTTGAAGCGAAAAGATGGGGAGGTCACCACACCGCATCGAGCGCGTGACGGATTAAGTCTCATATCACGCGTGAAAGCGCAAAGGAGAGTCGTCTTATCGGGTAAAGATATTTGGTCTGCCGGTGCGGAATTAGAGGCCAAGTTATGTTTATGGCGTTGACAGAAAGTTTCGACGGTTCTGGGTACGGCGACAGTTGACAGTGATTTTGAGGAGTTCCACCAAAACGAAAAGCGGCAGTTTGGCGAAGTGACCACGAAGACGCGTTTAGATAAAAGGCGCAATCCCGCAATCACCTCGGCACCCAAGTGAGCGGCAAAGACGTACTTCTTTCAGCAGCAGGTCATGATGCTGAAGGCGAAAGGCATCTCAGGCTATTGCGGATGACACCCTGGCATGTTCAGGCTGGACATGATGTTGACGCTGGCACGATCCAATCACTTTAAAAGAAGTGCATCAACAAACGAAGAAAATGTCGGTGTGCTTGCGAGTGGCGCAGGCATCACCTGGTTCTGGAACCGGAAAAGCATCACGTGTTGATCGGAAGGTTGGACGCAATCGGATGGGCGAAGCACATTAGGGCCTGTGCATGGAAACATCAGCGTCCGGGCGGGCAAATCATGCTCACGTGATGGGTACGGATATGATAACACCAGTACAACGTGTATAGATGTTGAAGCCGCGAGCGTGCAGGCAGAGGCGAAAGATATTATTCATACGAATGAGCGTCGCGAGTATAAACAATCCGGCGTAAATTTATGGTAGGCACACCGGTCACCGACATGGCGCAAGCGGCGGCTGGCAGCGCAATACAACGTAGGCCAACAGCGACGAACTCGAAACCGAAAGCGCTGGCGCGATGAAGCGGCGAAGCTAGCGGCAATGGCGGCACAAACGTCGGTAAGCGTGGCAGAGACGTGCGATGCCCTTGCGGGCAGGGAATATGCAACAAAACGGAACCACGTCGAGCCCGAGTGCCGGCGTGAGTCTTTGGTTACGGTAGCTACAAACGTGCAAAGCAGCGAAAAGTTGAAAGATTCGCCATCAAAATCCACAGCTACACCGGCGTCTAAATGTCAGAGCGCACGGTGAAAAGGGCGTCGAAGGCGTGGGATGCGAAATGCCAGTTAATGGCATTATCCGGCAAACAAGGGATTGATCATCAGGGTGACAGACGAGCACCAGCGCACGGAGTAACAAATCGTCCGGCGGAAGCGTTAAGGCGTCTTTGTCGGAAACCGCGGTAATAGCTATGATTGGGGATAGAAGGCTCGGCGAATGCGCAGGCAGCACGACCCGGCTAGCGAACGCTGGCAAACACAGCCATCTAACGGCAGATAAAATCATCACGAATAGTGAGGAAGGACGACCCTTGATGCGGCGAATCTTAAAGCAAAACGGTGGGAAGCGGACATCCAAAATCTGACGATAACGTGCCGTCAAGATACGGAAAAATACGAATCGAAACAAACGAGCGCAGGCACAAGCGGCTCGGCGGCGGTGGCGTTCGGGCAAGCTGGGGTCTGTGCGAATGGGGCAAGCAGTAAAGCTGAAAGTGGATTATGCGCAAGTCAATGAACAAGCCGGACTAGTGTCGGCGAGGATGGTATAGATGCCAACATCCACAACCATGCTCAACTGAATGCCGCTATCATCGAAAGTAGCGCGGAGGAGCAAAACGGCTTTAAAGCCAAATCGATTTTCGCCACACAGATACGCTGAAACCGCAGGAGATAAAACCAGCAAAGTGCGACATCGGTGCGGGCACGGGAGGCATTAACCCGATGCAGGCGATAAGCTCCACCTTTTGCTTCATTAGGTAACACGAATGAAAGCGCGCGAAGCACCACCAAATCAGCCATTACGGCGGCAACATTCAGATAGAGACCGAAACCCCGGAAAAATCTGACCCGCACTTCACGGGATACGAAGACGTGAATCAACGAGCTGAAAGCAAGATTTGCATGTGCGCAAGAGCGCGAAGAAATGGCGAAAGTGATAGGCGACATCACGAACATCGCGAGGCATCGCCACGTATAATGAGCGAGAGAAATCATCAAGCCAGGGCTTGGTGAAGTTTGCCGCTGGAAGAGAAATACGGCAAAAGATAATCCGCGCAAGAAATCGGTAAACAAATTGCTGCGATTCAAAATGAGCATTGACCGCACTTATGGAAATTGGTAGTGAAAAAGGCATGGCAATTGGGCGCGCCGTGACGGCGGCATTGGCGCGGCGGCACAAAACTGCTACCGCAGGGCAGTCTTGTTGCTCTTTGGCTTCACCTTATCTCAATCAAAAATCCATGAGATGACGGCAGGCGACACCGCAAAAGACAAAGCCGCGAATCTCATGGCGCATGCACTGCTTTCCGCCGTGGAGTTCCAGCGACAGGCAAAGACCCATTAACGGGTGCAGGGCTGGAGTGACAGGGGAAGCACGCTGGAATCATCGCGAGAGCTTATGGCAAAACTGGTCAGTGAATTAAGGATGAGGTTTGGTTGTGTTGGGGTGTTGGTGGGTTGGGGGTGGGGGGGTTTTGGGTTTGGGGGGTGGGGGTGGTTTTTTGGGGGTTGTGTTGGTTGGGTGGGGGGGTTTTTTTGTTGTGGGGTGGAAATATTGAAGATTGTGGTTTATCCAGCTTGTTACATAACACATATCCAGACGATGCAACTCAGGTGATGAAGCGGCATATGAAAACTTTAGTTATTTACGTTAGCACTTATTTTACAATCTAAGCATGAGAAACCTTAGGTTAGCAATTGAGTGATTTTGTGGAATCGGAAAACGCAAAACAAGAAACCAATTACCAAAGAGCGTACACTATGCAACTTTTGCTTTTAGGTGCTGCTGGTCGCGAGGTTAGCTGTCTACCACCAAGTTACCAAAAGTTTCTGTTTCAAGTATAGGGCAAAATTATTCTGTTCCAGTGTGGATAATTTTGTACTTCAGGGTCTTGAGAGGAGATTATACTTTCCCAGTGGAAAGTAGCACCAAACGAAATCAGCCTAAAAACTAGCTATCAAGCTGTCAGAAATAAGGCCGATTATATAAATGAAGAGAACATTCTGGACATGCTTTAGATAGAATGCAAGATAGAGTGGATTTTACCGTCATTAGATTGAAACATACTATAAAAACAGGAGAAACAACAAATGAGTTAGTGTACTATTTGCCAAAGATAATATTAATGGAGTTAAAAATTATTACAAATGATAAAGGAAAGTTGGGTTATTACTGTTACTCTAAGGAGAGATAACGAATTAAATATCAGTCTGTCTCTATAATGAATTTGTTCATAAAATGGAGAAAGATTATGGTCATTTAGATAGCTGGTTTAATATGGAAATATTAAACGCATTGGCTCTTTGATGGCTGGGAAATGTTGGGCAACCTGAAGAATGGAATGTTTGGAAGGATGAATATCAGCAAAGCCACTAAATTTAGTAAGAATCTTCTCAATGAGAGTGGCTTAGTTGTCACTGATTAGCCTGGGTGCGTGGAATGCGTAGGGTATCGATGGTGCAAGCGTCCACGCTGGTGCTGTTTAATAAAAACATTGCGAATTTTACCCATAAACGTTGGGAGAGTCTAATGTTCAAAAATCCTTTGGATTTTGTGGACCGCACTTTTAGTTGATAGGCACAAGCGAGGACGCTTGCGCCATCGTGGGGGTTGACGCCGTCAGCGCGCGCGTGCTAACGACAGACATCGTAGGTGGTTTGAAAGCCAACCGGTTTCGCTTTGGGAACGACGCATAGAGCAGGTGCTGGTGCCAAGATTTGCGTTAGTGAAGAAAGGCGATGTAACAGGAAACGGCGCTTACTGTCAGGCAAAAAGTGACTCACAAAGGCGGGGATTTCAACGAACAGCGGCACCGTAGTGGGGCGAGAGTTAGTTAATTTGACAGCGCAAGCATTCGCACACAGGCACACTTAGTGGCAGAGCGATAGTCGGGCAGGTGAGCTGGTGATGTCGAGAATCTCGGTGGAACGATAGAAGCGGACAGAGCGATTTTTATTGAATATCGCGGGAAATTCGCATAGCAGTACACTCACACAAGCGAAGTCAATGAAAAACGGCTATCAAACGCACGGACACGAGACATGACGAAAAAGGGTTATTGCACGTCAAAGGAGGACGGCGAATTACAAGTGTCAGGAATAATATTGATGACGGGCGCAGATATTTCAATGAAGGAAAAGGGCGAACCTATGTTTGGCGAAGAACAAGATGAGTTTGGGACTTTAGAGACTGGTTTTAGCGAAAAGATAGGGCGGAGGCAATCACCCCCAAGATAGCGCGCGCGTCTCTGACCACAGCTGTTCGAAACCTGAGAAAAAGGTAAAATCACCTTTATTAACAGAGAGAGGTGAGCGATGAAACTCAGAGAAATCTTAAGCTATATTCCGAAAGAACAGTTAAGAATGTTTGCATTGGAATATCATGTTGACCGTCAAGTGAAAAATTAAGCGGTGAAGTGATGTTTTATTTACTGCTATTTTCATCATTAAATGTACGACATAACAGCTTAAGAACATTAGAGCAATTTTATAGTTCTCCGACCTTTACCGGATTATTTGATAAACCGATAAAGCATGCAAAATATAATTCGATTAGCGACTGATTAAGAACCATTAATGCGGATTATCTTTAAAGCAATTTTTCGAGTCAGTATTAAGTCGATATAGTGACAGTTATTTAAAAACCGAAAGATAACATTATCGCTTTTGATTCCACAATCGTGACGCTTTCAAGTAAGTTATTAAAAACGGAAATGAAAGTGGGAGCTATCAGGAGTAAACGGAATCAAGTTCAGTGTGGCGTTTTCGAGCGTACCGGTAAAACTCAAAACTGTTTACGCAACGGGTTTATTCTCGAAGATGCTGCGCTCAAAAGAGCTGATTGTAGAAACGTCCGTTGAGCCGGGATAATATCTTATTGTCTGATATGGGAATTCAGTCAAGAAATACGTTTGATGAATTTACCGATAAACATTTTACCTTTGTGACCCGGATTCGTGAGATAGCGCGTTATCGGGGTCATGAGGAAAATCCGGTAGAAACTGGAGACGGCAAGTATGGTTATACAATCGGATTATAATGTCAAATTACTTAATAGGAAAATAAAGAAACCCTGCATATTTTTCTGATTAATTATCGCGAGATTAAAAAGAGAAGAATGAAGAGATTTACTTTCTGACAAACCATGCGGATTATTCGGCAACGGAAATAGCTGAGTTATATAAGAGACGTTGGGAAATCGAAGTTTTTTCAAATTTATTACAACATTTAGACTTCAGCCATTTACTTTCACGTAATGAAAATGGTACGAAAGTGGAGATGTATATGACGTTAATTACGGCGATTTTATTAATTGTTTATAAGAAAGAGAACGGTTTATCCGGTTACAGATGGCGAAGTTAAAATTAGCCATACTGAAATTGAAAGTCTTTAATTAGAGATAGCTTTTAATTTGTGGCGGAGACCCAAGCGGGCTGACTGTTTTTGGGTTCCAAGTTAAGGCTCGAACAGCTGTGGTTTCCTAACGCGTGCCCTAGAGATTAAAGTGCGGTGAGTTTTGAGGTGTTTTATGAAATTAGTACACGCTGGGAATCGTACGCCATCAGAGGGCATCACCATTAAGGGTGATATTAATAGGTTATAAGCACCATCATATGTAAACACTCACGTAGATCATAATATGGTATTTCAACTATCCAAGAACCGTCAGCAAAGGAGTTGAGCGATGGTGAAAACAAAAATATTAACCTTCTTTTCCAATTAGGTATGAATCGAAAATTACCCACTCTTCGCCAGCTCCTTCATTAAACTGTTCTATTTGATAGTCATCTGACTAACTTTATACCTATTCCAATATTCTTTACATAAAGCATTAATAACTAATTTGTTTAATTGTGGTAATGATTCATTTTTAATTATATGTTGTAATTCTATTTTTCGAATCACATCTCTGTATCAAAAGTTAAAGGTCTCAAACTCATAATTATGATGAGCTGCACCAGCATAATAGATATTAAACAACATATGAAAGAGATATTATATTTGACTCGGCATATTCAATATTAAAATTATCCTATCTAGAATTAGTTGCCATAAAATCACCTATCTCATAAGGCAATTCATCATATTGCTCAAGTTTACTTACTCTATTATTAATAACAGCACACTGTGCTCTACTATAAAAGTAGTTAGATAATTCTTAGCTACCATATAATAAAGACTTAAAAATAGGATCAATCTATTTCAGTATTATATCCTGGTTTTCCATTCCAAATATCATTTAAGGTTTCTGTAGATACAATATAGGGACCATATTCTTTCTCTGAGAAATGGTATTCCATATTGTTCAGCAGCTTTTTAGCGATGATACAATTCTCATCCAGGATTCATCTCTGGTACCATCTATGAGTATTGAATAATACTTGAAATACTAGTGGGTACTTTCACAACGTTCGATCATAATTGGAATAATATAAATATCATTATCTAATTTTTCTTCTAATTTTCAGAGCCCATTTTGCCTCTTTTTGTACAAAGCCGCGTTTATCTATACTTTAGAAGATATCAAAAGAATAATAACTGAGAATTATTAAAAAGCATCTAATATAGCATTTTCCCATTTTTCACCAGGAAGTATCTCATCATGCCAGTGCTCTAACTCTAATTCTTCGAAACTTGTTAAAATATCGTAATGCATCAGATAAATTTTCTTTAGCATAACTACATAAAAATCTTAAGTGTCATTTGGTTTTTCCTAGTGTTTTTATAAATTATATTTAAATTTTTAGTAGCAATTACTCATCGCTACACCCAACCATTTTATCATCTCTCTCATCCCAACCTTTACGTTTGGCATAATCTTGAGCTTGCTCTTCATCAATACAACCTAAGGTGAAATAGTTACTTGCCGGTGGGTGAAGCACGACTGCAGACGGAAGCTGCCGGCCACATAGCGGCAGCTTTCGGTGAGCTTCATGTCGATGTAAGCAGTTTCTATTTTCTTTGGCGCGTTTCTAACGCGTGCCAAAGAAAGTAAATAAAGTGCGGCGAGTTTTTAGGTATTGTTAGGCACACGCCAGAAGCGTGCGCCATCGTGAGGAGAGGACTATTCGGATCATTAAAACTTTATTTTGTTCTACGGTTATAGTTTTCACCAATATTTAATAAAATTTGTTGTACATCTCTAACAACACCATTCGAAGTAATATTGATGAATTCAATCAATCCAGCACTAAGTATTTGTAAACCCTTCAATTTTATTAAATTTACGTGTTGTATCCTCTGCTAATACAGATTTTTAACAACCATCCTACATCTTTTTAGCTGATTGTTCATGAGCTTCATCATTTGTTTTTCCATTTGCTTTATGGTTATCCCAAATTTGTTGTAATGGCGTTCCTTCCAATCTGTATTATCACCGCCAAACAAAATCCGAACAGAAAAATTTATCTCCTTTAGAGTGGCACTTAACCATCCATAAACAGCACCTGGATAAAGGCTTTTGCTAAGGCTTTCTTCTGGGTTTAATATATGAACATCTCTAATCTGGTCTTTGGGTCGTTAATAAACAATTTTTGCTCCTTTTGTTTTTGATTAAGTAATATTTATAGTAGGCTGATAATTCACTTTAAGAAGTAAATTATAGGTTAACTTTATCGCCACACCCAACCATTTCATCACCTTCTCATCCCAACCTTTACGGTTGGCATAATCTTGAGCTTGGTCTTCATCGATGCGACCCAGTGAAATAGTTGCTTGCCGGGTGGGTGAAGCAACCGCAGACGGAAGCTGCAGCCATATGGCGTAGCTTTCGATGAGTTTTCATGCCGATGCGTTGCCCACGTCTAATAGATCCTCAAAATCATGTCCAACGATAGCGTCAGCCTCACGCTGGTGCTGTTTAATAAAAACATTGCGAATTTACTCCCCATAACCATCGGCAGAACTAATGTTCAAAATCCGTTGATGGACCGCACTTTTTGTTGAGAGGCATGTTGAGGACGCTGTGCCATCATGAGGGATTTTAAATATTGTGACAATGCTATAAATATTATATAAAGCTATAGGCATTAATGTTAGTTTGCATGAATGCACTTAATTATATTTGATATATAATATGCATTCTTAACAGAATATATATCATAAATATTATGAATCCAGTTATAAAAATTCCAAAATAGAATAAGCTCATTTCCATCTTATGATGAATTTTGATTGGTTTGATGATAGTGATTATATACAATGTTATTACTATTATTCTGATTTTCGTAGCTAATTTTGTTTGATATTATTTCCACCACCAGAAATATTAGTTTTGCCAATTTTTAGCTTTAATGTTATTTCCCATAAATTTCTCCTAATGTTTATTAATATAAATTAACATAAACGATAGTATTTTCTGGTTTGTAAGTATATCTCTCAACCACATAGCATCCTTTGAGCAGTTTTTATATCAACTATTTTAGCTATCGGAGAATCTAAGATAATAACTTCTACTTCCATATTCATCTGGAATAGGTAAACATCTAATATTATTGTTTTTGATTTGTATATACCAGTAACATCATCATCACTATCGTGACATTTGCAATATAGATCAATGTTGCAGAGAAGATTTCTTTTAATTGGAATTCCTGTCCTATAGCTAAAGAAACTTTATTTGGTAAGTTACCTGAGTGAAACAGGATTTCATTTTTAGTAAATACAATTCTACATTGGCTAATTCAGCCACTCTCGATAAAAGGAAAGGAATTTGGATCATCAATGAAGCTTAAAGTTTTTGGGAAACAATCATGTGGGATAACCTCTAACCAGAGTTTTCTATTACTAGAATTAAACAAGGGTTTATCTAAGTCAGCAATATTCTTTTCTAAAATAAAATATTCAAAATATTCCTTTATAGTTTGAAAGTTATTTAGAGGAAATAGATGCTGATATATTAGAAGTTTTTCATATTAGCTGTCCACTTAATAAAAGGTGGGATAAATCCACCCCTACAAGTACGGTCACTTTCGATAAGCTTTTTACTATCGCCACACCCAACCACTTCATCATCTCTCTCTCATCCCAACCTTTACGTTTGGCATAATCTTGAGCTTATTCATCAATGCGACCTAAAGTGAAATAGTTGCTTGCTGGTGGGTGAAGTACAACCGCAGACGGAAGCGCCACATGGCGTAGCTTTCGGTGAGTTTCATGCCGATGCGTTGTTCGACTCTAATAAATCCCAAATCAAGGCTTTTTCGGCATGTTCCGACAACTTGGATAACCTGCAGGGCGGATGCCCACATAGTTTTCGTTGATTAAGCCTGGTTGTCGAATTCTCTGGTGTAGCCCCAAATGCGGGTACGGAGTTCGAGCGCAGTATTCGCCATGGTTTGGCGAGGCGGTCGCTCACGGCTTGTCAGCGTGATGGCGTTGTAGTCATCGCCTGCTGCTTTGTAGCCTTCCACCAAATCCATCAATGCTGGCGCACACGGGCGAACATGCCCATCCAGTCTGCCGCTTTCTCGATCAGCGACTAAAGTCGCTCAAGGCAAAGTTAAATTGGCTTTTGCTGTTTTTGCCACGTTCCGTTTGTTGGCGTAAGCCGTAAGCCGTGCCGATAGGTTGAGTGCGGTCTTCATCGGAGAATAACACCACATCATCGCCCACACGTTCCGCAGGGAAAATACCTAAAATACCACTTGGATTGAGTTTGTGGTTTTTCTCGAATTCATCCACCATGCCTATCATTCACACGCGTCGAGCTTCTTGTCCGCTTTCCGGATGATCAAACGCATCTGGATAACCGCCCATCAAGCCCCATACGCGGAAGAACGGCGACCAGTCGATAAATTTGCGCAGCTCGGCAATCGGCACGTTTTTAAATTCCACAATGCTCTGTTTGTTTTGGCGTTGGCGAACATAATCCGCCCATTCGCCGCGAAAGCCATCAAAACGGTTGGCGCGCGCTTCAATGCTGTTGTTTACGCAGTGGTTTGCGGTTACGAATGATGCTGATTTTCTCGTAATCCTTTTTGAACTGTTCCTACAATGCCGCACGACTTCAGGGTTCATCAATGTGGCACACACCGTTACCGCACGGGAGGCGTTTGAGGTATAGAACACGCCGTGTTGTTTATATTTTGAGACAGCTTAATGGCGGTATGTTCTTTTGGAGGTCGTTGCACCGCCGATCAAGACTGGCAAGTTCAAAACCTCAACGGGTCATTTTCTGCCGAGGAAGTATTCCATTTCGTTCTAAAGATGGCGTAATCAAAACCGCCTGCCGATAAGATCCGCTTTTTCATCAATAGCGGTTTGAATGATGTTCACGGGCACCATCACGCCCAAGTCAATCACCAAAAGTTATTACTGCAACACCACGCTCACGATGTTTTTGCCGATGTCATGCACGTCACCTTCACGGTAGCGATCACACCCTACCGTTGCTGGAGCCTTTCTGTTTGCGGCGTTGATAACGGCTTCTAAATACGCCATAGATTGTTTCATCACGCGTGCGATTTCACTATTTGTGGCAGGAACATTTTTCCGTCGCCGAACAAATCGCCCACCACATCCATGCCTGCCGCATGAGCGGGCCTTCGATGACTTCTAACGGCGTTGGCAATTTTTGGCGAGCCTTCGGTGTCTTCGATGATGTGCGTAGTAATGCCTTTCACAAGGGCGTGCTTTTAAGCGTCTTCCACCGGCCAGGTGCGCCATTCGGCCACAGAATCCACCGCACTTTCATCGTTGCCTTGGTTGCGATATTTTTCCGCACATATCCAATAAACGCTCTGTGCCATCCGGCGTGCGGTTCAATACGGCAGTCTTCAATCACATTGCGTAATCCCCGGATCCAGATCATCGTAAATTGCGAGCTGTCCTGCGTTCACGATCCCATGTCCATGCCTTTGTTTGATGGCGTGATAGAGGAAGACCGCGTGAATGGCTTCACGCATCACGTTGTTACCACGGAAAGAGAAGACATCTGACACACCGCCGGAAATCTTTCGCAGTGGTGGTACGTTTACTACGACCTGTGGCATTAATGAAACCACGCCGTAGTTGTTGTGTTCTTCAATCCCGGTGCCGATGGCGAAAAATGTTCGTCGAAAAATGATGTCTTCCGGCGGAAAGCCTACTTGGTTGACTAAGATGTTATAAGCACGGGTACAGATTTCACTTTTCGATCTTCGGTATCCGCTTGTCCCACTTCGTCAAATGCCATCACGACCACGGCGGCGCCGTATTTACGCACCTGTTTGGCCTGATGGATAAAAATCTCTTCGCCTTCTTTTTAAGGAAATGGAGTTCACGATCGGTTTACCTTTTGCACTGATTGCAAGCCCGCCTCAATCACTTCCCATTTGGAGGAGTCGATCATCACCGGCACTTTGGCTGCATCGGGTTCTGTCGCCATAATGTTGAGGAAACGGTCTGCATTTTTGCCGTCGAGCAAGGCTTCGTCCATGTTCACGTCGATCACTTGTGCACCGTTTTCCACTTGGTCGATAGCAATTTCAATGGCTTCGGCAAATTTGCTCTTTAATTAAGCGTTTGAATTTCGCCGAACCTGTCACGTTATTGCGTTCGCCCACGTTCACGAACAGGCTTTCATCATCAATGTTAAGTGGTTCTAGACCGGATAAACGCATGGCGGTTTTGATTTGTGGCAATTTGCGTGGCGGGATATTTTCTACCGCCTCGGCAAAAGGCTTTGATGTGTTCCGGTGTGGTGCCGCAACAACCGCCGATAATGTTCACAAAAGCCGCTTTCTCGCCCACTCTCAGGTGTGCTGCCATGTCTTCCGCACCGAGATCGTAGCCGCCGAAGGCATGGCAGGCCCGCATTCGGGTGACAGAAACGTAGGTTTTCGCTGATTTTTGAGCAGTTGTTCAACATACTGGCGGAGTTCTTTAGGGCCTAACGCACAGTTCAAACCGAACGTGAGCGGTCTTGGCGTGCGAAGCGAGTTGCATAGAACGCTTCTGTGGTTTGTCCTGAAAGGGTGCGACCGACGCATCGGTAATGGTGCCGGGAAATCATAATCGGCAATTCCACGCCCAATTCTTCAAACACGGTTTCGATGGCAACATCGCGGCTTTGGCATTTAGCGTCGAAAGATGGTTTCGATCATGATTAAATCGGCACTGCCTTCAATTGAGCCTTTCGCGTGCTTCGGCATAGGCGTCGACCAGCGTCCATAAAGGTAACGTTACGGAAACCGATCATTTACGTTCGGAGAAATGGACGCTGTGCGGTTCGTTGGGCCGAGAATCGCCCGCGACGAATCTTGGTTTTTCCGTGTGATGATTTATCCGCCGCCAAACTGCCAGTTTTCGCGCCTGGCAAAATTCAGTTCGTTAGGGCCAGATTGCAAGTCGTAATTCGCTTGGCAATGGTGGTAGAGCTGAAGGTATTGGTTTTCAATGATGTCCGCACCGGCTTTAAAGTATTTTTCATGAATGGCGGAAATTAATAGCGGGTTGGGTTACAGGTGAGCAAGTCATTATTGCCGCGGAACCACCGCACTTTCTTTAGCGCGTTCACCACGGAAATCCGTCGGTGAGTTTATATTTTTGATCATCGTGCCCATGGCGCTGCTCCAAAATTGGCAGACGTTGGGCAAGGGCACGTTTTAGTATTTCAGTGGTGTTTTTCAAAAATAAGCTTTCCGTTTGTTAGTATTCAAATCAAATGAGCGAAATGTGAGGAAGACGCTTACGCTGTCAACGTTATCTCTAAAAGTGCGGCGATGCGTGTTTTCGGCTGGTCTAAGAGAATTCTCTTTTGCCGATACACTTGCTGCTCTTGGTCTCATGCTAAACCAGCGCGCAATCGTATTTTTAATGATTTTTATCCCTTATGACCTTATCTCACCCTCTTTATTGCATTGCGCCATTGGCGGGGCGAAAAGCGCCGATCGCTTTGGACGATTGGTGACGAATTTGCCAGTGTCGGCATTAAAGTGCTTGGCGTGATGGCATTGATTATTGTGCTGTTCGTGATGAACGGTTTCGAAGGGCTATCAAAAGCAACAAGTGCTTTCTATCCATTCCACACGCCATTGTTGTAGCCCTAACGGCAAGGTAGATTGACGATGCCGAGCCGCCTATGCCGAACTGTGCAAAAAGCCGTGCCGATAAACATGACGAATGTTATTTTTCAAACCGCAGGCGGTGTTAGCGCGCGACAAGTGATTGGGATTCGACACCTTTTCAGATGATCCAATTTTTATCCACATTGCCCGAGCAGAATTTTTGAGAATTTGCTCCCCGACAGGCTAGAATCTAAAATTATCATTGGCGATCAACAAAGTGAACAAACTGCATGTCGGCGACAAAGTGCGTTTGATGATCACTGAAAACACAATACACGCCTTCGGGCGTGTGCCATTACAGCGTTTATTTACCGTCACGAAATTTATTTTGGATGCAGGGTATGTGTCAGGGTATGAAGCCTTCGCCAATTTAACGATATTGACGTTTAATGCGAATTCAGCTGGCGAAGCACAAGGTTTCGCTTATTTTAATGATCCGTTATTCCAATTACCGAGTTGCCCGCCGTTTCACAGCCGCGCAAATCACCGATTACGCACAAAGGTGAGTTTTCCATGTATGGAAAAATATGATGGCCGAGCCAGAGCTTAATTATTGTGGTGGCAGTCCAATATTATTACATCTTTAAGCCTAATGGTGGTGGACAAACAGGGCGAATCGCTATTTTACAAAACCCCGGTTAACAAAAGGCAGGTGCGTTCCATCTTTATTTATCAAGGTTTATTGTCGGTTTGATGGGCACTTTGATAGGCGCCATATTGGGCGTGTTAGTGACGTTAAATTTGGACGTTATCGTAAATATCTTAGGTGCAAAACGATGTATTTACCGACCGCACTGAGCCTTGGCAAATTCTGATGATTGTCGTGTTTTCCCTTTATTATTGTCATTGTTATCCACCATTTATCCGGCTCATCGCGCCGCGAAAGTGGAACTGGCAGAAGCCTTGCGCTGAATAAAAAAGAGATGAAAACATAGCATTATTACGGCGCTATCACGAAATTTTATCAAGAAGGCACATGTAACAAACGGAAGTGCTAAAACAGGTGTCTTTTTTCATGCAACCAAGCGAATTAGTCGCGATTGTGGGCAGTTCCGGTTCGGGCAAAAGCAATTTGTTACATACCCGCGGATTAGATCAACCGATAGCGGTGAAGTGTTTATCGCTACAATCGTTGCAAACAAACGACACCGAATGCGTTGGCGAAGTTGCGCAATCATATTTAGGCTGCATCGCTTCATCATTTGATGGCAGATTTCACCGCACTTGAGAACGTGATGATGCCGATGCTTATTGGCAACAAACAGAAACGGAAGCGCAGATCGCGCCGAACAGATCTTGGCGCGGTCGGTTTACAGCACAGAATTTCACATCGCCCGTCTGCGCTATCCATGGGAACGCCAACGTGGCGATTGCCCGCGTTGGTGAACCCTCATTAGTGCTGGCGGACGAACCCACCGAATTTGGATCACAAAACCACGGAAAGCATTTTTGAGCTAATTCAACAGCTCAATCAAGAAAAACATGATTGCTTTCTTTATTGGTGACCTGCGCACGACTTGAATTTGGCGGAAAAATTGAATCGCCGTTTAATTATGCAAGACGGCGTGTTACGCGAGGAAAAATGCCTGATGAATACGCCATTTTTTATTAGTTGGCGCTTATCAACGCAGTAAGCATAAACCGTTTGGTGTCGCTGATTTCATTTTTTTTCCAGTATGGGCATTGCCTGGGCGCGGTTAATTATCGCTTGCCGGGGCGAACGGCTTTGAACGAACTCAATCAACGGATTTTGGCGGTCGTTCCCCGCGCGGGAAATTTCTGCAAACGGGCAAAGCAACGCACCGATCGATCATTGGCAACATCTTGCCGCCAAGCCACGACAAAATCCGCAAATTACCGGCGTTTCGCTCGTCAGTTTTACCGCGCTCGTAGAAATGGCGAAATTAAAGTGGTGCAAATCAAAGGCGTGGAAACGGCGTTGCAGGATCAAGGTGAGTTCCCTTGGGCGTTTTGTAGCAAATCATGATGGCAAAATTTTGCGCAACATGGTGGTTTGGTGTTGGCCCGGGGATTGCACGGATCGATGTGCAAGAAGGGGATTGCCTCTGTTAACTTCACAACAAACAGGCTCGGAAAAATTTGACGCAGCCGTTGCGGGAACGTATCCAAGTCACAGGAATTTTGCGTTTGACACAGTTGATCACAGTTATGCCCTCATGCCATTGGCACAGGCGCAGCAGTTGATGAATTATCAAGCGGAACAGGAGTGGGTAGACCTGAAACCGCCGATCCGTTTAACATTCAAACCCTTGATTATTCCATGTTGCAAGATTATCCGCAGATGCTCTACCTGCAAAACTGATCAGTAACCATATGTATCGTGATATTTCAGCTGATTCGCACCGTGATGTACATTGCTATGGTGTTGGTGATTGGGGTGGCCTGTCGGCCATCGTCCACACTCATCATAGCAGAAAGACAGTTGGTGACATTGCCATCATGCGTACCCTTTGGCGCGAATAATGTTTATTAAGCGTATTTATTTGGTATGGCTTGCAGGCTGGCATGAAAGGGCTGTCTCATTGGCATTGTGTTGGGCGTGATTTAGCCTTTAAATTTGACCGCACTTATACAGGGGCTGAAGGTGTCATCGGCAGAAAATTATTGTTCGATTTATTTATTTTAGGACTTCGCCAACTGAACTCATTGGCAGGATGTGTTGTTGGTAAGTGCTTTCCGCGTTAATTTCAGTTTATTTGCCAGCCTTATCCGCAATCGCGCAGCAAAATTGCAACCGGCAGGTATTAAGCAGCCATTAATAAAGAAAATTAAATAAACCAGTTTACTAGCGTTGCAGTGGTAGAGTAATACCACTTTTTCGATATTTTTGATTTTTATGAAGATAAGTGAGGAACAATGAAGAAAAACGATATTTGGCTGAAAATGACGATACGCGAATTGGCAAATTGAACAGGTATTACCTGATTGCCTTGCTAGAAAATATCCGGCAAGCAGCGTTGCAGAAACCGTGGAAATGCCCGTTACGAAGCGCATAACATTATTCATGGCGAAGATGATCGTTTACTTGTGGTGATTGGCCTTGTTCCATTCACGATCCTAAAGCTGCATTAGAATATGAAACGCATTAAATTGATGCGCGAAAATACCAAGATACTCATAAATTATTATGCGTGTGTATTTTGAAACCGCGTACTACGGTGGGCTGGAAGGGTCTCACACGACCCATAATTAAATAATACCTATGCCTTGAACGACGGTTTGCGGCGGCGCGTAAATTGTTGTCTGATATTAACGATTTAACGGTGCCAACCGCAGGCGAATTTCGACATGATCACGCCGCAATATCTAGCGGATTATGAGTCAGCGCGATTGGCGCGAGAACCACCGAATCAAGTACACCGCGAATTGGCTTCCGGTTTGACTTTGTGCCGTTATTTTAAAATGCGACCAACGGTGGCGTAAAACAGTGTTAGATGCGATTGGGCAGCTGAAGCGCCACACCATTTCTTCGTCCGTCACGAAGTTCGGTCATTCTGCCATCGTTTCCACGAAAGGTAACGAAGACTGCCACATTATTTTACGCGGTGGCGACAATGGCCCAAATTACAGCGAACAAGATGTTGCCGAGGTGCGATGAACTTGCCAAAGCGGGCTACAGAGCCTGTTATGGTAGATTTCACGATGCCAACAGCTGCAAACAACTAAAACAACCAGATGTAAGCCGTGACGTGGCTCGTCAAATTGCGGCTGTCTCGATAAAAATTTTGGGGCAATGATTGAAAGCCATTTATTAGTCGTCAAGACGGTGGAAGACAAACCATTGACTTTACGGACAAAGCATTACCACAGTTGCATCGGCTGGAAGACAGTGAAAACGTCTACAAGAATTATCGATGGTGGCGGCAAGACGCAAATTAAACGGCTGATCCTTTTCATTCGTTTGATTAGTCAAAAGTGCGGTGGATTACAGCGAATTTCACCGCACTTTTTTGACTTTTTAAGTTAAACCGCCTCCGGATTTGGTATATCATATAGGACTTGTTTTATCCACTGGAGGCAATAATGGCGTCTAAAATTCTCCTCCTGCGAAAGATCAAACACCACCAACGGAATATCTTCCTCATTCCATTGAAGCAGAACAAGCTGTGTTAGGTGTATTTTGTCAGAACAACATGTATTGGGATGATGTGCAGAAAAAATGTGAAAGAGGATTTTATCGCTTTGAACATCGTCTGATTTTCGAGGAAATGGAAAAGCTGGATTGCCCAGCAATCGCCGGTGGATTTAATTACCTAGAACAGGCACTAAAAGTCGAGAAGTCATCGAACAGGTGGGTGGCTTTGCTTTATTTGGCGAGCTTAATAACACGCCAAGTGCTGCCAACGTGGTGGCTTGTTAATGTGGTACGAGAAAGCGTTGATCATGCGCGAGCACTGTAGAACCAAAATTGGCAAACAGCTTATTCTCCGAAAGGCAGGATGAAACATTTGCTGGATGAGGCGGAGCGAGAAGTTTTTGCCATTAAGGAGAAGCGCGCATCCGGTACTGAAGGCCCACAGAAATATCATTTCCATTCGGAAACACCATCAATAAAATCGAACAACTCAGCCAAATTAAAGATCATTCCCAAGTTACCGGCGTTTCCACCGGTTTCAAAGATTTAGATAAGAAAACGGCAGGTTTGCAAAATCCGACTTGATTATTGTGGCGGCGCGTCCTTCCATGGGGAAACCACTCATGAACCTATGTGAAAATGTGGCGTTGTGGGAAGTGATAAACCGGTATTGGTGTTCAGTTTGTAGATGCCGGCGGAGTACCAGATGCGTAGCTTGGCGTCACTTTCACGCGTGGATCAAACGAAAATCCGTACCGGTCAGGGCTTTACGATAACGATTAAGCAAATCAGCACAATGGGGATGCTTGCGAAAACCGAATTTATTTATTGACGATTCTTTCCGGTTTAACGCCGACGGAGCTGCGTTCCCGTGCGAGACGGGTCAGTCGAAAATAACGGCCAAGTTTAATCATGGTTGATTACCTTCAATTAATGCGTGCGCCGCATTTTCTGGAGAATCGTACGTTGGAAATTGCGGTAAAATTTCCGTGCCTCGAAAAGCGTGGCAAAGAATTAGAAGTGCTTCCGGCGATCGCCCTGTCAAGCCAAATTGAAACCGGTACCTTTGGAAAACCGTCTGGGATAAACGCCCGGTCAACTCCAGACTTTGAAACGTGAGTCAGGCTCTATTGAGCAGGATGCGTGGACTTGATTAGTGTTTTATTTATCGCGACGGAAGTGTATAACCGTGAATCGGAAGAGGCACTGCGGAAATTATCATCGGCAAACAGCGTAACGGGCACGACGGGTCGCGCGAAGCTGGCATTTCCAAGGCCATTTTTCCTGTTTTGATAATCTTAGCAGAACATCATCATTTCATCGATGATGAATATTAGATAACAGCGTAAAAGAGATAAAATGGACGATGAAACCGGCAACATGCGAAATCAGTTCTGCTATGTTAAAACACATTGTTTCAAACCATTAAACAAAAGCTCCCAAACAGTTAAAATTTATTGCGGTGGTACAGCCAACGCCTACGGACACGGTGTCGTGTTTGTGTCTTCTGCCGTTGAAAGTCTGCGTGATTGTCTTTATGTAAGTAGCGTTTAGAAGATAGCTTCCTAAAAATTACGTTCCAACGGCAGTACTTACCAAAGTCGATTTTGCCGTTAGAAGGCTCTTCCAAAGACTTACCCAAGTTCTCGCCGTCAATAACATCCAAACTGTCGTGCATAGCCAAGAACAGTTAGGATCGCCCTTGAGCAAAGTTTCGCCAAAACGCCTAATCCGGTGAAAGTGCGGTTGAAAATCGATACGGGAAATGCTACCGTTTAGGCGCATTTGGACGAAGTGGACAACTTTTATCACTCAAATCGCTTCCGTGTGCTGATCCGAATATTGGCTTTAGTGAGCCATTTTAGCCGTGCTGACGAGCTCGAGCGCGGTTATACAGAAAACAATTAAGCCGCTTACAGGCAACGGAAGGCAAATCCGGTGAGCGGGAGCATCTTTCGCTTCCGGTGGTATTTTCTTACTGGCTAGGACGCGCATTTAGTATCGATTCGCCCGCATTATTATGTACGGCATTTCATCCGAATAATACGGCGGGTAAAGAATACGGTTTAACGCCGGTGATGAATTTAACGTCTTCTTTAACTGCCGCGCGAACATAAAAAGCGCGAGCCGGTGGGATACGGCGGTATGGGTCAAGTGAGGCCGACACGAAAAATCGCGTGGTGGCGATTGGCTATGGTGATGGTTATCCGCGCGAGCGTACCGCAAGGAACACCGGTTTACCTGAATGGTCGCCGTGTGCCGATTGTGGGCAAAGTGTCCATGGATATGCTGACCGTAGATCTGGGCGCAGACAGTCGAAGCGACAAGGTGGGCGATGAGGTAGCTTGCGGTAAAGAATTACCGATTGAAGAAACTTCCAGCAAATTACGGGTGCATAATCAGTTAT